>TARA_R110002050_G_scaffold20348_1_pt1 | contig 119261 bp, 105 predicted proteins | sample TARA_R110002050 | Tara Oceans TARA_R110002050 (sample SAMEA4396988) | marine metagenome | biome: Polar Biome; feature: [DCM] deep chlorophyll maximum layer (ENVO:01000326); material: water (ENVO:00002006), including particulate matter (ENVO:01000060) such as... | depth 25 m
CACTATCGGGGCTGCCCAGGTCACCAAGAATAAAAAAGCTCGATATATTTTGTATCGAGCTTTTTTGCTTTTAAACGGTATCAAATGCAACTCATTTAAGCCAAGGACTAAAGCCTTACTAAGCCAAATAAAACACATTTCATTTCCAAAAACATATCACGCAAAATCGAACCTGGTACTCCGATAGCTATCGGAGTGAATAGAATTCCACATTACGGCTGTGGCGGTTGCAGGTTTGTCCCGATCACTATCGGGGCTGCCCAGGTCACTAAGAATAAAAAAGCGCGATACATTTTGTATCGAGCTTTTTTGCTTTTAAACGGTATCAAATGCAAGCTACAAAGGCGTTTCACCGTTGGATGAATCGCAATGGATTTTACACATGCGTGGGGCTTTTAAAGCCGATGAGCGTTAAAAAAAAACGTTTATCAACCTATTTACGAGGTAGATTCCGCCCGAGAACAGAAAATAAAAGCTATTTTTACGGAACCATTGACAACTCCATTCACGGATAACTAATAAAATACTCAATCAACTTAAAATCAATAGTATGAAACGTAAATTTAGCTACTTAGCAGCAAGCATTATTGGGCTTTTACTAGCCTCTTCCAGTTTAACAGCGCAATCTCTTTCTACCGGAATAGAAATGGGAGCAGGGGCATCCTACATCATTGAAGACCATGAGTCTGGCAACCAAATCGATTACGGTACATCAATGACAGCCGGTGCCAATTTTAAATTTACACCCAATGAATCCTACTTTGGGATACGGGTCAATCTATTATATGTTAGCACTTTGTTTACCAGCAAAACCCTAATAGGACAAACCAATTATGGGGAAGTATCCACGCTTACCACCTCTTTGTTGCTCGAACATTTGAATCAAGATAAGAAATTGAATTTAGGATATAATTTTGGCATGGGTTACACGCGTGAAGACTACAATACCATGAAAGGAATCTATTCTAACCTGAGCATTCGAAATTATATGAGCCTTTCTGTTAGCGGAATTCTTTCCTACCAGGTTTCAAACAAATCAAGTATTTATTTAACTCCCACGCTATTGTGGACAGACCCAGTCAACACCTTCCGTCCTGACAATTGGTATAGTGGAAGAGAGGATATCAATGTGTTGGTACAACTAGGATATACCTATCATTTGAAATAAAATGATAAGCCTAATTATATGCTCCTTAGGATAGTGTAATTTTGAATGGGATTTTTATGACCTGTAAAACAGGGTCGCACTAATCCTTATTTTTATTACTCAAACTATACGGATATGAAAAATATAATTGGAGGGATAATTGCCCTTGTTATGGTGATGGCTAGCTGCGAATCGAATGTAACGAAAGACCAAAACGAACAGGAAACTAAAGCGACCATTACTACGCAAGCCCAGCCTTTGGTGGATGGTTTGTATCTAATTACGGGCATAGATACCATTGAAAATAAACTGAGTCCGTTAGCGACCAATGAAACCGCCATATTTTTCAGCAAATTGTTTGATGATTACAATACGGAAGAATATTTACGTATCATTATCGACTCAACACAGTTTGTACCGATACAATTAGGACAGGCGCCTACAACGGAGCAACAAACCGATTCGAAAAAGAAATTATTGCTTTCGTTTACCAAATCGGCATCCGAAAAATTGAAAGTATTTACCGCTAATCATGTGATGGATAGAGTAGTACTCGTGGTGAATGGGGAAGGACTCACTATGCATAAAATACGGGAACCCATTACCAGTGGGCAATTGCAAATTACTAGGTGCAATGATAATGCGTGCGAAAAGCTGTTTGTTTCCTTAAGTGAAGACGTGGTTTCAGAATAAATCTGTGGATTTACCTTGCTCGAGAGTTTAGCGTATTAACGTACGTGCTCCACAAACACTAAAACAAAGCTCGTATTTCCGTTTTTCGAAGAAAAATTAATACTTCCTCCATGGGCTTCCATAATGCTTTTAGAAAGCGTGAGTCCAATGCCTGAGCCATTTTTACGGGTAGTGAAGTAGGGAATGAAAATCTTATCTTGAATATCTTCTTGAATCCCAATACCATTATCGGTTACTTTTAAATGGGTACGGAAAGAATCTGCGGTTACATCAATCGTAATAGTGGGATTTTCAATGTCTTGAAAACTGTTTAAACTGTTTGAAACTAGATTAATAAGCACTTGCTCTATTTGGTTTTTATCCACGTTTACGTGTTGCGCTTTTTCAGCATCAAAGACGATTTGAACTTGATTTTCGGTGAACTTTGAAGCGAACAACTCCAATACTTGCTGAACCAATTTAATGAGGTTTACCGACTCTTTTTGTGGCAACGGCAACTCTGTTAACTTACGATAGGTATTCACAAATTCAGTCAGATGTTCGGAGCGTTTATTGATGATACCGAGTCCTTTAGTGAGTTCCTGAATAGTTTCATCGCTTTCAGGTTCTTCTAGCAATAGCGATTCTAAACTCCCAGCCAAACTGCTAATAGGAGTGATGGTATTGATGATTTCATGCGACATTACATTCATCAATTTATACCATGATTCTTTTTCTTTTTTGTCGATTAACTGCTGAATAGTCTCCAAGGTAATTACCATGTAATCATATCCATACGTGTTTGTAATGGACGTTTTTAAAAAGAAATTCTCTTCTTCGTCATTGATGTTTAATGAAATCACGTGTTTCAATGTTTTCCAATTATCCATATCCAAAACCGCAATCAAGGGCTGAATTTGCTGCTGTAATAAATCCCAATGATGGTATTTCGGAATTTTCAAGAAATCGGTGAATGCTTTGTTGATTTTATAAATCTCAATGTTCTGATTTTCGTCCTTTTTAAGAATCAGGATTCCAATAGTCAGACTCTCAATAATGTTAGTGAAAATCAACTGTTCCGAAGACTTCTCTAAATTCGAATCCTTGTATTTTCGGTGTAATAACGCTGTTTTATTATGTAACGGATTCTTACGCTTTTCAGCGGATAATACATTGGAATAATCATCGTATAGCAAACAATCAATGGATTTTTCAATGTCTAAAAATTGTTGCTTGATATAGAATACCAATAAGTAAAACTGAAACGCAAAAAGGAGCGAAACCCCAATGATGGTAATAGTTAGCTGGTTTTGATAACTGTAAAAAATTACTATTCCGGTGATGGTCAGCAACAAAATCCGCAGCGTAATTTGTATGTATTGTTTGGTTCCCATTACAAATCGTGTTTTTCTAGTCTTCTGTACAAAGCGGCACGTGTTAAACCTAAGTCTTTAGCGGCTTTCGAGATATTACCTGCGTGCTTTTCAATGGCTTGTGCAATGAGTTTTTTCTCGGTGGTTTCCAGGTTCAAACTTCCCGAAACCTCGGTATCAAAACGTTTGGTAGAGAAATGAAGATCTTCGCTTTCAATTTCAGGATTATCCGTAATTATTACGGCTCTTTCAATAATGTGTTCCAGCTCCCGAATATTCCCAGGCCAATGGTAGGTTTTGAGGCTCTCAATGGCTTTATCGGATATTTCTAGCTTCGGTTTGTGGTATTTGCTACTCATCTTTTTTACAAAGTGATTAGCAAGTAATTCAAGGTCTTCGGTACGCTCACGAAGCGGAGGTAATTTCAGTTCAATGGCATTAATACGATACAGTAAATCTTGTCGGAACTTTTGCTCTTCCACCATTTTATAAATAGGCGCATTGGTAGCGCAGATAATACGTACGTCAATATTTCGCTCGGTAGCTTCACCCAAACGAGTCACTTTTCTGTTCTGAATTACCGTGAGCAATTTGGATTGTAAATGGAGTGGAAGGTTGCCTATTTCATCTAAGAAAATCGTTCCGCCATTAGCTAGTTCAAATCGACCTAAGGTATCTGTTTTTGAATCAGTAAAAGCACCTTTGGCATATCCAAACAACTCACTTTCAAATAGATTCTCGTTCAAAGCACCTAAATCTACATGTATAAATGGCGTTTGACTTCTGTTGGATTGCAAATGTATCTCCTTAGCAAAAACGTATTTTCCAGTACCGTTTTCTCCTAAAATCAAGATGTTAGCATCGGTAGGTGCCACTTTCTTGAGCATATTCACCGCATTATTCATCGAAGGTGAACTCCCAACTATATGCTCCGTTTGCGAATGAAAGCTGATATCTTTCTGTTGCTGAATAGTTTCTAACTGCGTGGTTTTACGCTTAGAGCGCGATAATTCAACTCCAGCGTTAATAACTCCATAAAGCTTCTCGGTATTCCATGGTTTAAGAATAAAGTCGCTAGCACCTAGCTTAATAGCCTCTACCGCCAGGTTCACACTACCAAAAGCGGTCATGAGAACCACCGTAGTTTCGGGTGAGACTTCTTTGATTTGCTTTAACCAATACATTCCTTCTTTGCCATCATCAAATCCAATACGGTAATTCATGTCCAGCAAAACCACGTCCACAGGCTGATTGGTGAGATTATTAAGAATCGTTTTGGGGTCGGTAGTGGTAATGATATTCGTGAAAAACTTCTTCAAACTGATACGTGCCGAAAACAAAACGTCATCATCGTCATCTACTAGTAAAATGGTCGCTTCCTTTTTTCTCATGCCGTATAAGTACAATGTTGTTTGATAATGAACAAATATATGTCCGATAACGAACACTAAAAAATTAGCTTGATAATAATTACAATTGATTATGAGTGATTTACATTTTATTCTGAGTTGGTACAGTTCTCGAATAAGATATGGGTATGAATGAAAATGCAATACAAAATAAAAGAATGAATCAGGTTATTTTCGGATTTGTTTTGATAAGCACGCTTCTTTTGGTTACGATATCTAGAACTCGAGTTTTTAAGGATAGTATTAGTAATCAGCGGGATAACGAAACTGAATATGTTCAATTACCTGTATTTGGGTTAGTTAGAATTTAACCAATGAATCTAAACACCATCTTTCCTAAAGTCCTTTTTTTATTCCCGTTAGTCATGAGCTCGCAAAGTGCTCGGTTGTATGCCCAAAAAAGAACGAACCGAACGAAGAGAGTACACGAGTAGTTAAAAAAGATACACGAGTAAAAAAAGCGCACTTTTTGGAAGGTGTATAAGCTTATCAGAATGATAGCTTTTAAATTTACTACTTAAATTTTGCAAGCGACCGTGGTTCTATCCCTTTCCATGCTCTTGTCGCAAAGGCGACCGCAATTCCAAGTACTGGAACACTACCACTGCCCAAAAAGATTAAACCTACGATTTAAGATTTAACTTCACGAATATGAGTCTCCCTTTTTTAATGAAATTGTTATTATCACTTGAACTCTTAATATTTTCTGGAATAATTAAAATCAAAAATCCAATATCGAACACTTTAGTGTTCAAAAACGAACAGCTATACATTGTAATAAAAATACAACTAACTGAAAAAGTGCGATTTACAAAACATAAAGTAATGGCACGTTAATAGAACAATACATTCCAGTTGATATTTAATTATGGATAAAAAATTACAGCCAAAGAATAAAACATTGAAAAAGGTGCTACTCATCGGAATTCCGATTTTGGTGGTGATTGGCTTGGTTTCAATGAATTTATTGCACGTAAAACAAGTGAAGTTGAATCGTGATAAACTAGCCATTAAACAAGCTGTGCGTGGTGATTTTGAAGATGTGGTTTTGCTAAACAGTACCGTGATTCCAAAAACTACGGTGTTGGTAAATGTGCTGCAAGGCGGTTCGGTAGCAGAGGTTTTTGCTGAATCCGGGCAAATGGTAAAAAAAGGAGATGTGCTCCTTCGGATTTTTAATCCCAAAGCTGAATTGAACTATTTAACTCAAGAAACAGCTATTACGGAGCAAATCAATAACCTTCAGAATATTCGGGTCAACATTAAAAATCAGCAGTTAACGCTACAAGAACAACTATTGAGTATCGAAAACGCGTACAAAAACGCACAACGTCAATATGTTACCGATACTAATCTATACAATAACGAAGTAATTGCAAAGAATGTGTACGAAGCATCGGTACAAGAATATACGTATCAAAGCAAACGTAATGAGGCGATTAAAGAAAGTATTAAGCAGGAAGAAACGGACCGAAAAATTCAATTAACGCGCATAAATACTTCCATTCAAAACATGGAGCGCAGTTTAGAAATGCTCCGTAAAAACAAAGAGAACTTTTTAGTGAAAGCGCCTGCAGATGGCTTGCTATCGTCTTTTAATCCTACGTTAGGTGAAAATTACCCCCAAGGAAAGAATGTGGCTAAAATTGATGTTTTAGATGGTTTTAAACTCGTTGCTAAAGTGGATGAATACTATATTTCCAAATTAGACGAAGGCATTAGAGGTGAAGTGAATGTGAATGCGCAATCGTATGAAATACAGGTTTCTAAAATATACTCGGAGGTGATTAAGGGCCAGTTTGAAATGGAAATGCAATTTAAAACCGACTCTATCACGGATGTGAGACGTGGCATGTCGCTGAAATCAAAGGTTTTCTTATCGGGGAACAGCAGCGCATTGTTATTGCCCAAAGGAATGTTTTACCAAAGCACGAGTGGAAAATGGGTGTTTGTATTGAACTCCGAAAACGAAGCCGTAAAACGAAATGTACGCATAGGTCGTGAAAATCCTTTTTACTATGAAGTGATTGACGGATTAAATGAAGGTGATAAAGTGATTACATCTGATTATGATGGGTTTGAGGATGTGGAGTTGGTGGTGATTGAAAAGAATAGCTAGAAGACGGAAGTTAAAATAAATTGGATTTCATAAATATCATAATTATAGTTAATTACGGTATTTATCTAAATAATAACATTAAATAAAAAGAGATGATAAAAATAACAGATTTAGCAAAGATTTATAGAACAGAAGACGTAGAAACTACGGCAATAAACAAGCTCAGCTTGGATGTTAAAAAGGGAGAATTTGTTTCTATTATGGGTCCTTCCGGGTGTGGAAAATCTACTTTACTGAACATTATCGGGTTATTAGACGCGCCAAATTCTGGTAGTTATCTGTTTGATGGTGTTGAAGTAGCCAAGCACAACGAAAAGCAACGTGCAGGAATACGGAAAGCTAATATTGGCTTTGTGTTTCAGAACTTTAACTTGATTGATGAGCTTTCGGTATTTGAGAATGTAGAATTGCCTTTGATTTACAATGGGGTGAGCGCCAAGGAGCGTAAACAACGGGTTAACGAGATTCTTGAGCGTGTCAGTATTTCGCATAGAAGCAAGCATTTTCCTTTGCAGTTATCTGGCGGTCAGCAACAACGTGTGGCGGTGGCACGCGCTTTAGTCACTAATCCGAAGTTGATTTTAGCGGATGAACCTACTGGAAACCTGGATAGTACGAATGGAAATGAAGTGATGGAACTATTAACCGAACTCCACCAACAAGGGGCAACTATCATAATGGTAACGCATGCCGCTTATGACGCCCAATTTTCAAGTCGCATAGTGACGATGAAAGATGGTGAAATTATATCTCAAACCGAGAATGAGCGCAAAATTGATGTGCTGGTTCAGTAATTAATGGAGCGTAAATTTCAATAAGGTATAACAGTATAAAACGCAGGAATGGTAAAGGTTTGGTTCAAAATATTTTTTAGAAACAGCATGAAAAATTGGCTCAATTTATTGGTCAATATTTTCGGATTAACCTTAGGGTTGGCGGGACTCATATTTGTGTTGTTATACATGCACGATGAGGAAAGCTACAACAGCTGGAATCCCAATAAAGATACCGTTTACCGAATTTCGAATAGAATAAAAAGTGGCGAAGTATGGCAAGTAGCTACCACCGGAGAGCACGCGTTTTTTAAGTCGGACTTACCCGAAGTGACTGAAACAATGATGGCTACGCCTTATTACCGCGAGCGATTAGCCAAAGCGAATAACAAAACCCAATTCGAAAAGAAGGTGCTTTATGCGGAAAGCAACTTCTTTGTTTTTTTCCCTTTTGAACCCGTTAATGGAACGTATGTCAAGTTTAATGAAGCAAAAAACAATATTGCAATTGTCGAAAAAGTAGCGGAACAATTATTCGGAGACCTCAATCCCATTGGGCAAACCATAGATATGGAAGGGGAGCAATTTCTAGTGGCGCTCGTCTATAAAAAGCCGCCAAACTCGCATTATTCACCCGATTATGTGATTCAGTATGACGAAGAATTAGAACCTAATTGGGGAAATTTCAATAAAGAACTGTTCTGTAAAGTGGTACCCGGAACGGATATGGTTTTGCTTCAAGTTAAAATGGATTCTATTTTAATGCAACGGAATTTCATTCCCACAGCAGAAGATTTTGGAATTTCGATGGAAGAATACATCAATACCTACGGAACTCAAAGCGCTATTCCTGAATTACTTGCCGATATTCGTTTGCATCACATTGCGCCAGCTGCAAGTCCAGAAGGAATTGGAGATTACCAGCTATTACTCATCTTACTAGGACTTTCCATCTTATTGATACTGATTTCTGCGGTTAATTTCATTAATCTATCTACCGCATCCGCTTCTCAGCGAGCAAAAGAAGTAGGCGTTAAAAAAACATTGGGTTTATCAAAAATTCAATTGGCGGGTCAATACTTGTTAGAGATTGTTTTACAAGGTGTTATCGCTTTTGTTTTGGCATTAATTATTGTAGAGATTTTACTTCCGTATTTTAACGAATTCATTGATAAAGAGCTCGTTATTACCAGCGCTAGCATTATTGCTACCGTAGGAATCATCACTTTAGTTGTGTCGGTATTGGTGGGATTGATTCCCGCTGTTTATCTCAGTAATTTTAAAGTTACCGAAGTCTTAAAAGGAAATTTTTCACGTAGCAAACGCGGAGTAATTGTCCGTAATGGCATGCTAGGACTGCAATTCCTGATATCTGGTTTTTTCTTGATTGGGGTATTGGTTATTTATTCGCAAGTACATTTTATGATGACGGAAAATGCGGGTTTCAATAAAGAACAGGTGCTTTTAGTGTCGTTAAATGGCATAGAAAATAGTTATCCTAAATTTCAATTGGCGCAAAAAGTATTCGCTAATTCTCAGCATGTAGAGGATGTATCGGGCAGTTTATTTGTTCCCGGTCACGGATTTTCATCGGGAACCAATTTCCAATACAAAGAGAATTCCTTTAATGTAGCCAGTAATGTAGTAGATTTCAATTACTTAGATTTCGCTGAAATTAAACTTATTAAAGGCAGAAAATTGTCGCATGACTTCGCTTCTGATACCAATAGGAGCATTTTAATTAATGAAACCGCTGCTAAACTTGCCGGGATTTATGATGACCCCATCGGTAAAGAAATCGACTTAGGTTGGGATGTAGGCAAAGGGATGAAGGTAGTGGGCATGTTTCAGGATTACCATGTGAACGGGTTCGACCAAGAAGTTTATCCGATGTTTATGGTGACTTGGGAGAGTTTCGATTGGGTCCAAAATTGGATTGGCACCGTGCAATTCAAAGTAAAACCGGGACATACGCAAGAAGCGATTGCCGAAATAGAATCTTTTTGGGTAGATGAATTAGAGCCGGGTTATCCGTTTACGTATTCGTTTTTGGATGATGATTTTGCCATGAATTATGAATCTTACCAACAGCAACAAACCTTGTTTTCTATTCTTTCTATTGTAGTTATAATTACTTCATTATTAGGATTGTTTGCGCTTTCTACGTTATCCATACAGCAGCGATTTAAAGAAGTAGCCATTCGCAAAACGCTAGGCGCATCGGTACAAGAAATCGTTTACCAACTCATGAAAGGGTTCTTAATCATCACAGCCGTTTCGCTCGTTATTTTACTGCCCGTATCGTATTTCGTAATGGAAAACTGGCTGAGCAACTTCGTTTATCGCATAGATATGCCTTTATGGCCGTATTTAGTAGCGCCCTTATCTATATTGGTGTTAGTTATGCTGGTGGTTGGAATTAAGGCTTTAAACGCGACTAAAGTGGATTTAATCAAATACTTAAAGTTTGAATAATGGTAAGATTTTGGTTCAAAATATTTTTTAGAAATAGCCAGAAAAACTGGTTGAATGTAATGGTCAACATTTCGGGACTGGCTTTAGGTTTGATGGGGCTCATTATTGTGCTGCTGAATATTACCGATGAATGGAGTCACAACGCTTGGAACCCTAATAAAAACGAGGTTTATCAAGTTATTCACCACATGCCTGAAGGCGATATTTGGTCCACAAGCACGACTATTGAAGGGGTGAAATATCAAGCAGATATTCCTGAGATTGAAGAATATTATTTAAGTAATTCATGGTATGAATCTGGACTGGTGACCATTCATGGGAAATCCTATTATACCGAGGATATACTGATTGGGACAGACAATTTTTTCTCCTTTTTTCCATTCCCCGTTTTAGCTGGAAATACAGCCGATTTAAAGAAAAGTAAATTCAATATCGCTATTTCTCAAAGTCAGGCTACGTTGTTATTCAATGACCAATCGGCTATTGGAAAAACGGTTTCTTATGACGGTAAAGATTTTATGATTGTGGCGGTATATGAACTTAATCAAAAATCGTTTTACGCGCCTCATATTGTGATGGTTGACAGTCAAGAACACAAAGAGCAGTGGGGCAGTTATTACAGCAATCTGCTAGTGAAATTGACCAAAGGAGCGTCAAAACAGGTGGTTATTGATAAAATGAACGATGTCGTTGAAAGGTACAGCGCCATCCCATCTGCCAAAGAGGAAGGGTTGAGTTTGGAAGCGTATAATCAGAAATATGGCTCAATAACCGACTTAGATGTACTGTCCAAAATACGGCTCGAAGGTAGAGGAGACGATAGTCCCGAAGGTAGTGGTGACCTGCGAATGCTGCTGGTTATGCTTTCGCTTTCTTTCTTACTAATTCTCATTTCAGCGGTAAATTTTATTAATCTCACCATCGCATCTGCTTTTCAAAGAGCTAAAGAAATAGGCGTCAAGAAAACCTTGGGTTTAAATAAGTCACAAATTGCGTTTTCTTTTTTACTGGAAGTAATGCTAGAAGCATTGATAGCGTTAGTTTTAGCATTAATAGGAGTGGAGCTCATTTTGCCCTATTTCAATCAATTCATGGGTGTGGATTTAGTCTTTTCAAGTTGGATATTCTTGTTTCAAATCATTGGGTTAACGCTTTTCATTGCCGCTATCACGGGATTAATTCCGGCATTGTATGTCGCTAATTATAAGGCGGTAGATGTATTGAAAGGGAATTTTTCTCGGAGTAAAAAGGGACAGTTTGTACGGCAATTAATGCTTGGTTTCCAATTTGTGATTTCAGGATTCTTTTTGATTGGCGCCATGATAATGTACACGCAAGTCACATTTATGGTAAATCAAGAGTTAGGATTTAGTGGAGAGCAAGTGGTTATCATTTATTTAAACGACCGTACCGATGCGTTTAGCAAATACGAACTCGCTAAAAAAGAGCTGATTAAACATCCAAATATCAGAAATATTTCGAGTAATACCTACGTGCCTGGAGGTTTTAGTCAAAGCAGCACCAATGCCGATTATAAAGATGCCCACATCAATGCATTGAGCAACGCTATTGACTATAACTACTTGGATATGATGGGTATTGAGATGGTAAAGGGGAGAGGGCTTTCGTCCAATTTCGCCTCCGATACACTAGATAATATTTTGATTAACGAAACTATGGCGAAGAATTTGGGTATTTCCGAAAATCCAATTGGCATACAAATAAATCTAGGATACCGTGAAAATGTGACTATCGTTGGGGTAGTGAAAGATTATTTTATAGACGGATTGGATTCCGAAATTGGGCCTATGTTCCTGTTTCACTGGAAAACGTTTCCGTGGATGAGTCAGAATTTTAGTAACATGCAATTCAAACTTTCGGGAGAAAACACCCCAGAAACCATGGCAGAGATAGCGCAATTTTGGAAACAAAACATCGAACAAGGCTATCCTTTTGAGTACCGATTCTTGGACAAACAATTTGCGCGTACCTATCAACGATTTGAGAATCAACAAGCCCTTTTTACGGTGCTAACCCTGATTGTGATTTGGGTTTCGCTACTCGGTTTATTCGCTTTGGCTACGCTAAGTATCCAGCAGCGATTAAAAGAAGTAGCCATCCGTAAGACTTTAGGTGCTTCGGAATACGAGATTGTATCACAGTTAGTTAAGTCGTTCATAAAAGTGGTGTTACTATCCTCGGTTTTCTTAATTCCGTTAGCGTTTTACGTGATGCAAGATTGGCTTGACAACTTTGTGTACCGAGTAGAAATGCCCTGGTGGCCATATTTCCTTACGCCTGTTGTATTGATAGTATTGGTGTTGTTGGTAGTAGGTTTGAAGGCATTTAACGCCACCAAAGTGGATTTAATTAAGTATTTGAAATTTGAGTAGCATTTCCATTTAACAAGTTAAATTTGCCCGCATGAATCTTCTAGCATTTAGAAGTGAAAAACGTACGAATGAAGAAACAAATCAAACTTATTTGGGATTTTAGAGGAAATGAATCTTTACCCATTGCGGAGCACCATCGAATTCATTTAGAAGAGTTTATCAAGAAAGAAGGCTTAGAATTAAACGAAACGGGAATCCACAAAATTTCACCTATGTACACTATTGCGTATATGATGGTTACCGAAGCTCAAATGCCAATTGTTCGTGATACGTTGAAACCGCATAGAGGCGAGTTAATCACCCTATAATAAGCCGGTTAATAAATGAACCCCTTAATCTTATCCGAAATAAAATCGGTAACTGGAGCACAATCTATTGATGAAATCAGGGTCATTCAAACCCTGTGGAGCGATTACGGATATATTGGTCGACTCCATTTAGATAACGGGAAGATTCCACCGGTAATCGTGAAATTTATGGATTACTCGCAACCTAATAGCCACCCGCGTGGTTGGAATACGCCAAATTCCCATCAACGAAAAGTTACCTCCTACGAAGTAGAAACTAACTGGTATACCACTTATAATAAGACGGATACGTATTGCAGAACACCCAAGTGTATCGGTTCAAAATCGTTTGATAACCAACATATTTTGGTTTTAGAGGACTTAGATGCCGCTGGGTTTCCTGTCCGGAAATCGACTCTTACTATCACGCAAACAAAAGTAGTTTTAAAATGGTTGGCTAATTTTCATGGGTTACACTTAAATCCGTGCATTGATGGGCTATGGCAGGAGGGAACCTACTGGTATTTAGCTACGCGTCAAGATGAATGGAACGAAATGGATTCGGGAAGTTTGAAGGATAATGCAGCGATTATTTCGAATAAATTGAAAAATGCGCAGTATCAAACCATGGTGCATGGCGATGCTAAATTGGCCAATTTTTGTTTTTCCACCGATGCATCATATGTGGCTGCTGTTGATTTTCAATATGTAGGCAAAGGCTGTGGCATGAAGGACGTAGCGTATTTTTTGGGCAGCGCTATTACCGAAAAAGAATGCCTAAAGTTTGAAGATGAACTGCTTTTTTACTATTTTGAGTGCCTTCAAAAAGCGAGTGGTTTGACTCTAGAAAGTTTTGAAGCTTTGGAGAAGGAATGGCGATATTTATATGCCTACGCTTGGACAGATTTTTCTCGATTTTTAATGGGTTGGATGCCAACACATACTAAATTGAATAGCTACACGCAGCGGATGATGGAGGTTGTGTTGAATGAATTAGATTACACCAAATGAAGAAAAAGATAGGTTTAGTACTCTCTGGAGGAGGGGTGAAAGGCGCGGTTCATGCCGGCATGATTCACTATTTTGATGAAATAGGTTTCAAACCCGATAGTATAGCAGGAACTAGTACGGGCGCAATTGTGGGCTCCTTGTATGCTGCAGGAAAAACGGGAAAAGAGATTTTAGATTTCTTTATGACCGAGCGACCGTATTCACGTAAGTTATGGTCTGGAAACAAAGGGTTAATAAATACCGCGGGACTTGCGGACACCATTGCGAAACATGTGAAAGTAGAAACCTTTGAAGAACTTAAAATTCCTTTAATTACAGCAGCTAGCAACATGTTTACCGGTAAATCAGCCTATTTTTCAAAAGGACCATTGGTGCGTTGTGTACTGGCTTCGGCTTCATTTCCGGGTGTTTTTAGCCCAATGGAAATTGATGGCGTTTTGTATTCGGATGGGGGACTTTTAAATCATTTTCCAGCGGATGTATTGCGTCCTCAAGTCGATTTTCTGATTGGAATGCATTTAAGTCCTATAAAACAATATACGATGGACGATTTGAAATCCACCAAAGATGTATTGGCACGAACGGTAGATATTCAAGGTGCGGAATGGGAATTTGAAAAACTAGATTTGTGCGATATTGCCATGTGCCCAAGTGAATTAACCCATTACGGCACCTTTGATTTTAGTACAGATAAGATGCAAGAGATGTTTGGATTAGGATTTAATTACATTCAAAAACATGAAAAAGAACTAATTACCCTAATGAAAAATAATAATGACCCGGCTAAATGATTGCCCGTGTGGCCGAAAGAAATCCTATATGGATTGTTGTTACCTAATTCATCAAGGTTCGGTGAAAGCAATTACTTCGGAAGATTTAATGCGTTCGCGATACACCGCATTCACCAAGGGTTTAGGAGATTATTTAAATGAATCTCATTCGGTAAATACACGCGTTGAAAAAGATAAAAAACTGATTGAAAATTGGGCAAAGTCCGTTACTTGGTTGCACTTAGACGTGTTAAATACTACCGCTGGAATGGAAGGAGATGCCAGTGGTACAGTAGAGTTTAAAGCTTTTTTTGTAGACCATGGTAAAATGGATGTGATTCATGAGAACTCTAAATTTGCGATTGAAAATGGTAAATGGGTGTATGTGGGTGTTGTTTAGCGCTTGAATAGCGGAGCAGATTCACCCCAATACTCCAAATATAACTTTTCGTAATCTTCCTTTGTATCAATGTCTTGAAAAGCTTGAGCCGGTTCAATTACAGAAACTTGCTTTGCGTGGCTAAGTAAAACTTGCTTCGCTCCATTTCCGCTATTTATTGCTAATTCAGAGAAATAGGTTTTATCAAATACCACAGGAATCCCAATAGAATTAGGATATTGCGTAGCTACAATGTTATTTTCTCCCGTACGGAATTCGGTAATCATACGGTTAATATATGCGGTGGTAACCTCCGGCTGGTCGGCTAAAAGAAACAAAATGCTTGAATGTAGCAAGGCCAATTCTTTGGTTGCTGTTGCAATACTGGACCCTAAGCCGTTTTTCCAATCGCTATTATGTAAAATTTGAACCGGATAATCGGCTAGTAAATCTGTCATTTCAGAATGATATGCTCCGGTAACCACCCAAATATCAGTCGATTCACTATGTAATGCTTGGTTTACCGTGTGTTCCAATAAAGTGGTGTTCCCCCATTTTAAGAATTGCTTGGGCTGACCCAATCTACTTGAATTTCCTGCAGCTAATATGACTATGGGCGGAATTGGTTTAATCATGAGAAACCACTGATTTTATTGGGACTTCCGTTTGTTCTTTGTCGCGTAAAAGGGATACAATTTCCGAAATAATGGAAACTGAAATTTCTTGCGGAGTAATTGCGCCAATGGCTAATCCTGCTGGTCCGTGTAGCGTTGCTAAGAACGCTTCATCCACATCTGGGATTCTTTCTAGCAATCCGTTCATTAATTGCTCCATGCGCAGTTTAGAACCCAATACACCCATATACATGGGCGATGAAGTTTCTTTTGCCGCGTACATTTTATGAAATTGCATTAAGTAATGGAGGTCTTTTGCAAAATTATGCGACATCAAAACCACGGCTGTATGACTATCAAATAAGAATTGTTGCATCTCTTCGGGAGAAATTCCATGCACCGCTGTAGCGCCCTTAAAGTGAGATAGCGGCTGAGTTTCTGCCACCGGAAGAATGATTTCTACTTCCCAACCCATAAAAGCCGCTTGTTGGGCTAATTGCTGTGCATCATGTTCACCGCCCATGATATACAATCGGAAACAGGGGGGGAGTGCATGTTGAAATGCTAGATAGTCTGGATGGTTTTGATTTACCTGATGTGGATACACCGGAAGCCATTCTTCGTCAAACTGAAAACTAGTACCAATATCGGTATGCAACCCCGTTTCTTTGGTGTAATGCGAAACGGTTCGTAAGGTATCTCGCTGATTTATTGCGTTTTGAAACGCATTTAGCAACTGTTCGGAAGGTTTAAAAGGTTCAATAAGAATGTATAATAACCCTTCGCAACCTATTCTAAATCGCCCATCGTAGGTCATAATAACGGCCACATCGGTTTTAAAAACCGGAATAGCCTGACGCAAAATCTCCTTTTCTACGCAACCACCACTAACTGCACCCGTCATTTGGTTGTTGGAGTTTATAAGCATGCGCACACCCGGTTTACGGTAGGATGAACCATTTAAATCGACCACAGTGACCAAAGCAGATGAAAATCCGTTGGCTTTATTTACCCGATAGGCTTCAAAGATTGCCTTTAATTCGTGTGTCATATTACCCGTTTACGCAAAGTATTGCTGAAAAGGAATTTTTGTTAATCTCCTACCCGTAGCAGCAAAAATAGCATTATTAACTGCCGCGCCTACAGGTGGTAAGGCAGGTTCACCTAAACCAGTTGGTGAGATATTATTTTGAACAAAATGCACCTCAATATCTGGTGTTTCGTTCATTCTAATCATTCTATAGGCATGGAAATTATCAGCATCTGGTTTGCCATCGGTAAATTTCAATTCGCCAAATAGCGCGTTTCCAATACCGTCAATAATTCCGCCTTTTACTTGATTTACAGCTCCTAATGGATTAACCACAATACCACAATCAATGGCGCAATACACTTTTTTGACCACCGGTTTCTCGTTAATCATTTCAATTTCAACTACTTCAGCTACATGGGTATTATGACAGAAATAAGAAGCGAATCCTTGAAAACGACCTTCGGTTGGATTACCCCAATTAGATTTCTGTACCACTAAATCAATCACGCCCTTAAACCGTTCTGGGTCGAAAAGCCTTTGTTCTTCTGGGTTTTCGGCTGCTATATCTAATAGTTCCAGCTTCAATTTTACAGGGTCTTTCCGCAGCGTAGTGGCCAATTCATCAAAAAACGATTGCTCGGCTACCGCATGAAAATTGGTGACAGGCGCTCTCCAAGCTCCCACGCTTATATTACTTTGGTAATTAGCTACATCCACCTGGTAATTCGGAATAGAACCGGCAGGGAAGAAGTTGGGAATCAAATCGTACATATTATCCGTAATTCCGGCTTCGGTCACATGATATCCCGTGATTTTATTGTCCTTGATAGAGGCTTTCATTTTATACTTCATGGCAGGTCGGTAGGTGCCTGCGGTCATATCGTCTTCTCTAGAAAACACGACACTTACGGGTAATTTGGTCAGATTAGAAATCTCAGCCGCTTCCAAGGCAAAATCGCCATAAAGCCTGCGACCAAAGCCACCGCCCATACGGGTCATTTCCAGTTTTACTTCGTTGATATCGCGCTCCAGCAATTTAGCCACTCGATTTGCCGTCCATTCTGGAGTTTGAACGGGTCCAACTAATCGGACTTCTTCATCCGTAACATGTGCAAAGAAATTCATTGGTTCCAAGCAGTTATGGGGCTTGAAAGGCGTTTCGTACATACGTTCAACCACAAGGTCGGCTTCGGTAAAAGCAAGCGCAACATCGCCATCCTTACGCATATTGGTAAATTCTTTAGAATCCACGTTGGCATTCAGAATTTCAACCATCTTCTCATTATGCAAATCTGTACTTTCTAGCGGAGAGCCCGTTTTCCAAGTCACATTCAAGGCTTTTTTACCCTTCATGGCCGTCCAGTTATTACTTGCAATCACGGCAATTTTATTATCAAATTGCACCACATCCACCACGCCAGCTATATTTCTAGCCGCTGAATCATCCATCGTGTCAATAACTTGCCCGAAAGCGGGTGGACGCATTACATGTGCGAAATACATGCCTTCTTCGCGGTAATCTAAACCATAAAGCGGCTGACCTGTGGTGATTTTATCATTGTCCACATTGTGTTTTTCGGTACCAATAATGGTGAAATCTTTCGGTTCTTTGAGTGTAAGTCCTTCAGGAACTTCTAATTGTGCCGCTTCCAAAACCACTTCGCCATAACCCAATTTCTTCCCACTAGGGTGGTGAATAACGCCTTCTTTGGCATGGCATTCATCTGGCGAAACGCCCCAACGAGCCGCAGCCGCATTGATAAGCATTTGTTTTGCAGTTGCACCCGTTTGACGCAAAGGTTCCCAAGCGCGCATAATGCCTTCGCTGCCTCCAGCAAATTGGTCTTTGTAATTATCCGAATCCCATTTACCCTGAACCACGCGGACATCGCTCCAAGGCACATCCAATTCTTCGGCTATCAGCATAGGCATGGAGGTTTTCACGCCTTGTCCAATTTCTGGATTAGGAGAGAATATCGTCACCTTACCGGCATTCGAGATTTGGATATATGCGTTAAATTCATTGTAATCTAATTTTGCTAAATCAATCACCTCCAAAGGAATATCGCTATCGCACGAAGTGAAAAAATTAAATCCTATAATCATTCCGCCACTCACTAATGATGCGGTTTTTATAAACCCTCTACGGCTAAATTTGTTTTGTTCTTGCGTTGTCATACCTGCTAATCAAAAAGGTGAATTAATCTTGCTTAGCTGCCAAAGCAACTGCTTTTTCAATACTATTATACGTCCCACAACGGCAAATATTACCGTGCATGGCTTGTCTAATTTCTGGGGTAGTGGGATTTGGATTTTCCTCAATAAAAGCCGCAGCGGTCATCATTTGTCCCGCCTGGCAATAGCCACATTGCGGCACATCCACTTGTTTCCACGCTTCTTGTACGGGATGGTTTCCATTTTCTGAAAGACCTTCAATCGTCACGATTTTGGCATCCTTAATGTCTGAAATAGGAGTGGAGCAACTTCGCGTAGCTTTGCCATCTATATGCACGGTGCAGGCGCCACATTGGCCAATACCGCAACCATATTTGGTTCCAACATATTGAAGTTCATCACGCAACACCCACAAAAGTGGAGTATCGTCATCGGTAGTTACCGAATGAATTTTACCATTTACATGTATCGAAAAAGTGCCCATATTTTGATTTTTTTACTAAGCTTCTAAATTAGAAAAAAAACCATAGGGCAAAACGGGTTTATGATAAGTGGTAGTGGACATTTTACATGAAATGACAGGACATTCACTTTAACATTTATAAAACTCAGAGTACAGAACAGTTAAGTTACTGGTCTTTAATTACTAATTTACTTAAATTGTCATTTTTACATGACCCAAGTTAGGTATTTTAACCCCTTAAATCATATTTCAATTAGGTATGCAAGCATAACTTTGTGATGAATCATAAAAGGCAAAGTCATGAAATATTTAATTACAACCATGTTAGCTATATTCATCAGTTTAATGGGTATGAGCCAAGTATATTCGTTTAACGCACATTACATGAAAATTGAAAATGGTTCTCAACCCGAATTTGTGGACTGTCTGGTTCGAACCATAGAATTTAAAGAAGACGTTATTCAGGTTACCAATTTATTTGGTTGTGAATACATCAGCGAATATCGTATTGTAGAAAAAATCAACGAAAATTCATTCATTATAGCATACGAAGGAATTGAAGTAGGCTTAAAATATTCTCCTACTGATAATATTTTAGTGGTAACGACTGGAATGGGAATCAAGGGGGAACGTATCATTCATATTTACGGAGAAGAAGAAACCAAAGTAGTAAATCTATAAACAACCAATTATTTTATATTTTCTTTAGTATACTGTGATAGGTTGGGTTTGGTTAATTCCTATTTAACATAATATTAATTATAGGAAAAAACTATAGTTATTTGTTTATAACGATATTGCTTCGTTTTTCAGCTATAATCAATATTATGTCTGCGCTCCGTAAAAACTACGCTTGGCCGTTGGCTAAATAGAAAATCCCAGTTCTGTTCATAATCTTGGTGTCATTCAAAAAGGAAAAAAGATTCTCGGTTACATTCCGTTTTTTCCTATAATTAGTCGTTATGTTAAATTGCCGCTTGGCGCTAGCCTCATATTTTCTACTTCGTAATGAAATCCCTGATGAACATGATATTTACTGCATAAAAAGCAAAGTTTCTAGCTTCGTTTTAAATTTATCGTTTGTAAGGATAATCCTGCAAGAAAAGTTTTTAGACGTTTATTGGTGTGTTACCGCAAGAGTATAAAATTTAAGAAAAATAAATTTCTATACACTTGCTCAATTTGGGCTTCGGTTCATATTTTTTTTAAAAAAACATCTCTTTCTTTTGTCTTGAAACAAAAGAAACAAAAATTCAAGGCTTACGAAACCAATTTAGTAGCCTTAGCGTAAAACCTTCGCTACAGTTAGCAAACTCGCAAACGCTGTTACCGCTTTTTTTTAAATAAAAAAATCGACAGCTGAGCTCAAACATGCCAACGGCTTAACGCTACGGTTTTTCGAGGCTACACAATTGCGTCTCGAATGCCGACTTTTTACTCTTATACTTATATAAAGATTACGCTTTTAGTCATGTTTCCTCCTATAAATTCGCCAAAGTCTTACGCAGTATTCTAGACTATATTACCTCAGTTAGGATTGCAGCCAATGAGCACCTAAAAACTATTGCGATAGCTCTGGTTTTGGTCTCCCCTTTTCACCCATAACGTTTTAAGTAAGTTTACGAGTAATTCCAAGCCCTAATATGTGGATTAACACGTTGTCATAATTTAACGATTGATCGATTCTATAAAAAGCATTAAATTCATTCTTTTTAAATTTATAATTAACGCCTAACGTATAGCGATTTTTATTAAACTGCGGAGCATCAATACGAATGAAACTTTTAAGTTTTAAAACTTGAATAAAATTTTCATAATTAGCGTATACCGAAAATTTCTTTGAGAAAACTCGTTCTATTCCTACTTTATTACGCCAACCACTAATTATTTGCCCGTTATAATTCACACGTGTGACCTGTAACCTAGTTCTATATTGTATTCTCAGTTTCTTGTCCCAAGCTTTCCACTTAAAACGTCCATCTATGGCTAAGCGTTGGGTATTTCGTTCACCATTAACCCACCTGTATCGATACTGAAGTTTAATTGAAAACACTTTATTAACTTTATTTCGTCCACTAAAATCTACAAGAAAAGGGGTTGGTGTAGAGGAATAATTATCCAACCTCCATTGCGCTTCTCCATATACCTTCCATTTTTCGTTTACCGAATACTTCATTGAGTATGAAGCCCATAAATTGCCAATGTTAATTTTTTGGGCAATCATGAGTTGACCAAAAGAACATAGAAATATGAGTATGACAAGAAAGTGTTTCATTTAGTCTAAATCGTATTTTTTTCGAATGTAATGATCACGACCTTCAAAGTCGAGTTTCATTTTATCAATTTCCATTTTCCAATGAAGAGTACTTTCTGGTCGGCCATATTTTGCAATTAAAAACGGAATGTCATTTTCAATGGTGAGTGCTAAATCATCTACTATTTTATTAAAGCTATTCACCGAAAAACCTTCATATAGAACCTCTTTTCTATTTTCTAATTGAGCGTTGAATTCTTCATTTTCTTGAAGACCACGATAAATTTTACCGAGGTCAGCCGATAAAAACTCTAACTTTGGCAATAGTGGAATACCGATTGCATTACCCGCCAAATCTGTATCATAAATAATAAACCTGAATTTTCCATTTCCGGGATTAAATGCTTTTACATTGTTTCCCCAATCAGCATTGCCAATGTAATCTTGATAAATAATGTAATCAATAAAATTGTCGACATCCACATTCTCCCAAATTGCTTTGGCATCTTCAAGCTCTATGGCTTTTAAAAGTGCCCCAACTGCTAATCTATTTCCTTCATCAAATTTTAAATTTTCACTTTCATTTTTGACCTTCAATAATGCCATTTGTGAAGAATCTGCATGCAATAAAGCCGCCCTGCAATATTACTTTCCGTGCGAGCGTTCATTAAACCATAGTACTTATTATTTACAAATACTTGAACTGGAACACCATACATAACCTCAAGGTTCAGACAGTTTTGAACGGCAAAGCGACTATAGGCCAAATCCTTTATCATAGTGATACCAAAATCATTTCCTGAACTTCTTAAACGGGTCGTAGTAAGGAAGTCAAGGTAGTGACCTGGTAGTTTGTCATCGGGTTTAAACCCTAAACTTTTAGTATCTATCGGCTCATCAAAGACAACTCCAATTGATTTTAAAGGGAATGAGGCCCCAACACTAGACCTCCCACGAATTTCAAATTGTATCTTTTGATCTATTACTTGAATTGAACCTAATACATTGTGGGTTGTTAACTCCCCTTCTACTATAATCTTACTATAGTAACTCTCCATCATCTTATCAAAACTAGTTTGATCCGCTTTTAGGTTAATGACTGGCAATTGTGTGACTATAGTAGAAGGCGTAATAGCATAGACATCAGGAAGGTTCTCTTGTTCTACTATCAAGTTGCTACATGAAGCAAAGAGTATAGAAAGTGATATAAGGCCTATTTTAAATTTCATGGAAGTAATAATTAACGCCTATACTTACTTGATTTACAGAGTTAAATAGCAAGTACACATCTTCATTGGGGGATAAACTTCGCCAATATTTAATGGCAATGGAGCAATTACCTTGAAAATTATAAGCAGTTTCCAAACACAAATAATATCGCCATAAATCCGCTTTCAGGTATGAGATTTCATCTAAATCTCGATTACTTTCAACAACAAACTGAAACCCTAAATCAAGATCTTTATGAATATTGTAGCGTGTACCGAACAATGCATTTACTTTAAAAGAATTGGTTGAGAATTTTAACTGTGAGCTGGTTTTGCCATGCATGTTTATGTATTTTCCTCCAAAAGCGGTTGTTAAAACCCAAGAAGATTCCTTTATTCTTTTGGAGTACGAAAGGGTAAGCTGACTTCCATGTGGCATGGAAAAATCTATACTATCATCTAAGACATCTACTTCACGAGACTGGAAACCAGTTAAATAACTCAATTCGATACCAAAAGATTTCTGTCCATTAACTGGCTTAGAAAAAAACAATATAAGAAACACGACTATACAAAAAGAATACCTAGACATCCACTATTTTTGTTTTAAAATATTCAAAGTTAAAATTGTTCATCTCTCTAGAAAAATATGATTTTGAAGTCCTAATATAAAAAATCTAAATAACTGGATTCTTTAAAACGCAGTGGATTATTAATTGCTATCACCTACTCAATGTCTCAGATATAGATGCTAATTAGATTTGTTTAAAACTCTTGTTTTTTTATCATTACTGAATCTTGAAATTCCTTCTTTAGCCGCTTTTTCTCCCAACGCGATAAGCTCATCTGCTTTATGAAAATCAAATGTATTTGCAGAATCAACTGGGATATTTATTACAATTTCTGGTTGATGTTTTTCTATATTTTCCTTAGCTAATTTGTGGACCATAGCATAAGTTGTAGCCGTTAATACGGATAAATAGCTTGGACTCGTTACATCTCCTGTAGTTAGAAGCTTATTCAAACTATCTGTAATGTTATTGAACATACTCATGTAGTTATTGTTTGTAGGTTTGGCCATAGGAATGGGCTTTACTACACGATTTTTCTTTTTGCCATACAAATTCACTACCACTAAAATATCGCCATCTTTACGTTCAACATGTTCTATTGGAACGGGGTTTAACACTCCTCCATCTACTAAAAATGTGTCGTTATATTTTACAGGTGTAAATACCGATGGGATAGCCACAGAAGAGCGGATAGCTTTATAAAAACTCCCCGTATTGAACACCACATCTTGCTCGTTCAATAAATCGGTAGCCACAGCAGCAAAAGGAATGTTCATTTGCTCAATTGGGACATCAGGAATAAAGGTTTCCATTTTTTGAAAAATTTTACTTCCTTTCAATAACCCGTTTGAGAAATGGTGAAATCCAAAAGCCCCCAAATATGTTTTTTGTTTAAAGATTTCACCCAATCGGTATACACATCTAATTTACCCATAGCATGAAGTCCGCCAATAACCGAACCTATAGATGAACCAGAAATAGAAGTTATTTCAAACCCTTGACGTTCTAACTCATTGATTACCCCAATGTGAGCCAATCCTTTTGAACCGCCACTTGACAATACTAATGCTACTGATTTTTTCATGTTATTGGTTTAAATAAAAACTTTTTTTTTTAATAGATCACCTCCAAAAAGAGTTGTAGTTTATTCTTGAAAAAATTCTTTTTCATCAGAAACTCAAAAAATATTAATGAAATTATGGACACTATAATTCCTGCTAAAACATCTATTACAAAATGATGACTAGAATATACTGCCGAAAACCAAATTCCAAAAAGGAACAACACTAACAATGCTTTAACATATTTATTGACTCCTTTTTTTAAAGCATAATATAGAACTATTACTGGGTAAGCTGAATGAAGTGAAGGAACCGCAGCCAAAACATTGGCATTTTTATTATAAATAATTTCAAATATAGAAACACCTATCAAATTATCAAATCGCTCCAAGCCTGCTCGATTCCCAGGTATACCATAGTGTAAGTCAAACCCATAATTCTGTACATACCATGGCGGTGCGGCCGGATATATATAATATATTGTAAACCCAATAAGGTTTACTAACAGAAATGCGAAAGAATATTTTAAAAATAACTCCTTATCGGTATAGAATAAATATACTCCAAATCCAATAGGTACAGGCATCCAGTTTAGGTAAAAGAACCCTGATAAGAAATCGGAGAAAGCATTATTTACGATAAGGAAGTATTCATTTAGTGTTAATATACTTCCTTGATATGTGATACCAAAAAGCATTTTTTCAAGTTGGTACGGCTCTTGAATATGAACCGATGAAACTTCATAATTCGGAATAATCCGCATAGAATCATAAACAATCCAAAAAAGAATAAAAACTGAGAACCCCAAAATGAATTTACGCGACATCTTTGTTGCGTAAAATGCTAAAATCCAAATAATCACTAACGCAATGTGGTCTGACTTAACATAATCAACAACATCCATCCATAGTAGATATAGACAAATAGTGAATAAATTGAGCAGTATGTTTTTATGCGTAAATCGTTTGAAATCCATTTAATCAACTATAATTTTTTCGTATTCTTTCTGTTTTGATTTAGTACTACAACCAAAAAACTCAATATATTCAACTGTAGGCCAAGCTTTACTATTGTCAGCAAATATGTACATAGACTCTAATTCTGAATTTATATTATTAATCTGAGTAGTTACAATTGCTTTGAATGGTTCAATTTGCGTCAAGGTAAAAGCACGCGACTTATCAGCAACCATTGTCAGTTTATATGTGTTTCTATCATTTACCCTCACCCAATCTACGCCATATGCATACCATTTTTCGATGGTTCTTAACTCCATTTTTTGACCATTTTCTTCATACCTTATCCAATAAACAAGTATTGGCTCTTCTTTATTTAAATTTCCATTAGAATCAAAATTAGCGTTATAAATAATGGTATTGGAATTATGATTCCGTTGAATATAAAATAGTAGTTCATCCGTTTTTGGTGGTACTGGATAATTTTGAGAATGTGAAACAAAAGATAAAATCATCGCTAAAGAAATATAAGAAAATGAAATCATAATATTTGTTTATTTTTATACCACTTAATTGTTTCCTTAATTCCCTTCTTTAGATTGTATTCAGGGACAAACCCAAAATCAGAAACTAGTTGAGAACTATCACAAAGCCAATTTTGTTGAGATATTTCCTTAAATTTATCAATATTTAATGTAGGAGGAGGAAAATTAAAAGCACAAGAAATCCTATCAAATATTACAGCTATTGATTTCACTAAGAATTTCGGAAGTATTATTCTTATTGTTTTAGTATTCAGTTCTTTTTTAGCAATTAGATTAAACGCTTTTGCTGTATAATTGTTTAAATCAGAAACAAAATATGTTCTTTGAACCTTATTTGATGTTAACGCAATTAATAATAGGTGTGTTAAGTCTTTTACATATACAAAAGACAAATATTGCACTGAGCTACCGATATAGGTTTCTAATCCATGGTTTAAACTTTTAAACATCACCAAAAAATCTTTTTCACGTGGCCCATAAACTCCTGTTGGTCTAAAAATCAGGTACGGAAAATGAGGTAATGATTTTATATATCTTTCTGCATCTAGTTTGCTCGCTCCATAAAAAGAAACCGGTTTCGGTTCATCTGAAAGTTGAACCGGTGTATTCCCGTTTAGACCTGGTCCACAAGCGGCTAAACTACTGATGTAAATAAATTTTTCGGGTACACGATTGGTTTCATAGAGTGCTTCAATTAAATTTTTTGTGTTTTTCACATTAACTTCATAAAACAATTTATTATTACATGTCTTTGTAATCCCAGCATTATGTATAATAAAGTCAAACTTCTCAAATTGTTCCAGCTTACTAATAATGGCTCTTTTATCTGATAAATCTGCCTCGAACAAAACAGATGGAGTATTTTTTAAATATTCAATATCACTATTCTTTCGAACACCAGCATATACTTCAAAATTGAGACTTATTGCTTTCTCAACAAGAAATCCTCCAATAAACCCACTAGCACCTGTTATTAAAATTCGTTTCATTCTCTATTCTAATTAAATATGTCGGATATAAATACGTCTTCGCAAATGCTGACGAGTTTCATAAGCATTAAACATTTGAATTGAAGCTTTGTTCGTTTCTAAAATATGGCTAACTATGGCTGTTTTAATGTTATTATCGATACAAGCTTGGGTCATATGTGCATAAAAAATAGCAGGAATACCTTTATTGAAATATTTTGGTTTCACTGCATGTAGCAATAAATCAATAGTATCATTTTTTCTCATTGCCATTAAAATAGGAATAAAGCCGAAGGGGAAAAGTTTCCCTTTAGCTTTCATCAAGGCTTTCGACAAGGATAAAAAACTTAAACCAAAACCAACTAATTGGTTGTTTTCATCAACGACTAAACCCACATATTTGGGATTTACCATGGAGAAATATTGGTCAGTATAATGGACTATTTGTTTTTCGGTAAGTGGCACAAACCCGTACAAATTGGTATACGATTCATTAATGATTTTGAATAAACTCTTGGCATATGGCCGTATTTCGTTGGCACTTTTAATTTTTAGCAGTCTTAAATTGTACTTTTTTTGAACAAGACTAGATATGCGTAGTATTTTTTCAGGTACTTTTTCAGGCATTTTTAATTCCAACTGTATCCAATCTACATCTTTATGATACCCTAATCTTTCTAAATGTTGGGGATAATACGGATAATTGTAAATTGTGGCTTGAGTACCAATTTCATCAAAACCTTCAACCAACATTCCTTCTAAATCGAAGTCAGTAAAACCTAGAGGGCCGTGAACGGCTTCCATGTTTAATGACTTAGCCCAATCTTCAACCGTTTTTACTAAAAGAGCAGAAACTTCCTCATCATCAATAAAATCAATCCAGCCAAATCGAATATACTTCTCACCCCAAATTTCATTAGACTTATTGTTTAAAATCCCTGCAATTCGTCCTACAACCTTGCCGTTTTTGTACGCCAACCAGTAATTAGCTTCAGAGTACTCGAAAGCTGGGTTTTCTTTTTTTATTAGACTTGATTTCTCAAAAGTGTGTAGTTGAGGGACTCTAAATTCATTACCACTATAAAGTTTGTCTGGAAATGAGATGAATTTATTCAACTCCGAAGCAGAAGACACTTTTTTTATACTTACCATAGTTTCTATTAAATAGTTAAGGCAAACTGTTCCTCTTCTATCTCCCTTCTAACTTTAATTAGCGTTTGAACAGCTTGGTCTATTTGCACTTTAGTATGGGTAGCCATTAATGAAAAGCGTAGAATTGATTTACCTTCTTCCACGGCTGGGTGAACTACAGGGTTTACATAAACTCCATATTTAATAAGACTACTGGCAAATACGTATGTTTTAATACTGTCTCCAATAAAGATTGGAATAATTGGCGATTTGGTATTACCTATTTCAAAATTAGCTTGAATTAAGCATTTTTTTGCATACTCAACGTTCTCCCAAAGTCTTTGAATCCTATGTGGTTCTTGCTGAACAATATCTAAAACTTTTAATACTGTTGCTGCGTTTGCAGGAGGCATTCCTGCGCTAAACAATAAAGAACGAGCATGGTGTTTAATATAATTAATGGTATCCTTATCGCTTGCAACAAAACCACCTAATGAGCCGAAAGATTTACTGAAAGTACTCATAATTATGTCTGTTTGGGCGGTACAGTTAAAATAATCAGCTGTTCCAGAGCCATTTTTTCCCATAACACCTAAACCGTGGGCATCATCAAGCATTATAGTGGCATTATATTTTTCAGCCAAGTCTACTAATTCATTTAGAGGAGCAAGGTCACCTTCCATACTAAAAACCCCTTCAGTAACAATGAGTGTAACTTTTGTTTTATCTGTCTTCGCTAATATTTTCTCTAAAGAAACCATGTCATTATGATCATACTTAAAGGTTTTAGCAAATGATAATTGGCTACCTTCAATAATTGAAGCGTGTGATTTATTATCAATAACCAAATAATCATTTCTTCCAACCAAACTTGGTATTACACCAGTATTTACTTGAAAGCCAGTGCCAAAGATTGTAGAAGATTCTTTTCCAACAAAAGCAGCTAGCTTAGACTCTAATTCTTCATGTAGGTCTAAATTCCCGTTCATTAACCTTGAACCAGAGGCTCCTGTACCATATTTATCAAGCGCATTTTTCGCTGCTCTAATAACGGCAGGGTGATTAGTTAATCCCAAATAACTGTTAGAGCCAAACATTAAAAGTTTTTCTCCCCTCATATAAACTTCTGTATCTTGACCAGATTCTAAACGATGATAGAACGCGTATATTCCTTTCTCTTTTAGTATTTGAGGGTAGTTAAATTCACTTAATTTTTTCTGTAGTAATTTCATCTTCATTATTTTTAAAAATCAAACTTAAATCGAGCTCTAATTCCATATTCTTGAATATTTGGATTATCCAAATAGGTTACTCTTTTCACTAAATCAATTCGGAAGAATTTGAATATATTCCCCATTCCTGCGCTAACTTCAACATAAGGTTTGTCAGATAATGTAAAGGTTGTTGGGTTTCCTTCTCCATCAGTAGGGAAGTTCATTAACCCAGCTGTTTGTTCTGGATTATTTGGTACTGAGAGGTGACCGTAAATACCTTTTGCTGAAATAATGGCTCTCCATTTTAGCTTTTTAAATAACGGAATCTTATTCATTATGAACCCATTAAAATGATGTTCAAAATTCATTGCAACATATTCATCACTCACAAATTCTAAGAAATTCATTAAATTATAGGATTGAAGCTGATATGAATAGGTTTGGTTTGCTCTATGAATGTACAAAAGCGTATAGGGAATGGCGGTACTAAAAGCCTTACCCGCTTCTACACCAAAATTGGTAAACCCAATTGGTGAAATATAAAATCGTTTAAAGAAATTGAATTTTAATTTAGAATACTCATAATCAGAGCTGAAAACATCTTTAAATCCTTGGGTATAACTTAATTGAAATATTGGATATTTTGAAATTATAGGAGTTCTATAATCCATACCTTGATAAAATTTTTCATTTGGAGCAAATCTTACTGTGGTAACAATTTCACTAGAGATAATATTCTCCATAGTGTGATTTTCAAAATCAAAGCTCCAGTTCCCTCCTGTTTCTTGAACTTTGTGATTAAGTGTTATGGTAGTAGAAATCCCGTTACTCCAGTCTTTATAATGCTCCAATTGGAACAAATCATAATAAAAGATCTTATCGGCAACGCCTCTTTTAAATGAGAGTAAAAAGTTATCTTCATTAATAAACATCATTTCCATTCCAGGAAAGTTTGTTTCCCTTTGATACATCATCATTAGGGTATGCTGTGGGTTACCTCTTATTGGTTTTTTATTTAAAGACTGCATAATTCGTGCAGAGTATTTATATCGCTCATCTTTAAATCCGTATACTAAAAAACCGTCTAACCTAAAGGTTTTGCTAAGTTTATCACTAGTTCTACCTCCAACCCGAAGTCTAAGTCCTTCAATCTCATTAAAACTATAAAATGTATTCACTGGACCGATATCAATTTTGTTGAAATTCCAATACCCTGCTACAAATAGCATTAACACATCCATGGTTCGTTTAAACGCTGGAACGTTTTGAACACTATCTACCATTTCGTAGATGTTTTCTTCTTGCTCACTTAATTCTGTAATCCTGGTTTCTTTCCAATACGCATCATTTTTATCATTAAAACTATCCGCATAGATCTTGTTTACTACTCCTTTAAAAATGGAGTCAGGAATATTGGTATTGAGTTGGTAATTATCATAGGTAACCGATTTCTTACCAAATATTCCTGTTCCTTTTTTTGTTAGATTAAAATCAATAACTATTTCATCTTGAGTCAACATCCAGGCGGTACTATCTATGAAAGAATAAACTTGGTTAATCTGCAAATCTGTAATAAAGTTCAGGTTGATTTCTTCGGTAACCCTCATGTCAATTTTAATAACTGCATATCGCTCATCGTTGGTAACGTACAAATTTCCTTTAAACGCAAGGTCTTGTTTATTACGTGGTTGAAAAGCAAGTTTTATGCAATTGTATCCATTTACATCAAGGGTATCAAGTATCATGAATTTATATATGTTTGGTGCGTAAGTGGAAATTGGGCTTACAAATTGATTGGTAAGGAGCGTTATATTATTTTGATAAACATCAATATCTTGATACATATTATCCATCATAAAACCCATTCCTTCATCATCAATGTATTCGTTAAAACCTATTGTTTTCACACCATTTATGTGCTCTTTTTTACTTTTGACTTTTTTCCGATAGTAAACTACTGAATTAGTTTCTTTGAGATAAATAGGTAAGTAAGGCTTTCCGTTTATTTCAGACGTGTCTACATAATTAAAAATAAATTGGTAATCTTTGAACACCTTCTTATTCTTAAATTTTTCGGTAATATTATTTAGGTCAAATTCTAGTTTCTCGTATTTTTTAAACTGATAATAATCTAATTGTTCTTTTCTATTAAGGTTCTTGTTTTGTATTACTTTCTTAATCAATTCTACTGCCGGGTTATTCTTGTTTCGGTATTTTCCTTTTTTAGCTGCAATTATTACCGCATTTAGTGTAATAGTAGTGGGTTCTAAATTAAAATTAACAACTTGATTTTTACCTATATTTATGGTTTTGATTTGTGTAACATACCCAACAAACGAAGCGCCTAACCTATTTGATGCCCATTGGATTTCGATGCTATACTTACCCTTATCATCAGTTATAGTACCGATATTTTTACCCTCAAAAAAAATATTTACAAAAGGCAGTGGCTCTTTGGTTTGGGCATCAATAACTATCCCATTAATCTTCGTGTTTTCTTGCGCAAAAGATTCTAAGCTAAATAGTACTGTGAATACCAATAGTATATTTAACCATAAGATATGAAAATGTGCTCTTTTCATTTAAAAATGATATTTTTAGATATTAAAAAATTGTAAAAAGCACCTACAATTATTGAAACCATTATTTTAGACATCACCTCACTGATTTCAGTATTTTCAACCAAAAAGTAAAGCCCATAGATATTAAGTAAAATACTCCCCCCCCACGCAATAACGTATTTGATAAATTGAGTATACCATCTCTTTTTTTGAGTTTTAAAAACCCATTTCCAGTTCATAATAAAAGCAGCTATGCCCCCTAAACTAGCGCTGATAGATGCCGATAATACATACCAAAAATCAAACATCTCGAATAATAGAAAAAAGCACACAAAATCAATTGTGGTTGCAAATAATGCAACGGTGTTATATCTAAAAAACAAAGCGATGTTTTGAGAAAATGTTTTGCTCATTTAAATAATCCCTAATCCATGTAAAATTTGAATAACAACGAGGCTATATAAACCCGCCAAAACATCATCTAACATAACACTCCAGTCTGAAGACATTTTATCCAGTTTTCTAATGAAAAATGGTTTTGTAATATCAAAAAATCGAAAAAGAATAAGTGCGATTATATAGTATTTCCATTCGTGAGGCATGGCAAATACAGCAATCCAAACCCCAACAATTTCATCAATAACAATTGCAGAGGCATCATGTTTCCATTGATAATGAACATTTTTGATGGAATTAACCCCTACTAATGTCACAAAGAATATTACACCAGCATTAACTAGTAAAATAGTATTCAAACTTAGTCCCAAATTAATTTCAATTTGGTTCAACAGATAGAATAAAACAATACCAAGAATGGACCCAGCTGTTCCTGGTGCAATAGGCACATACCCAGTCCCAAATCCTGATGCTATAATCTTGTGAATTTTTATCATTTTCTTAATCTTCTTCGTAATAATCTAACCCTAGATGATTGATTAATTCTTCATCCATTAGGTGACGGAGGGTGTTCTCTAATTTGATTTTTTGTAAGAAAATATCGTGAATTGGTATTAAACCTTCTTTTGTTTGAGGAGACTTGAAATAGAATGAAAGCCATTCTTGAATCCCTTTCATTCCTGCTCTGCTAGCTAAATCCATGAAAATTGCTAGATCAAGAACTACGGGCGCAGCAAGAATGGAGTCTTTACACAAAAAGTTAACCTTTATCTGCATTTTGTAACCTAACCATCCAAAAATATCGATGTTGTCCCAACTTTCTTTATCATCTCCTTTTGGTGGATAATAGTTGATACGGACTTTATGGTACATATCTTTATATAATTCTGGATATACATCTGGCTCAAGTACACTATCTAATACACTTAATTTTGAAATTTCTTTAGTTTTAAATGCTTCTTCATTGTCTAAAACTTCACCATCTCTATTTCCTAAAATATTAGTGGAAAACCACCCATCAATCCCTAATAAACGCGTTTTTAGTCCAGGACCTAAAATGGTTTTCATTAAGGTTTGTCCTGTTTTAAAATCTTTTCCAGCAACTGGAACATTAAGCTTATCTGCTAATTGTAAAAGAGCAGGAATATCAACAGTTAAATTAGGAGCTCCATTGGCAAATGGAACACCACTTTTAATGGCTGCATACGCATAAATCATACTTGGCGCAATAGCAGGATGGTTTTCTTCTAGTGCTTTTTCAAATAGGTCGATTGATAAATGAATATCTGATACTTGAATATAAACCTCAGTAGAGGCACACCAAACCATTACTAAACGATCGCAGTTGTTTATCTTTTTAAACTCTTCAATGTCTGCCATTAAAGCTTTTGCAGCATCCATTTTTGTGGGTTCATATTTTATATTGGGGCCTTCAATATTTTTTACAAATTTTGAATCAAAAACGGCCGACATTGGAGAAATTTCCGAAAGCTCATCTTTTATTTCATTAAGTAAATCTTTATCTAATACTCCGGCATTCAGACCTGCGGTGTAAACATTATCTTCATAAATATCCCAACCTCCAAAAACTAAATTGTCTAAGGATGCCAATGGGACAAAATCTTTAATGTTTGGATTATTATTTTCTGTTCGTTTTCCCAGCCTGATTTTCCCCATTTGAGAAATAGACCCGATAGGCTTTCCTAAACCTTTCGTTGCGGCTATTACGCCTGCAATAAAAGTAGTCGATACAGCGCCCATTCCAGGGGTTAAAACTCCTAACTTACCGTTAGCATCTTTGATACTTTTTTTATGTTCCATCTTAATTTATTTTTTTATTGAAATTGTTTAAGTCATATTTTTATGACATAGGTTTAATCGTTGAAAAGCGGTATAGTTGGTTAAAACTGCTAATATGAAAATTGGTATAGTAAATATGGATATGTTTTCTAATAATGGAATAGGTAACCAATCAACAGTGATTTTAAATGGGCCTGTAAAATGTGAAATAATGCCATATAAAATGGAAGTAATTCCTATGGTTAGTATTCGTTCTGGTCGTTGCATAATACCAACGTTGCATTCCTGACCCAAGCCCTCAGCTCTAGCTCTAACATAACTCACCATTATAGAACCAATCATCGCAATAAATGCAAATATGCCACTCAAAAAATAATGGTATGAAACCAAGTAATATGCAATACCAAAGAACATCACCATTTCACTGTATCGGTCAATTACCGAGTCGAATAATGCACCAAACTTGGTCATATTATTCGTTTTTCTAGCCAGTTGACCATCCAACATATCAAATACGCCTGCAATTAAAAGTACAATCCCAAAGCAAGTAATGTAAATAGTATCACCCCGAATACCAATCTCAGCACCAATAACTAATATTATAGCGGAGATGATGGTAAGTATGAAACCTATAATGGTAATTCCATTAGGTGTTATCCCAGTTTTCGCAAGTATATTTATTATAGGATTGAGAACATTGTACGCTCCTTTTTTAATTGAATCCCAAGTATTATTATTATTATTATTATTATTATTATTCATTCTATTGCAGTTTTAAACCCGTTCTATTTTAATGTCAATTCGGTAATAAAGATATTCCCATAAACTTATTTATTGTTATTCAAGAGATAGAGTGATTTCCATTTCTGTTGCTTAAATTATAGTTTGCTTTTGTATCTGTTAACGAATTGTCAGCTGTTGTGACCTTAAACTAAGGTCTTCCATTTAGCTATACTTGAACAAACAATTAACCCTATTAAAAGATGTAAGGTTTATACGTAATAAAAAAAATAATTAAAAACGTAATCATTGCAAATGTGACTGCACCTGCAGCAATATCTTTAATAAAACCTATTTTGGGATGAGGTCCTTTATGAATAAAATCTGCTAATTTTTCTACAGCAGTATTCATTCCTTCGGTGCTTAAAACTAAACCCATTGCAAAAGTTTGATTTATCCAATCTTGTTTAGAAATATTTAAAGCAATTCCTAATATTATAATTAGTATAAATATAAATGATTGGGCAATTATGCTATGTTCTGTTTTTAATAATAGGAAAAATCCTTTAATTGCATATTTAAGACTTACAAGTCTGCCTTTAAAAAAATGATTCATTCAATTGTTATTTTTGGTATTGTGTACAACGCTATACTAGTTTACTGCGACTCCGAGTAGTCAAGCTGTTGAATGTCTTAAAACAAAACCTGTTACAAAATCTTGACGTTCCAATTCTTTGATTACCTCGATATAGGCGAGCCCTTTAGATCCGCTACTGGATAGTACCAATGCTACTGTTTTTTTTCATATTACTAGTTTAAATTAGTTTGTGCGGTAGCTTGTATGTAGTATGCCAATTTGATTTTATATCCCGCTTTTGCATCGGTTAACGCATCGTTAGCTTGTTGCAGTAATGCACGTGATTCTAATAAATCAGATGTGCTTACAATTCCTGCATCATGCCCATTTTTGATTTCGGTAAAATATTCATTGGCTTGTAAAACGGTTGCTTCAGCTACTTTAATTTGTTGGAAACTTTCATTTAAATCCATGAATGTTTTTTCCATTTGTAATTGGAGTAATTCTGATTTTTCGGAAAGGTTATTTTGGGCAATTTCCACTTTTATTATGTGTTCTTGCTTTTTATACGATCCTCCCCACCAATCTGATATTGGAATAGATAATGTAGCAAACGCCATGGCATTAGTGCTTTGATTATCCATCATATCTAAATAGTATCCAGAAACTCCTACAGCTATGGAAGGCAAGTACTCTCCTTGCGCCATTTTTTGTTGCAACTCTTCGGCAGTAACGGCTTTATTTAGAATCTTATATTCACTTCTATTCATTAATGCGGATTGTGGAGTTACAAAAGTCGATAATGGTGTGTTTACCGTTAGTGTGCTATCTGTCAATACTAAATTTTCGGAATATGGGATTCCGATGTGTTGGCTCAATGTCATTTTCACCATAGCCAAACCGTTTTCTAATTGGAGTTTTTGTGCTTCTATTTTATTTAATTCTAGTTCTATTTTAAGCAAATCACTCTTTTGAATTAACCCCGCATCAAACGATACAGAAGCATCTTTCTTAAAACTTTGAAGTAACGACTCATAGCCCGCTAAAGTCTTCTTCTTTTCATTTAGAGAAATAACCGTCCAGTACAAATATTCTGTTTTTACAAGAACCTCATTTGTAGTCAAACTTAATTGGTCACTTTTAATAGACGAACCAATATCTGCCAACTTGTTTCCATTATAGATTCGGCCTCCAGTAAATAGAGGTTGTATTGCGGTAACATAACCGGTGCTTACATTATCTAAAATTCCAATGTCCATACCAGGCACATACGCAAACTCTGTAGCTCCTGGAATAGTTGCGGGATTTCCATCATAAACAGGAAGGTTAAATTCAGGCGTTTCAGCCTGAATAATTTTTGAACTCGACTTCATGGTAAATGCCCCTGCATCTACTTTCGGAAAATAATTAGTAAACGCATTTTGCTTTACTTTCTCAGCCGCGTCCAGTTCGAGTTGAGCGTTTTTTAAGCTTATGTTATTGCTTATTGCAAATGCTTTGCAACTATCTAGCGATAATTCTTGCGCTATAGTGGTAGATACCAATGTACCTACCATTAAGACCGCTAATATTATATGTTTCATTTTTTCGTCTTTAAATTATTAATGTAATACTACCTTGATTTCCAATTATGAAATTGGAATATTTGAGGTAGAATTTTCTTTACCCAATACTTTCCAATACAATACGGGTAATACAAATAAGGTGAGTATCATACCGAAGATTAATCCAAAGCAAATCACGGTTCCTAAAGGCCCCCAAAGAGGAGAGTTACTTGCAATCATTGGAACTACACCAATTGCGGCTGCCATAGAGGTAAGAAAAATTGGACGCATTCTACGTTTACCCGCTGCAATAGCGGCTTCTTTAATGCTTAAGCCTTCTTCTTTACCCAGTTGCTCGGCATAATCAATAAGTATTATTCCGTTTCTTACGGTAATTCCCATTAAGCCAATAATTCCAATGAATGAGGTCATACCAAATGGATATCCAATAATGTAAAGTCCAAACGAAGCTCCAAATAAACTGAGCAACATGGTTGACATTACCAAAAGAGCTTTATTAATGGTTTTAAATTGGAAGAGTAATATCATGAAAATCAATATTACACTTACGCCCAATGAAATACCCATTGGAACAAAGTTGGCAATCATTTCTGAGTTCTCTCCTCCATAAACAAGGCTAACTCCTTTAGGTAAATCAAGAGCATCAATCTGTGGTCTAACATCTGCAAATACTGCGGAATACATCACACCTTTTTGAACATCAGAACTAACCGTAATTGTACGAACTCCGTTACGGTGAACAATATTTCCTTCTGTCCATTCTGGTTCTAATTTAGCAATGGTGCGTAATGGAAGTGCTTCTTTGGTTAATAAAGAAGAAATGTATTGATTCTTTAAATCGTCAATATCATCCGTTAAATTATCTTCTTTCGATAAAACAACAGCTACTGGATAATCTTTCTCCCACATGGTGGTTACCGGCAATCCATCCATAGAAACCATTAATGAAGTAGCAATAAAGGCTTTTGAATAACCCAATTTATTTGCTTTATCTGAATCTAATTCGATAGAAATTCCTTGCCTTTTTTCCAACCAATCGTTTCGAACCCAAGAGGCATCTTTATGGCTTTCCAATACATCGGTAACCATATTAGCGGCAGATTTAAGGTCTTCCATATTATTACCCGATATTCTAACTTCAATGGGTGCCGAAAAAGCTTCCATTGCCAATTGTTTCCATTTTACATGTGCTCCAGGAAATGCCTGATAATACTGTTTGCTGTAAAGATCCAGTACTTCCAGTGTGGCTTCGTTTGAAACCGTATTTACCAAAATCTGCCCATAATTTTTTGACGGCATGTGTGGTGCGTATAAGGAGTGAAATCTTGGAGATCCAGTACCTACAAAACTGGCTACATTAGCAATTCTTTCATCTTGCAGTAATACAGATTCTAAACTGTCAATGATTACTTCTGTTTTTTCTAATGAAGCACCTTCTGGAAGGTAAACCTCTACCGCAAACTGTTTTCTATCCATTGTAGGAAACATTTGCTGATCGATAATGGTAAAAATGAATACCGCAGCCACTATTGAAAGGATTCCTACAGAAATGGTGGTTATTGGATGTTTAAATCCTTTAGCCAACACATAGTCATACCCTTGCTGCACCTTATCCAGTAAATCAAATTTTTTCTTTTTGTTGTTTTCTTTGTGCAACCCTTTTTTGATGAAGGCGTAGCTAAGAAATGGTACCAAAAGGATAGCAATTAACATGGATATACATAACGCAATAGCAATGGTGAGTGGAAACGCTCCAATAAAATCACCTGCCATTCCATCTAAAAAGAACATTAGCGGTAAGAATGACGCAATAATTGCAGCTGTTGCAGAAAGTACGGGAACAAAAAGTTCGGTTGAAGCTTTCCAAGCTGCATTCCAAGGTGTTTCGCCTTGATCTAATTTTTCAAGGTGGTTATCTATAATTACAATGGCATTATCTACTACCATTCCAAGTACAACGATTAACCCTGCAAGAGAAACAATGTCTAATTGCAAACCAATCATTTGCATTATTCCTAAGGTAATTAGAATAGATATTGGAATGGTAATCGCTGCTACTGCCGATACCCTAAATGGAAGCAGAATCATAGTTACAATAATTACGGCCGCAATAGCTAATAAAAACTCGGTCATGAAATGCGAAATAGATTGATCCACTACTTCGGGTTGATTAGAAATTACATTGATTTCTACATCATCTGAAACGTTTGTTTTAAACTCTTCAATAACTTCCAGAACCTCTTCACCGTATTGCACAATGTTGTTTCCTTGTTGCATTTCTAAGGAAAGCAAAATGGCATTTTTACCGTTGTTTTTGATGTAACTATCAGGAGTGCCATATTTACGTTCAATACGCGCCACATCTTTTAATCGAATTACATTTCCTTCTACATCGGTATAAATAACTTGATTTTCTAAATCTTTCTCAGACTCATATCTGGGAGGTAAATGGACTGGAAGAATTAACTCCCCATTATCCAGTTGACCAGCATAAGAAATTGATTCTTGTAATTTGAATGAGGATAAAATGGTTAAAGGTTGAATATTGTACTCATTTAATTTTTCAGGACGTACATAAATAAACACTTTTTCATGTTGAACTCCATGTCGTTTAATTTTAGATACAGAACTTACTTTTCGAACTTCTGCCTCCAGTTTTTTCATGGTGGTTTCTAATTCGCGTGAGCTTTTCTCATTTGATGACATGGTTACAAGTAATGCCGATGTATCTCCAAAATCATTGGTACCAATAAGCGCTAAAACGCCTGTTGGAAGTTGCATTTTAAGCTCACCTAACCCATGACGTAGTTTCGACCAGAATTCATCAGCGTTTTTTACATCTTCGTTAAGTTCAACGAAAATGATCATTTGCCCTTCTGTAGAGTTAGAGTACGTTTTGACTTTATTTACTTCTTTATATCCAAATATGTAGTTTTCTACCTCTTTGGTGAGTTGTTCTTCTACTTCTTCTGATGATGCACCAGGAAAAACTCCTACAATAACCCCTTGACGAATTGTGAAATCTGGAAATTCATTACGAGGCATATTTATTAAGGCAATTACACCTATGGTCATCATGGCAACTACGAGCGAAAGCACAATTTGCTTATACTTCATAGCCGCTTCGATTATATTGATTTTTTGTTTCATGTTCTTAATTTAATTAATGAGTACGGAGATGGACTCTAATTAATGGTAACAGTAGATTGGTCATGAAGTTTTTGTTGACCAGCAACTACAATGAGGTCTCCTTCAGATAAGCCGTTGGTTACAATAAGTTCATTGTTTGAGAACAAGCCAATTTTAACAGGTTGTTTGGTTACTCGATGACTTGTTTTATCTACTGTATACACATAGGTGTTTTTATCTTTATCCTGAATTACCGAGTTATAAGGAACCGCAATTTCAGATGTTTTAGAAGTGGTAATTAAATTGATGTCACAAGCCATCCCGGGTTTGATCATCATGTTGGGATTATCCATTATGAGTTTAACCTCGTATGTTTTTGAGAAAGCGCTGGCAACCACACCAATGTTTTCAACCGTTGCGGTAAATGTTTCGGCACTAACTGCCGGAATAGTGATTTGTGCGGTTTGTCCTTTTTCAATTTTACGAATTTCTGTTTCAGGTACTGCAATACGTACATATACCTTTTCAATGGTGATTAATTTAAATACAGAAATACCTGGTGTAGCGGTAGAACCAACTTCTACATCACGCGCTCCAATTACGCCATTTATTGGTGCGGTAATAGTGCATTTTTTAAGGTTTTGTTGCGCAATTTCTGCAGCTGCATTTGCTTTGGCCAAATTGGCGTTCATTTCTTGCCATTGAATTTCTGGTAAACTTCCTTGGTCATGCACCTTCTTCAATCTTTCATACGCATCTTTTGCCTGTGTTTGACTGGCTGCTGCCATAGCATACGTACTTTGAAAGGTCTCTTTGTTTATGGATGCCAATACTTGTCCTTTTTTAACCAAATCCCCTTCAGAAACGTAGATGTTTTGTACCAATCCAGGAAGTTGAAAGCTCAATGGAGTGATAGAGGCAGGAATAATAGCACCGGTATAATTTAGGTGCTTTATTTTTTGATTTGGTTTAGCAACCGAAGTCTCTACTTTGATACTTTTTGTTTCTGCATCTTGAGTGGTTGATTCCTCTTTTTCTTGGCTACATCCAATCATGGTAATTGCCGTAGCAAGTGTTACTATTACTTTGTGCATTTTATTCGAATTTAAATTGATAAAACTATTTTGGTATTTTGGTCGGTTTTTGGAGCAAAAAAAACTATGCGAATAGTTTAGGTATTAGAATGTTTATTACTCTTTCCATTTTTTCTACTTCAAAACCTTTTTCACTTTCTATGGAGTATCTTACAATTCCGAAAAAACCAGCCAATAGAGCTTCGGTAAACCAAGGAATATCTTGTGTTGAAATATCTGTGAATTCACCAGAATCATACGCATCTTCCAAAACTCGTGTGATATACACCGTTTCAAACACTAAAAGTTGATGGAATATTTCAGTTGATTTTTTTTCATTCTTTAGTTCGTTTTTAACGATGTTATACAAGTTTACTTTATTCGTAATTTCTTGATGAAACTCTAAAAAGTAGGTTGACAGTTTATCTTTAACCGTTTTTTGAGTTTCTACTTTTTGTTTTACTATAAGCCTAAGATCCGTAAGTTCAACATGGATAACCTCATCAAAAATTTGTTCTTTATTTTTGAAATAATGGTATAAAGTACTTTTAGCTTTTCCACAAGCTTCCGCAATTTCATCCATAGTGGTTTTTTTCAACCCAAATTGTACAAACAACTTTTGCGCTTTTACAATTATTTCGTCTTTAGCTATTTCGTCTTTAGCTATTTCGTCTTTTGTTTTCATTTACCGACCAAATTAGTGTTTTGGTAGCGCAAATGTAAATGTATTTGTGGAATTGGCAAGGAGTTGGATAAAAAAAATCGACTAAAAGACTCAAACGGTCGATTGAGAACTGTTAAACCCTAATTAATAGTAAGGTTTATTTCCAATACCACAATGGGCTAATCCGCCAACCCACTCCACACCCATTTGGTTCACCTTTCAGGATGCACCAAAAAAGTGATCCGTTACATTTTTAAGATGATTGTGGTAGAAAACTTTTTAAAAAGGGTTTGGGTTTCAAAGCTTTGCTTTTTCACCGTAGCAAAGTAACCCTTCGACAAACGCTCAGGGCAGGAATAACGCAGTTCATTATAAGGCTTTTTATGTAGTTTGAATTTGTAGGTGTATCTGTTCAAATTCGTACTATTCCTAAATTTAAGCCCGTATACCAATACTAACCATTTACAAACGGCTATAACTCAATTTTAAGCTTTAGTAATTCTATTAAATCTTTAGAGCCATATTTATATACATCCGGAATATTCAAAACCGTTACGCTCTTAAAATAACTTTTGACAAACAACTTATCTATAGCCCGTAGATGTTTATTCTCCATCACATAGATTTTATCCGCCCATTCTAATTGGTGTTCTTCCAGAAAATTTGTTCCCAACTGATTACACGTTTTCCTATTGGTTCCAGCAGAATCAAAATTTATATTTGGATACTTCTCACTAAAATAATATTCAGCTGTTTTAGACCGGTCTTTGTTTGCTGAACATACGAAAAGGATGTTTTTCATTTGGTTTTATAGGTTTAATTTAACTTCATCACTACCGTGATTCGTTTAAATATGCTGCGCCTATTTCTATTTTTCGAGGCTACTCAATTGCGTCTCGAATGCCGGATTACTAACATTCACGAGTATTATGTTAAATAGAAATTATAACTTATCAAGGTCCTTCAAGATTATTAACTCTAACATAATTAATACCATCGGGCTCCAGTAAGGCCAAGTAAAAACCTTTTGTGCCCTGAATATACTGAATTAAAAAAGGCTCGTTTAATTTATTCTTTTCATATTGATCATTTATCATTTTCACATCGGTACCAGATGGATTAGGTAATTCCTCCGGATGTGTATGCCATTCGCCAATGTAAATAGTTTTTTGATTACTATTTAGAAACTCATAATCAATAATTATTTGAGCACTGTCCTTGTTTCTCCAAAATGAAAACCTGGAGGATTTATCCTTTTTTGAAGGAAAGGAAATTCTGGTTACGTAAATAGTTTTATTCAGTATTTGCCCTAGAAGGATACCTCCTGATTCCGGTTGCTTACGCTTAATTTGTTTGAATTTTGACAATAAAACCAGTACGTCTTCAGTGATTTTTATTTCGTAGTTTCCAAGTTTTATTGATTTCATAATTCGTTCTCAATTAAGGTGTTAGAATCAAATCCCGAAGAGTAATCTGACAACTCTATACTCATATCAGTCGAAATACCCTTATCCCCTATCCAAGTATAAGACCTAGAGTTTGGGTCATTTAAGGAAATTACTTTTGAAATCTCCAAGAACAATGCACCTAGATATATTTGAATATTATTGGAAGAGTATGGTGTATAGTTACTTTGACATCCAGCTTCTTTAAGGGTTAAAAGTTCATTTGAATAATCTTTAATAATATTAAATTTAAACAACCCTTTATCATCAAATAGTGTTTGATAAACATTGTTTTTAGGATTAATGAAAATGCAATGGCCTCCTAATAAATATGGTTCTACCCAAATGAAAAATGTTGGTGTAGTAATCGTTTTATTTTCTATTGCATTTGCTATCCAAGTTTCAATATTTGACTCTCCAATGGCGACAAATAAATAGTCACTTTCGTTAACAAAAGCAGGATCATTTTTAATTAAATGCACTATCGACTCTTCCTTTGTTTCTACTTTTTGAATAGGTGAGTTAGAAAGTAGAAAGTCTTTTAACGCGGTTGTTTTAAAGGAATTTAAATGATTGAAACCCAAGTAATGCCTTCCAATATTTTCTAATTTCAATTTATCATTGTCTATTAATTTAAACTCTGAATTTGGCTGAGAATTAAGAAAATGAATTAAATTAGATCCTATCGATCCTACCCCTGCTATCACGAATTTTTGTGCTTTTTTTATATTTTGTTCTCCAGAGGTTCTTTTTACCATACGTTGATTTGAATATACTTGAGGTGAAACTCTTTTTATTTTTTCAGCGGACTGAAATGTTGATAAAACTTTGAAGTTATTTAATGATTTTTTCCGAAAACCTTTTCTATTAAGATTTGGTAAAGAATGCTCCCAACCAAAATAGCGAATTTCTGAGTTTATATCCTTTGGGAAAAGAAACAATTTAGGGAAGGTTTTATCATTAATTTTTGAAATATAGGTTCGAAAAAAATCTTTATTTGATGTTTGGATGTTATCAAAAATCACCTTGTTAGAAAAGTTAAATGGTGGTTTAAGTAAAATGTCCAAATTAGGTACTATTAGTCCCGTTGTTTCCGTGAAGTTGATATTTTTTTCCTCTAAATAGGATTTAAAATGTTGTGCATTTTTTTCATTTTGATGAATGATATTATTGTAAGAGCTTATCGGTTTGTCCAATGAAATCAAATAAAACCGTTCTTCTATGGGTTTTTCGATCATTAATAAATAGGAATTATTCACCATATCCTTTTTTGAATAAGGTGCATCCCAATATGATTCAAATTCGTCTAGATATTCATTTTCATTAATACCTTTAAGTCCATTTTCAATAATTGTTTTAGCTCTATTGATTGCTTCATCTACAACTAATTCAGGAGCGTCTATAAGGGGTTCCGAATTGTTTTGAAAAACACATATAATTCTATCTACCTGTAAGTGCGGTATATATTTAAGTTTATCAAAATCTTCTTTAGATAATTGAACCTTTGGAAATGATAACGGGTAATCGGATAAAAAAACTAAATGTAAACTAATTTCTAACAAGTCATTTTGTTCGTTTATCACTTCCGTTGTAATTTCCCAGACATCTAAATGAACAGGTAATTCAAGCTTTCTCTTTTTATCATAACTTAATACCTCTACAATTTCTCTCTTTCCAAGATATTCAGAAGCCCTTTCTAACGCCTGAGAATAGTCCATCATGCACTCCTTGAATTATCACTTTTTATGATTGGTGCAGATTTGTAAGTTTTTGCACCATCAATTTCATCATTTGCAAGGTTACAAGGAAATCTATTACCTAAATGTTTTTGCCATTTAAGACATGCTCGTTTTTGGTTTTCAATTTCAAAAGCCTGCTTTGCACTTTCAATAAAAGAGTTTAAAGCATTTCGAAAGTACTCCTTTTTACTTGCTGAATAATTTTCAAATAGGTCTTCTCCAACTGGTACCGTAGGACGGATACACTTAAATCCTTTTTTTGTTAAGTAATCTTCTATATTTATCAATGTATTCTTGAGAGCAACATCATCTCGTTCATCCCATGAATAATTTTCTCCAGCTAAAATTGTCATTACAATACCCGGTGGCATATCCCCTTTTACTAAATCCCCCCAGGCCTTTAGATATCTTACTATTCTCCTAAGTTGATGATCTTTTTTTCTCATATCATTTAACCAAGAATCATATTCTTCAGCGTATAATCTACTTTCTAAAATAAATTCTTGTTTAAATCCAGATTCAATTAGGTTTTCAAACCATATAATAAACTTTATTGGGTTACTTATATTCCAACCATTCTTTTTGTCGGATAGTTCAGGTTCATGTTGCCTAAGAGTATAATATGACGGTAAATCCACATGATAATTTAATGCACCATCCTCACCCGAATAGACCACACGAACACAAGTGTTTTTATCCTTTATTTCCATAAAATCATGATCTGTTTCAGCAGCTTCAATGGACCTAATTATTAGGTTATGAAAATCAATAGGTTTTGGGCGATTATATCTATCAAGGTTTCCCATAATATAAACACCATCATCAATATCATATTGGTCATCAATTTTACTTGGGTTGATTATTGTATCCATGACATAAGAACCTTGACTTTGAAACTCTAATTCATGATCTAGCTGGTCTGTTTCTTTAATGAACCTAAATCCATTTAAAACCCTTTTTCGTAAATCATTCCTCTTTTCTCTAAGTTTAACTCTTTTATCTGTGTCTAATCTAATTAGACCATTAAACTCTTTAAATAAATTATTACAATTTGCCATTTAACTTAAATATTATGCAGTTTCCTAGTTTTAAAAAAATCATTTACTTCAATTTTTTTCTTAAACAATTGAGCCATGTCATTTCCTTTTCCTCTTATTAAGTCTAATGCATCTCTGGTTGCAACATCCAATTGAATTAAACCTTCTTGATCTGAAAATATCTCAGCAGTTGGAATTCTAACATACTCGATTGAAACATCGCTAATTGATTTTATTTTTTCCATGAAGTAATTGGTGAAAATACTTTGCCCATTAAGAGAGGTTTCAAATAAATCATTGCTCCAATCAATAAATCCTCTTTCTCTTTTTAGCCCTGTACGTTTACCTCCAGTTTTATTAAGGCTACTTATGGACAATATTTTAAGTTTTTTAAACTGTTTTCCATCACCAACATAATACGTTAAGGCCTCAATTAAACCAACTAATGTTGGATCATTTGCCCAAACTCCACCATCAATAAATTGTTTGTTGTCATAATAATCTATTTCGGCCATAGGGAAGTATGTAGGTGCCGCACTTGTAGCCAATGCAACATCTACGTATTTAGCTTTATTGTCTCTGCTTAAATCTCCTTCCTTGTGGTCATATTTAAAAACCCAAGGTCTCGCTTCTGTAACTGAATAACTTGGTATGCATAAAAGGTTATTACTTTCAGCTAATTTTCTATCTCCAAATATTTCAACCAAAACCTTTTTTAAAGCTTTATCTGAAAATTTACCCTTACCAAAAATCTGGTTGTACATGTTAACAATCTTATTCCTTTTAGGAAATATTTCTCCTCCATTTTGTAAGTAAATATCAGAAATTTCTTTAGTTGGAATTTTTAATGACAGGGCTAAGGCAATTAACCCGCCAGTAGAAGTGCCACAAATCATATCAAAGTAATCTGAAATATTGCCATCGTGTTTTTCTTCGAGGTGTTCCAAAATGGTAGATGAGTATAACCCCTTTACTCCGCCTCCATCAATTGTCAAAATTTTAAAAGTTTCATTACTCATGTTAGTACGTTTTATCTGAATTAACCATTTCGAATCTTGTCAATGTTATCATGGGCTATTCGTGGTTTTGAAATGATTTTATGATTTTTATTGAGTAAATAGTTTAACTAATTAAGATTTGGTGAAGATAATAGTTTCAAATAAAATTAACAATACAAATGTGATGTAGTTATTAACTTAATAACTCCCTCCACACCCATTTGGTAAACCTTACAGGATTAGAACATGATCCTGTAAAACTCCGAATTCCGAGTCAAAAGCTCAAACCTTTGCAAGGTTCTACTTTTTTAGTTTTAAGATTTCACTCAAATACTATGCATTTGGATTCGACTTAAACCTAAAAAAGCTCGATACGAATGTATCAAGCTTTTGCCTCTTAGTGACCTTACAGGATTCACCAAAAAAGTGCTCCGTTACATTTATAAGATGTTTGTAGTAGAAAACTTTTTAAAAGAGTTAAGGTTTCAAAGCTTTGCTTTTTCACCGTAGCAAAGTAATCCTTCGACAAACGCTCAGGGCAGGACCTTCGACTCGAGTCACTCTAAGCATAACGCAGTTCAATATTGGAAAAAACTATAGTTATTGGTTTGAAACGATATTGCTTCGTTTTTCACCTTATTTCTTTAATTTTTTTATTGCCTTATCAAAGTCACTATCCTGTGCGCTATCTTCAATCAACCTTGCTTGATTATACTGTTCATATTTCTCAAACGCTAAACTATCCGCAATTTTTTTGGTTACGTTTCCAGCGTTTGTAAGTATTTCTTGATTATTGAATTGCAAAAAGGAATCTAATTTCTCTCTCCAATCTTTCATGAACATTTGTTGGTGGTTTTTAGCCTGAAACTCAGCATAATCAAGATACATGGTTACAATTCTATTCAAAATATCTAATTCTTCTTTATTCAAATAATTCTTAGAAATGGTCACATCACCTTTTCTAACCTTATTTCCTTTCCAAGTAGTGAGTCCCATGTTTGATTTGGAAACATCTGCTCTTTCTTGAATAATTTCAGCGGCAGTATTACCCGAGGCGGCATATAACAACTTATTCTGTACAATTTTAAAGAACTCTTTTGTTTCTTCATGCTTAGGGCTATAATCTACTGCTAATGTGTAAATGTCCGTGATTTTGCGGTAAAAACGCTTTTCACTCGAACGAATATCTCTGATTTCTTCGAGTAATTCGTCAAAATAATCTTTACCAAAAGGGTTGTCTGGGTTTTTTAGCTTTTCATTATCTAATACAAACCCTTTGATTATGAGCTCTTTTAATTGCTTTGTTGCCCATATTCTAAAATGAGTTCCTCTAATAGAATTAACCCGATACCCAACTGAGATTATCATGTCTAAGTTGTAAAACTCAAGGCTCCGGTTTACACTTCTATTTCCTTCTTTTTGAACTGTTGCATTTTTTGCAACAGTTGCTTCCTCTTCCAATTCTCCTGTTTCAAACACATTTTTAATATGCCTGGAAATACCACTTTTATCAATGCCAAAAAGGGCTGCCATTTGGTTAATGGTTAACCAAATAGTTTCATCTTTTAAAAGGACATCAACGTGTACGGCTCCTTCTTTAGAAGAATATAATAAAAAATTATTGGGTTTATTCACTTCATTACTCATGTTGATTGTTCTATTGATTTACAAAAAGGGCATTTTATTTGAGTTGTATATTTCATTCTAACTTGTATCTAAACCGCCAATTATGAGTACGAATTTTTAAAATAACTCCATGTAATTAAATCCTTAATTGAACTAATAAAATTACGGAATATTATCAAAATACAGATTGTATTTTACTTGAAGTTATTAAGGATTATCCACTAATTAGGTAATTAACCGACTCTTCAAGTTTTGTGCTTAACGAACCACTCCGCACCCATTTGGTAAACCTTGCGGAATTCACCTGAAAAAAGCCTCAATTATTACTAATTGAGGCCTATATGCTACTTTTCACCAGTCTCTAACATGAAACAGGAAGGTAATTTAAATTTACTCCGATTTTGATGATTTGAATTTCTTAGAAAATCCAACTTGAAACTGAGAGTAATTATTGTATACATTATTGCTTTCCCAGTTATATCTAAACCTACCAAAAAGTTTATTGTCCTTGGTGGTGTTCCAAGCCACTAATAATTCACCAGACAAAATGTCGCTACTAGAATTAGTTAAAACACCATTATTTATGGTCCGGTATAAAAATTTATCGTTTAAGTTATTAACCTTTAAATAAGTACCCGTCATGGTATAACTCCATTTAGATTCTGGATTAAAAATGAATTTTGCATTTGCACCGTAACCAAAGCTATTTATGGTTTCATCAACAAATGTGAGTTTGGACTGAATAAAGGCCGAGTCTTTTACTTTTGTAACTGCTACCCCAGCAAGAAAATTAAAATTAAAAGTTAGCGCAGCAGTTTGAATATCAATCAAATTTAATTCGGTTCGCACATTAGCCGTGCTATATCTAAGTACTTGTAATGGATTGGCGTAATTAGTATTTGAAATATCAATGGATTGATTTAAAAAGGGCATATACCTATTGTTTTCTTCAATTTTTGATATTTCTAAGACTGGAGCTATATGGGTAAACATTCCAATTCCTCCAATACCAAGGAATCGTATTCTTTTGGTCCAGAAATTTATCCTTTTGCTTATTTCAGTTTGAATTAATCCATTTGGGTTACTTGCATTAATACCCACAAAATCTGAAAATATATTTAGGGTGAATATTTCTTGCGATGGTGTTTTCTTTAGAATTATTCCATTTTTATCATTTTTAGTTACTATTACTTTCTGATTCGCTGGACTATAATCATTTGTACGAACACCTAGTTCTCTTTTATAGGTAATTGCATCCCCTAAATAGATATATTCTTTTCCCCAACGTATTTCATTATAAAGTCTAACTCTACCCAAATCCAATATATTTTTTCGAGTTGTAATTCCTATTGGGTACTTATTTGAAAAATAACAAACATTATTTCCAAAAGTTCCTTTTACTATTACTGATTTTATGAATCCATCTTCAAAAACAATCTGGGCATCAATAATTTTGAGAGAGTCTATGGTATAATGATGTGTTTTAGACTTCACATGTATCCAAATAGTATCTGTGGATACTGTGTCAATCGAAATGGTATCAGTACTATGTATTAATTCTTTAGTGTTAATAACGCTTCGTTTTTTCAATTCTATTGTAGCGATTCGTTGCCCCTTCTGGTCAATATTAAAGAGTGCCGCCATTAATTCAATATAACGCAAATTTAGCCTCATTTTCATGGTGTCATCGGGTACAAATGTGCTTTTAGTTTTCGATTCCATAATTGAAATCACATAATTTTTAAAAACTGAGCTTGTAAAACTGGTTACGGTAATAGAATTAGTAGAGCTTGCTCCATTTGAATCCAAACTAATAGTATACAGGTCTTCTGCAAACTTAACTCGTACGTCAAATAGAGTTTTACCAATAAGTAGTTCTGTTGTAGCTTCTTGAGCCATACTTGATAAATTACAAAAAGTAAATATCGCTAGCCCTATGATGGTCGCAAAAAGCTTAGTTGATTGTTTGGTTTTCATGATTTTAGACTTTAAATGAAAATATATTTTTCAAATGTATGCCTAGACTTTCAATCTTTTCTTCACCATTTTCCGTGATATTTTTTAGGGGTAATTGAATCCGTTTCGCCTCCGCTCAAAGTCCATTACAATGGTGCTAGAATAAGGACTTTTCATAGAATTCCGGCCATTGAAAGTTTCGGCCACTGAGCGGAGCCGAAGTGAGCCGAAGTGTCCGAAATGCGCGTTTTCAAAGTCAACAAAAAAACACCAAACAAAAAAAGGAACCATCTCTGGTTCCTTTTTTACTATTAATATAGAAGTCCTTACTCCTCCACTACATCTTCATTGTGTGGTGTTTCAGCCTTTACGGCATCTCTATGGCAATGTTCACTCTGACCCGAATGACAACCATGTTCAAAATGTTTGTAATGTCTTGGTCCTACCGTGGCATAAAGTGTTCCTATGGTAACAATAGCGGTAACTGCGGTGATAATTTTTCTTCTTTTCCAATTCATAATTGTTGTATTAAGTTCTTGTTATTTATTTTGAGTTCTTGACCAGCCTTTATGGCAATGTTGGTGAGAATCGTTGGTTTTAAATTGTTCGTAATCTTCCTCGGTCATAGATCTTACGCTATCGGCAAATGCGAGTTTGCGTTCGTGAAAGTTTCCTCTACTCATTCTACCCAAAAAGAACATGGGGATGAGCATAAATGGAACGAAGAATAGAAGTAAGAATGTAGGAATAAAGAACAAAAATGTTCCAATTAGTATTCCTTTTCCGATGGTAAATAGCATTGATTTTTTCATGTTGTTTTGTTTTATTATTTAATGAATATGATTCGTTTTTATTGAAGACGAAACACTTCTTATTTTACTTTAAATTAAAATGAAATAAATTGAACTGGTTGATATGACTCGTTTCTGGGGTGTTAAATATAGGTGGCTTTACTTCATAAAAAATCCCCAACGGGTCTCGTTGAGGATTTTTTATGGAATCATTTCCTAGTTTGGTTAATTACTTTTTTCAGTTTAAGCTCATCAAATTACCATCAAAATAATCAGGTCTGCCATCCGGGTTTTTGAGTCGGTCGTCATCCATAACGAACCCTTTAATCATAAACTCTTTTAGGTTTCGATTTGCCCAGATTCTAAACTGTGTACCTCGTTTGCTTCGTACTCTAAAACCAATGGCTAGAATCATATCTAACGCGTAAAACGTAACACTATATTCTTTACCATCTGCGGCAGTTGTAAAGTAATTCTTTACAACTGAATTCTTATTTAACTCATTATCATTTAATATATTAGATATATGTTGACCTATGTTTTGTTTAGAGGTGTCAAAAAGTTCTGCGAGTTGACTTTGATTCATCCACACGTTCCCATCTTTGGTATACAAACTAACGGCCGACCTGCCATCTGATGTATTGTAAATGATAATGTTTTGTTGCTGATTTGGTTTCATTATAGCTAAATTCTGATGCCTTTTTTGAGTCAAGAAAATTACGTATTATTCTTTGTGCATTGTTCAAATTTTCAACGAAAATATAAAGATTTTTCAATTATATCTGAGACAAAAAAAATCCCCAACGGGTCTCGTTGAGGATTTTCAAAGAAATTTTAAACTCTTTTAGCGTTCACATTTCTCTTTAAACTTTGCTTTAAACGCCTCTTTTTCTTCAGCGGTCATGTTCATGAATTTGTTTTTCATCGCGTTTCTCGCAAAAGGTGGCTTCTTCCCTCTTTTGTTAAAGTTAAACCCGGTGAATAAGAGCTTACTTAATAGTAATAATCCTCCAGCTTGCCAATAGCTTATCGTAATCAACCCGAAGATTGTTGGCATTAACCAGTTCCATAGCACCATGACTAAAGCTACCATTAATGCGCCACCCACTAGCATGAGCGGTATAAAGAATAACCGTTTTGCTTTCCAGTTGTGTTTTCCAGTTGTTTCCATAGTTAGTTATTTAATTCGTTATATAAATAGGCCAGTTTATTGTTCAGATGTTTCACTGCGTAGCCCTTTCTACTAATAATTGTTTTTATGTTTTCGCCTCTTTTATCGGCTATTTCTTGAAGGGTGTATCCTTCTATTTCGTTCAATTCAAATACCTCGCGTTGTTTTATAGGTAGCTCCTGCAAAGCTTTGTTGAGTTCTTCCCAAAACAGTTCTTTGAAAAATGCATCTTCCGGATTGTTGGAATCATCTAATAAAAGAATGTCTTTAAAACTCACTTCTCCTTCTTCATTCTGATACTCGAAGTCTTCTAACGATTCGGTTGACTTTTTGCGATATCCATCCACAATTTTGTTTCGTGCTACGCGATACAACCAAGCCCCAATGTTTTCGAGTTCTTCCACATCATTTAAACGGGTAAGTTGATACCACACGTCTTGCAAAATATCTTCCACATCCTCTTCTGAGTTCACTTTTTGACGCACAAAACCAAGCAACTTGTCGCCAAATTGCTTTACTGTTTTCGTGATTGACCTCGACTTTTTTTCCGCCATTGTGCGATCCAAAGTTATACTCATACCCTTAATGACGTATGAGGTTCTCATTTTACTTTAAAATAATTGAAGAAAAATGTATTTATTTAATTAATAAGGTCTTAGTGTCTGCATTATTAATCAAGTTACACTTATCCACGGATATAATGAGCCTAAATTTCGATTCCACCCTACTTCCATTTCCTCAATACCAGGTTAATATCCTGCTTCACGTCCTCCCGGATGGCACGTTTTGTTTTGCCTTTATTAAACTGATTATCATAATTGGTTTCCGCATGACGAATATGTGCTTCTACGGCTCTATCAATCATTTCTTCATCAAATTGTTTGGCGTTGGCTGTTCTACCTACTCTTCCGCTGTATTTTTCACAGGCATGTTCCGCAATTTCTACTTCTCTATTCTTGGGGCAATTAGGATAACGTAGTTTGATGGCTTTTGAAAATTCTTTAATGTAAATGATGTCGTCTGCGGCTCGTTTAACTGCTGCCTTTTCGTTTGATTTCGCTCTTTTATCGGCATCATCCGTACATTCTTGACGGGCTAATTCTATGGACTCTACTTCCACATATTGTCCTCTGCGCTCAAAGCGTTTGCGTCTCTTGTTCCATTCATACACCACTCCGCAGTAGCTAGAATGCTTCTTGGACCTTCGGGTCATTGCGGCATCTCCTGGAGGCAAAAAGGCAGCGTTTTTATAGGGCGAACAAGTAAAACAAGTGCCTTTATGATTTTCTGATTCGGCTACAAATTTTTCGCCCAGTCGTACTGGCCTTTTGCAACGTTGGCAGCTTAATGTCTCCTTTTTAGTGAGGTAAATGTTTCGAGAAAATTTATCCATTTTGCATGATTGCTTTCGGTGGCTGCTATTTATTTGACTACAAATAAAAGGATTCAATAGGATTTGCAGCCTGCTCGTGAAAATATTTTTTACAGAAGGATTATTACCCTTAGACGTGGCATTTGACCTAATATTTCGAATTACATTTGGCGCAGCTAAAAGAGGTTATTATGACAAAGAAGGAAAAAATGCAGCTCAATCAAAAATTGGGACAAGTGTGGATGGAATTACGTGCACTTAGAAACTCGGACAGAAAAAACATCCGTACAGGAAAGGATTGGACTAATATCTTAGCAAAACACCGTGCGGTTATTGAAAGCAATCAGGAGTTAAATGACGCAATTTTAGCTAAATACCCTACAAAATTGGAAGAAGTAAAGAATTTACGCTACACCTCGGATATTGAAAAATCTATTGCTTGTTTGAATGCCATTTCGCCTACAGATGGCTAATTAATTGGAAAAATAACCTGATTTATTATCATTTCATGGGTCAAAAATAATTTTACATTTGCCCCAAATTAAAAAAATAAAAATTATGGCTGAAGTATTACCTCCTTGTCCTGAATGTAAATCAGAATTCACTTATGAAATGGGTGCGTTAATGGTGTGTCCGGAATGTGCACACGAATGGAATCCGGATGATGAAGAACCAACAGGTTTAGTGGTTAAAGATTCAAATGGTAACCTGCTCCAAGATGGTGATTCGGTAACTGTAATCAAGAATTTACCCGTAAAAGGAATGCCAAAACCCATTAAATCTGGAACGAAAGTGAAAAACATTCGTTTAACGGATGGAGACCACAACATTAAATGTAAAGTAGATGGTTTTGGTTCAATGGAATTAAAATCTGAATTTGTAAAGAAAGCGTAACTTTCGTTACTTCAACAATATAGAAAAAGAGCCAATTCATTAATTGGCTCTTTTTTTTGTGCTTTATATTCGAGCTATCCTACCCAATGCATTTCTTCTTTTTCTTCATGCATATACGTCTTAATTAACTCAATAACATCTGCTTGTGTTGATTCACCTTTATCTTTAGCGTACCATAAATGCAATGTTTTATTGAATTCCGACTTATCCATAACGGGATATTGCTCTTTGTACTCCTCTACCCTTTTTTGAATAGCTAAAGGCCGAGGACCAAAATGAGGTGCGCTCACTCCTGTTTCGTTGTTTACCGCCACCATTACAGGAATAGCCATACCTCCATTAGTCAAGTAATTTGACATAATATCAGGATGTTCATCCCGCAATAAAATTTTTAAATCTATATTTTGACTTTCATTAGCCATTTTAGCCAATACCGGAATGATTTGAGATGCATCACCGCACCAACCTTCGGTAATAACATACCACGTCCATGTACCTTCTATTTTATCTAATTCTGATTTTAAGCTTTCGGAAGTTTTAAAAATCTTGTCCCATTTTTTCATTCGTTGAATGCTCATTTTGGTACTTTCCACCAGCACTTCCATTTGCTTAGGTCCTGTATTTAAACCTTGTTGGTATAAATCGAATACCATATTCTTATATTCAGAATAAGAGTAATACTTTTTAGCCTGTTGGATATCTAAAACTATTTTGTTCATTGGTTTGTTATTGAATTGCAAACGTACATATAGCAACCGTTATCCATTTGTATTAGCGCTTACATTTCCATAGTTTTTCATCTTGCCCTTGCCGTACCACTTGCGACAAGATTCATTTATATTCGCCCAATGAAAATTCTCCTTACCGGGGCGACCGGCTTTTTGGGCTGGCGAACCTTAGAAAAATTAGTAGATTTAGAGGAGGTAACTTCCATTATTGCAACGGGGCGTAGCATCAAAGCCACGCATTATGTGGAGCACCCAAAAGCAATCTACATTCTAGGCGATTTATCGGATGAAAACTTTGTAAATAAATTAGTTACGGATGTGGATTTCATTATTCATGCGGCTGGATTATCTTCCCCTTGGGGTACCGAAAAAGAATTTATTCAAGCCAATTTAATTCCACAACAACTGCTCATCAAAGCGGCTAAGGATGCGAATATTAAACGGTTTGTATTTATTTCTACCCCAAGTTTATACTTTGAATTACGCGACAAATTTCAAATTAAAGAATCCGACCCGTTACCCAATCCATTTATCAACCACTACTGCTCCACCAAGCGAAATGCAGAAATAGCGCTAGAAAAATCTGGGATTTCGTATGTAATTCTACGCCCAAGAGCACTAACTGGGCGTGGCGATACGGTGATTATGCCGAGATTAATACGTGCGTGCGATGAGGGGAAATTAAAAGTAATCGGAAACGGGCAAAATTCAGTAGACTTAACCGCTGTATCCAATGTGGTGGATGCCATTTTATTGGGATTAAGTGTAGGAGAAAAAGGAATCAACAAAACGTACAACATTACCAATGGAAGCCCAGTAAAACTTTGGGATAGCATTGCGTACCTATTACCTAAAGTGAAACGAGAAATGCCGCAAAAGAAAATTCCATTTAGCGTGGCTGTGAATATAGCGCGGGTATTAGAATGGGTATCGCGTCTCACTACCCAAAAAGAACCTGCATTAACCGTGTACAGCATCGGTATTTTAGCCATGAATTTCACTTTAGACATCTCCAAAGCTAAGAAATACTTGGGCTACCAACCCAAAGCGACTTCGGCCGAGGCGCTGGATGAATTTGCCCAATGGTTTATGGAAAATGAACAAAATCACCCCAAATCGTAGGCATATTAACCGTTCCTTTCTTGATTTTTATAATACGTTTGCCGCTCAGCTAGGTAGCATTCATGAATGATCTAATAGATACGTGTTTCACAAAATTTGCAAAGGATATTTCGTCTATTGCCACCCCCACTTCCTTCACCTTTCCATTTTACTATGAACCACATGAATTGAGCGTGTTAGCTGCGCAACAATTACAAACTGAATTGGAAAATAAACCGGATTGGAAACACGATTTTGGACTAACGGAATCGCGCCAAGTAAATTCAGGTAAAATGTTTGGAGTTTTAGTGGTTCAAAAACCAAATGGAACCATTGGTTTTCTAAAAGGTTTTTCTGGTAAATTGGCCAATACGCCAAAGCCAGCGGGTTATGTTCCTCATATTTATGACTTGCTGCCGGGTAATAATTTTTTTGAAGTAGGGATGCAAAAAATAAATGCAATAACGGCTCGTATTCAGGAAATTGAAAAGCACCCAGCATTTGAATCCAAACAGATAGAACTGGATATTTTAAAGAAACGTGCGGAAACAGATTTAGATAATGAACGAACTCGGTTACAAAATGACAAAGCAATTCGATTGGCCTTACGAAAGACTCAAAAAGAGCGCCTATCTGAAGTCGAATTTGAGGTGTTTAATGCGAAATTGAGTGCTGAGAGCGTTCAGAAAAAATTCTACATCAAACATTTAGCCCAGCATTGGGAAGAAAAAGTAGCATTGGCCACCCAAGAAACCCAGGCGTTCTACCAAGAATACGAAGAATTAAAAAAGGCCAGAAAACAAGGCTCCATCGGCTTGCAACAGCAAATATTTGAACATTACCAATTCTTGAATGCAAACGGAGAAACCTTGGACCTGATGCAAATTTTTGAGCAATTGGGTATTCACCTACCTCCTGCAGGTGCGGGCGATTGTGCTGCTCCGAAGTTGCTTCAATATGCATTTAAAATGGGTTACAAGCCCCTTTGCATGGCCGAGTTTTGGTGGGGACAATCACCCAAATCAGAAATTAAAAAGCATAAAAACTATTATCCTGCGTGCACAGGTAAATGTCAACCTATTTTGGGGCACATGCTGCAAGGATTAACTGTTGACCCTAACCCTATGCAAATGCAACCAGAAGCGAGTCTGCAAATCGAAACAGTGTATGAAGATGCGCATATTTTGGTTGTCAACAAACCATCGGGGTTGCTATCCGTACCTGGTAAAGCGGTGACCGACAGTGTATCTACCCGATTAAAACGGCAATTTCCAAATGCTACCGGACCACTAATTGTGCATCGATTAGACATGCCTACTTCTGGAATTATGCTGATTGCTAAAACATTAGACATTCATAAATCGTTGCAGAAACAATTTATAAAGCGTACCATCAAAAAACGCTATGAGGCCGTATTAGATGGGGTTTTAACTATTGAAAAAGGCACAATTGACTTGCCTCTTCGGGTGGATTTGGATAACCGACCATTTCAATTAGTGTGTCACGAACATGGAAAAAGCGCTCGTACGCATTTTGAGATCATTTCCATCGCTAATAATCAAACGCGCGTGTACTTTCACCCTGTAACGGGTAGAACGCACCAATTGAGGGTTCATGCGGCTCATAAAGATGGTTTAAATATGCCCATTGTAGGCGATTCTTTGTACGGAATAAAAGCGGATAGATTACATCTACATGCAGGATGTATCCAATTTACGCATCCTGTTACGAACCAAGAAGTTACATTTGAAGTGCCTGCCCCTTTTTAATTCTAGATGGTAAATTGTATTGTGCGAAGCAATTATTAAAATACCTTTGGGCATGGCAGTTATTTTCGCACCAATTTTCGTTTTATTTTCATTGTTTACTCTTGATTCGTTTACAGAAAAAGCTGTAAAACAAGCTAATAATCAAGATAAATCTAGAATCATTGAAGTCACCATTAATCCCTATAAATCGGTAACAAATGGCGCCTTTTCTAAAGTTATGGTACTTTCATCTCCCGATTGTTGGGTAGAATATTTGAATGGATTTGATTTTAAATGGGGACATCAATATCTACTTCGATTAAAAGAAACCACGCTAGCGCAACCGCCTATGGATGGTTCAAGTGTGGAATTTGAGTTACTGAAAGTATTGTCCGACTCACTCGTACCGGCCGATTATAGTTTTACCATGTGGCTTTCGCGCGATTTGTATTTGGGCCCCGGTGACGAGCAAGAAAGTAATTTATCGTATATCAATGATTCTACTTACCGTTATATGGACCAAGTAAACCTGATTTTCGGTACCGATAAAAAGGAGATAATGGACCAAGTTTTACAAAATAACAAAGAAATAAAAGGGCATTTTACCATTGTAAACGAGCATACGATTCGCCTAAAATAGCTTGTCGATAAATTTTGTTACCTTATATAATTAATTATGTTAATAATATAATTTACAATAGATTAACTCTCATTACCTAAACTTAAATTAGCAACATTATTTTCTATCTCAAATCGTCTTAACCTAACCTACTTCAATTATTTCTCGTGTTTAAAGTTGAGGGTCCCCATTAGTATTCATTTTAAAAAACCGAGCTATGAAACGATTATTTATAATTGCCGCCACCCTATTATCCATACTTTCCATAAATGCCCAATCAACGGGTAGCATACAAGGCAAAGTCACCGACCATGAGCGGTTAGAACCTTTACCATTTGTAAACTTGATTCTTTTTCAAGACACCGTACAAGTGATGGCCGCTCAAAGCGATTTTGATGGTAATTTTACGTTCACCAACGTAATCCCTGGGACTTACGACCTGGGCGTAAGTTCCGTTGGTTTCCAACCCATTAAAATTAGTGGAATTATCATTTTGAAAAACGAAACCAAATTTGCGGATGTGAAAATGAATTCATCATGTATTGAAATGAAAGAGTTTGTGATGACCCGATACAAGAACAAAATCATTGACAAAGGCAATACCGTAGTAAAAACCACGGTATCTGAGGAGGATTTTTCTAACATGGCCTACCGTAGCGCTCCGGGGGTTGCAAAAAATACCGCTGGTGTGTATAGTACGGATGATGGAAGTAACATGCTAAATATTAGAGGAGCACGGAGTGAATCCAATTACTATTACATTGACGGAATGAAGGTTTTAGGTTCTTCCAATCTTCCGGGTTCAAGGTATTATAACCCAAGAACGCCTAATATTCAAACGGAAGAATACAGTGCTTTTGAAGATAACCGCTTTAAAAAAGTGAGTCAAAATCCACTATCTACATTTAGCGTGGATGTGGACCATGCCTCTTATACCAACGTGAGGCGGTTTATTACCCAAGGGCAACTTCCGCCTGCGGATGCGGTGCGTATTGAAGAAATGGTGAATTATTTTAGCTACGATTATCCACAACCTGAAGAAGGTCAACCGTTTTCAATTACCTCCGAATATACCGATTGTCCATGGGATAAAAATCATAAATTAGTGCATATTGGAATTCAAGGCAAGGAGATTGAAATGGAAAACGCACCAAGCAATAACCTCGTGTTTTTAATTGATGTTTCGGGCTCCATGAATTCTGTCGATAAATTGGATTTACTCAAAACCGGAATGAACCTGCTGGTTAACCAGTTACGAAAAGAAGACCGTGTAGCCATTGTGGTGTATGCAGGCGCTGCCGGATTGGTGCTACCTTCTACTTCAGGTGCGGATAAAGAAACCATTTTAGCGTCTATCAGTCAATTAACGGCTGGAGGTTCTACGGCAGGCGGAGCGGGAATAAATCTAGCCTATCAAGTAGCCAAAGCCAATTTCATTACCAAAGGAAATAACCGTATCATTTTAGCCACCGATGGCGATTTTAATGTTGGTGTATCCAGGCATTCAGATTTGGTTTCTTTAATAGAAAGCAAACGAAATGATGATATATTTTTATCTGTATTGGGTTTTGGTACCGGAAATTTGCGCGATGCGACCATGGAACAATTGGCTGACAAAGGAAACGGCAACTACAATTACATTGACAATGCGCTGGAAGCCAAAAAGGTTTTTGTATCCGAATTAGGCGGAACGCTGATCACCATTGCTAAAGATGTGAAGGTACAAGTGGAATTCAACCCTGCACATGTAAAGGGTTACCGATTGATTGGTTACGTGAACCGAAAATTAAAAGATGAAGATTTTAATGATGATACCAAAGATGCGGGTGAAATTGGCTCGGGACATACGGTGACGATGCTGTATGAAATTATTCCAGCAAATTCGGAAGAAGACGTATTTGATATTGATGCGCTAAAATATCAAAACCCAAGTCTAGACCCAGCCCCTGCGCAAATGGTGGATTTGGCACACGAAATTCTAACCGTTAAATTTAGGTACAAAGAACCTACGGGTAAAAAGTCAAAGTTGATTTCAAAAGTGCTATATGATACCCAAGTACCCCTTGAAAATGCTTCAGAAAACTGCCGTTTTTCGGCATCTGTAGCCTCTTTTGGAATGCTATTACGCGATTCAAAATACAAAGGAAAAATGGGTTACAACTCCGTAATAGACCTAGCCAAGGAATCTAAAGGTAAAGATGAGGATGGCACACGTTCTGAGTTTATTCGATTGGTTGAAATGGTAGCGGTATTGTAGATGGAGAATTTACATTAATTGAAAAATGCCTATTTGCAAAATCAAATGGGCATTTTTTTATTGATTTTTCAAATAAATGTAAAGCGTGAGGTACTCCCTATTGGAAAAAGGTATTAAATAGATTAAACTTGCAATGACAAAAAAAACATAACTTATAATTCAAATTTAATTTAGTATGAAAACCTTCAAAAATTTTACTTTATTCGTTGCTTTGGCTGGAATAATTTCTGTGTCAAGCTGTAAAAAAGACGCCACAAATACACTTGCTTCTGGTGAAGCTTGTTTTAATGTTACACCAACCTCTGTTGATGTAAATGGAACTGTTACTTTTAGTAACTGTTCTAATAATTCATCCAGTTATAGTTGGGATTTTGGTGATGGAAGTAGCTCGACTTTAAGTGAGCCCACCCATTCCTATACAAGTTCTGGTACTTACACAATTAAGCTAACAGCAAAAAATAGTGATGGAGTTGGAGATTCTGTATCTAAAACGGTTACCGTGAATGACAAAATTCCAGTAAATCTGATTATTAATTCCATAACACTTACCAAATGGCCTGCTACAAATGCTGGAGCTGCATGGGATAACAGTACTTATCCAGATATTTACCCAGTAATAATTCAAAATTCCAATACCATTTATACAAGCACTATCTATTACGAAAATTGCGCCCCAGGCGGTTCATTTGTATATGGAAATGATTCTGGTCTACCTGTAACTATTGGAAATTTAAACGACAGACTAAGTGTTGTTTTTTACGATTGGGATGCCCTAACTAGCAATGATTATATGGGTGGAATTGAATTTTCACCGACTGCATTTCATGTTCCTGGAGTGAAAGATATGACAATTAGCTTTGGTGATTATTCGTTTGTTTTAAACGTAAGCTGGGTTTACTAATAACAGCCATTTTGTAGGATTGAAATATTTTTGTAATCAATTCATTTAACAATTTTGAACTAGGCTCTGTATCTATCTGTTACAGAGCCTTTTTTATTGTCTTAATTCATTACACTACCTGAAATAAATATCATTTACATGCCCTTAAACATATTACATTTTGGATACACCTAATTTCCCAGGATGCCCACCCAACAACTCAGCCGCTTCCATCACCACCATGCGTGCATCTGCATCAAAATCGTAAACCAATTCTTTTAAAGCGCTAATTCTGTTCCGGTCGATGGTGATAAAAATAATGTGCTTGTTTTCACTAATCGTCAAGTCTTGTCCTTCCACAATAGTACCAGTAACCCGCAGTAATTCGGTGATACTTTTACTCAATTGCTCCAAATTTTTATAGGAAGAAATATGTACAATTTTCTGCGTTGGGCGCCCGGTAAGCACCAAATCCACCAATCTAGAAGCGGCAAAAATGCTAATCATACTCCATAGCGCTAATTCTACACTTTGAAATACCAATCCGGCAGAAATCACCACTACAGAATCCAATATTAGAATAACTTGTCCTGTTTTCATATCCAATTTAGATGTAACAATTTTAGCAATAATGGTTCCGCCACCTGCGCTTCCACCTCCTTTAAATATCAGACCTAATCCAACTCCCACCGCTATTCCGCCATAAAGGGTAGCTAGCAATGGGTCGGTACTCAATACGGGTAAGCCAACCATTTCGGCCAATACATCCACAAAAACGGCAATTAAACCAATGGCTGTTATGGTTTTTAACGCAAACCATTTACCCAAATATTTCACGCTCACCACCAATAAAGGAATGTTGATTAAAAACATTAACCCACCAATGGGAACTGATATAATATGATGCAAAACAATGGCTAAACCGGCCGTTCCACCCGTGGCAATATTATTTGGAGCCAAAAAGCCTACCATTCCGATAGCCAATAATAAACTGCCTAAAAAAATGAGGCTATAATTTTTGAGTTCAATGCGATTTTTTTTCCTTACAGCTTCGTTTACCATTTTGCAAAACTACCTCTTAAGGAGACTTAAATTTATGACCTAGGTTAGATTTAGGGAATAGGCGTTTTGTTAGAACAGCGTTTTTTATTGACGGGTAGGTTAAACCAAAAAAAAAATTGGGCATAAAAAAAAGCTGTTCCACGAATAGAACAGCTTTAACTAATTGATTATAAATCTATTTGTCTAATTTTACTTTTACCGCATTCAGACCTTTCATTCCTTTTTCTAATTCAAATGTCACCATGTTATTCTCAGAAATTGAATCAATGGTACCACTCATGTGCACAAAATACTTTTCGCCATCGCTCATATCTTTAATGAAACCATAGCCTTTTGCATCGTTAAAGAACTCCACTCGTCCTTTGTGAACTGGGTCAATTTCTTCGGCTGGCTCACGAGAAGCAGCACCAATAACAATACTTTCTACGTCCACTTCCAGTTTCTTAGCTGGATCTGGTGGTGTATCCACTAACTGTCCAAATTCATCCACATAAGCAATTTGGTCTTCAAAAGATAGTCCTTTTTCCTTATTGTTTTTGCGTTCTGCTTTTAAGGCTGCCTTTTCTTGACGTTTTTTTAAACGTTTTTTCTCTCTTTCTTTTTTACCAAATGTTTCTTGTGACTTAGCCATGCGGTTTTCTGATGTTTTTTGTGAGCTGCAAATGTACTATTTTAATTGAAACAACGTGTACCTATAAAGGGCTAACTAGATGTTTTTTCTTTCCATTGGAAAGCATAATTGAAGTAACCCACTTATTGACTATTTCTTATGGTCGGCAACACCATACTAACTTTACCATTATTTTTGCAGCATGTACCAATTTCCAATACAGTATCACGAACCATTGTTTCGGCCACCAAGCGAAGGAAAATCACTTATTATCCAAATCACTTTGGGTTGTTCATGGAATAAATGTTCATTTTGTGAAATGTACACCTCTAAAAGCTTCAAAGCGAGAAACGAAGCCGATGTTTTTAAAGATATAGATACTTTTAAACCCTACTCCGACCAGATTCAAAAAGTTTTTTTAGCCGATGGCGACCCATTGGTTTTGTCTACTGCACGTTTATTGCGCATCCTCGAAAAACTAAATTTTACGTTCCCCAATTTACGAAGAGTATCTACCTACGCCTCTCCTAGCAACTTATCTAGAAAAACAAAAGCAGAATTAGAATCACTCAGAGCAGCCGGATTAAACTTGTTGTATGTGGGAATAGAATCTGGTGACAGTGAGGTGTTACATGCTATTCAAAAAGGCGAAACTTTTGAAACCACCATCGAAGGTTTAAATAAGTCTAAAGCCGCAGGTATGGATAGTTCGGTTATGATTATCAATGGCGTGGGCGGAACAGAATTGACGCATCAACATGCCTTAAACTCTGCCATGGTGTTGAATGCTACCCAGCCCAAATTTGCATCTACTCTGGTTTTAACCGCCCATAAAGGATTAGAACACTATAAAAATCGGTACTTAGGCTCGTTTACCCAATTAGATTCAATTCAACTTTTTCAAGAAATGAAAGTATTTATGTCGCATTTAGAATTGAACCAAACCATTTTTAGAAGCGATCATGCATCCAACAGTTTAATTCTAAAAGGAATTTTAGGTCGAGATAAAGAAAGAATGATTCAGCAAATTGATGATGCCATTAAAAACCCTAATTCTAGTCGCTTAAGACCTTTATCAGGAGGATACTAGTCCTAAAAATATTGAATAAATACCGTTAAACACTTGATAATAAACACTCAAAATTCAACCCTAATAATTCAACACTAAAGCCTTATAGCTAAAATTTCATCGTCAACTGCACTCGTTTTCTAGCTAAATCAACCGACAGAACCCGCACCTCCACTTGTTGATTTAATTTAACCACCTCATGAATATTGGTTACAAACGTGTTGGATATTTCTGAAATATGCACCAATCCAGATTCCTTAATTCCAATATTTACAAATGCGCCAAAGTTGGTAATATTGTTAATCGTTCCTTTTAATTGCATTCCTTCATACAGCTCGTCAATACTTGCTATATTATTGGTTTCCATTTCTTTCAGTGCTTTTCGCGGGTCGCGAGTGGGGCGTTTTAATTCGGTCACAATAAAATCTACTGTCAACGGATTATACTTCAATTTCAATGATTTCACCGATGCGTCATTAATCACTGATTCGTTAAAAAGAGCACTTTCTTTCACCTGATTCAGTTGAGCCAATTCCTTTACAATTCCATACGATTCGGGGTGGATTATGGTATTATCTAAAGGGTTTTTACCATTTTCAATACGTAAAAAACCAGCAGCTTGTTCATACGACTTTTTCCCCATCTTAGGAACCTTAAGCAATTGTTTTCTTTCGGTGAAATTGCCATGTTCAGCGCGGTAATTCACAATGTTTTTAGCGGTAGTAGTACCTAAACCAGATACATACGCCAAAATGGGATAGGATGCAGTATTCAATTCCACCCCCACATGATTTACACAATGCTCAACCACTTCGGTTAATTTTTGCTTGAGCAAAGGTTGGTTTACATCATGTTGATATTGCCCTACTCCTATTGATTTCGCATCAATTTTCACTAATTCGGCTAAAGGGTCCATTAACCTACGGCCAATGGAAATAGCCCCACGCACAGTCAAATCGAGCTCTCCAAATTCCTCTCTCGCTATTTCTGATGCCGAATAAATACTAGCTCCAGCTTCGTTTACAGAGAATACCTGCACATCCGTGCCTTTAAAAGCCGTTCTACACAACTGCTCGGTTTCCATTCCAGCCGTTCCATTTCCTACAGCAATGGCGCCAATTTTGTATTTAGCAGCCAGGGTGGTCAATGTTTTTTCCGTTTCTATTCGCTTATTTTGAGGAGGATGTGGAAATATGGTGGTATTATGCACAAAAGCGCCATTTTTGTTCAATACAGCTACTTTGCATCCCGTCCTAAAACCCGGGTCAATGGCAATTATGTTCTTGGCTCCCAATGGAGATTGCAACAATAACTGCTTCAGGTTTTGCGCAAATACAGAAATAGATTCCAAATCAGCTTTTTCCTTTAAGGCTTTTTTGATTTCCGACTCAAAATTGGGTTGTAAGATGCGTTTATACGATTCGGAAATGGCTTTATCCACGTATTTATTTGCGCCATAATTCCGACCCAAACCTCGCTCAATATTCTCTTGGGCTCTTTCTGAATCTACTTCAACTTTAAAGCTTACAATCCCTTCTTTTTCCGCTCTAAACAAGGCTAATACGCGATGAGAAGCCATTCGAGATACCCGCTCTGAAAAATCAAAATAGTCTTTAAACTTCTCACCTTCTTCCATCTTTCCCTTTTTAACTTTAGCAACCGATTCCGCATTTCTTTTAAATTGTTCGCGGACTCTCTCACGCACCCACGTATTTTCAGAAATCCATTCTGCCAGGATATTCACTGCTCCATCCAAAGCCTCTTTTTCCGAGCCGATACTGCCTTTAACGTATTGATACGCCTTATCCTCAATATTTCTTGAGTCGTTTTGCTGTTGAATGAAAATGGCCAAAGGTTTCAACCCTTGTTCTATCGCTTTTTGCCCTTTAGATTTTCGTTTTTGCTTGTAAGGCAAATACAAGTCCTCTAGAGCAACAGTAGTTTTACAGCTTTCAATTTTGGCTCGTAATTCAGCAGTTAGTTTCCCCTGTTCTTCAATGGCATTTATAATAGTTTCTTTACGTGCAATAAAAGAATCCCAAAAGGCTAGCGTATCTTTAATAGCCACCAATTGCACCTCGTCTAGGTTGCCCGTCATTTCCTTTCGGTAACGTGCTATAAAAGGGATGGTAGCCCCTTCTGATAAAAGGCTCAATACCTTTTCAATGGCATTTTTAGGAATATTTAGCTCGGTACTTAGTTGCTGGATGATGTTCATTTTTTAATAAATTATTCAGATACAGAAGCAAATATGAGTCTTATTGTATCCAAAAAAACGACTGAATTCAATGTTTTTTTAACCAGTTATTTTTAACCTTTGTTGATAAGGTGGTGGCGCATTCTTTCCCCTAAAACACATCTCCATATTTATCATTAAAATTTACCTACAAAACTGTATTTTCGCGACACAAATTCCCGCTACAAGCGGAATAAATATGAGTTTATGCAAAAGTTTGATTTAAACGAATTTCCAAAATCGAGTCACCAAGAGTGGCAAGAAAAAATCATTGCAGATTTAAAGGGAAAGGAAGTAACCTCTTTGAATAAGGAAACACGTGACCATCTAAAAACGGTACCGAACTATACATCGGAAACCGCACCCAGTAAAGAAACTACCCAATTTATTCACGAAACCATTAAAAACGGTTATGAGCGTGAGAGTTGGTATATTAATCAAGAATTTAATTGTCGCAAACCAAAGGAGGCCAACCCTCGAATACTTACGGCATTGAATGCAGGAGTAGATTCTATCAAAATTAGCGTACCTCACGATGTAGATTTTGATATTTTGTTTAAGGATATCAAACCCGAACATATTGAAATTAGATTTAAAAATGCTACTACGGATTTAATTTATAATTATTTCCAATGGTCTGAAAATCAAAACTACAACACTACTCTATTTGAAGGAACATTTGAAGTGTTTTATCACCGTATTGATTCCTTAGATGAACGAATAGAACTCGCAGAAAAAGTGGCTGAGTATTTCCCTAAAATGAGTCTGGTCAACGTAAACGGAGACTACTTTTTTAATCAAGGAAGTACCAATGTGCAACAAATTGGCATAAGTATTTCGTTGGCAAACGAAGTGTTGGAAGAGTTAACATCCAATGGCATCTCCGCTCAAAAAGCGGCAAATCTGATTAGTTTTAGCATGGCTACCGGTGCCGATTTTTTCAGTGAGATAGCCAAATTCAGAGCATTTGCATCGCTTTGGGCTATTGTTTTGAAAGAGCATGGAATTGAGAATCATCCTACAAAAATTCATGGCATTACCTCTACTTGGACGCAAACGGTGTTAGACCTAAACAATAATATGTTGCGTAGTTCCACACAAGCCTTGTCTGCGGTATTGGGCGGATGCCAATCAATTACGGTTACTCCATTTGATGCAGCTATTCGTAGAGCAAATGACTTTTCGGATAGAATGGCCCGTAATACCCAAATCATTATAAGAGATGAAGCTTTTGCAGGCAAAGTGATGGATGTGGCTTCAGGGTCTTATTTTATTGAGAATCTTACCGTTGATATTGCCGAAAAAGCATGGGATTTATTTCTTGAAATAGAGTTTCAAGGCGGCTTTAAAGCCAATATGGAAAATGGCAATATACCTACTTGGATTTCTAAAAGCCGAGAGGAGGCTTGGGAGAAAGCCAAATCGGGAGAAACCACCGTTTTAGGGGTCAATAAGTTTCCGAACGGAATGGAAAATAAAGAAGCGCTATTTGCCGAAGTAAAAAAGAATAGAATCAAAGGATTGAAATTATCTGATGGAATTGTAGGAGAATAAGATAATGGCTAAACTTCAAAAACATAATTTCTACACACAAATAGTAGGTTTACTGCAATCTGCACAAAGTCAGGTTCTCCGTACAGTAAACCAAACAATGGTTGTTACCTACTACGAGATAGGTAGAAAGATTATTGAAGAAGAACAAAAAGGTTATGAACGTGCGGAATATGGAAAAGCTATTTTAAAAGAACTATCAAAGGTTTTAACCATTGAATTTGGCAAAGGATTTTCAGTGAGAAACCTCGAACAAATGCGAAAGTTTTACAGGGTATACTCAAAACCGCAAACACTGTCTGCGGTTTTTCAAAACACTGATAACATTCATATTACATCATCAATAAATGAAGTTTCAAATAATTCAACCCAAACTGAATCAAATCAAAATAAGCCAAATTTCAATTTAGGTTGGTCACATTATTTAACCCTAATTAGGATTGATAACGAAGATGAAAGGAAGTTTTACGAGATTGAATCTGCTAAAAACCATTGGAGTGTTCGTGAACTAAAAAGACAATATGATACTGCACTTTACACACGTTTAACACTAAGTAGGAATAAAGAAAAAATAAAAGAACTCTCTGTTCTTGGGCAAATTATGGAAACCGCTCAAGATGCCATCAAAGACCCATTAATTCTTGAATTTCTGGGGTTACCTGAAAATTCCGACTATTCTGAAAATGAATTAGAACAAAGAATAATTGATAAGCTGGAACATTTTTTATTGGAGTTAGGAAACGGCTTTACCTTTGTAGCTAGGCAAAAGAGAATATCATTTGACGACAAACATTTTTACATTGATTTGGTGTTTTATAATCGATTACTGAAGAGTTTTGTACTTATTGATTTGAAAATAGGAGAGTTAAAACATCAGGATATTGGGCAAATGCAGATGTATGTAAATTATTATGACCGAGAATTAAAACTAGCGAATGAAAACAAAACTATAGGAATTATACTTTGCCAAAATAAAAGTGAATCTGTAGTTAAATTCACCCTTCCAGAAGACAATAAAACAATTTTTGCAAGTCAATACGAAACAGTATTGCCTAGTAAAGATGATTTAATGCAATTAATGGAAGATCCCGCTCCTTACGGAAAACTTGATAAAGCGCATAATGAGTAATCCATCTCCAAATACCACTCCATTAGTTCAAGACGTTAAAAAACTCATTGAACAAAGCAAACAGGAAGTTGCCCTGTCGGTTAATGCTACTATGAGTATGCTGTATTGGCAAATTGGGACAAAGATTAATGAAGAGGTTTTGAATAATGAACGAGCGGAATATGGGAAAAATATTGTTTCCATTTTGGCTTCGAAACTGGTTAAGGATTATGGCGCTTCCTACTCTGAAAAAAATATGCGTAGAATGATGCAATTTGCGTCATCATTTCCAAGTATTGAAATTGTCGTATCACTGATACGACAATTAAGCTGGACACATATATTAGCTATTATCCCAATCGAAGACCCTTTAAAACGAGCGTTTTACATAGAAATGTGTAAAATGGAAAAATGGTCGGTTCGCACCTTTAGAGAGCGTATTAAGTCAATGCTTTACGAAAGAACTGCGATTAGTAAAAAGCCGGATGAAACCATAAAAAACGAACTCGAAGCTTTAAAGAATACAGAAAGAATTTCACCCGATTTGGTGTTTAGGGAACCGTATTTCCTAGACTTCTTGAATTTAAAAGACACCTTTAGCGAAAAGGATTTAGAATCGGGAATTGCAGCTGAACTACAACGTTTTATTACTGAATTAGGAACTGATTTTGCGTTCTTAGCTCGACAAAAACGAATTTCAATAGATGCCCTAGATTACTACATCGATTTATTATTCTATCACCGTAGACTTAAATCTCTAGTCGCTATAGACTTAAAAATTGGAGAATTGGATGCCGCTTACAAAGGCGAAATGGAATTATACTTGGGCTATTTAGAAAAATATGAAATGATGGAGGGTGAAAATCCACCCATTGGATTAATTCTTTGCACCGGAAAGAACCCGGAACACATTGAGTTATTACAATTGCATAAAACAAATATTAAAGTAGCCGACTATTTCACCATCCTACCTTCTAAAGAAATATTACTTGACCGATTTAGGCGAGCCATTGAGTTGGCTAAAAACAATATAGACAGTAGAGATAATTAATTAGAATTTTACAACATGCGAAAATCATTTGCACATATCGACATCAAAAAAGCTTTAAAAGCATCCCATACGGGAAGGGCTAAAGCTACAAATGAACACGTTTGGAAAGCTCCGGAGCAAATTGATATTCCTCGGGATATGGATGCTGTGGTAACTGGTCCTGCTCCTCAAGAAGGTTATGTGGCTGGAATTCCACCCTATTTACGCGGTCCCTATTCTACCATGTATGCATCTCGCGCCTGGACAGTTCGTCAGTATGCCGGTTTTAGTACTGCAGAAGAGTCTAACGCCTTTTACCGTAGAAACTTAGCAGCTGGACAAAAAGGGTTATCGGTTGCGTTTGATTTAGCTACACATCGCGGCTATGATTCTGACCATGAACGTGTAGAAGGTGATGTGGGTAAAGCTGGGGTAGCTATTGATTCGGTAGAGGATATGAAAATCCTATTTGACCAGATTCCTTTAGATAAAATGTCGGTTTCCATGACCATGAATGGAGCGGTACTACCCATATTAGCATTCTATATCGTGGCCGCTGAAGAACAAGGAGTCACTCCTGATTTGCTTGCAGGTACGATTCAAAATGACATTTTGAAAGAATTTATGGTACGGAATACGTACATCTATCCACCAGCACCATCGATGCGAATAATTTCGGATATTTTTCAGTACACAAGTAACAAAATGCCGAAGTTTAATTCCATATCCATTTCGGGTTATCACATGCAAGAAGCAGGTGCCACAGCCGATATTGAGTTGGCCTATACCCTAGCCGATGGATTAGAATATGTCCGTACAGGATTAGCCAATGGTTTGGATATCGACCAATTTGCACCGCGTCTATCCTTCTTTTGGGCCATTGGAATGAATCACTTCATGGAAATAGCAAAAATGCGTGCAGGGCGCTTAATTTGGGCTAAGATGATTAAACAATTTAATCCAAAAAACCCAAAATCATTAGCACTACGGACGCATTGTCAAACTTCAGGATGGAGTTTAACGGAGCAAGACCCGTTTAATAATGTGGCCCGTACCACTATTGAAGCATTAGCCGCAGCTTTGGGAGGAACCCAGTCATTGCACACCAATGCATTGGATGAAGCTATTGCATTACCCACCGATTTTTCGGCACGAATTGCCCGTAACACACAAATTTATTTACAGGAAGAAACCGGAATTACCCATGTGGTTGACCCATGGGGTGGTTCCAAATATGTAGAATACCTAACCGAACAAATTGCAGATAAAGCTTGGGCTTTGATTCAAGAAGTGGAAGAATTGGGAGGAATGACGAAAGCCATTGAAACCGGTTTACCAAAACTCCGTATTGAGGAAGCTGCTGCGCGCAAACAAGCCCGTATTGATTCCGGTAAGGATGTCATTGTTGGTGTGAACAAATTTCAAGTAAATACAGATGATGAAGCATTAGAAATTTTGGATGTGGATAATACGGCTGTTCGCTTATCGCAAATTGAACGGATTAACCAAATCAAAGCAACTCGCAATACGGAAGCTTGTACCAAAGCATTAAAAACATTGGCCGATGCGGCTAAAAACAATACCGGAAATTTATTAGAACTTGCGGTTAATGCAGCCAGGCTACGCGCTACCTTAGGAGAAATTTCATCTGCTATGGAACAATCATTTGGAAGATACAAAGCCACCACACAATCGGTAAAAGGAGTTTACTCATCGGAAGCTATGAACAACGAAACATTTAAAACTGCTATCGCCAAAACGGACGAATTTGCAGCTCTTGCAGGAAGAAGACCTCGAATAATGGTCGCCAAAATGGGACAAGACGGGCATGATCGTGGAGCAAAAGTTATCTCGACTTCATTTGCCGATATGGGATTTGATGTAGATATTGGTCCATTATTTCAAACCCCTGCCGAGGCCGCTAAACAAGCTGTTGAAAACGATGTCCACATACTTGGAATATCTTCTTTAGCTGCAGGACATAAAACACTTGTACCTCAAGTAATTGAAGAGTTAAAAAAACTAGGAAGAGCTGACATTATGGTCGTTGCTGGAGGGGTAATTCCACAACAAGATTACGCGTTTTTATATGAAGCGGGTGTACTCGGAATTTTTGGTCCTGGAACCAACATTTCCAAGGCAGCCATTGAGATTTTGGACATTTTAATTGCCGCTATAAAACAATAACCATGTTTGGAGGATTAAAAGAAAAACTCAATGTTGGAAAAGAAGAGTTAGCCAAACGAATGGAAGATGCCTATGTTCGGTCCCATTCACCAAGCAAGCTCATTGAGGTTATTGCCAATGGAAACAGAGCGATAATGGACATAAAAATTTCGGACGAAATTTATGAGGACAAAGAGCAGTTTGAAGACGAATTGGTTATTACACTCAACAAAGCTTTGGAACAAGCAGATTTAATGAATCAGGAAGAATTAAAACGGGTAATGAAAGACCACATGCCCAATATTCCAGGATTAGACGGGCTTTTAGACTAATAACATGGAGAAATTTTCAGCAGAATTATTAAGCATTGTATTTTCAACGGTGTTTTACGCCATCACTTTGATTCCTGCTTTTGTGGTAGGCACTTATATTGTGGGAAGAGAAAAGGAAAAGCGTTTTAGCGCAAAGCAAATTATAGCATTTGCTATTGCACTTATTCCTTTTCTATTTTTCGCGATGAATTAGGATTCACCGCTACCTAAAACACTCGGAATAAATTATCTAATTTGATTTATTCTAATTCCTAAATCACGTTCAATCGCTTTTAGTTTACTGATTTCGGCAGAAGTTACAAAGCTAATAGCCATTCCCTTTTTGCCTCCTCGTGCAGTACGTCCGCTACGGTGGGTATAAAACTCTAATTGAGATGGCACATCATAATGCACCACGTAACTTAATCCTTCAATATCAATTCCACGTGCAGATACATCGGTAGAAACCAAAATTTGAAGATTGCTATTTTTGATACCACGCATTACCCGGTCTCTATCTTTTTGATGCATATCTCCTTCCAAGGCATCGCAATTGTAGTTCTTAGCTTTGAGTTGCTTAGCCAAGGTTATAGCGGTTTTTTTGGTAGTAGTAAATATGACACCTCTCGCCTTTCCTTGCGATTTTAGAAATTGAAGTAACATATCCAATTTATCGTGTTCACGAACTACAACAAACTGATGTTCAATATTTTTATTAACTACTTCGGCTTTACTAATTTGAACGTACTCCGCATCTGCGCTTAGGTACTCATTAATAATACCTCTAACTTCTTTTGGAATAGTAGCGGAAAACAACCAAGTTTGTTTCTTTTCAGGGGTCTGACTTAAAATGGTTTCTAAATCTTTCTTAAATCCCATGTGAAGCATTTCATCCGCTTCATCTAGAACTACTGTTTTAACTGATTCTAAGTTGATTACCTTACGTTCTAATAAATCTACCAATCTACCTGGAGTAGCAACCAAAATATGAGTGGTTCTATTTAATCTAGCGAGTTGTTTAGAAATATGCTCGCCTCCATAAACAGCCTCGGTAAAGATTTTATCGGTACCAAATTTCGTGAAACGAAACAATTGTTTAGCAATTTGCTGGCCCAATTCTCGCGTAGGACTCAAAATTAGCGTTTGAATCTTGTCGCTGGTGGGGTTTATTTGTTGCAAAATTGGCAAACCAAAAGCAGCGGTTTTACCTGTGCCGGTTTGAGCTTGCACCACAATATCACTCTTATTTTTCAATAAAAAAGGAATCACTTGTTCTTGTACCGGTGTAGGTTCAAAAATGTTTAATTCGTTTATTGCTTTGATATAGTTAGGTTTTATCCCTAATTCTTTAAAACTAGCCACGCTATTGTATTTTTAATTATTGCAGCGGCAAAGGTAGTTTTATTGATTGTTTAAAAATTTTTATTTAGGGTTGTTTTGTAAGCAAAAATGTGTCCACCACAAATACACAGATGAATGGTGCCTTTTGGGCATGAATTTATTTGAAATTTTTTAAGCTAAAACTCAAATCCAAAATTAACTAAACAAGCCTAAAATCCTTGCGTGGGTTGCACCTGCTCCATATTCGTTAAAGTCGGCATCGCGAAAACGGATATTTCCATGGCTATCCAACACCTTTCTAATTTCTATTTTTAAAACACCTTGTCCAACTCCATGAATGACCACAAATTCGGAAACCGATTTTTCAATACACGATTGAATAAACCGTTCTAATCTTTGAATCTGAATTTCTAGCATCTCCCCATTTGTAAGCGATTTAGGTTTATCTACCAACTCGTGAATATGCAAATCTATTTCTGGAAAACCACGTGAGTTGACCTTATCAAACACCTCCATTGGAATATGCATTAGCACTTCTTTCTTACCGTTTACGCTACCCTCCTTCAGCAGATGTTCAAACGAACGTTTATCTGCATTATGAACTACCTGATTATCATTTACTACTTTAATTAAATGGGTGATGGCATAATCAAAAGGGAAACCATCCAGCTCAACGGTAACCACATTGTTACTCTTAAACCCGGTAATTACCCCCTCACCTTCTTCATCCAAAATCTGGACCTTATCACCTATTCTAAATGCCATTTTGCAAATTTATTCAATCTCTCATCCTAGCCCTAATTTGTAATCGTAATTACATTTCAATTAGTTTAATCCTTATTTAATAGATATCTTGCCAATCGCACATTATCATTGTCAACCAAATTAAAAATCATTACTTAAATAAAGGCATTACACCTCTGTGAACTATTGGACGCAGTATTAAACCGTTAAAATATTCACTATCATATTAATAAGTTTAATTTTAACGACTTATCTACAGTCAATTTTTGAAATTCATCCATTTAAAGGAATACACTATGCAGGAATATACAAGTACAGACCAACAACTTCATCGGTTGAGTCAAATCATTGCAAAAGCAAATAGGACTTTTGTACCTCAAAAAGAAGACGATAGCCATACCAATTTAGCTTTTGACTCCTTAGGAAACAGAATTATGGGACATTGGTTTGAGGCAAACAACGGTAAAATAATGCTTACTTTAAACCTAACCAATCAAAGTTTTGAGTGGATTGACCAGAAACAAAAAGTTTGGGGAATGTTTCCTACCGCTGGAAAATTACCGGCCGATATAGAAAATGAAATTTCTGCATCCATGGCTGGATTGGGTTTAAACGCGGTAGGCTTTACTCAAAAAATGCACTACGATATACCTGAATATGGATTTATGAACGAACCTATCCCGGAAATGAGCGAGGAAGACTTATTAGAGTGGGCAAATTACCGTTTATTAGCCAACGAAGCCTGTGCTGCCATCCTTACCACACTGGGAGTAACTGGCGAAATAAGAATATGGCCACACCATTTTGATACTGGAATTTATGTTGCCGCTAACGAAAATATGGGAATTGGATTTGGATTAGCGATGGAAGACCAAATGGCTGGCGCACCTTATTTATATATGTCGGGGTATCCTACTTCTGGAACCTTAGACTTTTCATCCGTAACAGAACTTCCTTTTGGCAGATGGGAATTAAGCGAATATTGGAATGGGGCAATCATGCCGCTCAACGAATTAAATGAAGCGCCTTATGCCGGTGGAGCATACATGGTAACCGCTTTAGATTGGTTTTTGGAGCAATAACCACAACAAATAAAGAGGTGTTTGCTCATTGACGTTTTATCCACCTTTATATAGCATTTTACAAACACTAAAATAAAAACAAATGGAATGGTACGGTCCGCTCACAGTTTTACCCGCAGTTGCGTTATTAATACTCTCTACCTCTAACTTTATAGGTTCGCTCAATTCGGAAGTCTTCCAAATGGAACAAATGAAAGATGTAAAGAAGGAAATCATTATTCTTAAACTGGGACAATTAAAAAGACTAGGAATCGCTATGGCACTTTTATATATCAGTTCCCTCCTATTTTTGGTAGCCGGAATATCTAAAGCCATTTTAGAATCCGACCCATTATTAAATGGGTTAATGATTATCGGAGTACTTTCCACCACGCTTGCTTTAGGTGTTTTACTTATCCATTCTTTAAAGGCAGTTTCTATCCGTCAAAAACACCTTAATATATAGTAGCAAAGGGCTAAGCGATATTTACACCTCCAAACCTGCCGAAAACTCAAAATTCAACAATACGCTATAACCCTTGATACGACTGTAAAACTGCCGTAGTTATTAACAATTGTTAGTAGTTTTCAACAATTTCGCCCATTTTGGGATGAATTCCTTGCTACAAGCGAGTTATAGCATATATTTGGACAGAGTTAAATAAATTATTAATAACCTCTTAATTAAAATTATTATGAATAAAGCACAATTAATCGATGCAATGGCTGATGGAGCTGGTATCTCAAAAGCAGCTGCAAAAAGTGCATTGGAAGCATTTGTTGGCGCAACAGAATCAACTTTAAAATCAGGTGGACGTGTTTCTCTAGTAGGATTCGGTTCTTTTTCTGTTTCTAAAAGAAACGCTAGAACTGGTCGTAATCCTCAAACAGGAGCGGAAATCCAAATAGCAGCTAAAAACGTTGTTAAATTTAAAGCAGGTTCTGATCTTTCTGGATCAGTAAACTAGTCTTTACTTTAAGAAATTAAAAGCTCTTACTTTTGTAAGAGCTTTTTTTATGCCCTGAAATCGCAAACCACAAAATCGTTAACTTTGCTTCCTATGAAAATTAAACTAATTGTTATTGTTTTACTCCTCCTTCCCTTTATGGGGTTTAGTCAATCCAGCACGCCTAAAAAAAGTAAAAAGGAATTGAAACTGGAACAAAAGAAGCAACGAAATGAAAACCTACACCGAATTCACGCTCTGCTGGAAAAAAAATCTTGGGTATTTAAAATTGAATCACTTCACACATTGGATGCTTCCATCGTATCTCTCTTACCCGAAAACAATTTTCTATTTGTAAAAAACAATATCGCCACCCTCCAATTATCTGTTGCGGAATTGAGCATGTTTGACCCCACCCAACTAAACGAAATAATGGTGGATGGAGACATTGTGACGTATCAAGTAGAATCATTTAGAGAAAATCAAGCTGTAATTTGTCAAATCCATATCAATAATCCCAATAATGCATTGGTAAGAGTGCACATTTCTGCGATGTCGGACGGACAAACAACCGTAATTTTCACTTTAAATAGCGGTGTAAATTTCACATTTTCAGGCATTATCGAAACAACGGATGGAAAGCCAGTGATACCAGTTATTTCGGAGGAATAAAAAAAGATATTTTTTTATAAAAAAGTTGCTTGTAAACTTAATTTTAGTTGTACTTTTGGCTCACCGAAACGAAAGGGGTTCGGCACTAAGTTGAAAGGCTTAAAAATTGAAATTTTGGTTTGGTAGTTCAGTTGGTTAGAATACCTGCCTGTCACGCAGGGGGTCGCGAGTTCGAGTCTCGTCCAGACCGCAATTTTTCAGAAGCTTCACAGAAATGTGAGGCTTTTTTTTTGCCTTTTTTTTGGTGATTCTACTGGTTTTGGGATGTTAATTCGGGGCTTCGAGTATCGTTGCTATGCAACTCCTCAGCTGCCCTTTAACTGGGGTTTGTTTTCTATTCTTTCTTTTTTTTGATTCTTATTAATGCTGCTCCTCTGCTTCAGGTGTTTGCGGACTGAAACCTCAATACTAAAAAATCCATTCATTTGTTGCACATAATGCTAATCCTCTGCTCCAGTTAAAGGCCGCACTAAGCAATCGAAGGCAGCTGTTACTAATTTGTATCATCAATTAAGCAATTGGTCTTTAACTCTAATCATATCAAGGATATTTTGATAAATATCTCTTCTTAATCCACTATTATCAATAACATCTACAAACCCTAAAGTACAATGATGGGAGGCATCATTAAATGGCTTCGCGAATGTTCCTTTTATATCTTTTTGGTTGTTGGTTCTTGGGTAAAGCAAAACGCTATGTGAGCTATTCCAATGATGATTGTATACGTACATCTGTTTCAAATCATTATCAGCAGGTTTTTTATTATCTATTACCTTCCATTTGGTATCGATTACAAATACCTGATTTGTTTCTTTGTTTTTTAATACGATATCAGGTTTTACAATTTTTGTTTCCCAAAACTTATGTCTTCTTTGAGCTAAAACCTCAAATTCAATTGATACGTTTTTCTTAAGAATGTGATATACATACTCTTCCCACAACACATTCATATCAAACATTAATGCGAGAACATCATTTCTACCAGCAGACAAGTCTGGACGGTAATTAAGGATTAATAATTTGGCAATACTTACCGCATTTTTGTATGGGAAGGTTTTTCTATCTGTTGATAGTTTTGAAAAATGTGCTTCTGTTACTTGCAAAGCATTAACATCAGGAAAATCTAGTTCCACTCGCCCAATTCTATCTTTAAGTCTTGACTCAGTTGACAACCGCTTAACTAGACCTAAAGCCACAAATAATACTTGATGCAACAAATGGTTCTTATCGTAAACTGAATGACGGGTATAAAAACGTTCTTTGTGAACCACATTTTTGGCAATATTTTTAGAAAAAACCAAAGCCCCTTTTAATGCTTTTTGTTGTCCTTCTGTTTTCCGATACTTTTTAATTAGTCCTTGATGAATTAATGCCTCTACTTTCGAAACAAAAAGTTCGAAATACAATTCTAATACTGAGTTTGCCCGGAGTTTTAAAGTTGCATTTCCTGTTTGTTTTGCTGTTAACATATGGCAGGTTTTCAGCATATCTAACAATACTTTTTGCCAAATATCCTTGCGGTCCTCTTTACCCACCTTAGGCAATACCTCAATAGTATGTTTCCCTATTTGAATGGCTCCTACATACTGTTTGAAACGAACTCCGTATGGAATCATTTCAAAAAATGGAGTGCGTTCATTCGCTTGGAAGTATTTTTCGAAAGCTGAAAACATTCCCGAAGTGAATCTCTTATCTGAATACCTCCCTTTCCAAGCTATGGATTGATATTCAAAAACCTTTATGGATTCTGGCTTACTCACCTTTGCGCATTAAAAGGTCTAAAGCCATTTTTAAATCAATTTTATTAGATGACATAATTTCATACCTATTTCCATCTTGGTAATCTGTATCCACTGAATCTTCAATATAGGCAAATTTCACTTTTGAATTAGGAAAAGGAACAACAAATCCTTTTCCCAAAACCATTCCTATTTTAACAAAATCGTTAAAGAAATACTCTTGTAGTAATGGGATTATTTTATCAGTAAATACAGCCTTTAAATCCTTATCAAAGTCAGATGATTTTTTAAGACCTAAAAAGTAGGAGTGTCCAATTTGATGATCCCTATCCACCAAAACTGTAATTCGCTCATTGATAGTTTTAAGGACTTCCGAAATTTGAATTTCATTCCAATCGTTTTTATTACCTAACTTGTCTTCTAGTAACTCTGGTAATGGCATCATTTCCTCGAACGTAAAACGTCTTCGTAATGCGGTATCTAATGCTTCTACACTTCTATCGGCTGTGTTCATTGTACCAATGATGTGTAAATTTGGTGGCACTGAAAATTTCTCCTTTGAATATGGTAAAGTTACCTCTAACTCATTAGGCATTCCTTTTCGTTTATCATCCTCAATTAAGGTTATTAACTCCCCAAATATGGATGATACGTTACCTCTATTTATTTCATCAATAATTAATACAAACTGTTCTTTTACTTCATTGGTCTCCACACTGTTTTTGGCTGCTATTTCTTTTAGATCACGAACCAAAGGATTATAATAGACAACCAAACCGGAAGACATTGTTCGATTACCTTCATAAATCTCATTCAATGTTGATATGCTGAGTGTATGTTTTACACTCCCGCTTTTTTTCCTGAAAGCGATAGTTGTAGCGTTAATCCCTATGATATTAAAAAAAGAACCCTTGGAGACCATATCTATTCTAACCTCATCATTTTCGGAGCTTTCCCATTTATTTTTCAGGATATTAAAAGCTTGAGTAAATGTCATGGCGCTACCACCATTCCAGTTTTCACTGGCCCTTTTTGCAATTACTTTAAATATTCCGTCCTGAACATCATAGGTAACCTGTTCATTTTTTGTTTCTGGTTTTATTCCTTCAATAAAATCTTCATAAGACAGAGATTGATGAAAGGTAGAAAACATAATATTACCAGACTTTACAAGAGATCTATATTTATCCATAACCACATCACGTGGATGAGATAAATCAAAACTAGGTTCAATAATTTCAATCGCTTTGTTAACGGTAATATAGGTCTTGCCCGTACCTGGAGGGCCGTATAGAATTTGGTTTAATTCCGTATTAGTGTTTAAATCATCTCCAGGTTCATTTGTACTTTCCATAACTACATCTCTCTTTTTTATTAGACCTCTAACCTCATCGCCTATTGACTCCTCCAAAAACAATAATTGATCTATTAATTGTTGAATAAAATCATCATTATTTTTAACGACTTCTGGCTTAACACAAATACTTTTTGAACCTCTCCATCCCGTCCATACTAACCCTTTAGGCAAGGTTTTTATGGATTGGTGAAATAAGTCATTTTCTGCTTGAATTCCTTCAAAATGTAGAACTACCCAAAGAGATTTGTTCATATCCCTAATTTCATAATGAGCTCTCTTATCTCCAATAACTTTATATGAATCCGAAATCCAAACCCAACCATTATTAATTTCCTGAACCTCAAAATCTCTTAAAATATTATTTTCAATTTTTAGCGTCTCTTTAAACCTTAAAATCACTTTCTCATAATCAAAATCGATGGGCTTTTGTAACCCACCGGCTATAATCCCAGGAATAAATGACTCTAAATCTTTTAATTTATCTTCATTGAGAAAAAACTGAAAGGAATATTTACGTATAGGAACATGTCCCCCTTCAATATTCTTTTTAAAAAATGCATAAAAAAAATTTTCAAGTATGGCGTTTTCTTGCATACGACCAAAGAGTTTACCTAGTTTTTGTCCTGTTGGTCCCCCGTGTAAATCAGAATGTGGCTTTGGTTCATAATCACTACGATCTATATCTTTATAACCTAAAAAACGACTGGGACCAAATTCTACCAGTCCATCAATTATCATCACAACAAAATTGAATCCCATTTTCATGCGACTTTCGTAAAAAGCAACATCTTTAGGACTGGACGAATTACGGCACTGAATTAAATACCGTAGGTTCTTTTCTACATCCTCTACGCTTTCAACAAATTCTAATTTTTCTTTCATTTTGATAAGTTTTAAGGTTAAATTACTACCCCACCAAAGGCCATTCGCTATACTGACCTTCGGCCTGTACTATTACTTCTTTGAGGAGATTGTCTAATTCGGAGAATGGGACTTTGCCTCTGAGTTCTTTTTTAACGGCTAGGCGTATGGCGGCTCGGGCGTCTTCTTTTTTGGCCCAATCTAATTGTAGGTTTTTCTTTACTGATTTTACCACTTTATGCACTAAATCTTGCATTGGGCCTTCTTGGTTGATGAGTTTTTGGTTGGCGTTTAGTAAATCGTAAAATGCCAACTCGTCTTCGGTTAATCCGAGTTGTTTGGTACGGATGTCATCGTTTTTAAACTCATTTGCGATGTCTAGTAAATGCTTGATGGCGGCTATGGAATCTAAACTGTTTTTGTGATACCTGCTCAATACTTTTTCGAGTTCTTCTTTGAGGCTGGTCATACGGACAATGTTTTTACTCATGCGGACTTTTAGTTCGTCATTAATAATCCTGCGCAGCAGTTCTACTTTTATGTTCTCCTCGCCTTTTTCTTTCACCATGGCTTGAAAGCTGTCATCTACAATAGAGATATCAATTTTATCTAAATCGTACATGGCGGCTAAATCCACAATTTTGTTGGCTTCTAATGATTTGCTGATTAAGTCTTTTACCCGTTGGTTTTTTAAACGCTGCGGGCCTGGTGGATTCTTGATTTTACGTATGACTTGACGGATTTTTTGAATCACCGCTATTTCTTCTTGAATGGCCCAAATGCGTTCGTCTGAACTGGTCATGGCTACGAGCTCGGCTAGTTTTCGTTCTTCGTGCAGAAAGCTGTCGGTTACCTCATCGTTACGCATGAGATTATTCACCATAGTGCTTGACCATTTCATTTTTTGACCATCGGTCATGCCGTTGATTTCATCAATATCAAAACCGCCCATGAGTTCTTTTACATCGGCAAATTGCTCGAGGCATAGGTTTACAGCTGCTTCTAAATCGAGGGTGGGTTTTCCTTCTCCACCGCTTCCCGTATACTTCTTGGTAGCTTCGGCTAAGAAATTAGATATGCCAATAAAATCGACCACCAAACCGTTGGGTTTATCTTCAAATACTCTGTTTACCCTTGCAATGGCTTGCATGAGGTTATGGCCTTTCATTATTTTATCTACATACATGGTATGCGCACACGGGGCATCAAAACCGGTGAGCCACATATCACGCACAATCACCATTTTGAGTGGGTCTTCTGGGTTTTTAAATCGCTTCTTTACGGCTTCCATTGCATCTTTGGTACGCACATGCGGATTCCATGATTCGGGGTCTTTGCCTATGTTACTGGTCATGATGACGGCAATCTCTGGACATCCTGCAAGCGCAGTAATAGCCTCATACATTTTCACACAATTTTTGCGACTCATGCACACAATCATGGCTTTACCGTCTAAGGTTTCTATACGGGCGTTGTAATGCGTTAAAATATCTTGCGCTACGGTGGTTACTCTATCTTCTGCCCCAGCGGCATCTTCAATGGCTGCCCACACGGTAGCATTTCCGCTTTCGTCTACCTCGTCTACTTCTTCCAACTCTTGGGTGAATTTAGACTTAATGTTGAGCGGCACCATTTTAGGTTCGTAATAAATGGGCACGGTGGCGCCATCTTCTACGGCTTGTTTAATATCGTAAGTATGAATGGTGGGACCAAAAACTTGTTGGGTATCAGCATCCTTACTATCTACCGGAGTTCCGGTAAAGCCAATAAACGATGCATTGGGAACGGCTCTACGTATGTTTTGCGCAAAACCGCCACTTTTAAATCCGTATTGGGTGCGGTGCGCCTCATCGGCCATGACTATTAAGTTGTGACGTTCGGATAGTACGGGATGGATGACTTCTTTGCCAAACTCTACCTCTTTTAATCGAAACTTTTCTATGGTGGTGAAAATTACGCCTCCGCCATTGGTGCTGAGCATGGCGCGTAGTTCATCGGTGGTTTCGGCATGTTGCACATCGCCTACCAAATCTTTACAAAGCACAAAATTTTCGTAGAGTTGTTGATCTAAATCGCTACGATCTACTTGAATGACAATGGTAGGATTTTTCATTTCGGGCAATTGGCGTAAAATACCCGTAAGGATAGCCATAGAAATACTTTTACCCGAACCTTGGGTATGCCAAATTACGCCCAAACGGCCATCGCCTTTAGGCTTGATGTTTTTAACGGCACTTATTACGGCTTTATTGATGCCCCAAAACTGGTGGTACTTGGCACCTTTTTTTATGATTTTACCATTATGGTCTTCATGAAAAATAAAGTTTTGCAAGTAGTTTAACAGGGTTTCTTTAGGAAACAGGCCTTTGAGCAAGGTTTCTAATTGCAGGTCTTGGTTTTGCTCGGTGTCATCGCCATGTAGGCTTTTCCATGGGGCAAACCACTTTATGGATGAATTGTACATGCCATGCAGGGCTTCTAAGCCATCGGAAACTATGGTGATGGCATTGTAATCAAACAACTGCGGGATGTCTTTTATGTAATGCTGTATTTGGTTGTGGGCGTTATCAATACCTACTTCTTGGGCAAACATGTTTTTAAACTCAAACACAATTACGGGCAAGCCGTTGATGTAAATGAGTAAGTCGGTTCTACGGGTGTTTTTAGGCCCTACAATGGTAACCTCATCGGCACATACAAATTTGTTTTTTTGGGGTTCTTGGTAGTTGATGGGGTACAGATGTTGGGCTTGTTCTTTGCCTTTGGCGTCTTTCCATGAAACGGAAATACCTTGGGTCATTTTACGGTGAAAATCACGGTTGCGGTAATCTACATCCATGCCCTCGTGTTGGGTAAAGGTGGCCATGGCCTGATTGATTGCCGTTGCGGGTACATGAGGATAGGTAGTTTTTAAAAATGTACGTAAATCATTTTCAATCACTACTTTTTTGAGCTCCCGTTGTAGGCTATTGCCTTCTTGGTGGGTATAACCCAACTCTTGCAGCCACTCAATTGCCGCGTTTTGTACCGTTACTTCAATCATTTTTGTCATGCCAATTCAGAATTTAAAATTACACTACATTTTACATGGCATGATGCCGATGCATATTGAATTGCTTTACACGCGTGTAAAGGATATGAAATACCTATCGGTGTCATAGGATTTCAGTTAGCGTTTGTTCAATATCTTTTACACGTACTTCTCCGCTAATGAGTTTGGGTAATAGTGTATCGCGAAGTTTGGTGAGGGTTTGGTTTTCTTGAGCGTTAGATTTTATTTGTTCTAATAGCGAAGAAACTTTAGGATTAATAATATCAACAACTTTCGCTTCAGGAACCAATATCTTCATTGATTTTACTGTCTTAGAATTTACTGCTGTTGCTATTGATGATGTATTACCCAAAGAATTGTAATCAAATGACTTTAATACTAAATACAACAATTCATTACTTAGAACTGTATTATCATTTTCATTAAAATGAGCAATTGCCTCATTTGTCACCATATTTTCTGTGGTGATGGAAACCCTACCCACAGTTAATTTAAAGCTGAGAATAACAGTACCTGTAGCTATCACATGAACCCTTTTTTTCTTTACCGCATCTAAAGTTAAATATTCAGAGGTATTAAAAATATATATGCCAGCATTTCCCATGTCTTTAATAGAAACCCATTTAACACCTTCCTTTTTTGAGAACCAAACTGGCTCTTTTCTTGGAGGGGTTCTTCCAATGGTAATGTCATATTCCTCTTCCAGTCTCTTCACCTCCCAACCTTTGGGAATCATACCGAGTTCAGACTCCACAAACTCGCCACCTGAAGACTTATATGGTTGAGGAATCCCATCCTTCGCTAAAGCTACGGATGGAAAATCAAAATCTACAAACCAATGTTTGTATAGGGCCATTGCCATTTCTTCGAGGGTACGGTTTTGTTGGAGGTTGATTTCTATTTTGTCGTCAATGGCGGTGAGGATGTTGGCTATGGCGCGTTGTTCTTGGAGGGGTGGGAGAGTGATTTCAAAATCCTCAATCATGGATTTTGTAATGGCATTCCTTGTTGCCCCTGCACTTGCCAATGTCAGTAACGTATTTTTATTCTCTTTTGACAACAAGGCATACAATAAATAATCAGGGTCCAATAATGCTTGATTGGCTCTAATTATAGCCACATGCTGATTTACTCTTGCTGGCAGCCATTCAACTGGAACTTGACAAACTCTAGCAACAGAATCACCGGTGATATTTAGTAAAACATCCTTCGGTTCCACAATTACATTTTTCAACGCATTCGCCTGTGTGTCATCAATAAAAGCAAGACCATTTATTGAAAATGAAAAATCCAGAACATTTTGACTCCGTATCAATGAAATACCTGATTCCTTGTATGCCTCCTTACCACCTCTTGGTGTTGCTCCACTTCCAATTTTGGTTGTGATTTCGGAGAGTTTATATGTTTTCCAGTTTTTTGGCATTTATAATCCTTTTATGTTTTTGATGTCAGAAACAGCAATAGTTCCATGTTTTGGCAGTGCATTATCTGCATAAATTACCCATGATATTTCTTCTTTAAAGAATGGTTTTAAATCACCATCGGTAAGTTGAATTACTTCGGGTCTAGATTTCATTCCTGGTAAAATTGGGTCAAAACGAGATGGACCGTATTTTTCATGCATTCCATCCCAATCCACTACATCTCTAATCGTGTTTTCTCCATAATACTCTATATACTCGGCTCCAGAATCTTTTGTTTTAACGGTTTTGAAGTCCTTTTGAAGTCTATCAGAAATCATAAACTTATTGATGGTAATGTAGTAATTCACATAGTTAGCAAAAACAGAACCTGTGTTACGAATTCGAATACGTAAGAAGTTACCCCATTCTTTCTGATTTAAACCACCCATTGTTGGCACAAAACTATTGACCAACTCTCTTCTTTCTATTTCAAACTCCAAGGTCATATTAGGATACGCACCACGGCTCATGACATCACGAATCTCGTAATCTTCCATGGCTACACTTTCAAAATTATAACGCTTGTAATATTTATGTCCGGATGCTTGGTGTGCAGTATTGCTTTTAGGAATATCAACAATATAAATAACGGTATTATCTTCTTTTGACACTTCAATAGGGGTAATTTCAATTCCGTCTATTTTAGGTTGAATTTTAGTACTAATAATCTGTTCCAACCACTCTTTGGTAATCTCCGTTCTTTGAATAGCTTCAATTTTTTCAGGTAAATGACTTTTGTTTTTATCATCAAATTCACGCACGCCATAAATTATCACACCTCCATTTGAGTTGGCAAAAGCAGATACGTCTTTTGAGATTTCGGTTCTCTTTCTATCTGTTTTAGCTAATGCGCCTGCTCCCTTATAGTCTAACTGATTACTTTCTTCAATACCATCAGTAATCATTTGGTTTATACGGTCTAATGTCCATGTACTATTCATTAGTCTTTCCTCCCTTTTTTAATGGTTGTTATACCTGGACTACTATACATTAAACCTTTAATGGCATCAAACACCTGTTTAAATTGACTATCGTATTTACTCTCCAAACTTTCAATCTTTTCTGCCAATTCGGCTTGTGAACTTATGATTTCTCTAAATTTCACAAATGCCTTTACAATTCCAATACTAGCTTGTATGGCAGTTTCACTTTTTAGGACACTCGCCAACATCACTGTTCCATGCTCTGTAAAAACAAAAGGCATTGTTCTTCTCCCTCCCCTTTTTGAGGTCGCATTTTGCGACTTCAAAGAATCATTTTCGTTTGATATCACATTTTGTGATATCAAAGAATCATACTCTTCCTTTGTAATCTGAAACATAAAATCTTCTGGGAAACGTTGGGTATTTCTTTTAACACTTTGATTTAATTGTCTTGTTTCCACATCAAAAATCAGAGCCAAATCACTGTCTAACATGACCTTTTGGTCACGAATAACAAATATTTTATTTTCAACAGTAATCAAACTCATGGCTATTTATGTTTAGCAGTTTCGGCTTTTATATCGTTTTTTATTCTTGTTCACTTTTTCCATCTGTTCACAAATTGTGAACGCTGATAAAAAATGAACGCTTTATACTTTTTTCCTTTTCGTTATTTAATCCCATCGAATTCGATGGGATTAGCATTTTTGTTTGAGGTCACAATTGGTGATATCAAAGATTTTATTTCTTCCTTACCTATTTAAACCTTCAATTAACCCCTCATTTAAACCCAAGTTTGTTTGTTTTTCATTGCCACGGACTAAAATGCTTGAAATTTACACACGCATTTACACACGCAAATTCTTTTTTTAAAAGTTTAAACCCGCATTTAAACCCGCATTTAAACCCGCATTTAAACCCGCATTTAAACCCAAGTTCGATAAGTTTCTTCTATCATCCAACTTCCTTAATTTACTTTTAAGCTTTAAAGTAACATATAAATAATCTTATTTTACTTTCCAGCCTTAAACTAACATATAGTATCCATATGTTACTTTTAGCCTCTAACCTATCTTATCATAAATCGTTAGCCTTTTTATTTAAATTCATATTGGCGTGTAAACTTTGTTCCAACTCTTTTTTAGTGGGCAGTCCTTTTTTCAATTCTTTAGTTAACTTATAGTCTGCTGCATGCATGGGTGTGTCCACTCCTTTCAACGAAAGTTTAATCACCTCGGTATTCGGTGTTTTACAGAGTAAAATCCCAATAGTTTCGTTTTGCTCGGGTACTTTCACAATTTGATTTACTGCATTGATATAAAAGTTTAATTTGCCAATAAACTCTGGTTTGAAATCGCCTACCTTTAACTCAACCACTACATAACAGTTTAGGTTAATGTTGAAAAACAACATATCTAAAAAGAAATCATCGCCTGCCACTTGGATGTTGTGTTGATTACCCACATAGGCAAACCCTTTACCCAAAGCCATTAAAAATTTACGGATGTGATTGGTTAATGCTTCTTCGAGTTCTTTTTCTTGAATATCTGTTTTCAGACCTAAAAAGTCTAAATTATATTCACTTTTCAAAGTTTCTTTAGCCAAGTCTTTTTGAGGATGAGGCAGGGTTAAATCAAAATTGTTTACTTTACTTCCTTGAGCTGCAAATAAGTTGTCTTGAATTTGGTGTTGTAAAACACTTCTACTCCAGTTATTCCGGATGGTTTCTATAATATAAAAGTATGTTTCTTGAGGTGTTTTAGCTTTAGAAAGAATTAGGGTGTGATGTCCCCATGGAATACTAAATAGGAGTCCGAATAAGCTACTATGTAATGGATCTTTATAATTTGATGGTAATTGTGCAACAAGCTGTTGCACTAATTGCTTTTCGGCATTTGGGCCAAACTGTGCAACAGCTTGTTGCACAAATTGGTTGTTTGCACTATGGTAATTAAACCACTGTTGCATATACATTAGGTTTCGTCTTGAAAAACCTTTTTCATTGGGGAACTCCACTTTCAATTCACGTGCGAGGTTATCAATAACCTTATCGCCCCAATCTGATTTTTTATTGGCAAGCGCTTCTCCAATAAACCAATATATACCTAATAACTCCGCATTAACGCTTAAAACAACACGCTGCTTAGCTGTATGAATTCGAGACTTAATGCCTCCAATCCAATCTAAGTACCCGCTATGTTCTATGTTACTCATATCTTATCAAAATTGGCTAAAATCTGTTTCTTCAATTCTTCTCCTTTTTCAAAATGAGAAACGAGTTGTGCTTTTAAATCGGTCATTTTGGTTTCAAAGGGGATACCGCCTGCCTGCCTAGCCGTACCATTTGCAATTTGTTCTTTAATCCATCTACGACCAGAAGTTGTTTTTAACTCCTTCTCTCTTGCGACAGCTTCCTCCCTAGAGTCACAAACTTCATGATGAGGAATATAAACTGGCGGAAACTTCTTTGTCCAGTCTGCTCCTTTCCCCGTTACATGCTGATTCCACCTTCTTTTTAAATCTTCTGTTTGACCGATATAATACGAATCGTTTGAACATTTTATCACATAAACAAAAAACTTGCCCGGCATAGGCGCAGGCAGGTCATCTTCTTCGGCTTCCGTACCTACATAAATACCGGGAGTGAGTTTGTAATCTTGTTTTTGTACTTCTTCTAGGGTGGCTGCTTTGCAGAAACCGGGTTCATCTTGGTATTTATCCAATTCCGTTCTCCAATTATGATACGTTTCAGAAATCTTAGCTACATCAGCATCTTCGAACACCCGTAATTTACGGCTCGCCATTTTGCCCATTTTGGAGGCATCTAGAAACAGAATTTCGTTGGTTCGTTCACGGTGGGTGCCATCTTGGCCATCGCGGTTTTTACTGAGTATAAAAATACATGCAGGAATACCAGTGGTTAAAAACAACTTGTCGGGTAAACGTACAATGGCATCAATCATAGAATTGTCTACCATGTGTTGGCGTACATTCTTTTCGCCTTTGGTATTAGAAGTCATGGCGCCATTGGCCATTACAATACCTGCGGTTCCGGTGTCACTTAAATGATGCCAGAAGGTTTGCATCCACATATAGTTGGCGCTGCCATCGGTGGTGAATTCTTCTTTAGGTCCGAACAAACGTGGGTCGTGCTCAGGTAAATCTTCGGGGTGCCAGTTACTCACGTTAAACGGTGGGTTGGCAATAATAAAATCAGCTTTTAAGTCAGAGAATTTATCATCCAGTAAAGAGTTCCCTAATTTGATATCGAACGATAAATCACGCAACATCAAGTTCATTAAACACAAACGCACGGTTTGGGCGGTCATTTCTTGTCCGTAAATAGAAATATCGCTTTTGTTCCCGCCATGCTCATTGATAAACTTCAAACTCTGCACAAACATTCCACCACTCCCACAAGCAGGGTCAAAGATTCGTCCCTTATATGGCTCTAAAATATCGACCAATAAACGCACAATACTTCCTGGCGTGAAGAATTGCCCTGCACCCGAACCTTCGGCCATGGCAAAACGGCCAATGTAGAATTCGTAAATACGCCCTAGGATATCACTCTCTGGGTTCTCTTTCTCAGAAAACTTAGGGTGCGACAATAAATTGATAATTCCGCTGGTTTGCTTGGCGGATAATTCGCTACGCACAAACAATCGAGGCAAGAGATTACTCAATTGCGTATTAAACCCTGTTAATAACTCTTGAATGATATCAAAGGCATCATCAATTTTAACTTTGATGTCGTCTTGCTCCGCATTGTCTTTTAGATACTGCCAAGTAGCTTCTTTTGGTATTACAAATGTGTTACGCGAACGGTATTCATCTGGGTCTTCGAGTACATAGCTAATTTCATCCGTATCCAGCGAATAATAACTCGATTTCGGGTCTTCTATTAACTCTTTAATTTCCTCGTGCACAATCTCGTATCGTTCACTCAAATGCTTTAAAAACACAAGGGGTAAGATGTAATTTTTATAGTTGTTTTCTGATACTGCGCCACGGAGCTCGTTCGCTGCGTCCCAGAGTTCTTTTTCAAAGTTAATGTCTGCTTTCGCCATTTGCTACGGTTGAAATAGTTGAGGCTCAAAGCTAGCTTATTTATTAGAAAACAACCATGCTTAATCCAGTTTAATTATTCAATTTATTACCATTAATTATAACCCATCACACCACCCACCACAAGTCCACACAAACCTAAGCACGCGAAGGCATCCGTAAACCAACCGACAATTCAGCCGCCTGAGGCAATCCAAGCTAACAACACCCACTCAAAGTCAGAATATTCATCGTATTTTCGCGAGCGAAAGCCAACAGGCGAACACATCAAATTATGGGGGCAAAAGTCTTATTTATCACACCACCGTTTACGCAGTTAAACACCCCTTACCCGGCTACGGCTTATTTAACTGGATTTTTCAATACCCAAAACGTGGCTACCAATCAGGTAGATTTAGGTATTAATGTCACCTTGCAACTGTTTTCTAAAAGTGGGTTTACGGCTATTTTTGATACCATTCAAAATTCTGAAATTAGTTTGTCTGAATCCAATCAGCGTATTGTTGATTTAGCTACAGATTATATCGCAACTATCGATGCGGTAATTAAGTTTTTGCAGGGTAAAAACCCAACCTTGGCCCACTCCATAGTTTCGCGAGATTTCCTTCCTGAAGGTGAACGGTTTGAGCAGTTGGAAGATTTAGCATGGACCTTTGGTGAAATGGGTATTACCGATAAAGCCAAAAGACTAGCTACCTTGTATTTGGAGGATATGGCCGATTTAATCGTGGCAGCTATCGACCCACATTTTGGGTTTAGCCGATATGCCGAGAAAATTGCGGTTGCAGCCAATAGTTTTGACGAATTGCACGAAGCGCTTCAAAAAGAAAATAGCCTCATTGATACATTGCTCATTACTGAGCTCAAAAAAGCCATGGGCACTACTCCTCCCGAATTGGTGGCTATTTCCATCCCTTTTCCGGGTAATCTGTACGGAGCTTTGAAATGTGGCCAATGGATAAAACAGAATTTCCCTACCGTAGCTGTTACTTTTGGAGGCGGTTATCCCAATACAGAACTCCGTTCTCTTTCGGATGTTCGGGTATTTGAATACGTTGATTTTATTACCCTTGATGACGGGGAAGCGCCTTTAACGGTCTTGTTAGATTTTTTGGCAGGTAAGCGAAATGAAAAAGCGCTCAAGCGAACGTTAACCTTGCATGAAGGGAAAGTGGCTTATTTTAATGGTGCTCCCGAACCAGATGTGCATCACTCGGATGTGGGCACCCCTGATTATACCGGATTGGATTTAACCCAATACATATCGGTCATAGAAATTGCGAATCCCATGCACCGTTTGTGGAGCGATGGGCGGTGGAATAAACTCACCCTCGCGCACGGTTGCTATTGGGGAAAATGCACTTTTTGCGACACCAGTTTAGATTACATCAAACGCTATCAACCGGTGGGCGCTAGCTTGTTATGCGATAGAATTGAGCAGTTAATTAGCCAAACGGGCGAAAACGGATTTCATTTTGTGGATGAGGCCGCTCCTCCAGCGCTTTTGCGCGATTTGTCGCTCGAAATTTTGAGACGTAATCTAAAAGTAACCTGGTGGACCAATATTCGGTTTGAGCAAAAATTCACTTCCGATTTGGCTAAGCTCATGAAATTATCGGGTTGCATTGCCATTTCTGGAGGCTTGGAAGTGGCATCCGACCGATTGTTAGAAAAAATTAATAAGGGCGTGAGTATCGAAAAGGTCTCGAAAGTCACCCAAAGCCTTACCGATGCGGGCATTATGGTACATGCGTATTTGATGTACGGATTTCCAACTCAAACCGAGCAAGAAACGGTAGATGCCTTAGAAGTGGTTCGTCAACTTTTTGAGGCCGGCATCGTTCAATCTGCCTATTGGCACCGCTTTTCAATGACTGCACATAGTCCCATCGGTATATATCCTCAAGAATTTGGAGTGAGTAAAACTACCGAAGAAATAGGTGCTTTTGCCAATAACGATTTGTTTCATAACGACCCAGAAGGAGGCGACCATTCGAAGTTTAGCTACGGCTTACGAAAATCGCTACTCAACTTTATGCACGGTATGGAATTAGACACGGATTTACAGGAGTGGTTTGATTTTAACATTCCCAAAACAGACATTTCCCCTACCCGAATTGCGGGCTATTTAACCGCCAATGAGTTTCAAGAAATCAACCCTAAACAACGGTTAATTTGGACCGGTAGCACACAGTTTACTACTATGCTAATAGGTACCGATAAAATGGAGGTGTCTATTCCAAAAAAGGTGAATACAATTCAGTTCACTCTACCGGTAGCCCAGGCAGAATGGGTAATGGAAGCTTTAGTGAAGATTCATGTATCCAATACTACAACCACTACTTATAAGCATTTGGAGGAAGAATTTAATCAATCTAATCTTGGGTATTTCTTGTTGTTTTGGAATGAAGAAGCCATGAATATTTTACGAAAAAATGGATTGCTCCTCCTATAAGTAAAAAAGCAAAATTTCATTTTAGCAATTTCCGGAATTGATGTAAATTAGCCTTTATTTTTTATGTAATAAATCAATTAAGCGCATGTCGGTTCATAATTTCTTAAAGAATTTAAATTTTAAAATTACCGAACCTGGAAAAGGTAAATTACTTATTTCCGAACCCATGCTCACGGATCCTAACTTTTTTCGTTCGGTCGTTCTACTCACACGCCACGATGACACAGGCTCTTTAGGCTTTGTGCTCAACCAAATGAGCGTGGTGAATGTAGATAATGTTCTCCCCGATTTTAGCATACCCAATTTGCCTATTTTTATAGGCGGTCCTGTAGGAAACGATTCCTTGTTTTTTATTCATACCATTGGGCCTGAGCTTAATAATACCGCTAAAATTATGGACGGACTTTATTTTGGGGGTGATTTAGAACATTTGGAATTTATGCTACAAAACAACCTAGCCACGGAAGAGCAAATTCGCTTTTTTGTAGGTTATTCCGGTTGGGACCCAAATCAATTAGCCCTTGAAATTGAAAATAATTCGTGGATTGTGGCCGGTACCAATGCCGCACAGGTAATGAGCGATTCGGATGAATACTGGAAAGAAGTCTTGGTAGGACTAGGAAAAGAATTTGAGGTATTATCTAAATTCCCATCTAATCCGGGGTTAAATTAATCTCGCCCCACCTATATTATTTCAATAATTGAAAGTGAAATGCTTCCACTAGGTTCATTGTTTCGCTAAATATTTCGAGCCACCTTTGATAAAATTAATTACTTCTTATTTTGTATCAGTTATCACTTTTAAATTAAGTAGTATCATTGAAAAATCTCAAACAAAAATTTCACAATGAAACTTTTTTTCGTTCTTATATGTAGTAGTCTTTCGTTCGGATTAGCCGCACAAAACTACATTGACTTAGGCAAAATTCATTACGCCAATACTCCTGTAAATCAATTTGATAGTTTAACAAATGGTACTCGTATTCAAGAAATGGGTACAGACCTCGTTACTCCAAAGGTATTGAAAAATGGAAACGCCATTATTTCTGGATTTTATGGGGAATATATTTCCACAAAGACCGCCCCTCAAAATTCCCATTTAACTTCAGTCTACAGTACCATGTTAAAGGTAGGAATGCAATTTAAATACGGAGATAAATGGGAAGGAACCTACATTTTTCTTCCTAAAATCTCTTCCGATTTCAAAAAAATTGGTGCTTCCGACTTTCAATATGGCGCCATTGCACTCTTTAAATATAAGAAACGAGAGAAACTGAATTACAAATTCGGAATGTATTACAACAGTGAACTATTCGGTCCTTTCTTTGTTCCAATTATTGGATTCTATTACCTTAGTAAAAACGATAAATTAGAAATGAAGGCTATTTTACCTATTTCAGCTGATATAAATTACAAACTGAAAGAGCGAATTAGAATTGGCGCTAATTTCTTTGCCTTTGTTCGTACCTATCATTTAAATGAACCACATAATGGAAATCCAAAAAGCTACTTAACTAAAACCACCAACGAGCTTTTTGCCTACTTACAATTTCATGTCACCAAAAGCATCATTTTGCAAACCAAAGCAGGCTACTCCATTGGTAGAAACTATCGGATTTACGATATCGAGGACCGAATTACGTGGGGAATGTCTGCATTTAAATTTGGGGATAATCGTAATCAATTAAACCCCGATTTTAAGGATGGATTGATTTTTAGAGCACGTTTAATTTACCGATACCATCTTTCTAAAAAATAAGAATACCTATGTTAGATTCATATACCACCTACCTTAAACAGGCAAAAGCGAATAAAAAAGCCATTAATAGAGAAGTTACCCGTTTTCGGAAAATGCGTAAAGCCAAGGTAGATGACATCATTCATCCGTTGCATGACGCAGCGTTTGAAAAAGTGGATTGCCTAAAATGTGCCAATTGTTGTAAAACAACAAGTCCATTGTTTACCGAACGGGACATAAAGCGTGTTTCGAAGCATTTAAGAATGACTGGAGCGCAATTTAACCAAGAATATCTACAACTGGACGAGGACCAAGAATATGTGCTAAAATCGACTCCTTGCCCCTTTTTGAATGATGATAATTATTGCAACATCTATGACGTTCGGCCAAGAGCATGCGCGGAGTACCCACATACCGACCAGGTAAATCAATTGGGAATTTTACAACTAACGCAAACCAACGCCACCATTTGTCCTGCGGTGTCAGACATATTCTTGAACTTGATAATGGTTTCGAATGAACTGTATGGGCGTAAAAAGTAAGCTATTAGCGCCAACCTTACTCCTTCTGGGCTGCTATTAAATGTCCTTTTTGTACTAAGTTGAAAAGCATGTAAAATACGTACAAAAACAAGAGTGTTATCAATTCTAACCGTGGGAAACATAACAATTTAACGAGTATCACATCAGTTGTCCACAAGCTTTTTGTAAACCCAATATTAAATAATCCAATCCCGCTAAAAATAGCTAATACAAAAAAGGGACTCCACCCTGGGTTATCTTTTTGGTATTGGTAAATAAATAAAACCACAGGAAACAATAAAAGCAGGTAATGATAACTCGCTGAAGCAGGTAATATGGCTAAGGTTCCTATTCCCAATACAGCTAAAATATAATTGAGCGATTGTTCTCTTTTTGGAAGTAGAGTGATTATCCAAGACATCATTCCTACTATAATCAAATAAGTAACCAGCGTAAACCCTGATGCCACCTTTGCCGATTCAAACAGATTTAAATACAACGATTTAAAGGATTGAAATGCGATAGCGTTGGACGCTTGTCCGGCTATCTCACCATTTAAATGAGGCATTAATACGTTTGTAAAATACAATTCAATGGTAGTAAAACCAACCCACCATGAAGTGAAAAATGCTAAAAAAACACCAGCTACTATGGTGCTTAGCACTATTTTTTTGTTTCCCTTTATAAAATATCCAAACACATAAACAATTGGAAAGTATTTGAATAATATCCCGATGGTCAGCAGTATTCCTGCCCAAATATTTTGTTCTTTTTGAGATAAGTAATACGCAAGAAAAACTAAAAAAGTGAGCACTAAATAAAACTGACCTAAGTAAAAGTTATTAATTAAGTTAACTCCCATAACTAACACTATTAAAGCACTATATATTGCCGACCAATTCGTGATTTCTCGAACCAATCGAATCAATAAAAGCAAGAGACCTATGTTGAAAATAGTCCAAACTTGCTTGGCAACCAAAGCAGATAAACCACTAAAAGGTAACATCATAAATACCGTTGCAGGCGGAAATGGGGTGAATTTAGCGAAGGGTATCCCTATCTGATTTGCTTCATTTAAAAACCAAGCATTATCGTAAAATTTCGCAACACTTTCTCCGGCTATAAAGAGCTTGGATGCCAAATAATAGTTAGGGAAATCAGAATTTAGATGCATAAACCCAGGCACTATTCCCTTCCATACCAATAAAATGGAGAGTAGCGCCACGGCAGTTTTTGCTAAAATCGAGAATTTAAATTTCATCGCTAATCTCTTTAAACTTACGTTCCTAATAACTCTTGAACAGCTGCCATTACCCTATCAGATGATAAGTCATGCATGCAACTGATTTTATGCGCACATGCCTCACCCATTTCAGAATTGGAAGTGATAAAGCACGGACTACAACTCATATTTAAGGATACATTTTTAAGCCATGCAAATTCTTCATAGCCAGAATAACTCGCGTGCGTTGGCCCCCAAATCACCACCGTTGGTGTTTTTAAATATACCGCTAAATGCATCGGCCCAGAGTCGTTGGTTACAAACAAATTAGACTGCTTCAATTCAGTAGCTAATCGGGTTAAATCCCATTCCCCGCAGGTATTTGTCACGGTCACCGACTTTTGCGCTAAACGAGTCGTCAACTGATCTACATATTCAAAATCAGTCACTGCACCGGTTAAGAAAATTTTCATTCCTGGAAATAAGGTAGTTATTTTCAAAATAACCTCTTCAAACTTCGCTAATGGGTATCTTCTTTCTATCAAATAATCACTCGCATTTATATTAACCAAAATTTGAGGCTTTCGCTTAGGCTCTTGAGTCTCCTTGAGTTCCAAAACCGTTTTATTCTTAACTAGAAATGGAATTAGGGTTTCAAATAATTCGGTATGACTGCGGCCCTCAATATCAAAACGTGAGTCCCTAGCTCCCATTCTATCCGGTTTTAAATCAAAATATACCGAATCAGAATTTGCAACTACCGCTAGATACTTTCGTAGAATCGAACAGGAATTGGACGCCCTTTCGGTATCAATCACCAAATTGAAGGTATATTTAAAAGGTAATAGCAAACTTTGTAGCAATAATCCGCTCCAGCTCTTATCAATATATATGGTGTTTTTGTAGCCTAATATCTCGCATATTTCTTGGTTATGAGAAAAGGTGCAGAGAATAATATGCTCCGTATTTATATTTTCCTTTTGCAAAACAGCGGTTAGTTTAATCAAACTTCCCATGCCCATTAACTTGATTAACAAGACTTTTTTTACTTGGGTAGGCTTGGAAACCGTCACTTTTCGTATGATGAAAAACAGGAATTCCCCTATCCCATTGGGAACAGTCATCCATTTATCCACATGTACTAAGAAAGATGGTTTCATTAAAATTTTAGCCGTTGGCAATCGCTACAAAAAAACCAAAAATAACCTTAAAGTGACAAGTCTCTATATGTAATTCAAATTAGACCTACAGATTACCCTCGTCAAGGCTAAAAATTAGCGACTATCGCATTGAAATTAGTAGACATACCAATGCATATGTAGGGAAATATGGAAATAATAATTTGAAATTGGAACAAACGTGTGTATGAAATTCCAAGAATATTAATACCGTGAACGGATACTAGTATCTAATTTACGATTGTAATCTTCGGTCAACCATTTTAAGTAATTAATGGTTGAATTACAGATGCAATACGAGTACTTTTTGATTCTCGCATCAATATCATCTTTCAAATACCGTGTTAAATACAAAGCGTCAAATAAATCATCAGCGTTATCCACACACAATTGCGTTTGTTGTTCAATAGAACGCTCTAACGCCACTTTTGGACGTAAACATTCGTGAATTACTTGTTTATATTCCGCTTCAATATCAAAATGCACATCTTTCGATTTTGCAAAATGTTTTCGAATATCTTCCGGCATTTCGTAAACAAAATTTCGTTGAATATCGTCATCATTCATGATGTTGTTCAAGTAATGCAACGGTGATCTAAAAATTCTACGCCAGTCAATTGCCGCACCCCATAATCCAAAACGCGCCACATTATTACCCAAATCAATCACTTGAAATTCGTTTTTTCCCGGAATAATACGAGACCCACGACCAATCATTTGATAGTATAAGGTTAATGATTTAGTTGCTCTATTTAAGATAATGGTTTCCACAGTGGGCTCATCAAATCCAGTGGTTAAAATCCCAACAGAAGTCAATACCGCATTGGGTGTAACCTTAAACCAATGAATAATATCTCTACGTTCTTGGCCAGTGTGCGTATTATCTAAATGACGTACATCATACCCTGCATGGCGAAAGGTTTCTAAAACGTGCTTAGAGGTTTGAATACCGTTATTAAAAATCAAGGTTTTCTTACCCAAAGATTTTTCTTCATACGCATTCAACAATTTCTCTTGCATAATAAAATTACCATACAATCTTTCGGAAGATGCAACGGTATAATCACCATTTGCGCCAATTTTCAACGAACTTAAATTTACTTGAAGGGTCGATGTAATGGCATTTGCCAAATATTTATTCTTAATTAAAGATGCAATACTCTCTCCAACAAATACATCATCGTAATTATCCTTCATAGGAAGTTTCATATTAGAACTCAACGGGGTTGCCGTTACTCCTAAAATAGATGATTTCTCAAAATACTTAAATAACTTACGAAATGAGTTGTAATGGGCTTCATCAATAATAACTAGACCTATATTATCTACATTGGTTTCATTGTCACGCAAACGGTTGTTTAAGGTTTCCACCATTGCTACAAACGAATCGAAGTCTTCTTCAAAAGGAATATGCTTGATTTTACTATCAAAAATCATATTCTTTACATCAAAATCAGACAACATATTTGAAGTTTGCACACATAACTCAATTCGGTGGGTTAGAATAAGTACCTTTTTATTGTGCTTTTCGATAAATCGTTTTGCGATTTCAGAAAAAATAACCGTTTTCCCTCCACCAGTTGGTAGTTGATACAAGAGATTAAATCCATCCTCTTCAACATCCAATTTGCCGATAATCTGGTCAATTGCAGTTTGTTGATAGGGATATAACCGTTTTATTGCTTTTTCTTCAACTAAATTTACAGACATATAACAACTCGTTTATCTTTCAAAAGTTGGCAAAAGTAATGAATTCTTAAAGTTATATTGTACTGTATACCCAACTAATCCAATGAATTTATGTTTTTTTTATGGTGACAATTCACACCAAAAAGAGTTGTTTTTTAATCCAATTTTGCTATGCAATTAAAAATTTTGATATGTCTGGTTCAGAAACCATTACCAATATTCTATTAATTCTTGTAGTTCTTCATTTTTTTGTAGGATTTGGATACCTCATTTACAAGCTATCACCCCAAAAAAAGAAAAAAAGCAAGCCTAAACAGGAGAATAAAAAAAGGAATTAATCTTTTACTGGTAAATAATTTAATCATGTATTCAGATGATTGTTATCATGTAATGTGTGTCAATTTATAACCAATTTTGAGCAAATTATACACAGATGGCAATTAAAACAATTATAGAACCGTTTAAAATTAAAATGGTTGAGCCTATCCGAATGAGTTCGGAAGAAGAGCGAATTGAATATCTTGAAATAGCACATAACAATACCTTTTTACTAAAATCGGATAACGTAATAATTGATTTATTAACCGATAGTGGCACCTCTGCTATGAGTGCCAAGCAATGGGCTGGCGTTATGGAAGGTGACGAATCGTATGCTGGTTCTAGCTCTTGGCTAAAAATGGAGGCGCAAATCAAAGACCAAACAGGTTGTAAGTATATTTTACCTACCCACCAAGGTCGTGCAGGTGAACGTATTTTATACGGCCATTTAGGAGGCCCTGGAAAAGTATTCATTAGCAATACTCATTTTGATACCACTCGTGCCAATATTGAGTTTTCTGGATCTACTGCGTATGACATCCCTATTGAAGAAGGCAAAAATCCTGCATTGGAATACCCTTTTAAAGGAAACATGGATACCGCTAAATTAGAAGAGCTGATTTTGGGTCATGGTGCAAAAAACATTGGTGCTGTTATTCTTACCGTTACCAATAATAGTGGCGGTGGGCAGCCTGTGAGCATGAAAAATGCGAAAGCAATAAGTAAAATTTGTAAAAAGCACAAAGTACTATTTATTCTTGATTCTTGCAGAATTGCCGAAAACGCATACTTCATCAAACATAGAGAAAAAGGTTTCGGAAATTATACCTACCTCGACATTGCCAAAGAAATGTATCGTTTGGCAGATGGTGCGGTAATGAGCTTGAAAAAAGATGGCTTGGTAAATATGGGTGGTTTTATATCTCTAAGAAATCAGGAATTAGCAGAAGCATGTCAAAACTTACTCATCATTACTGAGGGATTCGCTACCTATGGTGGCCTTTCAGGACGTGATATGGAAGCAATCGCTCAAGGTTTACAAGAAGTTTACCGACCAGATTATTTGCGTTACCGTATTAAAAGTACCGGTTTCTTAGGAGATAATTTACATAAAATGGGCGTACCAATTATGCGTCCTACAGGTGGTCACGCGGTTTATATAGATGCCAAAGCATTTTATCCACATATTCCAGTAGATCAATATCCAGGTCAAGCATTGGTATTAGAATTATACAAAAAAGGGGGCATTAGAGCCGTGGAAATTGGCTCCGTAATGTTTGGTAAATATGATGTGAATGGTAAATTGGTACCTGCAACCATGGAATTGGTTCGATTAGCCATGCCAAGAAGGGTATATACCCAAAGTCATGTAGAATATATTTTAGAAGTTTTTGAAGAGCTTATCAAAGAAAAAGACCAAGCAAAAGGTTTGAAAATCATCAAAGAGCCTCAGTTCTTGCGCCACTTTACGGCTCATTTTGAAGTGATTGAAGATTAAATATTAGCCTATTAAAAAAATAGTGCAACATTACATGTACGGTTCTCGTATAAGAGCTCATCGAAAGGAGAAATTGATTTCCCCTGCACCATCGAAGAGTTCAAGTAGGTAATGAACTAGTCCTTTTTAGGACGGCACAAAACCCAAAAACTCCTCTTCCATTTGGAAGGGGAGTTTTTTTTTTAAGTTGAAAAAATGAAACAAAAAAAAGTCTGTTTACATTAGGTAAACAGACTCTAAATATTTTCAAGAAATTAAGCCTACATTAAAGCAGTCAATTTTCCTGCTAAAACATCTTTTGAGGTTGCGCCAACTTGTTTATCAGCAATCTCTCCGTTTTTAATGTATAAAACAGTTGGAATATTTCTAATTCCAAATTTCATAGCTGCTTGTGGGTTTTCATCCACATTTACTTTACCTACTAAAGCATTTTCGCCTTGTTCTTTTGAAATTTCTTCAACTAAAGGTCCAATTAAACGACATGGTCCACACCATTCTGCCCAAAAGTCAAGCAAAACCGGTTTGTCACTGTTCATTACTAATTCGTCAAAGTTTGCATCTGTGATTTCTACTGCCATAATCTATATTTTAAAGTTTTTTTTTCGTTTTTATCGGGGACAAATTTAAGCTATCGACTCGAATAATTTTTGTAATTCGCACTACAAATCACATCTATTATTCACAATAATTGTTATTAATTTATTACTGAAAACAATAATATTTGATTTAGGAACGGTGGAATAATCAATGGCGACCGACTCCTCTATCACCCAAAGAATTACATTTGCGTCATGATTCAACATCCACTTTCAGATTGGTTACCAATTACAAGAAAAGAAGTCGTAAATCGCGGTTGGGACGAGCTAGACGTTATCCTAATTTCGGGAGATGCGTATGTAGATCACCCCTCTTTCGGTCCAGCAGTAATTGGGCGAATCATTGAGAGTTACGGTTTGCGAATTGGTATTATACCACAACCCAATTGGCGCGATGATTTACATGAATTTAAAAAATTAGGTAAGCCTAAATATTTTTTTGCAGTTACCGCGGGCTGTATGGACTCTATGGTTAACCACTATACTGCAAATTTAAGAAAGCGTTCTACAGATGCATATACACCTGGTGGAGAAGCGGGTTTCAGGCCTGATTATGCGGTTACAGAATACACCCAAATTCTAAAAAAATTATATCCAGATGTACCCGTTGTTATCGGTGGGATTGAAGCCTCTTTACGAAGAGTAACTCATTACGATTATTGGTCTGATAAATTGGTTCCTTCAATACTAGAAAGTAGCGGTGCCGATTTATTAGTGTATGGAATGGGAGAAGCGCCACTTCGCGAAATTATTCAGTTACTTACTCGTAATGTTCCGTTTAACCAATTAACTATGGTGAAACAAACGGCTTATTTACGACCTATTACGGATGGTCTACCAAAAAACAAACGATGGAACGATAAAGAATTAACATCCCACGATATTTGTTTGAAAGACAAAAGAAAATTTGCAGCCAATTTTAAAATCATTGAGCAAGAATCAAATAAAGTAAATGCCAATCGAATTGTTCAAAAAGTCGGAAATCAAAACTTGATAATAAATCCACCTTTTGATACCATGACCGAAAAGGAAATGGACAGAGCCTTTGATTTACCCTATACCCGGCTACCGCATCCCAAATATAAATTTCGTGGGCCTATCCCCGCTTACGACATGATTAAGTTCTCTATCAATATTCATAGAGGCTGTTTTGGTGGATGTAGTTTTTGTACCATTTCTGCGCATCAAGGTAAATTTATTGCTAGTCGATCAGAAGAATCGGTCTTAAAAGAAGTCCAACAAGTCACCGAAATGGATGATTTCAAAGGCTACTTATCCGATTTAGGAGGGCCTTCTGCCAACATGTACAAACTAAAAGGGAAAGTTAAATCTATTTGCGATAAGTGTGTGGCGCCATCTTGTATCCATCCGATGGTATGTGATAATTTAGACACTAATCATGATGCAATGACCCAACTATATAAAAAGGTGGATGCCATGCCTAAAATCAAAAAAGCATTTATAGGTAGTGGTATTCGATATGATTTAATAACCCGTTCGTACAACAAAAAAGCGGATAAATCGCTTGAGCCATATATGGAGCAAGTACTCAAACATCATGTATCTGGGCGGCTAAAAGTAGCTCCTGAGCATAGTTCGGCTAAGACATTGAAATTAATGCGAAAGCCTAATTTTGACCATTTTATAGAATTCAAAAAGAACTTCGACCGAATAAATAAAAAGCATAATTTAAATCAACAACTTATTCCTTATTTTATATCGAGTCATCCGGGGTGTACCGAAGAAGAAATGGCAAATTTGGCAGCCGACACCAAAGACATGGGATTTCAATTGGAACAAGTTCAAGATTTCACTCCTACTCCTATGACGGTGGCTACTGTGGCCTATTATACCGGGTATCATCCGTATACGTTAGAACCTGTTTTTACCGCTAAAACACCGCATGAAAAGAAAAACCAACACCGTTTTTTCTTTTGGTATAAAAGAGAAAACCATCAATGGATAAAAGATAGTTTGGCTAAAATAGACCGAATGGATTTGGCCGAAAAACTATTGAAATTCCCTACCAAAGGGAAACCAAAAGTGGTAAGTAATGAAATACTTACCGAAACCAAACCGGATGAAAACGGCCCTAAGAAGCATCACGGGAAAAAGAAAAAACCTTTTAAGGCACATACCAAACATAAAGGAAACAAGCCAAAAGAATCTAGAAATAAACCCAAAGAATCTAGAAATAGTCCAAATGCGGGTAAGAATGTAAAGGCAAAGAAAAAACGATTTAGGTAGTAGGTTTATCTCTCGTTATTCCAAAAAACAAAAAAAAAATCCCCAATAAGACTAGCTTATTGGGGATTTTTTTGTTTTAAAACATTACTTAAAAAGTAACATCCAATTTTAATTTCTTACCATCTCTTAACAAGGTCACCTTGGTTTTATCTCCCTTTTTAAAAGTTCCCAATGCCTTCATATAGCCCATCATATTGGGCACATCTACCTTACCCATTTTAATAACCACGTCACCTGCTTTCATACCTGCAATTTGTGCAGGTTTTCCATCGCTGGTTCCATCAATTCTCATTCCTTCTCCATCGTATAAGTAATCTGGTACAACTCCCAAAGTCACCGAGTATTTAGGCGCTTTATGAGATTCTTCATCTTTGGTTTTGTGATACACCAATTTTTCCTCTTGGTCTAGCGCGTTTATTACCTTTTCGGTATATTGCACAATCATTCCCATTCCCTCAAAATTGATAAATTCTACATCATCCGTAGGTTTATGGTAATCTTCATGTTGTCCAGTGAAGAAATGCAAGACTGGATATCCTTTTAAATAGAAAGAGGTATGATCCGAAGGACCTACTCCAGATTCTTTTTTCATTAAATGAAACATAACCGGTTCGTTTGCTTCGTTCAACACAGAATCAAAACTTGGAGAAGTTCCTGTTCCGTAAACCGCCAATTTATACGAGCTAGATAACCTTCCTACCATGTCGAAATTTATCATATATGAAACTCTTGAAGTATCAATAGTTGGATTTTTCATAAAGTGGTTAGAACCCCACAATCCTTTTTCCTCTCCCGAAAAGGCTAGAAATAAATAGTTATGGCGTTGCTCACTATTTCTTAGATATCTCGCTAATTCAAGCATCACCGCTACTCCACTAGCATTGTCATCAGCGCCATTATGTACTGCAGGTTCACCTTTATATCTTGAACCTTCCCCACCCATTCCTAAATGGTCGTAATGCGCACCAATAATAATGGTATGAGCCGCATGGTTGTCAATATAACCAATCACGTTTCTACCGGTAATCGGTTTATAATCCTTGTTTTGTTCGGAAGGAGCTTGATGTGGATTTGGTTTCGGGGTGTAGGTAAAATCTTGATAAAACCCTTCTTCCCCTTTTGGCGTCAAACCTATTTCTTGAAATTGAATACTTAAATAATCGGCTGCTTGCTTTTCGGCTTCTGTACCGGTTTCTCTACCTTTTAATTCATCGCTGGCTAAATAAGTCACCACCTCTTTCATACGCTCTAATTCTTCCTGAGCTTGAAGGCTAGCAGTAGACAAAAGGACTACGGCAGTTAAAATCAATTTTTTCATCGTTTTATTTTGATTAATTAGAATGCGAAATTACTACATCTCTAGGGGAAGAAAGATGAGGGTTGTTTTAACTATTGTCAGAAAATTGTCAGATAAAAAAAACAACCGTAATTGCTCTATTTAGGTCGGGTTCAAAATGTTATTTTCGCGCACACAAATTGATACCATGAAAAAATATTTTTACGCCTTTCTTTTGCCAGCAATGATTCTTACATCTTGTGGCAATTCTAATACAGACGGGGATTACGCCCAAACAGATGGCGACTCTGGAGCCACTAAAAAAAGTGAAGTTCATTATAAGGAAGAAACTCATTTTGCTAACATTCACCAACTTACTAGTGGAGGTGATATTGCAGAAGCTTATTGGAGTTTTGACGATTCCAAATTGGTTTTTCAAGCCAAGTATGACAAATGGGGTGCGGAATGCGACCAGATTTTTGTTACCGATTGGTGGAAAGATGATTTAAAAACCACTAAACCCAAATTGGTAAGTACCGGTTTAGGTAGAACTACTTGTTCTTACTTTTTACCCGGAGATACTACAATTTTATATGCATCAACTCACTTAAAATCTGATGCTTGTCCTCCTGTACCAGAAAAAAGAGAAGATGGAAAATATATCTGGCCTATCTATCCTGAATTTGACATTTTTGTTGCAGATTTAGATGGAAACATCCTAAAACAATTAACCGATTTTGAAGGGTATGATGCAGAAGCAACTGTTTCGGCACAAGGCGATAAAATTGTATTTACTTCTTTAAGAACAGGTGATTTAGAATTGTTTACTATGGATATTGATGGTTCAAACGTAAAACAAATCACGTATGAGCTTGGATACGATGGAGGCGCATTTTTCTCTCCAGATGGTTCACAATTAATTTTCCGTTCATCTCGCCCAAAAACAGAAGCCGATATTAAGGAATATAAAGATTTACTTAACCAAGGATTGGTGATGCCAACGGCAATGGAATTATACATTTGTGATGTAGATGGTAGCAACTTACGTCAATTAACAGATTTAGGTGGCGCTAACTGGGCTCCATTTTTCCATCCAAATGGTAAAAAAGTAATCTTCTCTACTAATCACGAAAATGAAGCGGGTTACCCATTCAACTTATTTATGATTAATACCGATGGTACGGGACTTGAGAAAATTTCTTACGATGGCGTTTTTGATGCATTTCCTGTATTTTCAAACGATGGCAAACACCTGGTATGGTCTTCTAACCGTAACAATGGTGGTACACATGAAACCAATCTTTTTGTTGCCGATTGGGTAGAATAATTTTTAGTTAAAGGAGGTGTTCTTAACGAACACCTCCCTTTTATTATGACAAAATCTATTGCAATATTGAAAGAAACCAACCATAAAATAATGATTTGGCTTCAACGAATCGGTTGGGTTGGCTTTGCCTTCTTCCTATTAAAAGGTTTGGTATGGATAGCCGTATGGTTGGGAATCTCGACCTATTTCGACTAACACATTTCCTAAAACTTCCTAATTCTTTCCCTTTTATTTCTTTCTACTCCATCCTTCTCAAAAAAACATTTTGAAGAGACCTGCGAAATTGTACTTTTACACAAAATCAAAACAACTATGAAAAAATCAATTTTTAGCATCGCTACTTGTGGCGTAATTGCTTTAGGATTTACTTCTTGCGATAATTCGTCCAAAGAAGCAAAGAACACTCCCCACTATTCTATCGATATGGCTATTTCGAATACTTCAATGGATTCTGCATATATCTACTCTTTAGGTACAGATGGTTGGGATTTAATAGACTCTACCAAAGGAGATAGCGGTAAATTTCATTTTGAAGGAGAAATCAATGGAGCCGATTTTTTGATGGTTGGCGATAAATCTAAATCTTATGGCGTTCGGTTTTTAGCCGATAATAGCCCGATTAGTATCACAGGCAACTTTGAAGAACCGGGTAAAGAAGTGATCACTGGCTCGTTAGTCAATGACGCACACACCGCAATAAAAGATAGCCTTTCTGTATTTGAAACTCAAATGCAATCTGTGATTGACCGGTATAATGAAGCTGAAGCACAAGATGATACTGCTGCTATGGCTGAATTGGAAGTAGAATATTACGCTTCATCCGAATTGAAAGACAAATGGTTAATTCAATGGATTAAAGAAAATCCTACCAGTTATGTAGCATTGTTTTACGTAGTTAATCCATTAATGTACAGTTTGGAAACAGCAGAATTAAGAGGCCTTTTTGATAATTTTTCAAAAGACTTAGCTGGAAGTGGAATGTATAAAATGATTGAAAACAAATTGACTGTTTTAGAAGCTTCTGCCGTGGGTAAACCTGCTCCTGATTTCACCATGAATGATACCACAGGTGCACCGCAAACATTATCTTCTCATTTTGGAACTTATTTACTGATTGATTTTTGGGCATCTTGGTGTGGCCCTTGTCGTGCCGATAACCCAGAAATGGTAGCAATCTTTCACAAATACCATGATAAAGGATACAATGTGTTGGGTGTTTCATTGGACCAAAAAGAAGACCGTTGGTTAAAAGCCATTGCAGATGACGAATTGGAATGGGCGCATGTTTCAGATTTACAAGGTTGGAGCAATGCTGCAGCTAAACTGTATGGCGTTAGTTCTATACCGCATACCGTATTAATCGACCCAAATGGAGTGATTATAGCCCGTGGGTTAAGAACCAAAGCATTGGACGAAAAATTGGCTAGCATTTTTGCTACCGAAGTACAATAAAAATATTATATCACACAAAAGCGGATGTAGTTTTAAATTACATCCGCTTTTTTTGTGCCTTATATTTAGCCTTTTGGGAATAACGTATTTAATACGTGTATGTTATGGGTTTCTCGTATCCTTCCAACAAAATGTTAATACTACCATGTGGTGCTATTTTCAAACCGGAGATATCGTAGGAAAGTTCCTTATTAATTAACATCTCACACGTATCATTATCATCCACTACTAATCTAATTTCTCTTTGTACCGGTAAGGTTTCAATCACCTCTTCCCTAGCCAATAGGGTAAAATCAATAGTACCACATCCACCTCCTACGGCAACGTTAATTTTTAAGCAGTCTCCTTTTATATAGGCTTTGGAAATTTCAAAATCATCGGTAACGGTCGAACTATATTTTGGGGAATTAATAATTATGGTGTCTTTACAGCTATCTGTATTCAGGTCAGATTGGTATTTGGTACAACCTATTAGGCTTAACAAACCAATTATTGGAATTAATAGAAATTTCTTCATTTCGGATTTTTATAGTTATTTGATTACAAAGATATTACAAATTATGGTTTCAAAATAATTTAATTTCAGACTTGGTTTTTCATCATTAATATGTATAACTACTTGAGCAACTTCTTGCTTAACTAATTCTCAAATCACATCTTTGAGTGGGTATCAAAAAGTGGCGTAATATAGATGAAAAACGTATTAAAAAACTTAAAAAGCGACCAAGTGCTATTAGGACTTATAGTCGTTTTAGCAATTGCTTTACGTTTTTACCATGCCTTTGAAATTCCATTTACACACGATGAATTAAGCGCCTATTACCGATTACAGTTTGACTCTTTCGCTGAATTAATTGAAAAAGGAGTCAAGGTAGATGGACATCCGGCATTGGTACAAGTGTTTTTGTACTATTGGACCGCTATTTTTGGGTTTTCGGAGTTTATGGTTAAACTCCCTTTTCTACTTCTTGGTGTGGGCTCGGTGCCTTTGATTTATTCCATTACCAAAAAATGGGTCAATTCATCCGCTGCTTTAGTGGTAGCCGCATTTTTAGCCACATTGCAATTTCCCATAATGTTTAGCCAAATAGCCCGTCCATATATCAGCGGATTATTCATCATTTTACTCTTGGTTAAATATTGGAGTCAATTCTTATTCGAAAAAGAGAATCGTAAATGGTCTTTCGTAGGAATGGTACTAGCCGCCTCCCTAGCCTCCTACAATCACTACTTCAGTTTGTTGCTAGCCGTAATTATTGGACTTTCGGGTTTCTTATTTGTTTCCAAACAAACGATAAAACAATATGCGCTAGGGCTATTAATCGTACTCGTTCTTTTTATTCCTCATCTTCCTATTTTCTTTTACCAATTAAGTCTTCAAGGATTAGATTGGCTAGGAAAACCAGGGGGCGACTTCTTTTTTGAGCATCTAAAATTTATTTTTCATTTTAGCTATTGGGTGTTTTCTTTGGTAATAGGCCTTTTTATTTTGGGTGTGTATCAGTCCAAATCAATTCGGATTACCAAGCTGCAAGGAGTCATTTTATCATGGTTTTTGCTCCCTATAATTATTGGTATGGGATATTCCATTTTCGTAAAACCGGTGATACAATATTCCATGCTCCTTTTTTCGTTTCCGTTTTTGCTCGTTTTTCTGTTCTCCTTTATTAAACCGCTAAAAACTCCCACCAAGGCATTTTTAATTTGCCTAATTATGGTGGTGAATATGAGTACCCTTATTTGGGGTCGAGAATATTACCAAGTTTTCTACAAACAGCCTTTTGAACAATTTTCTAAAATTACGACTCAATTTAAATTGGGTAAATACACGCCCACCCCTTCTCCATCTGCTGAAGTAATCTTGGACGGAGATAGGCGCTATATTTCCTATTATTTTAAGTCCATAAAACCGCAAATTGAGTTTCATTCATTGACCGAATCCCTTCGAAATCCAATGCAGTTTAAAGCATACATCGCCTCGCTTTCAAATCCGTATATAATACTAGGTAATCTACCTAATCAGCTAGTAATGATAGCAAAAGAATATTACCCATCGCTTATTTACCAAGAGCAAGGGTTTACCTATTCGTTAAGTATTCTGGGTAAAAAGGACGCAAAATCAATTGCGGAAACGCCCCCTATCTACTACTCTACATTAACATTCGAAACCGACAATAATACAACTGGTTGGAGTGGTTTTGGTGCAATTAAAGACCCCACTAATTTTGTAGTCCAATTGGATTCCACTCAAGAGTTTGGACCATCACTTGATTTGGATTTAGGAAATGTGATTTCTTCTCGACATTCGCTAGTAGAAATGATATTGGATTTTAAAAGCCCACAACCTCCCTCTGGATTAATAGTATGTAGCATTACTGAAAATGGAGAAACCATTTCTTGGAATGCGGTTTCATTAAGCGAGTTCTCTAAACCAAATGACACTAACAAATGGAAAAGAGCTTATTTCTCGGTAGATTTAACGCCAGTTTTCAGACACAGCAGCCAAATTTCAGGTACTCAAATGAAGGTGAACTTCTGGAACAAGGAGAAGCAAAATATTATGCTGGATAATTTTGAGGTGAAAATCAGAAAAGGAAATCGGTACCAATATGGCACGATTGAGCCGATAGACTAATGAACCTATACTCCTAGCAACGGTTAATAGATTATAAACCCGGACAAACAAAGCCTGGTAATTCTTAGATTTCTTACGCATAGTTTTATAAAATTGTACCTTTCAAAAAGAATGATAGACAAAGCCATATCCATACTTCAAAAACATTGGAAGTACCCTGATTTCAGGCCGGACCAAAAGAAAGTGGTGGAAAGCATTCTGTTAAAAAAAGACACCTTGGCACTGCTTCCTACCGGAGGTGGTAAATCTATCTGTTACCAAGTCCCCGGGTTGGTATTGGAAGGAACTGTAATTGTGATTTCTCCTCTTATTGCTTTGATGAACGACCAAGTTGAAGGACTTAAATCGCGAAACATTTCGGCCATTGCCATCACTTCCAGTATGAATTTCAGAGAAGTGGATATCGCTTTAGAAAATGCGGTTTACAACAAGTATAAATTTTTGTATGTATCGCCAGAGCGCGTGAAAAGTGAGCTTTTTCAACAACGCCTACGCGATATGAACGTGTCGTTTTTTGCGGTAGATGAAGCGCATTGTATTTCCCAATGGGGATTTGACTTTAGACCTAGCTATTTAAAACTAAACGAACTTAGAGAAATAAAGCCCGGCACGCCTATTTTAGCGCTAACCGCAAGTGCTCCGCCACGTGTGGTAGATGACATTATTACCCATTTAGGACTTATAAACGCCAACTGTATTACCGGTAAATTTTTACGACCTAATTTGTCCTATTTCTTTATTAATACCGATAATAAATCGAATCAGATTTTACGGATTCTGAAAAAGAAAATGGGTTCCGGTATTGTGTATACCTACACGCGTAAAGATGCGCGTGAATTTGCACAATGGCTACAATCGGAAGGAATTAGTGCCGATTTTTACCATGGAGGCATGAGCTATCAGGCCCGTGAAAAAGCCCGTTTAGGGTGGATGAATAATGAGAGTGAAATCATGTGCGCCACCAACGCATTTGGGATGGGCATTGACAAACCCGATGTAAAAGTGGTGATTCACCAAGGACTTCCGCTGTCTATCGAGGCTTACTACCAAGAAGCAGGTCGTGCAGGTAGAGATGGGCAAAAAGCTTGGGCGATTTTACTCCATAATAAAAACGATATCAATGAATTAAAGGTACGATTAGACCTTTCATTTCCGGAATTAAAAACCATTAAGCACATTTATAAAGTACTTACCAATTTCTATGTGCTTTCACCCGGAACAGGTGGTGGGAAATCGTATCCATTTCAAATTTCAGAAATCTGTAAACGGTATAACCTTAAACCCATTACCGTTTTTAGTAGCATCAAGTTTCTAGAAAAAGAAGGGTATATATCCCTTTCTGATTCCGCTCGAACTCCTTCGAGAATGTTTATCACTACCTCGCAAAAAAGCTTGTATAACTATAGTCTAAAAGATAAAACAATAGGACAGTCCATTGAAGTGCTTTTACGCTCGTATACCGGGTTATTTGATGATTTCCAGACCATTAATGAAACTATCTTAGCCCAGCGTATTCAAACCGACCGCAAAACAATTGTGGCCCATTTTCATAAACTACATAAAATGGAAATGCTAATTTATAGGGAACAAACGGAAACCCCTTGGCTCACCTTTACCGAAGATGTAGCCTTGGAAAGTAATTTACATATTAGCCCAAGTAATTACCACAATCTTAAAGTTATAGCTAATGAAAGACTAGAGAAGTTTTTGGAATTAATTGCCACTAAAAACCAATGTAGAAACACGCTCCTACTCGACTATTTTGGAGTGAAATTAACAGAAGACTGTGGAATTTGCGATATATGTATTGCCAAAAAGAAAGCGGAATTTTCTAAAGAAAAGTATGCTAAGATTCGAGAAAAAATAAAATCACTACATTCCCAAAATATGGACTATCAGCAAATAGCAGAATCTTTTTCAGCTAGCGTGAAGGAAGAAGCGATAGCGCTGCTTAAATTTTTGAGAGACGAAGGAGAGGTTTAGAGTTCTCCTGCCCCTACTGTTTCACCACTTTAAATATTGCGGTATTGTTTTCTGAAATTACTCGAACAAAATAAATTCCAACAGGTCCTTCCATTTCCAATGCTATCGAAGTGGTATTCGCGTATTTTTTTTGGCTCACCAATCTACCTTGCATATCTAATACATTTACTACAACGGATGGATAAGATTGACTTAATTGCAAGTTCAATCCACCATGTGTAGGATTTGGATATAATTTGATTTCATTTTGAAACCCGTTTTCGGCTACGCTATTAACTACCAAATCCAACCGTTGGTTATCCAATACGGCACGCATTATATTTACTTGACCGATGGTAAATGCATTTTGACAACTAGCGCTCGAATAATCCATATAATTCTCAATCATATTGGGTAAATCCAATCCATTAATAGTGTCCACACAACTATTTAAAGTAGGGTTACAATTGTACTGACTTGCTGCATTTGCCCGCGGAGTATCATGAATAAAATCATCAAAAGTACAATCACCATCTCCCCAAATATGGCGAAGTCCCAAATAATGCCCCGCTTCATGCACCAACATTTTTCCGGTATTTGACAAACCATTATACACGGCATACGGCCCCATAAATTGGTTTGGATTATTGGAGCCAATATTTACAAAATGCATCAAAGTTCCATCGGTATAAGACGGTAAAGTTTGGACCAATGAATCTGGCCAACTCGCGTGATTGCTTGGTGGTGTGGATAAACCAAAAAACACCAACTCTTCAAAATTATTTACTTGCGGTTCTAAAATCCGTAAATCACCAATCCAAATATTCATGTATTCCTTCAGGTTCCAAGCAGATTTTCCGCCTAAACTATCCTGAGAGATACGGAATAAATTGTACATCAAACTATCAGTCACCCATTTTTGAATTAACGCAGTTTGATTACTAGCATAGGGCAAAACTCCGCCAAAATGTGTAATGGCAGTAGGTGTTCTAGTAATTCCTGTGGACGGATTTCCATCTGGGTCTTTGGTAGCTAAATAAAACTCAATATTTGCCGCACCTACCAAACTATCAAAATCTGGCCGAAGATTACTAGTATCTGAAATAGTTCGATTAAAATTGGCATTCAGCACCGCTATTTGGTCTAGCAATACCGAATCAGGTAAATTTGCCTCAGGCTTGTTATACACCACATGAAATACCACTGGAACTCGCAACACATCGTGCGAACGAAGGTTGGATTTATGTTCCACTACACTTTTTAGGTTTTCCATGTATTGATTTGAAAGACGCATATATCCGTGGGATTTTGCATCCATATCCTCCATAAAATCAAAACTTCCACAACCCACATTTGGATTTCCGTTTAATGACTGGTTAATTAAACCTTGAGCGTGTACCTGCCCAAATAATGTGAGTAGTAAAATGGTTACTGCGTGTGTAAGTTTCATAATTGTTGTTTTAGAATGCAATAAGGATATTTTTAAAGAAACAAATTTAATCAAACCATTCACTTATGACTTTGGAAAAAGGATTAGAAAAGCGTAAAATTAAAAGCAAAAAAAAAATCCAAATAACTAACCGATATTTGGATTCTTAAATGAGATTATTTTTATACTAAAACTCTACAGTTGGCGCTACGTCTGAACCTGCTTTCGCTTCAAAATACGGTTTGGGTTCGAAATCAAACATTCCTGCAATTAGATTTTTAGGAAATTTTTTGATGTACATATTGTAATCGCTTACCACATCATTATAATTTTTTCGTGCTACAGAAATACGGTTTTCTGTACCTTCCAATTGTGCTTGCAAAGCCAAAAAGTTTTGGTTTGCTTTTAAATCGGGGTACTTTTCAACCACCACCATTAATTTTGATAAAGCTCCTGCCAAACCCGACTGTGCGGCATCAAAATTTTTGATATCTGCTGTGGTCATATTGGTTGGGTCAATAGTTACTGCTGTTGCTTTGGCTCTTGCTTCCACTACTGCGGTCAACGTTGATTTTTCATGTTCGGCATATCCTTTTACGGTATTTACCAAATTTGGAATTAAGTCGGCTCTACGTTGGTATTGCGTTTCTACGTTTGCCCACGTTTTCACCACCGTTTCTTGTTTCTCTACCATTGAATTGTAGCCACAAGAACTTAAAGAGCTACCAATTATAGCTAGAATAAATAGTTGAAAAAGTCTTTTCATGTCTGTTGTTTTTGTTCGTTAAAATGTGCGATAAAATTAGGCAAAAAAAAAGAGGCTTTCGTTAAGAAAGCCTCTTTCTTGACTTTATTAATCAATTAGCGCTACACTTCTTTTTAAGAATGCGCTTAGTTTTTCACCTTTCAATAAATTTTGTGAAAGCAATGCTAAATCGATGGCTTGTTGTGCCAAGTTTGATTTTTTAGCCGAATCTGCTTCTAGCAAAATTTTGCTGGTCAATGGATGGTTTGCGTTTACCACTAAATTGTACATATCCGGAAAATTACCCATTCCCATCATGCCGCCACCGCCCATGGCTTGTTGGTCTTTCATACGTCTCATAAACTCTGGCTTGGTAATAATTACCGGAGCATCATTTTCAGTCATCGCTTCAAACTGAACGGTATATGATTGTTTGTCAACCAACGCTTCCATTACTTCTTTCAATTCTTTTTCTTGATCTTCCGAAAGGTTAGATGCTACTTCTTCATCTTTCTTAATCAATTTGTCAATCGTATCAGAATCCACACGTACAAATGATGCGTTTTCTAATTTAGACTCTAAAAACTGAACGTAATGCGGTGTTAAAGGTGTATCAAATACTAAAACATCATAACCTTTGTTTTTTGCACTTTCTACAAATACGTGTTGATTCTCTACGTTATCAGAATACAAGTACACCAATCTTTTGTCCTTATCGGTTTGGTTTTCTTTGATTTTTTCTTCGTACTCTCCTAAAGTAGCAAATGTTCCATCGGTGCTTTTTAACAATAATGATTTTTTAATTCTATCAAAGAATTTTTCATCTGTTAAAGCTCCATATTCCATGAATACTTTGATATCGTCCCATTTATTTTCAAAATCTGGACGGTCTTTCTTAAACATAGAAGCCAATTTGTCGGCTACCTTTTTAGAAATGTGCGAAGAAATTTGTTTTACTTGTTTGTCCTCTTGTAAATAAGAACGAGAAACATTCAACGGAATATCTGGTGAATCAATCACCCCATGAAGAATAGTCAAAAACTCAGGAACAATGTTTTCTACGTTATCGGTAATAAACACTTGATTAGAGTATAAACTAATCTTATTTTTCTGTACCTGAATATTGTTACTCAATTTAGGGAAATATAAAATACCCGTTAAATTGAATGGATAATCCACGTTTAAGTGAATATGGAATAAAGGCTCTTCAAAAGTAGCTGGATATAGCTCTTTATAAAATTTTTGATAATCCTCGTCCTTTAAATTGGCTGGTTTTTCAGCCCAAGCTGGATTTGGGTTATTGATGATATTATCAACCTGACGTGTAATTTGTTTTACTTTATCATTCTCGTCTTTCTCTCCACTTGGGTCGTCATACGATTCTGATTTTGTACCAAATTTGATAGCTACAGGTAAAAATTTACAATACTTTTCTAAAATACCGCCAATTCTATTTTCTTCTAAAAATTCTAATGAATCATCATCCAAATGAAGTACGATATCTGTACCTCTATTCTCTTTGGTGATTTTTTTCATGTTATATTCAGGGTCTCCATTACAAGTCCATTGAACCGCATCTTCATCCTTAAAAGATTTGGTATTTACTTCCACTTCTTTCGAAACCATAAAAGCCGAATAAAAACCTAAACCAAAGTGACCAATGATTCCTGCGTCTTTTCCTTCTTTTTCGTATTTTTCTAAAAATTCTTCCGCACCAGAAAAAGCCATTTGGTTCAAATACCTTTTGGTTTCTTCTTCGGTCATTCCGATACCATTATCAGAAATGGTTAATGTTTTAGCGTCCGCATCAATTTTTACTTCCACCATTAAATCATCCACATCACCTTTAAATTCACCGGCTTGTTTCAATGCTTTTAATTTTAGGGATGCGTCAATTGCGTTGGATACTAACTCACGTAAAAAAATTTCGTGATCAGAATACAAGAATTTTTTAATTACTGGGAATATATTTCCCGACTCTACTTTTATTTTTCCTTTTGCCATTTTTCTAAATTTTGAGAACTGCTCTTTTCAATTGATGTACCAAACCTGCTTGTCTGACAGGCTGTCGCTAATCCTTGCTATTATTAATTTCTGGTGTAATTAATTGTCATTTTATCGGCAAAACTGACACTTAAAAAATCTCACTTACCTATTAATAAATTCATAAACGCAAGGGAGCTAAATAGGGCATTTTACCCATTTCAATACTTTCGAAATTCCGCTACTATTGAAAAACAGTTTTGTTATCAATTTATAAATCAGAGGAAACTCATAAAAAAACGCGTATGAAACATGTTTTTACCTTCGCACTATTAATCATAGCCTCTTTAGGCGTAACCGCTCAAAAGGGATATTGTTTTTCGGCTTCTACTAGAGGTAGTTTTGAAAATACCAAAGCCGCTAAATTTGATAAAATTAAAACCAACACCGAACAAACAAATATTTACACCTTCTCTTTTAACGACAGTATGTTGGTACATCATATTGTAAAAGAATCCGGCACCATTTGCCAGTTTTACCGCATTGAATCGGTAGAAAAAATCAACTCTTATTCATTCTTTATTACCGTGATAAGTGGCGCAAGTGGCTCAGAATATTACTATTACCTATCCGATTTAGAATCTGATTTTCAGTTTTACCAAATCGATGCGACTACCGATAATGATAAAATGACGGGAACAAAATTTGGCACTTTTGGTAACATAGATTTGATACCTTACAACCAATAAGTGCTAAATGGTTAATATGATTAATTAAAATGTAGGTAGAGTTATTTAAAATTCATTTCAAATAAGTGGATAGTTTTAATAAATAGTTTTTTCTACTATTTATGCTGATCATTCCATATTATTTTGGGCTTTCATCAAAACACTTTTTGCATTATATTTGGTAGGTCATTTTAATACCCGATATAATATGAAAAAACCAGTCTTATCTATCGCAGCCATCATTTTGGCCACACTTTCCTTTGGTCAATTAGCGCCTAGCCATTCCGTACCTCAAATTTGGCAATCGCCCAATCAAGCTAACGAGTTGAGTACATCTCCACCGGCTACTTATTCTTACCGTAATTCAGGAAGAGGAACCACTGCCTTTGGAGTCATTCATTTTAGTGAAACCTTCGGAATGGGCTTTGCCGGAGACGGCACTAATGGCGCTTGGACCACAAATGGAACGGTAAGCGGAGTGCCCAATGCCAATGCCATTTGGGAATATAGAGGAACTACAACTACTCCCGATGTTGGAACCGGTTCGCGCGGCCAATGGGCTGGTACAGATGGTACTGCCGGTGGAGCGCCTATTGCCTCTCCCACTTCCTCCAACGGATTTATGATTTTTGATTCTGATTACCTAGACTCTAAAGGAACTGCAGCTGGAAGTGGAGATGCACCTACTCCACACAAAGGCTGGTTGATTTCGCCTTCATTTAGTACCATTGGTTCGTCAAATGTAGTATTGAACTTCACCACCTATTTTAGAAGGTTTCAAGGGGAATGTTTTGTGCTATTGTCGATTGATAATGGATTAACATGGGGTGATACCGTTACGGTTTTTGATGTTAATTGGACCATAAATGATGCGAGCACATTAGATGTCGTAATTAACGAACGTGTACCCTTTATTGAAAACCAAGCAAGTGTAAAAATTGCGTTTTTCTTTGATGGCGAAACCGCTTCAAGCGCTAACGGTAGCGGGTATTATTTTGCTATGATTGATGATATTGTAGTTTCTGATTTAGCTGATAACGAT
>TARA_R110002050_G_scaffold196426_2_pt1 | contig 118453 bp, 95 predicted proteins | sample TARA_R110002050 | Tara Oceans TARA_R110002050 (sample SAMEA4396988) | marine metagenome | biome: Polar Biome; feature: [DCM] deep chlorophyll maximum layer (ENVO:01000326); material: water (ENVO:00002006), including particulate matter (ENVO:01000060) such as... | depth 25 m
TATTATATAAAATTAAATATTTGCTAGTCAGTTGATTATAATATAACTTATGGAAATTTAGTAGTAAATACGCTGGATTCAAAATCCAGTAACTTTGGTTGTGTGGGTTCGATTCCCACCTCGAGTACAAAAGCCTCTTTAATCAATTGATTTTAGAGGTTTTTTTAATTTTAAACCAAACATTTTTGGGGTATTCTTTTTAGAATAAAACTCAAACTTTCCCCAGAGGTAAAATAATTGTCATTGCTGTCCCATTGCCCTCTTCGCTTTCAATCAAAAGTTCTCCATTGTTCTTTTCTAGGTAGTAAATACAAGTTCTAAGACCAAAACCTGTGCCATTTTCTTCTGATGTTCCTTTTGTAGTATACCAATTATCACCTTCTAAAATTTTATTGATTTCTTTTTTAGAAATCCCCACACCATAATCTTTTATAGAGGTGTGTGTTTTACCATTTTTAGTAATTGTCTCAATTTGGATAGCGCCCGATTTTGGAGTGAATTTTATGGCATTATGTAAAATATTTCTAAATACAAAGGAATAACTTTCCAAATCTGCATAGATTTTATTTTTGGTGTTTTTTGTGATAATTGTTATGTCTTTGTCTTGGGCAAGAGGTTCCAGTAAATCAATTATAGGTTTAATAACTTCATTGCTATCGAATGAAGAAAATTCTAACGGTTTATTTTGAGTTTGTCTTTTAGACCAATCTAATAAACCATCTAAAAAAATATTTAAATGTTCCAATTTGTTTGATAGTTTATGAAAATATAATTTAGATTCTTCTAAATCTATAGTTTCATTAACAACAAGCTCGATCATACCTTTTAAAGAGTCAAGTGGCGCTCTGACGTCATGTGATATTAGTGCAAAAAGCTTTTTATTGGCAGAATCCAATCGCTCTAATTCTATTTTTTGCTTGTTTATTTTTTTAAAGTATCCATCCATTAGAATAGCGATAGGGAGTGATACCATTAATGGGATGAGAACACTCAAGAAAAACCCCACCCAGAAATGTTCCCAATGAATAATATAATGGGCAATTATATATGCTGTAAGCGATAAAAAAACTGAGGAGGGAACTACGAATAAAGGGTGATATAGTCTATTTTGAATGCGTTTCATTATTAGATATTTTCACTATTGATATTAGTCATGATTAATAACAGCATTAGCCATTTATATGATCAAAATTAAAATTAATTGAAAGAAAAATCTTACATAATCTATTAATGGCAACTTACCTTCGATGAATGGCGCTTATGTGAAGACCAAATTTAAAAGCATGTCTATCTAATGCTTAATTAGTACAGTTTTCTAATTATTTTTTTTCAAATAGTATACCATTGGATTGGTAGCATTGTCTCTTTCTATAAGGGACTATAAATTTAGAATTAGGGTTAACGTATTTTTAATTTTAGAGGGAAGCTCAATTATGTCCTATATTAAAAATGTTATATTGTTTAAGGAGTGCAATAAAAATTATTTCTTTTGGAGTATAATCATTAATACATCATGAGACCCAATTCTTGCAGTTAGATCCTTGGTCGTATCACCAAGATTGACATGATTAAATACATCTCTAATCGTGTAGGTGTTATTCTCTAAATTCATACTTCGACTATTTACATCATCACCTATATCATGTTTTTTCCATTGAAATTTATAGTTTGTTGGACTTTCGCCCATATTTACAAACACCATTGCCCAAGCATTATTATCCAATGGTTTTAGCCAAACCTCAATATTGTTTTCATTTGTAAATCGAAATCCTTGAATGCCTAATTTATCCTGATTTATGGCAATCACTTCTTTATTCGCAAGTGTTTTGATAGTTTCTTTAGATGCGCTTCTCAAATCATTTCCCATGATTAATGGTGAAGCTAGCATGCTCCACATAGCAAAGTGACTGCGATCTTCAGCATCTGTCATGCCATTACCTATTTCCATCATGTCCAAATCATTCCAATGATCGGGACCAGCAGCTTTCCGAATGTCTTTACGCATATTAATAATTTTCCATACTCCCCAAGAGGACCAAGAACCATGACCAACTTCGCAATCCCAACAATTAATGATATCACCACTTACGCGCCATAAATGCCCGACATCTTTCGCCCATTTCCAGGGCTCATTATCTCCCCATTCGCAAATACTGAAGACAATAGGCCTGTTTGCAGCTTTTAAAGCATCTCTCATGGTTATATAAGCACCTACAGCATTTAATTTATCAGTATTACACCAGTCGTATTTTAAATAATCTACATTCCAAGCGGCGTAGGAACGGGCATCTTGATATTCGTAACCACGACTACCTGGGTATCCAGCACAGGTTTTTGACCCAGCACAATTGTAGAGTCCAAATTTTAAACCTTTCAAATGAATGTATTCCGCCAAAGCTTTCATACCGCTAGGGAATTTAATTGGGTCGGCTATTAAATTTCCATCGGCATCTCGTTCTTTAGCCATCCAGCCATCATCTAGAACAATATATTCATAGCCGGCATCCTTTAAGCCTAGTTCAATGAATTTATCCGCAATGTCTTTAACTAATTGTTCATTAATAGCTGTGCCAAAGGTATTCCAGCTATTCCAACCTAAAGGAGGTGTTTTTGCTAAGCCATCAAACTTCTGTGCGTTAGCATATACTGCTATACATAATAATACTGTAAAAAAGATTTTCTTCATCATAAAAGAGATATAATAAAAGAACCCTATACAGTGATTATATAGGGTTCTGATTAACTAACTCAAACAAAATATAAATACTATTTTAATATATATCCAAAATTGTCAAAATAATATTCACCACCATCTCCTGTAAATTCTTGGAATGATATATTTTGTACATGATCGGCATTTAATAATTCTGCCCACGTAAAATAATATTCTTGCCATTCAGATGTAAGGGTGATAACAGGGGCAGTATCATCACTCCAATTTCCGTTAAAAACTAATTTTATTTTTGAACCATCAGGACCTTTTAAAGACATTCTGATACCAGAATAATCTGCTATTTGGTCATCCCAAGCCCATTCGCCTTGAACATTATCCCAACCACCCATATTCTTTTTGAAATAGGTGGTGCCTTGATCGGCAGTGCTATTTGTTTCATAAACATGATTATTCCATTCTGGGGGTGCAAATCCACCATACCATATATCATCATAAAGGGCAGTACCTACTGCGTAGGTAGAGGTTACTGCACCAGAGATGGTAGTTACGGTAACATATTGCTTATCAGAACCAGCAGGGGCTTTTACAACAACTTCTGTTAAAGAGCTTGAGATTACTTCAGCTTCAATAGAGCCAAAAGTAACAACGGGGTCTAAAAAGAAATTTCCATAAATGGTAATTTCATCACCTTCATTTGCATTTACAGGATTAAAACCTCTCAATAGTTGAGGTGCTGGCGGAGCTACAACAAATGGATAGCTTACAGTACCTGATTTAGTGACCAATTTTAATTCATTGGAGGCATTCTCATAAGGTGTATTTTGATCTATGGTTACAAAAACATGTGAATCTGTGACCAAGGTTGGATTGAAATAAGTGTCCGTATCATTGAAATAGATTTTTTCTAGCAATGTAAATCCAGATCCTTTAATGATATACATGTTATTAGCATAGCCAATATTTGTAGCAATTAAATCTCCTGCTTCTGCAATACTCACAGAGCTTACTACTGGAGGAGGACCAAAAGATTCACTTGAGCTATCGTCTTCTGAACAAGACGATAAAAAACCAACAAACATTGATGCCATGGTAAATAGGCTCAATACGTATTTTATGTTTAAATTTTTCATAGTGATTTATTTTATGTTAATTAAAATTATAAGGTACTGGTTCATCCAATAATTTTGGATTTTTTGCAACATCATTATCTGGGTAATCCATATAAAAATCATTGGCAGCATGATCTTCAGAGTATACGGGTGTAAAATATAGTTCACCATTGATGTCTCCTCTATTTTGGGCAGACATGATTGCAATAGCGTCCGATTTGTCAATTCTACCTAAATCAAACCAATAGTCACCTTCAAAACACAACTCTAGTCTTCGTTCGTTAAAAATATCTTCAAAAGTAATTGAAGTCAAACTTGGTAAACCGGCTCTGTTTCTTACCGCGTTGAATGAGTTAAGGGCATTACTATCTGAAGTGCTTCCAGCACCGGCTAAAATAGCTTCAGCATGAATTAACAATAATTCGGCATAGCGCATGATATATGTATTGTTATCCATCATAGCCCATGCATCAACAGGCCCGGTTGCTTCTGATTTCACTCCTAAGCAATATTTTTTAATTCCTCCACCAGATGCTTGCGCATTGTCTTCATCGGGTACTGTAAAACCAATTCCGGTAGTGGTATTCATATTAGGATAGGTGTCACCAGGAATCATTACTGTTTCATGTCTTCTTAGATCGCTTGCTGCATATAAAGACATTACTTCTTGAGAAGGTCCGAACACCCCTCCATAAGACGCATTCGAGGTTGATACCGTAGATGAGCTTATACCAAACTGCGTGTTAGAATTGTTAGCTGATCCATAATTTCCATCTCCTTTCCATTGAAGCGCAAAGATAGATTCTTCGTTATTGTTATTGCTGTATGTAAATAAATCAGCAAATGATTTTGATGGTAACTGTGTTCCTCCTAACAATTTAAACTCACCACTAAGAATAACTTCTTCCGCCATCTTTTTTGCATTTGGATAATCTTTCTGATATAGATATACCTTGGCAAGCATTGCTTTAGCAGATCCTTTGGAAACATGGCCGTTAGTACCATAATTGGCACCTCTATTCTTACTGACTAATTTATCTATAGCAATTTGATAATCACTTACAATTAATTGGTAAATGTCAGCTACTGGGTTTGTATTGATGTATGGATCATTAGAATAATCTAAGTTGTTCTCAATAATTGGAACTGGACCCCACAAGCGCACTAAATAAAAGTAGGCGGTAGCTCTCATAAAATAGGCTTCTCCTATAGTGTTGTCTACAATTGCTTGATCTACATCTTCACCAACTCTAGATTCTAAGAAGTTGATGATAGCATTTGCTTGAGCAATATTCGCCCATAAAGCGGCCCAACCATTTGCTAATTCTGGGTCACTCCCATTTAAGGCAAATGTTCTTAGTCCACTTACGTCAGGTGATCCAGAATACATATTTCCAGAACCAACTTCTAATGACCAGAAGAACTTATTGCATAGTTGAAACCATGTTCTACTGTACATTCCGTTTGTTGCAGAGGTTACTTGGTCGTTGTTATTGTAATAAGCATCTAAGCTAATCGCATCTTCAGGGGGTCTATCTGTAAAATCTTTAGTACATGATCCGAGAACCAAAGATATAATTGCTACACTAAGCAATTTATAGGCATTAAAGAAAGTTTTATATTTCATCTTTTTATTTTTAAAATTCTACGTTAATACCAATTGAAAAAGTTCTTGGAGATGGATATCTTCCATTGTCTATGCCTGTTAGCAGAGGACTTTGATTGAACGAGCCAATTTCAGGGTCATAGCCAGAATAATTAGTAAAGGTGTACAGGTTTTGTGCTGAACCGTATATTCTTAATCTAGACATTTTTAGTTTTTCTAAAATATCTTGAGGCATAGAAAAACCAAATGTTAGGTTCTGTATCCTTACATAAGAACCATCTTCAAGATAGCGTGATGATATTAATAAATTGTTGTTGGCTGTATTGGCAATTGGTCTAGGGATGTCTGTATTTGTATTTGTTGGAGTCCAGTAGTTCATTGCTTCCACTAATTGATTTTCATATAAAGAGGCATTGGTAGTACCTGCTCTTCTCGTTAAATTCATAATGTCATTACCATATGAACCTTGTAAGAATACTGATAAATCAAAATTTTTGTATTTAAAGTTATTCGTAAAGCCAAAGGTGAAATCTGGATGAGGACTGCCTATTAAGGTTTTGTCTGCCGCATCAATTACACCGTCAGGAACACCATCTGGGCCACTAATGTCCTTGTATTTTACATCTCCTAAATCTGTTTCTCCAGCTCCGGTTCCAACAGGTTGGCCGAATTGTAATGGTGCATCATTTAATACTGTTGAGTCATTGAAAAGACCTTCAGCAATATAACCGTAAAACATTCCGATTGGTTTGCCAACAATGGTATTGGTAACCACTACTGGTTGATATCCATTTGTGTTTACTTGCTGTGTTAAAATAATACCATCTTGAATTTTAACTAACTCATTTGTATAATGAGAGTAATTCAGGGAGGTATTCCAACTGAAATGTTCGGTACGTAAATTGTACCCCAAAGTAGCTTCGTACCCTTTGTTCTGCATAGTGCCTAAGTTTGAATATGGTGCGGAAATTCCTCCATATTGACCTCCACCTCCAGTTAAGTAATCTGGCAATGGTACTTGAAATAGAAATCCTTCTGAAACTTTATCATAGATATCAAAACTTGCACTAAGGTTTGAATTAAAAAGCGTAAAATCTATTCCAGCATTCGTTTGATTCAAGGATTCCCATGTTAAATTTGGATTTGGGGAGTTCGATACTAAGAATCCACTTCCTAATCCTGAGTTTTGTGCCCCAAGCAAAGCAGTATATCTGTTGTTTTCTATTTGTTGATTTCCGGTCTCCCCGTAGCCAATTCTAAATTTGATATTGTCAATATAATCCTTCGTTCCTTCCATGAAGGGTTCGTTGGATAATTTCCAAGAACCAGATATAGCGTTAAAAACCCCTGTTTGCTTACCATCAGTTGATGGATCAAACTTAGATGAAGTATCAGCTCTAGTGGAAGCTGTTATACTGTATTTGCTATCAAAATTATAAATTAAACGACTAAAATATGAAGAGAGTGATGCGCTGCCTTGATAGCCAGTTACTGTATTATTATCAACATTGGCTAAGTTTATGGTATGGTTTTCATTGGTCTGAAAATCATTCGAAGAGGTGATAACTCCTTTCCAATGACTATCATTAGCTTCTTGACCCATCAAAACTGTAAAATTATGTTTGCCTAACGATTTATCATAGGTTATTAAGTTTTTTACGTTTGTAGAATACCAATTTTGAGTTCTAGTATCTAGATCTGCTGTTATATTTACTTGTGATCCCCATTTGTAGGAAGGTCTAAAATCTTCATTTTCAGAAAATTCAGTATTGGCAGAAACTTCTACTCGGTATTTTAAACCATCTAAAATGGTAAGTTCAGCATATATATTACCTAAAAAGTTTTTTCTTGTTAAGGTGTTCTCTCTTGTTAATGCTTCCGCAACAGGATTGTAATAGGTGACACTTTGGTCTGAGCTTGGTGGCCCTGCAAATGTACCATCTACGTTCCGTACAGGAATGTCTGGTGATTGAAGTAGGGTGTTGCTAATTAACCCAGTAAAACTTTGGTTCACAGTAACCTTTTCGTCTGTTATTCCTGAAGTTAGGTTGGCGCCAACTTTCAGCCATTTTTTTACTTGGGCATCTGTATTTAATCGGATGGTATACCTTTTAAGTCCTGAACCTAAAATTGTACCTTCTTGATTTAAATACCCTCCTGATAAATAGTAGTTGATACCTTCTTTTGCTCCTGAAAAAGATAGTTGATGGTTTTTTGCGATTGCAGTTCTATAGACCTCATCTTGCCAATCGGTTCCTTTTCCTAATAATTCTGGATGTGAAAATTGCTGACGCGTTTCAAAGCCGTAAAGATTTGCTAAATCTGTTTTGTTGGTAGCAAACTGCTGCAAATTCATAACATCAAGACTATTGTAATTACTTATGATAGAAGTGTATCCTTCGTAATTAACTTTTCCAGTACTTTTTCTACCTGTTTTTGTAGTAATGATAATGACACCATTCGCTCCTCTTGATCCATATATGGCAGTGGCCGAAGCGTCTTTTAAGATATCTATTGTTTCAATATCATTAGGGTTAATCATAGATAATGGACTAACAGCATTGTTTCCATTTCCTCCTGTAGATGAAAATCCATCTTTACCAACTAGGGGTTGACCACTTGTTGATCTTCCTGTTGCATCACCCGAAATTGGAACTCCATCAATAATATATAACGGTTCATTGGTTCCTGTTAATGAAGTTGTACCTCTAATACGTATCGAGGCAGCTCCTCCTGGTGATCCAGAGTTGTTAGTAACACTAACACCTGCTGCCTTACCTTGTAACATTTGATCTAAAGATACCTGCTTTAAATCTGCCAAATCTTCAGATTTCACAGATGATATGGCACTGTTAACATCACTTCTTTTCTGTGTTCCATATCCAATGACAACTACTTCATCTAAACTTTCGAGCCCTTCTTGCAGAATGACATTAATTTGAGTTTTGCTACCTGGTTTAATTTCTTGGGTCTCAAAACCCAAATAACTAAATACCAGCGTGGCATTGTTTTTAACTGAAATTGTGTAATTCCCGTCAAAGTCTGTGATGACCCCATTGTTTGTTCCTTTTTCAACTACGCCTACTCCTAAAAGGGGTATTCCGTCCGGGTCGTTTACAATTCCTTTAATGTTGATTTGAGCTAAAGCAAATTGACTAATTAGGAAAAATAAGAAAAGTGGGAAGCGATATTTTGGACCACCATAAATATTTTTAAAAATTGTTTTTAGCATGTCTTTGAGTGTTAGTAGCATTTAATTGTTAATTAGTGGTTAATTATTTTGTGACATATGCAATTATTAGCATTAATTTTTAGTAAATTCAAAATTAAAGCAATAGTTAAGCTGGTGTTAATATTATTTTGTCAATTACCAATAAAATTTTTTCGATAGATGAAGCTTTAGCATATTTGTACATACATATTTATATGAAAATAGCCTTAAGTAGAAAAAGTCGTTAAACCTTAACAAAGAATAATGTTGAGGTTTAACGACTTTTTAGTTGAAGAAAAGTTGTTATATAGTATTGGTGTTATAGTATTCTTTTAATACCAGAAAAGTCATTTTTATATTGACTTGGAGTGCATTTTTTTGATTTTTTAAAGACTCTATTGAAATTTGCGATGTTGTTAAACCCACAATTAAATGCAATTTCGGAGATGCTGATGTCTTTTTCAACTAGTCGAATAGCAGCATAGCCAATTCGAACATCATTGACGTAATCTACAAAGGTTTTTCCTGTTCTTTTTTTCATGAATCTATTGAAAGATACTTGACTCATATTAATTAACTCTGAAGCTTCCGCAAGGGTTATTTTTTTGTCAAAGTTCTCCTGCACATATTCGTAAATCTTTTTGATTTTGTCGCTGTTTTCAAAGCTATCTCTATTGGTAGTATATGTAGATAAAAGCCTTTGATTTCTTGAGTTTGCTAAATCATGTAATATTGAAATGAACTCTAGAAAGTAGTCCATGCTATCTAGTTTTGAGACTTGGGAGATTCGCTCAAAAATATCGGAACTTACTTTTTTTGAAAACAAAATACCATGTATAGATCTATCAAACATGTTCTTAATTGGTTTCATTATTTTTTTAGATAAAAGCTCGCTATTGAATAGGTTTTCATGAAATTGAATAGTGATTTCACGAATCTCTCGACTTTTGCAATTATTGTTTAACCATCCATGGTGTAGATTGGGGCCAACCAATACTAATTCAATATTATCAATTTCTTCAACACTATCACCAACTACTCTTTTGACGCCTTTGCCATTGCTTATGAAATTTAGTTCATATTCAGGATGAAAATGAATTGGAAAATCAAATTCTTCCTTAACTCTATCGAAAACCAAAAAACTATCTTCTGGAGATAATGGGGTGATTTCTCGGTGTACTTTATTCAATATACTCATATAAGTGTAATAATCTTTTAACATATTGATAAAATAATATCATCAACATGCTCAACTTAATAGTTATTTTTGAGTTTCCTAAAATTAGTTCATGTAAAATTATATTTTTTACATTTTTAATGATATAAAATTATCAATTAATAACATATGAATGTATAAAAGAGAAAAAAAGTTGCATTTAAGTAACTATTTGTTGAAGATCGTACTTGTTGTTTTTTTTGTTGTTTTTAACTCTTGTAAGTCTTTATATAATGAAGAATACAAAAAGCCACAATTGGTCGATGCAAAGCCCTCCAAAAGAGTAAAAAAACTCCATAAAAATTTATTCTATATAGCGAAGGAAGGATTTGCTATAGGTCATCAAGATGATACTTCTTATGGGATAGGCTGGAAGCAGGCAGACAATCCAAATAGTATCAAAAGCGATATTTATGATGTGATTAATGATTTTCCGGCGGTCTATGGCTTTGATATCAGTAGAATAGAACTTGGAAATAGTGATAATATTGATGGTGTTCCTTTTGATACCATGCGATCTTTAATAATTGACGCCTATAGTAAAGGTGGGATTATAACCATTAGTTGGCATACGGATAATCCATTTTCTGATGGCGATTCATGGGATAAAACCCCAGCAGTACAAGATATTATTGGAAATGGAAAATATGTTGAAAAATATGATTTATGGTTAGAGAAAGTAGCCGCGTATTTAAAAACCTTAAAATATAAGGGAAAATTAATACCTATAATTTTTAGACCTTTTCATGAAATGAACGGAGAATGGTTTTGGTGGGGTAATCCTAATTGTACATCAATTGAATATATTCAGTTATGGCGTAATACGGTTTATTCATTAAGAGATGATCATGATTTGCATAATTTAATGTATGTGTATTCTCCTAATAAGCTACGTCCGGAAGATAATTATATGGAGTATTATCCTGGAGATAATTTTGTGGATATATTTGGAATTGATATTTATGATTTTAAAGACGCTGATGAATATATGTCATCTGTTGTAAATGATTTGAAGATTGTAAAAGAAATTGCCACAGAAAAAAATAAATTGTATGCATTTACAGAAACAGGATTAGAGGCAATACCTACTGATGAATGGTTTACGAAAGTTTTATATCCTAATATAGAAAATTCAGGAATTGCGTGGATTTTATTTTGGAGAAATTTTACCGAAGTCCATCATTACGTTCCCTATAAAGAGCATATGAGTGAAGTAGATTTCAAAGCATTTGAAAAGCTTCCAAAAACTTTGTTTTTAAAAGATGTTAATAATTTAAAATTCTAAATATAAAGTTTTATGGAATTACTTCACACTCTTGATATATCAATAATAGCTTTATACCTAATAACCATTGTCGTAATTGGATTAGTGCTTCGAAAAAAAGCCCAAAAAAGTAAGGATGATTACTTGTTAGGAGGTAAAACTATTCCTTGGTATATGCTAGGTTTATCTAATGCCTCTGGAATGTTTGATATTTCTGGTACTATTTGGCTAGTAACGATCATGTTCGTTTATGGGATTAAAAGTGCTTGGATTCCTTGGTTATGGCCTGTATTCAATCAAATATTTTTAATGGTTTACCTGTCTAAATGGTTAAGGCGTTCTAATGCTACTACTGGGGCAGAATGGATTGGAACCCGGTTTGGTTTTAAAAAAGGAGCCAAACTTTCACATATAATTGTCGTTGTCTTTGCATTGATTATGTGCTTGGGGTATTTGGCTTATGGCTTTATTGGCTTAGGGAAATTTGTTGAAATATTTATTCCTTGGGAAGTAGTAAGTAATTATATTCCATTTGCTGTTTCGCCCGAATTTGTTCCACATTTTTATGGTATTATTTTCACACTTTTTGCGGTTTTTTATTCCCTTTTAGGAGGTATGTCGGGTATTGTTTGGGCAGATGTCGTACAATTTGCAATAATGACTGTAGCCGCTTTCGTTATAGGCTATTTAGGTTTTGTGGCTATTGGAGAGAATACACTTAATGTTCCAGATGGTTGGATGAATCCTTTCTTTGGATGGGAACTAAATATGGACTGGAGCTCAATTATTCCAGAAGTGAACCAAAAAATTAAAGAGGATGGCTTTAGTTTGTTTACAGTTTTCTTTATGATGATGGTTTTTAAAGGGATTTTGGTTAGTGTAGCTGGTCCTGCACCTAATTATGATATGCAAAAAATTCTTTCGACAAAGTCACCAGCTGAAGCATCAAAAATGAGTGGTTTTGTTTCCGTTGTTTTAATGCCAATTAGGTATTTAATGATTGCAGGTTTTGCTGCGTTAGCCCTAGTGTATTATGAAGAGCTAAACTTGCTTACCGTTTCCGGAGAAATTGATTTTGAATTGATTCTCCCTGCAGCGATAAAGCAATTTGTTCCTGTAGGTTTATTGGGGCTTTTATTGGCCGGCTTAATAGCTGCTTTTATGTCGACTTTTGCAGGAACTCTAAATGCTGCACAAGCGTATTTGGTAAATGATATTTACTTAAAATATAAGAACCCTTATGCAAGTGCAAACCAAATAAAACGAATGAACTATTTGACAGGAATTGTGGTGGTTATCATTAGTATTATTTTAGGGTTATTTGCAAAAGATGTTAACTCTGTATTGCAATGGATTGTTTCTGTATTATATGGTAGTTATGTAGGTGCTAATATTTTAAAATGGCACTGGTGGCGTTTCAATGGGGAAGGTTTCTTTTGGGGAATGACATCAGGACTATTAGCTGCAGCTATCGTACCTGAGTTATTTCCGGAGGTTCTAGGGTTATATTTATTTCCAATTTTACTTGTGATATCACTCATAGGTTCTATTCTAGGAACCTATTCTGCACCACCAACAGAAGAAGCTGTATTAAAAGATTTTTATAAGAATGTGAGGCCTTGGGGGTTTTGGAAGCCTATTCGTGAAAAATTAGAATTTGAAGATGAGAATTTTAAGAAAAACTCAGATTTTGGAAAAGATATGTTCAATGTTGCCTTAGGGATCATTGCTCAAACTACTTTGGTAATCATACCTATGTATATGGTTTTTAGACAAAGTACACCACTGTATATTTCACTTGCTATTTTGGTAGTTAGTTTATTTTTATTAAAAAAATACTGGTGGAATAAATTGAATGAAAAATTAATTTAAAATAGAATCATTTGTATACAATAGTTAGTGATATAGACAAAGTAAAGGAACAACACTGCAAGTTGATTAATAAAAAGAATAAACTAATTTCCAAGTCTAACGGAATTTATAATAGATATAAATATCCTGTTGTTACCGCCGAACATGTTCCCATACATTGGAGGTATGATTTAAATCCTGAAGCAAACCCATATGTGATGGAGCGTATAGGGTTTAATGCTGCTTTTAATGCTGGGGCAATAAAATGGAACGATGTTTATCTTTTATGTTTGCGAGTAGAAGGTAATGATAGAAAATCATTTTTTGGGATTGCTGAAAGTCCCAATGGGATCGATAACTTTAAATTTTGGGATAAACCATGTGTTATACCTCAAATAGAAGGAAATCCAGATACGAACGCTTATGATATGCGTTTGATAGCACATGAAGATGGTTGGATTTATGGGATATATTGTACAGAACGTAAAGATCCAAATGCTCCGGCAGAAGATACAAGTTCTGCAATTGCCAATGCTGGAATTGTAAGAACAAAAGATTTAATGAATTGGGAAAGACTTCCAGATTTGGTTTCATACTCTGGGCAGCAACGTAATGTGGTGCTTCATCCTGAATTTGTAAACGGAAAATACGCTGTATATACAAGACCCCAAGATGGATTTATTAGTGTAGGTAATGGAGGAGGAATAGGGTTAGGGTATATAGATGATATGACAAACCCAATTGTTGAAAACGAGAAAATAATAAATAATAAAGTATACCATACCGTTTACGAACTTAAAAATGGTTTAGGTCCTGCGCCAATAAAAACAGATAAAGGTTGGTTGCATCTTGCTCATGGTGTTAGAAATACAGCGGCAGGATTGCGATATACTTTGTATATGTTTATGACCGACTTGAATGATATATCAAAAGTTATTCATCAGCCAGCGGGTTATTTTATGGCCCCTGAAAATGAGGAGAGAATAGGAGATGTGTCAAATGTGTTATTTGTAAATGGTTGGATAGCTGATAAAGATGGTGCTGTATATATTTATTATGCTTCTTCTGATACAAGAATGCATGTAGCAACATCAACAATAGAAAAATTAATTGATTACTGTGTCAACTCACCTGAAGATAAGTTTACTTCTGCAGGTTCGGTGCAAACTATTCTCAATCTTATTGAAAAAAACAAAGGTCTATATTAATGATGGATGATGCCTATAAGCAACTTAAATCAGAATTAAATTCTGAACTTAAAAACATATTAAGTTATTGGACTAAGAATACTTTAGACCAAAAATATGGTGGGTTTGTAGGTAGAATTGATCACGATAATAAAATAATTCCAAAAGCATCAAAGGGCGTAATTTTAAATACCCGTATCCTTTGGTCATTTTCAGCGACTTCTAATCACTTAAAAACTAATGAATATGTAGCTGTTTGTACTAGAGCTTTCAGTTATTTAAAAACTTTTTTTAATGATGAGAACAACAAGGGTGTATTTTGGGAAGTTGATTATGATGGAAAACCTTTAAACAAAAGAAAACAAGTATATGCACAGGCATTTACTATTTATGCCTTGTCTGAATATTACTTGCTTACAAAAAATGAAGCTGCCAAAAATTGGGCAATAGAACTATTTGAACTTCTAGAAAAGTTTGCAAAAGATGAGGTTCATTTAGGCTATTTTGAAGCCTTTAATGAAGATTGGAGTCCTATTGAAGATATGCGTTTAAGTGAAAAAGATATGAATGCTTCTAAAACGATGAATACGCATCTTCATGTATTAGAAGCCTATACATCATTGCTTAAAATTTATGATATTCAACCATTAAGGGCTTCATTAAAAATGTTAGTTGAAGTGTTTTTTGAAAAATTCTTAAATGATAGAAATCATTATGAATTATTTTTTGACGACGAATGGAATTTGTTAAGTAACACCGTTTCTTATGGTCATGATATAGAAGCTGCTTGGTTGGTCATTGATGCAGCCATAATGCTGAACGATGAAGTGTTATTGCAAAAAGCAAATAAAATAGCCCTAAGAGTAGCTGATACTTTCTTAAAGGAAGCGATAGATGAAGAGGGTGCAGTATTAAATGAAAAAAATACAATCACAAAGTATATTGATACAGATAGGCATTGGTGGCCACAAGTTGAAGCATTAATAGGTTTAGACTATGCTTATCGCTTAAATAATGATAAAAACTATATAAAAGCTTCTCTTAAAATATGGGAGTACACAAAAACACACCTTATAGACCATAAAAATGGCGAATGGTTTTTTAGAGTAGCTAAAGATGGTACTGTTTATACAGAAGAAGATAAAGTGAGTATGTGGAAAGCTCCATACCATACCACAAGAGCTTGCATCCTATTGAACCATTAAAACATCAAAATCAATGCGTAAATTTAGTGTACTCCTAGTACTTCTCAGTACTTGTTTAATATCGGCTCAAAAAAATCTTGTTAAAAATGGTGATTTTGAAATCGGATTGGCGAATTGGAGAGGGGATGCGGGAACTATAAGTCCTTATGAAAAAAAGACAGGCCAAAAAAGCTGTTTGATAAGTCAATATGTAGGTGCTGAGTGGAAAGGAATTGATCAAATTATCAGTATCCCTAAAAACACTTATGCTATAGCATTTAGTGCTTGGATTAAAACCGATGCTATTGAAGGGGGTAAGGAATCATACAATGCAGGAATAGCAACGTTGGAGTTCATGAATGCCGGTGAAACTAATATAAGTTATGAAAACATTGCGCAATTGGTAGGTTCTAACCCATGGACTTTATTTAAGAAACAGCTTATTGTTCCTGAAAACGCAAAAAAAGTCAGAATACTATTAGCCTTAGCACAAACCAATGGGGTTATTCTTTTTGATCAAATAAATATGATTGGTATTTCTGAAAGTACCTATTTAGAAAATAGCAGAAAAGATGTGGTTCAAGAAAATAAACCTTTTCAGATTAGTGAACGTATTGAGCCTAGGTTTTTGCTAAATGGGAATTTTGAAAATGGACTAAACCATTGGACAGGTACTGGAAAAAGTATATCAAATGAGAAGCAAGAGGGTAGTGCAAGTGCTTTAATTAACGCAACGGAGCAGATATGGGTCCATATAGATCAAACAGCCGATGTAATAAAAGGAGTGAAAAAAATAAAATTCTCAGGATGGCTTAAAGCTAAAGCTATTGAGCAAGGGGCAGAATCCTGGAACAACGGGCTATTTATAGTTGAATTTACTAAAGACGGAATAAATAAAACTACAGAGGATCAAGTGTTAGCTAACATTGCGGGTACCACTGACTGGACCTTATTTGAGAAAACACTTGTAGTACCTGAAGGAACTAAAAAATATCGCATCATACTGGCTTTGAGTAATTGCATTGGAACCTTAATGGCCGATAATATTCAAGTAACTCCAATCTTGGAATAAAAATACTATGAGATATTTCAATAAAGCTTCTTACATTTTTTGCATGGTAATTTTTATGTATAGTTGTTCAAAAGATGAGCCTATACGTATAGATGCAGCCAAAGCAACGGTTACAATTACGGCGGTTAACACCATAATCTCAGAATCTTCTAAAAGTGGTTCATTTATGCTAACACTTAGTAATGAAGTTTATGAAGCCACCACGGTAAATTACACAATTACTGGAACTGCAATCAATGGTGTAGATTATGAGAAAATTAATAGGAGTATAGTAATCCCTGCGAATACGCTGTCGGTACCTATCCCATTAATTATTTTAGATGATAATTCGGTAGAAGAAAAAGAAACAATCATTATAGCATTAGTTAATACAACCAACAAAAATGTTACTGTGGGTTCACAGAAAGTGGCCACAATATCAATCGTAGATGGTTTGGATGTTTTTGTTTTAAAACCAGAAGAGACCTCCTCTTTTATGGTGAACCCTAATGCTACACCCGAAACAATAGCATTGTTTTATAACCTAAAAATTTTATCGCAAACAAAGTTCCTAGTCGGACAGGAGAATGCATTCAACAGTTTTTATAATGATAATGATGGAGCGTCTGATATCAAAAAAACAACAGGTACTGATCCTGGATTATTGGGAGAGGACTTTATGTTTATTACGGATGATTTAAATGATGAAACGCCCACAAATTGGTTCTACCAGCAAGAACAAATAATAAAATCAGATGCTATTGAAGCCTATAATAAAGGTATGGTAACTGTTTTTTCTTGGCATTTAAGAGAGCCGTATAAAGGAGAAGAGTTTTATACATCTAATATGTCCGATTTTGAGAAAAAGAATGCTTTTAAAAGTATTCTACCTGGCGGAGATAATCATGAATATTACAAACAAAAACTAGAAAAAGTTGCTGAATTTGCTAATAGCATGGTAGGTAATGATGGGGCATTGGTGCCTTTTGTCTTTAGACCATTTCATGAATTTGATGGCAATTGGTTTTGGTGGGGAGCAGCGTATTGCACTCCTGATGAATTTAAAATAGTTTGGCGTTTTACCGTTGAATATCTAAGAGATACTTTACATGTAAATAATATGCTTTTTGCTTTTTCTCCTGATAACAGTTTTAATTCGAAGACCGATTACTTGAATAGATATCCAGGAGATGATTATGTAGATGTATTAGGAATGGATAACTACGGAGATTTTAATAATCAGGGGCAAACAGGATTGGATAATGCCAATAGAAAACTTCAAATACTTTCAGAGTTGGCCATTGATAAAGTTAAAATAGCGGCATTAACTGAAACAGGTTACTTTGTGACTCCAGGAGAGAACAACCCTATTCCGGAATTTTATGCTAACAATCTCTATAATGCGATGACGAACAATAATGTTGAAATAGGATATATGATGTTTTGGATAAATTCTAAGGATACTTACTGTACCCCAGTGCCAGGCTTGTCTAGTACGGCCGATTTTATTGCATTTGCCGATAAACCAAAAACTGTATTTCAAAATGAATTACCAAATATGTATGCCTTACCAAACTAAAATGAAAATTAACAAATCAATATTGATTGTAGCGTCTATTTTGTTTTTTACAGCTTGTAAAACTGCTAAGTATAAAAAGTCTATTACAAGCGTAGCCATTGCGCAAATAACAGTTAAAGATGCTCAATTTTTTAAAGGGGACAAACCTTATTATTTTATTGGCGCTAATTACTGGTATGGACCTTTAATTGCTGCTAAAAATACAGGAGATAGAGCGCGTTTAGTAAAAGAGCTAGACTTGATGAAATCTGTTGGGATTGATAATTTGCGCATTTTAGTAGGTGCTGAAGGAGATGGAGGAGATTCAAAAGTGTATCCTGCTTTACAGCCAGAGCAAGGTGTTTATAATAAGGATTTATTGGATGGCTTGGATTTTCTAATGGCGGAAATGCGCAAAAGAAACATGTATGCTGTTTTGTATTTAAATAACAATTGGATCTGGTCTGGGGGTATGTCTGAATATTTAAAATGGAATGGTTATGGCGAAGTACCCAATCCTTTTTTAGCGCAATATTCTTGGGATGAGTATATGAATTACACAAAGCAATTTCATAGTTGTACACCATGTAAAGAAGCCTATTATAACCATCTTAAGTTTATTATTGGAAGAACCAATGCTTATTCTGGGATAAAATATACGGCGGATCATACCGTAATGTCTTGGCAAGTCGCAAACGAACCTAGAGTTTTAATTTCTCCAGAGCATGAAAAAGCTTTTGCAGGCTGGTTGAATGAAACCGTAGATTTAATCAAAAAATTAGACCCCAATCATTTAGTATCAACAGGTACCGAAGGAAAACATGGTTTTTTGCAAGATATTGATATGTACAAACGGTTACATGAGAATAAGAATATTGATTATTTAGCAATGCATATGTGGCCAAAAAATTGGGGATGGTATGACATTAATAATGAAAAGGAAACCACGGAACAATCCATTACAAAAGCTTTTGAATATATGAATGAACATATTGTAATCGCTAAAAAGCTAAAAAAGCCTATTGTGATGTCTGAGTTTGGATTTCCACGTGAGAAAGAAAGCTTATCAACGGAGGCTTCTGTAGAAAACAGAAACACCTTTTATAACGCTATCTTTAATAGAATTACAGAAAGTTCTAAGAATCAAAGTATTCTTGCAGGATTAAACTTTTGGGGATTTGCTGGCTATGCTAAAACAAATCCTGCTAATGGAAAATGGCAGCATGGGGATGATTTTAGTGCCGATCCACCACAGGAGCCTCAAGGCCTGAACTCGGTTTTTGCATCTGATATTTCTACATTAGAGCTTATTAAAAGGGCGAATACTATTTTAGCTGAGGAGTAAGCATCAAATATAAATTTAGGATACAGACTAAGATTTTAAATATCGACAGCAGTATTAATCGCTATTGGAAACAAAAGCGATATGCTTACTGTCTTTTGACCAACTTGGGACATTGATAGAACCCTGGCCGCCATATACATAGGCTATAATTTTCACTTCTTTATTACTTTCTCCAGTTGTTGAAATTAAACGTAAAACGCATGGTTTGTAAAACGGGTGATCTCCAAAACTAATGTCTGGCGGGAAAGAAATGAATGCGAGCCATTTACCATCTGGTGACACATGTGGAAACCAATCTTTGTACTTAGTGTCGAAAGTTAATTGCTTTGGATTGCTGCCATCTGAATTCATTTTCCATAATTGCATATTGCCAGTTCTGTTAGAGTTGAAATAAATATGCTTTCCATCGGGTGAAAATTCAGAACCATCATCTAAATCTTTCGTATCTGTTAATTGAAATTCTTTTTTTGTTTGAATATCTAAACCATAAATGTCATATTTTTCTTTCCGAAAAGCGGTATAAATAAGGGTTTTGTTATCTGGTGAAATACCATGTAGGTAGGAAGCGCCAATACCGTCTTTAGTCATTTTTTCGGGTATGGAATCTCCTTTTGGATCCATAATGTATATAGATGAGGTTCCATTATCATCTTGATTGTGGTGGCTTATGCCTAGAATGGTTTCGTCAAAAGAAAAAATATGGTCATTGTTATTATGGTCTGCAAATCCAGTATTTATTTGGGAAATTTTTCCTGAATCAAATTGATATCTGTATAGTAAGCCATTAGAGTTATATACTAATTCTTTATCATTGTTAACCCAATTCGGAGCTTGAATAGAATGTGCTGATTCAAATAAAACTTTACGATGACCTGTTTCAATATTTAATATTTCCATACGGCTACCAATATAATCCTGGTAAGGTCTAAAATCTGGAGCGGCAGGCTTAATAATTCTGACATTTGTAAATTTGGCGGTCTCAATAACCTCAGGGTTGTGAGAGCAGATGTATAAACCAACAAAAACTTCATTATTTAAATTCACATCATCAACCTGTACTGTTGTAAAGGGTTTGCCGAATTTTGCGGTAGACATATAATAAGTATTGCCTCTTCGTTCTAATTGAACCACATCAGGAGCTTTGTCTGTTGAGGTAGCTTCTTCAGTGGCACCTCCTGTCTGTTTTCTATATTGTAACGATGTTAGACCATCTCCATGAATAGAGGCGTTAACATGCGGTGAATTGCCACTTAAATTATTTCGTATCAGCCATCCTATTTTACGATGAGGATCAACACCTTTACCAACAAATTTTAAATGGGTTCTTAAAATAAAATCTCCTTGAATTGATTTGAAAAGATATTGAAATTGATCAGCTTCTGCCCATACATTAATGCCAGAACCCGTTAGTGTGTATTCTTGATTCTCAGTATCATAATCAACACTCCCGCTTTTGCTTGGCTCACCAATATCGGCGCTGTTTTCAAAAACCCCAATATGTTGATCCTTATTCATTGTTGTATTTTTTTCTTTAGCGCCATGTCCGTTAATAAGACTTAATACAAGTATACTAATGATAATTCCTATTTTCATGGGCTCTTTTTTTATGTTAGTTATTCAAGTGCGTGGTTTAAAACATCACCAGCCATTATTTGTAATGATTTTTTTAAACCATAAAGCCGAAGCTTTTGGAATTCTTTTAAGTGTTTTATAATCGATATAGTTTATGCCAAATCGGACGGAATAACCAGAGGCCCATTCAAAATTATCAAAGAGACTCCATGCAAAATAGCCTTTCAATTTTATTCCATTAGCAATTGCTTTATGGCAAGCCTCAAGGTATTGTTTGTGATAATCTAATCGGTCTAAATCATTAACTTTTCCCTTATCTAATTTATCATTACAAGCAAAGCCGTTTTCGGTAATATAAATAGTAGGATGATTATATCGGTTGCTAATCCACTCGAGTAGGTTGTAACAACCCCAAGGCACAACGGCCCAATTAAATGCTGTAAAAGTCCATTTTTTATCTAGTGATAAAATCACATCTTGATCTTCGGAAATACCTCCATTGCCATAAACACTGCTCTTTTTTCCTGTATGATCATCTTCGGCAGCATACATGGTCGTATAATGATTAAGACCGAAAAAATCAGAAGAGTTTTTAATTAATTCTTTTTGACCTTCTGTAAATTTTGGCAATCGATTTCCAAGCCTATCTTTCATTACTTTTGGGTAATCGCCAAAATATATGGGATCGGCAAACCATCCTAAGAAAAATAATAAAGCACGTTCGGCCGCTTCAATATCAGAAGATTTGTCAGTAAGTGGTTCTCTCCAATCACAATTATTTGTTATTCCAATAGCGCCTTTTTGATTTCTAAAACTTGTTTTATAAAGCTTTACAGCTTGAGCGTGCGCCAATATTAAATGATGTGCCGCTAAATAGGGTTCTGAATTAGATATTCTTCCTGGTGCAAAAACACCCTGCCCGTAACCTAAAATCGCTACAACCCAAGGTTCGTTTAAGGTAATCCAGTTTTTCACACGATCTCCAAATCTTTCAAAACATAGCTTAGCATAGTCTTCAAAATAATCGGCTATTTTAGGATTTAACCAACCATCTTCTTCTGTTTGCAAAGCGAGCGGTAAATCCCAATGGTATAGCGTTACCCATGGAACAATATCATTTTCTAGTAACTCGTCTATCAGATTTGAATAAAATTGCAGCCCTTTTTCGTTAACTTCACCCTTACCTTCTGGTAGTATTCTAGCCCAAGAAATTGAAAATCGATATGCTTTAAAACCTTGTGATTTTAACAATGCGACATCTTCCTTGTACTGGTGGTAATGGTTTATAGCGCTATTTCCATTTGCCCCATTTTTAATTCGATTAGGAATGGTACAAAATGAATCCCAGATAGATGGTCCTTTTCCGTCCGTATCGTAGGCTCCCTCAATTTGGTAAGCAGAAGTCGCTGTGCCCCATATAAAATCGTTCGAAAATTTAATCATACTGAAATAGTATTTATTTTGTTTTTAATTTTTAGTTGTAAAACTTGACAACGGTAAATCTGCTTCATTAAATAGGTTAGATATAGAAGTATTGTTCCACGCAAATCGTACATACTTTGGTGCTTTAACTTTCTTTGATGATACCATGATAGTTTCATTTTTCAATTTCATGTTTGCTGGATAAAATTGCTGGTCATCACTTGCCACCTCAAACAATGATTGTTTGTCTTTTAAATAAAGACCCTTGGCATTTTTAAAGGATAGAATGACTTTATTTTTTTTAAAGACTGCATTAGAAAAATTAGGACTTTCTACTAAATCATCAATAATATGATACTGTTTTTTCAGGGCTAAATTTGCTAGCCTATTGCCTACCGATTTTTTGTCTTTTGGGTGAATGTCGTCTGTTGGAGATACATCGCTAATAACGACCATTTCTGTATTAGGTACTTGATTTATAACCTTGCGTTGGGCATCTCTAATTACTACCCCTCCAAAATGATTTTCCCCATAATTGTAGGGGGCTATTTGTACAAAATAAAAAGGAAAGTTTTTATTCCATAGTTCTCTCCAAGATTTAATCAAGGCTGCCAGCGTTTTGTCATATACAGAAGAACCAACATTCGATTCTCCCTGATACCATAATGCTCCTGCTATAGTATAGCCTTTTAAAGGGTGAATCATGGCATTATATGCTCTTGCGGGTTCTGTCGGACCCCATTCAACAGCAGTTAATTTTTTTGCAGCATTAGTTAGTATCGAGTCTCTAGTGATGACTTCTTCTGGTATCCATATTTCTGCGGGAGTACCTCCCCATGCAGACACTAATAATCCAATAGGAACATTTTTTAAATTTTCTTGTATTCTTTTGGCAAAAAAATAAGCTATAGCGCTTGATTTTTTCATGGTTTCTGGAGTACATATTTCCCAATTTGCGGCTAGATTATTTTGTGGAGTTTGTGCAGAAATTTTGGGAACAGTAAAAAACCTGATGCTAGGAGTACTTGCTTGCGCTACTTCATCTTCCCCATTGTCAATGCCCCAATTCGCAGACATTTCCATATTCGATTGCCCAGAACATAACCATACTTCACCAATGAGGATATCTTTTAAGACAATTTCATTATAACCTCTAATGGTAATCGTAAAGGGGCCTCCAAATTTGGGAGTTTTTATTTTTAATTCCCAAAACGCATGATTGGTTGCCTTTGTTTTATAATTTTCAGTGGTCCAAGATGGAGAAATAGTTAGCTCTTCATTTGGATCTGCCCAGCCCCAAAATCGCACTTCGTCTTCTTGTTGTAAAACCATGTGGTCCGAGAATACAGCAGGTAAAAGCACATTTGCAAACGCTACTTTCGCTACCAATAAAAAAAATATAACTATTAAGAATCTCATGATTTGTTAAGTATTTCTTTAAAAAAAGGGGTTAGTTTTTGGGCTATTTCTTTGTGCTCATTAACACTTGGGTGCCACGAGCAACCCTTGTTATATGCCTTATCAAACTCATATACTAAAATGGGTTTATTAGTATTTGCTGGAAAGTTGGATTGTATTTCTTTTAAACAAGAAACCAAGAGGGTATTTGTCTCTCCTTGAATCATGGGGCTATTTAATAATACCAATTGTGTTTCAGGATAATAGGTGTATACCTTTTTAATAAAACCGATATAGTTGGCGATATACTTTTCTCTATTAAATGGTAAACGAGATTTCTTCCCATCTCCATTTGACAAATCGTTTGTACCAAGACAGATACTTACAATGTCTGGGACGTGCTCAAAATTGTTTTGTACTGAAGTGTTTGTATTGAGGTATAAATTTTCATATACCTCTGGCATTATAGGCTCTTCAATATGTTCGTCATTCCAGTTTCGGTACATTCCAATACCTGATACAGAGCTTAATGTGAAATCGGTGTTTAGTGCTCTTGCTGTTGTAGCACCATAAGAAAAATAAACGTTTTCTTGGTCAAAGTATTCACCAGTATTGCAAGGTGTAGTACTGCCATCTGCTGCGGCTCCACAGGTTACAGAATCACCAATAAATTCAATATAGTGTATAGTTGGTTGCTGATTGCTTACTACTTTTTCTAGAGTAATACCACTGAATAAAATAGCACCATTACTGGCTTCAGTTTCTTTGATGATTTTTAAAGAATGCTCCTTTTCTTTTGTAGCAACATTAATTACATATTCTTTTATGGTATCACTTTCTATTTTTATTCTCCCTTGGTATTCTCCGTCTAATTCAAATGAGACATAATTATAAGGCAGTTTTTCAGCTTTTAAATTTACTTTACAGAGATTGCCCGAAAAATTAATGGCTATAGAAGCTCCTGGTGATATTAAAGCAGCATTCTTTTCTTGAAATTCATATCTTCCACTAAACTGAAAATTTTCATTATCAAAATTGTATGTTTTTGGAATAGCTTTATTGCAGTTAGCTACTATTGAAAGAATGAATAATGGAATAAGATAGATTTTCATTGGTGGCATTTTTTAAGCACAGATAAAATAGTTTTTACTTGTAAGAATAGCTTTGAAGTTTTTTCTTAAAGTATTTTCCATGTCGTGATGGCGTATAATTCCAGTTCGTAAATAATCTCGGTGCCCATTCAGGATCAAAAACCCAGACTACATATGATATTTCGTTATCATCAGCATAATTGGTTATAGCATCTCCGTATGATTCGTCGCTTATAACAGGAATATGAGCTCCTGGATCCTCTGGTCCAGAAAATCCAATTTCCGTAAGGATTAAAGGGTATTTTTCTTTTACAAAACCCCAATCAGCAGTCCATTGGGCTTCCCACGGTTTTTCTCTTTTTTGTGGGTATGGATGACTTACATAGGCAATACCCTCCGCATTTATAGGGTTTTCAATAATTGGAGTAAGGTCATAGGCCCAATTAAAACCGGCGACCATAGGAATTCCTTCTCCGCCATTTGCCCGGATAATCGTAATCATTTCCTCAATGAGTTTTTTCCATTCTTCCCAAGTTGCAGTACCTAAGGTGTTGTTGTAGGTAGTTGGTTCATTAAATAATTCGTAAAAAGCTACGGTAGAATTTTTGCCATAGGTTTCAGCAATGGTTCTCCAGAAATCATAGGTTTGTTTTAAAGTCGTATCGTACATATCGTGTTGGTACATTTCTGTCTGTAAATTACCAATGCTATGCCAATCTATAATTACATATAGGTTTAGTTCTGTCGCCCATTTAACACCATCATCTATGAGCTTTAAATAATCTTTTTCTCCTCTTTTTTTCCATGCCGTAGGGTGTACAGGAAATCGAACAATATTCGCCCCCCATTTTTTTATTTCTTTAAAATAATCTTTATTCCAATAGCCTTGGGTTGATAACTTATCTGGATCACTTGAGTTCAGACCTCTGAAAACAATGGTTTTTTCATCAGGAGTGATAAAATTGTTTTTTTGAACCGTTATTCGGTCCAATTTGTTTTGGGCAAAACTAAAAGTGGTGCATAAAACATATGCGACTATTATAAATTTACTTTTAAAATATTCCATAATATCTCAAACTTCTTTTAAGGTTAGAATGTAATTGACAACAAGGTATTTTATTAAAGATGAATGTAAAAACAATTTGTGAAAACTGGTGAAATATTAAATGAAAATGACAATTTTGTATGTAAATATGTGTGATTTTGATATAAAATTATTTACTTTTTTAAGAATAAATCAGTAAAATTTTAAATAGGGAGAACTAATTTATTATTTAAGGATGATCCAATACTATTAAAAAAGCCTTCAACGATTATGGTTGAAGGCTTTTTTAGGAATAAAAGAATTAAAAATTTTGTGGCTTACTTATAATCTGCCGGTAACATTCACATTAAGGCTTAAGTTTATTTTTGAGCTTATAGTTATGGTGTTCAATTGTATGTCAGTTAATGATTCAACACGCAACATGCTATTGAATTCAAATTTTCCGTCACCATCTGTATCAGAATAGGAAGCAAAATGGAATTCATAATCACCTTCTTTTAGAAAGTTAACCTTGTAAGCTCCTGAGAAAGAGTTTACCATTGTACTGGTTACTGCATTTGCAAATGTTACACCACTAGTTCCTTTGGCTTCAGCCTCGGAAGAGCTATACGTACCTTTTTCATAGGCATAAACCACTATTCTTTCTGAAGTGTTTTCATTATCGCTAACCGTTCCTGAGATACTGCCTGCTTCAACATTATTTATAAGTCTTAAACCAGAAGACAATTCTGTAGAAGAAACAAAATCAAATTGATTAGTAGAAGTGCTATTGTTTTCAATGATAGTTTTTCTTAAATCAAAATCAATTACAATTTCGTTGGCTGTAGAGGTGATGATCTCGGTTTGATCATTTATTTTAATTTCATTTACCGATGATTTTAACTCATGCTTTAGGCCATTTGCAGTTGCAATATAACAACCAGGAGCATTGCCATTCTGGTCTTGGGCATAATCTAATACCAAAACAACATTAGAAACGGCTCCTACATTTAAATCAATATTACCTAATGCTAATTTTTTCCCATTTTGAAGCTTTAATAAATCCACTGTGGTAGTTGAAAATCCTTCTATGGAAATACCGTCAATTTTCACATCAGTTATAGTGACAAAAGCACCAGAAACATTGGCATTATCAATAGGAGCATCGGTTATAGATACTTCAGTGTTTTGTTTTTCAGCATTTTCATTGTAGCTGTCATTTTCTTTTTCACAAGATCCAAAAGCTGTAATCATTGCTAATATTCCGATTTTAAAGATTGAATTTTTCATAATTTTAAATTTTAATTTTAGTACTATATTTATGTTTAAATTTTGCGTAAGTCATCCTTGCTTAGTGAGTCGCCACTCTCTAAGTGTTTACCTATTAATATGTTTTTTTGTTATTTTTTTATACCCATCATTAGAGGCAAATTCCTAAATAAGTGTCGAGAGCTGTATTATTTTCGACCGAGATGTTACCACTATTGGGTTCAGTTATTTGAAGGGGAAATCTAAAACTGTAAAATGTATTATTATCCAAATTATCAATAAAGAAATAGAGTTCTTCATTGCTTTCTATTTCAAAAATATTTTGAGTTTGACCGTTGGTCACAGTAAAAATATTTAGAGGATAATTAAAATTAATGCAGTTAATAGGGCCACCTTGATTAGATACTAATTCTGCACATGTACTTATTAAAACATCAAATTCTTGTTGATCATTAATTGTAGTTTCAGTATAATCATAATTGGTAATTACAATTGGAAAAGAAATTTCAATGATGTCAGTAGGAACTATGAGATTTAAATCGGCTGCAGAGTTGAAGTTTACAGCAATGGTATTAAGCAGAACAGTAATAGGGTACTGGATAGCAAAACAAGGTGAATTGTCTAACACATCATCAAAAGCACCATTAAACATGGATGTTCGTTTAACTTTAGACGTAAAAACTGAATCACTATTATTTGTATCACTATTAGAAGTGTCAATATTTATATCATCTTGACAACTGCTTATGGATACTATAATTAGTAAAAAACTTATAAAGGTTGACATTGTTCTCATAATTTTGGTTTTCACTTATTAGACACGCTTGTTCTTTTTTACCCTACTTTTAATTTTTGAAAAATAGATTTTTTGTAATTAATTAAAAAAGGATGCCGTCCTTCAAAGGTTAGACACGGTATTAAAGATATACCCTACCTAACATACTATTTTTTTTTACTTTTACATTACAAAGAAATACATTTTAAATGTCAGACCCCCAAGCAGAACTTTGCAAAGACCGTGTTTTTAATTCTTTTTATAAAGAGCATTCAGATGCTTTATATCGCTTTATGTATTACCGCTGTGGTAATAAAGACCGCTCTTTAGATTTGGTTCAAGAGGCTTTCATGAAAATTTGGAATAAATGTAGTGATGTAACTTTTGAAAAAGCAAAAAGCTATCTTTTTTCAGCAGCAAATAATTTATTCTTAAATGAAGTACGTCATGATAAGGTGGTTTTAGAATATGCTAAAATCAAACCTATTTCTGAAACAACGAATGAGAGTCCAGATTATATATTGGAAGAAAAGGAGTATATGGAAAAACTTCAAAAAGCCATTGCCAATTTAACCCATGGGCAACGAGAGGTTTTCTTATTAAGTAGAATAGAAGAGAAAAAATATGCAGAAATAGCGGAGCTGTTAGATCTTTCTGTAAAAGCAGTAGAAAAAAGAATGATGGGTGCGTTGAGTGCCTTAAGAGAAGAGTTTGAATATTTTAAGAAGTAAGAGTAGGGGAATCATAGACTTGAGTGTCTTAAAAGTATAATGCAGGATATATGCAACACGAAAAAGAAATATTAAAATGGATAGATGGGACAATTACCGATTCAGAATTAACTGAATTACGTAAAACTCCTGAATATGGATCCCTTGAACCGATTATAAAAAACACCGCTAATTTTAAGAAACCTTCTTTTGATGTGGAGCAAGCTTTAGCAGGTTTTAATAGGTTAAAACAACCCAAGGCAAAAGTGGTTTCTTTTGGGGCTTGGAAAAAATATGGAGCAATTGCGGCCTCAATATTAGTGCTGGCATCACTTTATTTTGTTTTTTCAAACTCCAATATTACAGTGAGTACTCCCTATGCTGAAACAGCCGCTTTTATATTGCCTGATGCATCTGAAGTACTTATGAATAGTGGTTCTAAGGTTGTTTATTCAAAAAAAGAATGGAATAAAAAAAGAGAACTTACCTTAAGCGGGGAAGCTTTTTTTAAGGTAAGTAAGGGTAAAATCTTTGATGTGATTACTAATCAGGGCATTGTTACTGTTGTAGGAACTCAATTTAATGTAAATGAAAGAGAAGGGTATTTTGAGGTTCAATGTTATGAGGGTAAAGTAAAAGTTAGCCTTAACAATCAAATGTTTATGCTTAGACCAGGAAAAACCATAAAATTAGTTGCTGGAGAATTAAGTGAAGTTATGGATTTTAATACTGAAGTGCCTGATTGGATGAATAAGCAAAGCAATTTTGAAAATGTCCCGTTTGATGTAGTTGTGAAAGAATTAGAAAGACAGTTTAATGTGAAGGTTGTCTATGATAAATCACTTTCTAACAAACAGTTTACTGGAGGGTTTAGTCATGAAAGTTTAAAAGAAGCCATAATGTCTATTGCTTTTCCAATGAATTTAAAGTTTGATATCAAAGACAAAAATTTGATTGAACTCTATGAATAGGCAGCAAGGAAATTTTTTACTGCTATTTTTAGTATTCTTCGGAGTTGTGGTAACTAGTATTGCTCAAGATAAGCTTCCTGCAAGGGAAGCTTTTGAAGTTTTGAAAGAACGGTATGCAGTTACATTTTCATTTATTGAAAAAGAGGTGGAACATATACAAATTGCGATTCCTTCAGCTGTTTTATCACTTGATGAGGCGCTAATTTTATTAGAAAAACATCCTTTATTATCTTTTAAGAAAGTAAGCGTTGACAGAATTGCCGTAGCTGTTAACAGCAAAGATTTGACAATTTGTGGAAGAATAGTTGATGCTCAAACAAAAGAGATTCTCATAGGAGCCTCTGTTTTCGTTATTGGTTTAAAAGGCACTATAGCTGACGAAAATGGCACTTTTAATCTTTTAGGGTTAAAAAGTAGTGATCAGCTAGTGATTAGCTTTTTAGGTTATGAAACCCAAAAATATACTGTCTCGGAATATATGTCTTTAGCAGAATTTTGTCCAATTATAGGGCTTGTGCCTGAGCAGTATCAATTAAACGAAGTTGTCGTAAGTAATTTATTCACCACAGGTTTAAATCAAAGATTAGATGGTCGTATTGATTTTTCTACAAACAATTACGGTATTTTACCAGGTTTGGTAGATGGTGATGTACTTCAAATGATACAGGTTTTGCCAGGTGTTCAAAGTGTGAATGAATCTATTGCCGATATTAATGTACGTGGTGGCAGTCATGATCAGAATTTGATACTTTGGGATGCTATTAAGATGTATCATTCAGGTCATTTTTTTGGATTAATATCAGCATTTAATCCAGAAATTACCAATCAGGTAAAAGTAATAAAAAATGGGACTAGTGCAGCCTATACCGATGGCGTTTCTGGAACTATTATTATGAATTCTAACGATGTTGTGGATGCTAAATTTAATGGCTCTGTTTCGAGCAATTTGTTAAGTACAAATGCTGTATTTCGAGTTCCGCTAAGCAAAAAAGTGGCATTACATGTTTCAGGTAGAAGGGCGTTTACAGATTTTTATAATTCACCAACTTACAATCAATACTTTGAGCGTAGTTTTCAGGATTCTCAAATAGCAACGCAATCCAATCAGCTTGTAAACTCAGAATCAGATTTTTATTTTTATGATTTTAATGGAAAATTGCTTTATGATTTAAGTGATCAGCATAAGCTAAGGGTAAGCATGCTAACTGTGCATAATCAATTGGCATACTCAGAAGTTAATACTGGTGAAGATAATACAGCGTCAAGAAAAAGCACCTTGCGTCAAGATAATTTTGCTTTAGGTGCTACACTTCACAGTGATTGGAATACGATTTTCAGTACGGACCTTCAAGGCTATTACACGAATTATGATTTGGAAGCATTTGATTTTACAATAGCCACAGATCAAAGTATGCTACAACTAAATGAAGTTATAGAGACAGGTATAAAGCTAAATACAACTACTAAAGTTTCAAAAGAATTGGGTTGGTCAAATGGATATAATTATACCGAAACAGGAACGCAAAATGCAAGTGATATAAGAAATCCGACCTATCAAATTATAAAGAAAAGAGTTCAACGGAATCATGGATTGTTCTCTGAACTTACCTACGCCGATAAGGGTTTATTTGTAAGGGCGGGAGCAAGGCTGAATTATTTTGAGCGCCTTGGTACTTTTTTAGTGGAACCCCGATTAAATATAAATCAAAAGTTGACTAAGGCTTTTTCTATAAAACTGCAAGGGGAATTTAAAAACCAAACTGTTACGCAGTTTGTAGATTTAAATGAGGATTTTTTGGGAGTTGAAAATAGAAGGTGGATTGTTAGTGATGGTGTGGTCATTCCTATTGTAAAAAGTAAACAAGTTTCGCTAGGGCTAGATTATAAAAATAAGGGTTGGTATGTAGAGCTGAATCCGTATTACAAAGAAGTTACGGGTATCATTACAGAGAGTCAGGGTTTTGTAGCGCAAAACCAGTATGATGGTTTTATAGGCTCGTCTACCTCTTTAGGACTTGAGTTTTTAATAAACAAAAGCATAAATTCTTCAAACTTTTGGATGAGTTACACTTACGGAAATCAACAATATTTATTTGAAGATATTTCAAGTGAGAAGTTCCCCTCTAATTTTGATGTTACCCATGCAGTTCATATTGCTAGTAGTGTAACAATTTTGGGGGATTGGAAAATAGCTTTAGGGGCGCAATATAGAACCGGGAGGCCTTTTACCCAACCTGTTGAGGGTAATGAAACATATCAAGATAGTAATTTCAGAAGAGTAAATTATGGTGCTTTAAATAAAGACCATCTTCCAAGTTACCTGCGTGTTGATGCAAGTACATCATATAATTTAAAATTGAATGCAACCCAGAGCTTTTCTGTTAGTTTTGGAATTTTAAATTTGCTGAATAAAAAAAATGTGATCAATCGGTATTATGAAGTTTCTGCTGAAAATGAAAATGAAGCCATCCAAATAGAAAATTTTTCATTAGGATTTACACCAAATTTTTCATTTAAATATGCCTTTTAATTTACCGTAGTAGGATGAATTTACAATCTGAGTTAAATACATCTTCTTTATTCCAGAATTTAGAATTGTTAGCCAATCAAGTGGTGGAAGGGTTTATCAGTGGCATTCATAAAAGTCCGTTTTACATTTATTTTAATTTTTTTTTTGGAGTTATCGCATGATATTCTTTAAGTATTAGGGGTGATTTTATCATTACGATCCCTTGATTTTTTTCATTTTGTTAATCCAAATTAAGGTGCCAGTAATGGGTAAAGTTGTTGCTATGAGACAACATAAGAAATAAATGATTTTTGTGAGCATGCCAGCAAAATTTCCCACATGTATACCTCTTATTAAGCCGGCTATTTTCGCTCCGAAATTATAGTCTTTAAAGAGCGTTTTTGTAATTAATTCATTGGTGTAGGGATTAAACTGTAGTTTGTCAGAAGCATTGTAGGCGAGAAAATCACTACTTATTTTGCGTATCATAACACTCTGTGTAGGGTCAGAAGGAAGCATAATACGTGTTCCAAAATTGGAATAAGGGAGAATACTATCGGTTTTTTTAATGAGGGTAGTGTAATCAATAGCTGCCACACTGCTATTTTGATTGTCAGGTAAAGGTATTGTTTTTTCAAATCTAGATTTCCCTAATTTATCACCTAATACTACTTCTAATCCTTCATAATACCATGTAAAAGACCAAAGTAAACCTGTTAATCCCATTAATAGTAGCGGAAATAAGGCATAAAAACCAAAAGTGTTATGCACATCATAATTTATTCTTTTCCAATTAGCTTTGGTTTTAAGAGTAAACCCTTGTTTCCAAGCATTCCATATTTTAAATTTTTTAAGCTTTTTAGGAAGCCAAAGAATAAGGCCAGAGAGGCACATGAAAATAAAAATTATAGTAGAAACACCCACAATAGGTCTTCCTATACTGGGGTCTAATAGCAGGTACCTATGCAACTGCTCTACAGTATGCATAAAGACTTTAAAGCTGCCTTTAGCCTTTACTTGTTGACCTGTATAAGGGTTTATGATTATAGATTTACCTCTAATGGGTTTTCCGTTACTTTGTGTCACTTGTTCTTTCGTAAGTACGGTAAACTGATAATTTCGATTCGATTTTCCATAAAAGATGAATTCTTTTACACAATAATCTTGTTTCTGAAGGTTTTCTATGATTCTATCAAAAGGTATTGGGTTTGTGTTTTCTTCAGAATAATGATCTTCCCTATCTAGGGTTAGTGTTAATTCTGTTTCAAACGCCAGAATAGTACCTGTTAAGCAAACTATAAATAATATTATTCCACTTGCTAATCCTAACCATAAATGTAAATCGTTAATTAATTTTCTGAAGTTGTATTTTTTCATTTTTAGCTTCCTATTAAAACTTGGTTTTTATAAATGTATTCTTTGAGTAATGATCAGCAATTACCTTATATAATATTTTTGCATTTTCTTTATCTCCAGTTTTTAAGGCAAAATCAATTAAGTTACTAATGTAAAAACTTTGAGGAATTATTGGAATATCAAATTTCTTTGAAAGTTTAGCATACCGTTCTTCCATTATTAAAGGATCTTTCACAACTTCTTTGGCGTTAATTTTATAGCCATTAAAAATTAGTTTTAATCCATCAATTAAAGCAGGTAAAACAACGCTTCCATGATCTTCATTGGGGTAGGGCTCATATTTTATATGAAGTCCTTTTATTTCTTTATTCTTAATTTCTTCAGCAAAAAGGTGTAAAGCTTCTTCATGTTTATTAAATTGTTGTCCTAATTCTTTGCTACTTACCTCTGGTTCTGCATCTGCAACATAAAGGTATTTTGAGGAGTAATTAGTGTTATTTAATATGCTATCTGTTTGTTTTACAATCAGCATATTATCCCACCAAGTACTTGGGTCTATAGCAATATATCCATTAAAAAGTTCGGGTGTTTTATAAATAGTATTCATTATGAAGAGACCTCCAAAAGAATGACCTATTAATATTTTTAGGGGGGTTACTCTGTAATCGGCATTTATTTTAGGAATTAATTCATTACCAATAAACTCACGAAAAGTAGCCCCACCGCCAGAATCGTATTGTAAAGTAGCGTCATGCGTGGGAGTAAGGTCTCTGGATCTATTAGTGTTAACTATCCCTACTACAATGGCCTCTGGCATATTCGGATAATAATCATTGGCCAAATTTTGAGCTATACCCGAAACTACATTGAAAAATTTTTCTCCATCTAAAAGGTAAAGTACGGGGTAATCTTGATCGGGATAATTAGGATCTTCATAATGTTTAGGCAAGGATACCCAATACTCTCTTGTTTCTTTTAAATAGGAAGATTGAAGTGTTTTTATTTCTCCAATCTCTATTTTTTGAGAATACAAAAAATAGCTCATGAAAAGTAAGACAAATAAAAGTAATTTTTTAGTCATATGTTCTTAATATAAATAGGGCATTATTTTAAAATAATGCCTATTATTTTTTTTAAAATACGCTATAGGTGATACCTACTCTAAAGTTAAAAGGCTTTTGAGGAATTCCATAGCCATTATAGTATTCTTTATCAAAAAGATTATCTGCTTTGAGACTAACTTTATAAGCATCTTTTTTATAAAAAATAGTAGCATCTAAGGTTGTAAATACGTCAGAGCCAAAGTTATTAGCAGTGCTATTATAAATTTCACTCATATGATTAGCTCCTAATCCAAAACCTAATCCATTTGCTTTTCCTTTTAATACTTGGTAGCTTAACCAAAAATTCCATACAGTTTCAGGCGTGTATGATAAACTATTACCTACGGTGTTTTCACTTCCTACATTTACCTTTTCTAAGGTAGCATTGTTTTGCGTATAACCACCTACTATATTAAAACCAGGAAAAGGATTAGCAATTAAATCCATTTCAAAACCTTTACTTAATGTTTCTCCTTCTTGAGTGCTAATACCGTTTTCATCGACAATAATATCATTATCAATAGCTATATGATAGTAGCTAATAGTACTTTTTAGTTTTCCATGGAAAAAATTTAATTTAGATCCTATTTCCCACTGATTGGCACGTTCTGGATTCCATATTATAATTTCTCCGCTACCATTGTCTGATGGTGCATTATTACTTAAACCGTCCATATAACTAGCAAAAAATGAGGCTTGATCGTTAAATGGGTTGTAAGCGATTCCTAATTTAGGACTTACCGCATTTTGGTTATATCCACTACTGTCTTCAATACCATTGGCTATCATATTATTACTCATAAACCTATCAAAACGTACTCCCGCAGTTAACGTAAGTTGCTCTTTTATAGTAATGGCATCAAATAAATAAAAACCTAGAGTGCTAAATTTTGTTATGGTTTTGTTTTTTGGTTGATCGGCTATAGAAGCTTCAAATTGAAGGTTAGTTAGTCCAGTATATACCGGGTTGTTAATTGCTACATCGTCAATAACATTCCAAACACCTGTTCGTTGTGTGTCGTCATAATTATTTAAATAACTAATGCCAGCCACAAACTTATTGTCGATGTTCTCACCTTTATGAAGGCCTAAAAAATCTTGTTGAATATGGGTGTTTCCAGATTCTCTGGGATCTAATTGAAGAATTCTTCTACCTACGGTATTTTCGTCCATCATTAAAACTCTTAAGTAATTAGCATCGGTAAATAAATTGGCTGAAGTAAAAGTGGATTTAGAAGTCCAATGATCCGAAATTTTATAATATAATAACGTTTGAAAAACGGTAGATGAAAATGTTCCTGCAAGCTCATTACTACTATAACTGGTATGGTAATCCCAATTCAAATCATCCCAACTATTTACCTCATCAGTAATTAAACCGCCAGAGACGCCTCGGGCAAAAAACAGGTTTCTTTTACTTTTATTATATTCAAAATTAGCTTTAACTGTAAGTCTATCATTAACTTCAATAGTTACGGTTGGGGCAACCATAAATTCTCTAATAATGCCTTGATCTTGAAAACTATTTTCACTTGTATATGCACCATTTATTCTGAAAAAAACTTTATGATCCTTATCAAGTACAGTGTTTAAATCTAAAGTAGATCTATTTTGTTCCCAACGTCCTGTAATATATTCAATGTCTAATAATTGTCCATTAAAAGCTTCTTTCGTTACTTTGTTTACTGTGCCTCCAAAATTTGCTACGTTATTAACATTGGCTCCATATAGTAAAGCCGCAGGGCCTTTCGCAATTTCGATTCTTTCTATATTTTGAGGGTCTAATGGTCCTTTTATCCAAGAGATACCTCCATTTCTTAAATGTACATCGGATCTAAAACCTCTTAAGTAGACACTCACATTTCCATCATTAGATTGTACATACCCTCCGCCTGTGATGCTTTTAAAAGCAGAAGGAAAATCGGTAGTTACTTGCTCTTTTAGTAATGCCCCTGTAACAACAGAATAGGATTGGGGGTTATTGATGTTTTTTAATGGTACTCTAGAAACATATTCAGATTCTTTATGTGCAAACTGATTTAAACGTTGTGATACGACTACAACTTCATCTAGTTTTTCACTGCTTTCATTCAATAGTATAGTTTTAACGTTGATTTCAGAAGTATTTGCCTCAATAGTAATAGTTTTTGTTTCCATTCCAATCAAGGAAAACTCTAAGGAGTAATTCCCATAAGGGATATTTTTAAATTCATAGTTTCCATTAGCATCTGTAATGACTCCAGTATTTATAGATGTAATAATTACATTAATATATCTGGCAGGATTGTTATCAGATGTTAATACTTTTCCAAATATTTTTGTCGCTTTTTGTTGCGCATTAAGTGTAGTAGCAAAGAGCGATATGGTAATTGTTACTAGCATTTTTGATAAAGTCATAATAATCTACTATTTTCGTTATTTATATTTAGTTTAAATAATAATAGCAAATGTATTCTAATGCAAGATTAAGAAGATAACGCGATAGGCATTATTAAAGCCGTAAAAAGTAGTTTATGAAATCTATTTATAAGAATCATTATTTTCCTAATAAAATATTTACAAAAAAATATGCTAAAGACTTTAAAACAAAGGTACTACAGGAAGAAGTAGTTGTTGTGAATAACCCTTTGATTGACGGAAAAACTAGAGAAGTGTTTTTAGACGGAATTAAAATAAGTATTCGGAATGGAAAACTAAATCCTCCTTTTATAATTGATGTAGAACACGATTTTCCATTTTTAAAAATTCATTTTGAAATTGAAGGGAGTAGCAAGTATACCCCAAAAAATGAGAAAAGTATAGCGGTAATAATTCCTGGGGGGCATTATAATTTTTTTTTCTTACCAGAAGTAAAAGGGACTTTAAGGTATGATAATCCAACAAGAAAAACGTTAGAGATTCTTTTTACCAAAGATTACCTAAAACGTATTTTCGGAAAATCATTTAAAGAGGAGTGCTCAGAGTTTGGGGATGCTCTTGAGAATAATGAGCCTTTTTTAATGTGGAAACAGAGCAGGCCAATTACCACACAATTACAAGCAATTATTAATGAAATAATCAATTGTAAATTTGATGTAGGATTAAAAAAAGTCTATTTAGAATCTAAAATTACAGAAATCCTTACTATTTTTTTTAATGATTTGAAGAACAAAAGAAATAGAGCAAGTATTAATGAAAAGCTAAGTGAAGAAGATTATTTGAAAATTTTACATGCAGAAACTATTGTAAAGAAAAATTTTAAAAATCCACTAACTATTTCTCAATTAGCTATTATTTCGGGAATTAATCAATTTAAACTCAAGAAAAATTTCAAACTAATTTTTGGTAAGCCTATTTTTTCTTATTTGACAGAAATGAGAATGGAAAAAGCAAAAAAAATGATTGTAGATCAAGGATATACAATAGCTGAAGCGGCTTATGAAATTGGCTATAAAAACCCTCAGCATTTTACGGCGGCATTTAAAAGAATGCATAATTACCTGCCTAGTACTTTAAAAAAAAAGGTGTAGTTTTTTAATTATTGTTAGGTGTCTTGTCTCAATATTTATTTACTTTATCTTAGTAAAATGAATTTACAGTCGGAGTTACATAAATCTTCATTATTCCATAATTTAGAATTATTAGCCAATCAAGTGGTTGAAGGTTTTATTAGTGGTATTCATAAAAGTCCGTTTCATGGATTTTCTGCGGAGTTTGCAGAACATAAAATTTATAACAACGGAGAGAGTACTAAACATATAGATTGGAAATTATTTGCTAAGACAGATAAGCTGTATACCAAGCGTTATGATGAGGAAACAAATCTCCGCTGCCATATGATATTGGATAATTCCGCTTCAATGTACTATCCCGAAGTTAAAAATCTGAAAATTGACAACTTAAATAAAATAGGTTTCGGAGTTCTAGCAATAGCAGCATTAATGACTATTTTAAAAAAACAAAGAGATGCTGTTGGTTTAAGTATTTATTCCGATAATTATAATTTTTATGCTTCAGAAAAGGGTAGTGAGCGCCATCATCAAATGTTATTGGCTAAGTTGAATGAAGTTACTATTGATGGTACACCACAATCCAAAACAGAAACCTATACGTACCTTCATTTAATCGCTGAAAAAATAAAGCGTAGAAGCCTAATCTTTTTATTTACCGATATGTTTCAAACAGAAACAGAAGATGAACGGTTATTTGATGCTTTACGGCATTTAAAATACAACAAACATGAAGTCGTATTATTTCATTTATTGGATAATGAGAAAGAAGTTGATTTTGATTTTGACAATACCCCGAAACGCTTTTTGGATGTGGAAACGGGTGCACATATTAACCTATATGCGGATACCATCAAAGAAGCATACCAAGAAGGCATTCATGCCTATAAAGAGACATTGAAACTAAAATGTAGTCAGTATAAAATTAAGTATGTCGATGTAGATGTGAGGGCTAATTTTTCTAAGGTCTTGAATACCTATATGACGGAACGGCAAAAATTTCTTTAGCCATTATTTAGATGAATAAAAATAGGAGGCTTGCAGATAAAAACGCGCTACCTGAAGTAAAATCATTAGTAGAAAAAATAGAGAGATTTGCCCAATTAGGCTATGCTTTCGGGCATCAAGATACTACTTCTTATGGTATTGGCTGGAAAAACAATGGTGTTGTATATCGTAGTGATATTTATGATGTTGTTGGTGATTATCCTGTGGTTTATGGTTTTGATATTGGACAAATAGAGCATGGTCATCTTAAAAATTTAGATGATGTTCCCTTTGATGACATGAGAGATCTTATTAAAAGGGCAAATCTCGATGGAGGTATTATTACGATAAGTTGGCATGCTGATAATCCTATTTCTAATAAAGATAGTTGGGATACCACAAAAGCGGTAAGTCAGATCCTTAAAGGAGGAGTTGCCCACGATGTTTATAGAGGGTGGCTAGGAAGAGTTGCTGCTTTTTTAAAAAGTTTAAAAGACGATTTTGGAGCTTTAATACCGGTTGCGTTTAGGCCTTTTCATGAAATGAATGGTTCTTGGTTTTGGTGGGGTAATCCCAATTGCGCTCCGGAGGATTATCAACAATTATGGAGGCAAACACTAGCCATACTATCCGACGAATTAGAGGTTCATAACCTAGCTTATGTATATTCGCCAAACTTGATACAAAATTCAGAAGAATACGTGTTGAATTATCCAGGGGATAACTATGTAGACATGCTAGGTATAGATTTGTATCAGCATGGGAGTGTGGTAGAATTTAAGAATGCACTTCGCCTAAATCTTCAAATTCTCAAAGACATTGCCACCCATAAAAATAAACCTTACGCGTTGACTGAAGTAGGAGTGGATAAAATTCCAATTGCAAAATGGTGGACTTCGGTGTTAGATGAAGTTGTTTCAGGTACTGGTATTGCTTGGGTATTGTTATGGAGAAATCATACCCCAGAACATTTTTTTGTTTCTTATCTATCTCACGATAGTGTTCCTGATTTTATTGTATTTAAAAATAAACAGCATGTTCTGTTCTTAAAGGATATAAATGGTATAAAAGTTTAATGTTGAAGTGTAATTGTAAATGGTTGATTGTCAGGTGTAATAATGAATGGTAATTCAAAATAATTTTTTTTTCTACCAAAAAGTATTTTTTTAATGAAAATTGTTTGCGCAATTAAATAAGGTATGTATATTTGCAACCGCTAAAAGCAACGGTTCGGTAGTTCAGTTGGTTAGAATACCTGCCTGTCACGCAGGGGGTCGCGGGTTCGAGTCCCGTCCGGACCGCCAACAGCAAAAGCCTTCAACGAAAGTTGAGGGCTTTTTTGTTTTAATGCAAAAATCTTATTCTATTTTCAATTCCCACACAACTTTTGAGATTGATCTAATAAGCATCCGTTGTATTGCGTTATTTTCCGTCATATTCTTTAATCAGCTTTTGTAACTTATCACTTTCGGAAATGCTCTCAAGCCATTTTCAAGATGTAATTCCGTGTTTATTTTTTTGATCTAAATCAGCACCACGATTCAATAAAAACATATTGAGAAGTTAGCTCAGGAACAGGGTCATTAATATTAAACCCGCTCTCTCTTGGTAAAATAATAGGATCAAAAGGCTTAGCTATTTTAATTCTACTTCACTGTATCGTAGAAATAATAGGAGTTAAAATGATAAATGGTATAGCAAAATGATTTAAATTTTCCTGAAATTAAAATACCAAATTCTTCGATTATCGTTCGAAATAACTATAAAACAGCATGTTGACAACAAATAAAAAGACTTCTACAACATAAGATTTCCTAAATGGTTTTCTTTAAATAAATTTGATAATGACGTTTAGGATTTAGCCAACCAATATCAAAACAAATGTTATTCATAATCTCCAATAATTTTACCAGAAGATTACTTCCCCTCATACTTTTTTTATTTTTTATATCTTTTTCCTATGCACAGCTATCAGTTCCATTCGAACCTCGCCTTCCTGGGGGAAATATTAAAGTAAAAGGTGATCTTGTATATGTAGCCAACAATATTGTTGGCCAAAAAAGTGATCCTAATGCTGATTACAATGGAAGTGCCAGTAACCAAGATGTTACTATGGGCTATGTTAATATAGATGGTGACCCCAGTACTTTTAGTTCTAGTAGCGCAGAACTTAATGCGCCCAATTGTTCTGCTGTAGTATATGCGGGCCTTTATTGGGGTGGAATTTACCCTTATAATAGCAGCAGTGATTCTAATCGGGATCAACCCTACAAATCTGTCAAATTTAAGACTCCAGGGGGCTCCTACATAGATATAAGTCCGAGTAGTGACCCAGCATTTGAATATGAAACTATTTATGATAAAGATGGAGATCGAGATGGTGATGGTAATCCAGATCCAGGAGTTGTTGATGTGGATTATTTGAGTGGTCAGAATATGACCTCTTATCTTAACTATGCCAATGTAACAAATTTATTAAAAGATCTTCCAGATCCAAACGGTGTATATACAGTAGCTAATGTTGTAGCCACATTAGACAAAACCAATGTTGCTAGTGGTTGGGTAATGGTTGTTATTTATGAAAATGCAAATTCTACAAGTAAATACATTTCTACCTTTGATGGATATGCAGCAATGGGAAGTACTTATAAATCGGTGGAATTTCCTTTCAGTGGTTTTAAAACCGTACCTGCGCCATTGCCTGTAAATGCAGTAATTGGGGCAGCGGCTATTGATGGAGATAGAATAACAGGTCCTTCAATGAAATTCAGAGCTACTCCTTCTAGTAGTTGGACTTCTTTAAGTAATAGTATAAATCCTGCTAATAATGTATTTAATAGTACGATAAGTCATCTTGGGAATTGGGTAGATACCAGAATTCCAAAGAGTCATAATACCTTGGGGTGGGATGCAGATATTCTAAAGTTAACGAACCCTGGCAACTCTGTTCTTCCTAATAATCATGAAAGTGGAGAAATACAAATAAGCACCTCTAGTGAAGGGGTAATTGTCTTTTTAACCACTGTTTCTGTAGAAATTATAGATCCTGAAATACTTCTTGAAAAAAAGGTTGAGGACTTAGCTGGAAATGATATTACTGGAGATGGAGTTAACTTAGGACAATCATTAGAATATGTATTACGATTTTGGAACCGAGGAAATGATGATGCGAACAACTATAGTATTCGTGATGTTCTTCCTGACAATGTTAGCTTAGAGAATATAGACCTGAGCAAAGCTCCCGGTACTGTAATGATAGCTACTCCAGGAAATCCTAGAGAACTTAACTTTACAGTACCCGATAATCTTGTAACCCAAGATGGCAATACCTATGAAATACGTATTCAGGTAAAAGTATCTGATAATTGTTATGATTTTGTTGAAGCTTGCAGCGGTACTATAGACAATATTGCTTACTCTACGTATCAAGGAGCAACTAGTAATCAAATAATATCAGATGATCCCAGTGTATCTGATGTAAACAATTGTGGTATTGCCACCGTGGGCGTTACTAATTTTTTATTAGATGATCTTACGAATTGCAGTTTTGAAAAAGAGACGCAATTATGTGGAGATAATGTAAGTATTTCAGCTGGTGACGGTTATGATACGTATACCTGGTATAAAGACCTTAATGAAAATGGAGAAATAGATGCTGCTGATAGCGTATTTAATGATAGTGATCCCGACAATAACCCTGCTACGATAGTAGTACAGGAAGTTGGCACCTATTTGGTTTTAAAAGAGTCGGCATCCTGTGGCGATAATATGGAAAAAACAGTAGTTGTTAGATATGGATCTACCCAAATAAACCCCATTATTACGTATATAAATGAATTAAATGCTGATGCTGATTCTTCAAACGATATTCAAGGTGAAATTACTACCTGTCCTAATGATGGATCGCAATTACCAAACCTTTTTCTATGTGGAGCAGGATCTAGTCAGAATATAATATTAAATATTACAGATGCACAAAGTATCACATGGGAAAAAATTGTAGAAGGAAGCTGTAGTGATTACAATGTAGATTGTGCTAATACACAATCTTCTTGTACTTGGAGCCAAGTAGCTACAGGTAATAATTATACAGTAGCTGATGAAGGTCAATACAGACTGGTGCTTACCTATTCCGGTGGATGTAGTAACAGATTCTATTTTAATGTTTTTCAAAATAATTTAGATTTCACGTATTCTAAGACCGATATCTTTTGTAGTAGTAATGGGAACATAACCATTAATAATGTTGGACCTTCTTATGGTTTTCAACTTATAAATACAACAACAGAAGCGGTTGTAATACCTTATGCTGCAAGCAACGGTTCTAGCTTTGATATTGTAACTGCCGGTACCTACAGAGTCGATTTTACAGCTTTAGATTCAAGTACAGGAGAGCCTATTGTAGGGAGTTGCGTGTTTAGTACACCAGAACTCGGCATAAAAAACGAGCAATTAATTTTAGATTTATCCACAACATCGTCTAACTGTTTTGAAAATGGCAGTATTAGAATTAAGGCACAGGATGCCAGAGCTAATTATTATTATGAACTGTATGCCAATGATGGGGCAGATGGCCCAGGAACTTTTATTGATGATGAAGTAGCACAAACCAGTAATGATTTTACTTTTACTAATGTTAATCCTGGTGATTATGTGGTGGTGGTAAAGACTGATGATGGTTGTGAAGTAATAGAAGCTATTACTGTGACGAAAATACCGGATCCAGTTGTAAGCGCAGTTACTACACGAAATATTGGGTGTACCGATGGTTCTGTGACGCTTACTGGTTCCAATGGATTTCCAGATCCAGAATATTTATTTGCTGTGTGGTCCAAGAATGGATCCACTTCCTATGCTGATCCAGCGGATATACCCGTAGAAGAATTTCAAAGAGATAGCATTACTTCTGGGGTATTTACTTTTACTTCTGGAGAACAAGGAAATTACCGTTTTGTAATCGTTGATGGCAATAACTGTTGGTCGCTTTCTAATGAAGTTACCGTAACAGATTATGGTGTATTAGTAATTAATACCCCTACTATAAATACACCTATTAAATGTAATGACAGCAGTACAGGGCAATTAACCTTAAACGCTTCTGGCGGTATAACTCCCTATTCCTATAGTATTGATAACGGAGCAAGTTTTCAAACATCTCCTACTTTTTATAATCTAGGTTCTGAAACATACGATTTGGTGATAAGGGATAACTCTGGTTGTGAAGAAAACTTAAGTTATACTTTAGATAATCCTGCGGTTTTTACTGCCTTCGGAGGTGTATCTAGTAATGCCACTTGCGATTTAAATCAATATTCAGAAGTGAGGTTTACCAATGTAGAAGGTGGTGTTGCCCCTTATGAATTTAGTTTTGATGGAGGAAGTTCTTTTATTGCTGACGATGTTTCTAACCCAAGTGTTAGAACTAGTTTGCTTCCATATGGTAGTCATATTTTAATTGCTAGAGATGCCTTAGGTTGTGAGGTAGCTATTCCCCTAACTATAGATGCTCCACCGCCACTACCTGTATTTTCGTTAGATAATACGTATAACTGTGATGGTTCTGGTAATGTTACGGTAACGGCTGATCAGACGATTTATGATTATACATATACTATAGACACCTCACCGAGCGCATCAGTTACTGATGGCGTATTTACAATAGCCACTCCTGGAAGTTATACCATTACAGCAACTTATACAGAGAACAACCCTCCAAATCCAAGTGTTCTATTATTGGAAGATTTTGGTACTGGAGGTACAGTAAGTAGTCCCTATACACAAGGATATTACTTTGAAGACCAAGTTGGTGGTGATAAAGCCGTAAACGATTTTGATTATACAATTACTAATTACTTAGTCTATTTATTTGGAGGTTGGATGAGACCTACAGACCATACTAGCTTAGGTGCAGATTCTAATGGCCGCTTTTTAGTGATTAATGTAGGATCACCTGCTGTAGGTCAGGTTATTTATAAAAAGCCTATAAAAGACATTATTCCCAACCAAAATATGAGGATTTCGGTTGCTGCTTTTAACCTATTAAAAAGTGGTTCTCAGCTCAATCCTGACCTGTTCCTACAAATGCGTATTCCAGGAACAGAGACAGTTGTTGGAGAAGTAAGAACTAACGATATACCCAAAAATCAAATCTGGAACGTTTATGAATTCAATATGAATCCAGGGACAAATACAGAACTTGAGTTTGTAATTATTTCAAAGAAAATTGGTAATAGCGGAAATGATGTAGCCATAGACGATATTTTAGTAGAACAAACGCCTAAAAGTTGTGAAAGAACGCAATATATACCTATTGTAGTTGAAGATGGCAAGGCTTTTGAATCGGCTATAACAGCATATACAAATATAACTTGTAATGGCGCAAATGATGGTAGTATTACCTTTGAAGTAGAAAATTTTGATGCTACTGCTGGATTTGAATATTCTATAGATGGAGGTACAAATTGGATAGCTTCTACAACATCCCCAGTAACTACAACCTCAACCTTATTACCAGGAAGCCGAAGTATTTTAGTTAGAAAAGCCGATGAAACAAGCTGTTCACTGACACTTATACAAACGCTTACAGAGCCTGCAGCTATTTCTGTTACAGGGAGTATAGTGCAAAATCCTAGTTGTAATGATCCTAGTGGTACAATTAAGGCAACCGTAACTGGAGGTTCTCCAACGTATGAATATGCTTTAGAAGATGGATCAGGAAGTACCCTTGTCAATTTCCCAAACCCCAATGGAGATACTTTTACAGGTCTTTCAGCTGGAGATTATGTAATTTTAGTAAGGGATCTATACAATTGTGCAGTTAGTAGCACTATCGTTACTATTAATGATCCTACTTTACTTACCTATACTGCCGACCCATCACCCTGTTATAATGGGGCTAATAATGCGAGTGTAGAAATTACTGCCAATACAGGAAATGGAGGCTATTTGTTTCAAATAGATAATGGACCATGGCTGGCACCAACTCCTTCTACCAGCAACACTTATGCCTTTACAGGATTAGCCAATGGTTCTTATGATATCAACGTAAAAGATGCCTATGGATGCGATGGGGGAGTAACTACGATTACAATAGCCGCTCAAATTGCGGTAAACATTTCTAAGACTGATGTAAGCAATTGTGCTGATGGAAGTATTAATGTAGCTGCTACTGGAGGAACTGGAACCTTAGTATATGCATTCGTACCTGCCAACACAGTTCCAAACACTGGAGATTTTGCCACCACAATGAGCTTTACTATTGATAATGCCACGGCTCTTGCTAATCCGTCTGGTTTTGATGTGTATGTAAGAGATAATTCGGGGAACACTCCCTTTTGTGAAGTGATTAATGAAGATTTGATTATTAACCCTGCTATAGAATGGGAAATAGTAGCTACTCATATAGATCCTAATTGTAATGGAGAAAATGGAAGTATCGAAATAACAGTACAGAAAAATGGTGGAGGTAGTCTGTCTACTTCCGAAATTTCTCAAGTCGGACCTTTTACATATGAATTAGAACAAGGAGGAAGTGTTTTATATACAACTTCTAATTTAGCAGCCGTAGTATATGTTTTTAATAATGTAGCTGCTGGCACTTATGACATTAACATAACAGATGGTTTAGGATGTCCTATAACCGAGGGAAGTATTACAGTAACAGATCCACCAGTATTAACGGCAGATGTGGAGACCAAATTTTCAACCGGAACATGTACCCCTGCTGAGGGATTCTTCTTTAAAGACTACCCAACCAGCGGACTTAATGGTACGGTACAATTTAGTAGTGATAATGGTACTAACTGGCAAACCAGTAACGAATTTTTCCCATCAGGGCTTTCTTCAGGAGACGGGGTATACCCTTCGATAAGAACAATAGATGGCAGTGGAAATACGCTGTGTAGATACGATCTTCCTCGCTATACCTTGAGTTATCCTTTAGATGATCTAGATATAACTATTTCAGCTTTAGTAATAGCTTGTACTAATTTACAGGTTAAAGTTCAAGGTTCTGAAGGAACTGCTCCTTATACCTATGCCTATACCGAAGATCCTACAAGCTTTGATCCTGCAACTGCCACATGGACTTCTCCTGCTAAAGGTCTTAATGACCCTTATGAATTTCTGGGCCTAATACCAGGGCGTACCTATGTTTTTTATGTACAAGATGCTAATTTTTGTGTGAGACAGAGTACCATCAATGTCAACGATATACCAGGAGTGAATTTACCTATAGCTATTGAGGCTGCAGTAAAACCGAGTTGTTTTGGAGGATCACCTAATGGTGAGATTAACTTTACTATCACACCCGACAATCCTTCACCCAAAATGCGTTGGGAATTATATGAATTAGGAAATGCTTCTCCACTTCAAGTAAGCGGTCCTGGCCCATTGGCAGGAATAGTACCCTTTACCAATACCCTTAATTTTACTGGTCTTGCTGAAGGTGATTATTTTATAGAATTGATTCAGGTAGATGCTTCTAATGCTGACTCTTGTGAAGGAGCTAGTGAAAATATTCTGGTAAAACAACAATTAGAAATTTCCGCTAATGTTATTAGTGCGAGAGAAATTGGGTGTAATATGCCTGGTTTAATTGATATCGACAATATTAATGGAGGAACGGGACCGTATAATTTTACGGTGAGCGGCCCATCTGGTTTTACAACGATTAACAATACCACCCAAAATCCGATTGAAATTTCAGCAGGTTCCCCTGCTGGTGACTATTACGTTACTGTAAATGATATTTATGGTTGTTCTGGAACGTCGCCTTATACGGTAAACATGACTGATACCCCTAACCCTACCATTGATGCGGTTATGGTAACTAATTGTGCCTCTTCTATTGAGGTGAATGTGACGGCTAGCTCGGCAGTAGCTAATCTTCGTTATGCGATGGTAACTGCAGGAAATACTGCTCCAACCAATTACCTAAATAATGGAGGTATGTTTACTAATGTAATTGCTGGTGACTATGACATCTATATAATAGATGGTAATGGATGTACAGCTTTACAAACTAGTTTCACGGTAAATCCTTCTCTAAAAGTGAGTGCTCAGTTAACAAAACTCTTGGATTGTTCTGGATCTCCAAACGCAGAGATCACTATTATAGGCTTAGAGGGTAGTGGTACCTATTCTTATTCTATAACAGAAACGACAACTTCTACCAATTTACTTCCTAAGATTCCTATGAGCGGAACTACAGAAGTTTATCAAGCTTCTGTAGCAGGAACGTATGAGGTTACAGTGTATGTAGATGCTACCGCAACTCATGAAACTTGTACAAGAACTTTTACCGTTGTTGTCCCTGACGCTATAGCTCCGATTTTTACAGCTACCGGCGAAGATACCAATTGCTACGACTCTCAAGACGGTACTATTACCATGCTTCAAACCGATAATGGTATTAGCCCGCTTACCTACGAACTTTTAGATACCTCATTAAATCCTATTCCTACAAGTGATTACGATCATAGTACGCCCCATATATTTAAAGGTTTAACGATTGGTGATTATATTGTTAGAGCCACAGGAGCAAATAGTTGCCCAACAAATTCTTCTACAATCACCATTGGAAGACCAGCAGAAATAATTGTACCTACACCTTTAGCGGTGGTACAATTTAGTTGTGCAGTGGGTAATAATGGAAACAATGCGTCTATAACTATAGATCCCTCTACGATCAATGGAGGTTCAGCTACGTATGTAAGATATCAGTTCTTAGACCCAAGTAGTGCCATTGTACAGGATGGAAACCAAACTAAATTAATCATTACCAATTATGCAGGAGGCAGCTACACGATTAATGTATTTGATGATAACGGATGCTCAGGTAGTGTAACCGTAGCTATTGCGCCTTTTGATGTACTACAAAGTGCTAGCATCAACGTTGATGATACGCTTTCATGTGCTAATGGAGGAGAAAGAATTACTATTACGACCCAAGGTTCTCTAAGCGATTCTAGTACAGGTCCACATAATTATAGCTTTGAGCAAGTAGGAACAGCTAATGTAAATACTACAGGAATCTTTACAGGACTTCAGGTAGGTATTCATTCTTTTAAAGTGGTAAATACAGTTACTTCTTGCGCCATCACGGTTACCCATACTGTAGAAGAATTGGAGCAAGTGCGTATTAGTGTGATAAACGACATTCCTATTATTTGTGCAGGGGATAGTGGTGAAAACCATATAGAAATCAGTGGATATAACGGCAATTTCACATGGGAAGCTTTTAATAACAATGGTACGCCAACCAATAGTGCTGATGACATCCCAGCTGGCACTGGAAATGGTACTGTTGGTAGTAGTTCTGTCGGCTCACTAAACCTCGCCAAGGGTACTTACAGAATTCTAATTTCAGAGACCGATTTCCCTTATTGTCCTGAAGAAACAACGATAACTATCGGGGGACCTAGTGTAACTTTAAATGCGACAATAATCGAAATTGGCAATGCATCTTGTGCAAACGACCAAGGAAGTTTGTCTATTATACCCACAGGAGGAATAGCACCTTATACTATTGCGATTACTTCTCTAGGATTACTACAAACGAATGTGTACAGTTATGTGTTCTCTGGTTTACAAGACGGTACGTATGCAATAACTATTACGGATGCTGCTGGATGTGCTGTAACTTTACCTGGAAGTATACAAGAAGTACAGCCAATCGTAGCGACTAGTAATCCAACAACACAAACTCTAAATTGTATTGGTGATACTAACGGAAGTATTTCTACAACGCTAACTTCTGGTGGAACAGGAACCTTACAGTATCGTATTAATAGTATCGAGGGAGGAGTAATTGTAACTACATCAGCGAGTCAAAATTCTCCAAACTTTAATAACCTGAACAAGGGGGTTTATAGTATAACAATCAGTGATGATGCTAATTGTACCTTTACCACTAGTTCTGTTGAAATATTAGATCCTGTAGCCTTAATAGCCTCTTTAGTTCGTACGCGAGCATTAAGTTGTATGAATGATGCTGAGATCGTATTATCTGCGATTGGTGGTACTCCAACGGGAGGTATCTATCAATGGAGTACTTCTATAAATGGTGTTTTTATCAATATGGATTCAGGAGATAACAATACCTTCACGGTGCCTGCTGGAAGCTATGAATACTATGTAAGAGATGGTAATGGTTGTACCGCGGTATTATCTAATACCATATCAGAAACAGCTATTGTACCATTAACTGTAACTATAGACCAAACCGCAGCTGTGATCAATTGTAATGGCGAAAGTACGGCTACAATAAAGGCTAAAGCTTCGGGTGGGCTAGGTAATTACAGTTATGTTCTTTATACTGATGCCGCAATGACTACCATGGCTGCACCAGCTAATTTCAATGGTATTTTCAATAATTTAGTTGCAGGTACTTATTTTGCTTTAGTAGAAAGTGGAGATTGTCAAACTTCAGCGGTTCCAATTACTATTACAGAACCTGCTCCGCTTGTAGTTACTGAGGAAGTGACAAACGTAAGTTGTAATGGAGAAGAAAATGGAAGTATTACCATTACCATGTCTGGCGGAACTCCAGACTATCAGTATGCGATATCGCCGAACCTCAATAAATTTGATACGAACAATACGTTCACAGATTTAGCACCGGGCGAATATACCGTAATAGCTCAGGATGCCAAAGGTTGCTTTGAAACTATAAGCTTTACCATTACAGAACCAGAAGTATTATCTATTACCACTACGATAGAGGATGAGATTTGTTATGGTAATGAAGACGGACTTATCACTATAGAAATAATGGGTGGAACTGGTCCTTACAGTACAAGTCTAAACACTAACGCTGATTATGAAGAAGGTAGGTTTACCTACAGTAATCTTGCCGCAGGTAATCATGTCATATTTGTAAAAGATACTAATGGCTGTATTCAGAATCAGGTGGTAGAAGTACGTTCAGGAGTAAACTTAAATGGAACTGTTACTGCAGTGTATGAATGTTCTGGTCTGCTACCAACCAATACAATCGCCATTGCAATGGAGGATGAAACAATACGTCCAGATCTATTATACAGTTTAGATTCTACAGATCCTAACGATATGGTGTTAAATCCTGATTTTACAAACCTTACTCCAGGGCAACACACACTTACTATTGCTCATACCAGCGGGTGTACGCGTAGTTTTAATTTTGATGTAGAAAACATTGAGTCTCTTTCCCTTCTGTTAAGTAATACAACAATAAATACAATTACTACAGCAGTTACGGGAGGAAAACCTGACTATACCTACGAAATTAATGGCCAAGAAGTATCTAATGATAATAATTACTTGATTAAACGTACAGATACTTATTCTGTAACCGTTACCGACCAGAATGGGTGTAGTGTAACTGAAGATATTTATGTGGAATTCATAGATATTGAAATCCCTAATTTCTTTAGCCCAGATGGCGATGGTATTAACGATCTTTGGAAACCAAAAAATGTTGAGATATTTCCGAATATTTACATGACTATATTTGACCGTTATGGAAGGGAAGTGTATTTAATGAAACAAAATACTATTGGATGGGGTGGTTTTTATAAAGAAACCAACCTTCCAGTTGGAGATTATTGGTACATTATAAAACTCAATGGAGAAGAAGACACTCGCGAATTTGTCGGGCATTTTTCGCTATACAGATAATACCATAGTATGAAAATTTATAGGGAATCCATCACATATGTGATGGGTTTTTGTTTTAGTTCTCTCATCGCTATGTGTGTGTCACGTACAACCTTCAAGCTATTAGTAGTGCGGAGGCAAAGAAACTTTTTTGTTTCCGTCTACGCACGTAGCAAAAGCTTTTTTTGTTTTCAGAGCAAAATCCTAAAGATTTTGCGGACACATTAAATATACGCAAACCCTTGAATTAAACACCAAACCCCGCATTACTTCATAGGTTTTGTTATGCGCTGGTATTTCCCTGATCCAATTGGATTTCCACTATTTTTTCCAATTCACTTTGTTTAAAATCGAATCAGTTTTGCCTAAAATTTGAGCCGTCGATGAGATGATTAAAATTTTGAAATGGTTTTTTCCTTCTCAAAACTTTTCAAAACCTCAAATTTTATAAAATCTGCTTTCTGTTCGTCCATTCTTTTCAAGTCTTCCCTGAATATTTTTCGAATCTCATCTTCGGCTGAAATGTTTGAAAAATTCGGAATGGGTACAATTTCATCGGATTTCAAGTTGTAATAGCAATTATAACCACAGTCCAGATTTTCTGCAATTTCTTTTATTCTAGCGTTGCTCTAAAAAAGTAAGTAGCGTCACCAGGAATAGCTTCTACGATGGTGTGTACATGTTTTTTGTAGCGTGATCTGTCTTCTTCGGGAGCGTTAGGAAATTCATATTTTCCTATAACTTCGGTTTTTACCAAATTCCATCCGGGTTTAAAACTAAGGTCATACATTACATTAGTTTCAACTAGTAGGGGAGTTCCTGTATTGCTTAAATCTCCATTCCAATTTTCATTAGCCTTTATCCCACATGCCTCTTCTGCATAAACCCATGATAAAATGTACCCTTCATCACCATAATATAAATCACCCATCGTTAATAGATTTAGAGTAACTTTCACGGAATTACCAATGGTTAAAATTCCAATTTGTTTTTCATTTTGGTATACTAATAAATAAGCATTGAGCTTAAAGCCAGTATTTTCGTTTGTGTATTGATATGAATCTGCATAATGAATATCAAAAAAGGTATTACTGTTTTTATAATTATTCAAGGGTTTTAAAACAGGAACTTTATTTGTAGGATTCAATGCAATAGTTCCATCTGCTTTAATTACACCAACTTTTATATACGCTACTTTATCTTTTCTTGAGTCATAGTGATAATTAAAAACAAGATCGACGTCTCCATAGTTCCAATTAATTAATTAATATAGTATTGTTATTACTGGCTAGCGTATTTTTCCAATATTTATCTTCATTTATTGTGGACTTAGGGATTGGATTTATTCTATTATTTTTTGACTTTTCAGCTAATTCAAGTCTTTTTTCTTGGGCATTGGCTTGCTGTAATAATTCTTCAAGGCCAATACATTGCATTATACTATCGCGCATCTTCAGTGCCTTATCAATCATTTTTTGTTGCTCTGGAGTTTGAGAAAAACCAATGCAACTCATTAGAAATAATAGGATTATAAGTTTTTGTTGTCGTATTTTCATGATTTGTTCATTTTTTTAATGATATGTTCGGAAACTTCAATGGCTTTTTCCTTGTTTTCAGTGGCGTTAGGAGTGACTTTTACGTGGACATGAAACATATATTTATTTGAAAGAAAAGTTAATTGAGAAATTCTTGCATCCCAAACCGCCATAGTACCTATATTAGAAATTTCTTGCGGTTCTTTGTAAATTGATGTGGATCTTTTGAACATAGCTGCATTTGCTTTTTTTATCATAACAATTAAAACTTCACTAGGCCTAGTTGATTTAATTTCTTGACCTCCAAAAGATACTGATGTAGTAATTTTACCATCATCCCATTTAAAAATACAAGTAGGGTACGTGTAAACTACATCTTTCATCGCTATAGTATATTCTTCTACTGCAAACATACGTTTCACTTCTTCTATCGAAATTAGTTCGCAAGGAGAATCAATTACAACATACTTTTCACTTCTTCCATTTTTATCTACAGTTTTATTATGCGATGCATCGCTTTTGTTTTTTTTCTCTTGGCAAGAGAACACAAGCATAGAAAATGTAAATAGCAATAACTTTGACTTTATAGTGTTCATAATCTTTATGGTTTAAAAATATTTACCTATCCACATAGTCGTTGGCGGTGTTGATTGTGTTGAAGAAACCTTTATAGTACTCGGCTTAACTATGTTGTCAAAAACACCTTCTTCGTACATGCTTGGTACTTTATGTTTCTGGACACTTTCAATTTTATATTCAATAAAATTAAAACCAGCTTTTAATTCCAAATCGTAAGAATAGAGCGTTTCTATGGTGTCATTTTCGGTATTAGAAACGGTGGAGGTGCATTCGCCTTGATACTTAAAATCTGACTCCATATATACCAATTCAAAATAAGAACCTATAACCGCATTGTTAGAATAGGTATCTTCCAACCAAGGCACTATATTTTTATTGGAAACCATAAATAACAAACCTGAATATGGATTATCTTTTGAACTGAGCGAAATATAACCTGCATTGACCGCTTTAATATTTTCACTTTCGGTTAGGATATCATAACTGTTATTACATTTTGAAAATAAGGTAAAGGCTGTGTCCGACATGAAGTTGGCCTTCATTTCATCAGTAATAATATTTAAATCTTCAGGAAATTTAAAATCTAATTCTCCAGAAACGGAGATAGTTCCTATGGTTATTGGGTTTTCCATACCAAAGGAAAACAAGACCAAATCCATGGCTTTTAAAGGTGGGTTTTCTACTCTAGGCTGCGTTTGAGCCCTAATGCCACTAATGGAAAGAAGCATTAAAAATAAGAGTGTTTTTTTCATGATATATAGCTTTATTGTTTCGTAACGTAATCAATTAATTCTACTAATAAAGTAGGGTAGAAAAAGGATATGAATCCTATTAAAAAAAGAAATAGTAGCAGCACTAAAGCTCCTATAACACCATCCATCCGTCCTGGTTCTAGAGTTGATATTTTAGGGTTAGATGGATTATAGTAAACAACAACATGCTTTCCTTCCGTATAATTGTTCATTAATTCTTTCGCTTTCTTTTGAGGAAAATTTTTAAAAGAATTTGCAAAAAAAGGCTGCTCTCCTTTATAGCTTATGCCATTGATTTCATAGGTGTATAAAAAATCTATGATTCGGGAAAGTGGAAAGTTGAGACACTTTACCACGACTCCATTAATCTTGGGCCAATGCATTGATTGTTTTGCCCACCACCAACGGCGCAGGGTCATAAATAAAAATGGTAAGAGCACTAATTGCAAAACAATGCCCGCGAATTGAAATTGACTAAGTGATTCAAAGTATGCCATAGTTGAATAGCTTTTTGATTATCATATTATTTAAGATTTTTAGTTTATTCGTTCTTCTATATTTTGTTTGCAATAATTATTGCTTTGTAGCAATCATTCCTATTTTTAGCACTTGAATAAACCTGTGCCATCACCCATCATACCAATGATGGCATCCAATCCACCCATAAATTCTCCAACAGGACCAAGTCCAGCAAAAATGAATATTTTTGCAATATTGCAGGCCAATTCTTGTAAAGTGGCAATTATTTTTTGTTCCATTTGGGAGGAATCCATGACTATTATAACCTCACATACAACAGCGTACAATTTAACTAAGGTCATACCATAGGTTGCAACAATACTCAAAGGCACATTGAATGATCCAGTTAAGCTAAATATGCCTGTATATAGATTCATTACTATTTCTAACTCTTTTAATTGCCTTTCTATACTTTTACCTCCTCCACCAGTTCCATCCGCTAACATGCCAAATAATTCGCCAGTTTGTTGATTGATTTGCCAGTAGGCCAAACTCACCGCATCTTCAGCGAAAATTTTAAAATTTCCATCACCCCTGTGAATCCGTTCATTCCAGTAATAGGTATTGGTAAACGTTTCTTTTTTTACTTGAAACCATTTTTCATCAATGGCTTTCTGCCTTTCTATAAGTTGGCTGTTTTTTAATTCAGAGACTGTACTCGTAGTAAAAAAATAACCTTCTCGTATAGCTAATTGTGCTGTTTTTTCTAAGGTAATTTTAAATGCAGATTCTGAGGCTTTCACTAAGGTGGTATAATTTGACGTTGGCAAATAATCAAATGACTTTGTGGATGCCTCTTCTTCAACACCAACTTTATTTTTTATAATTGCAATTCGAATTCCTGAGGCAAAGGTCATTCTTGTGGAGGTAATCGCATTTTCCAATGGTGCCATAAGGGGTAGAATTTCAGGATGATAAATGTAACCGCCTTTACCAAATTCTTCTTTCGCTTTGCTCGTGTCATTGTCTATCAGTGCTTCTCCCCAAGATCTTGTGGTTAATCTATATTTTAAAACATCTGATAAGGCTGCCGAAATTGTAGGGCCTTCACCTTCAAAATAAAGTGTGGCACCTCCAAATATGGTATTTCTTACCGCTATGGAATCTGAATAATCTGGTTTTATATTTTTTTGTGTTATAGGATCCCAACCTGCTAAAACTCTTTTTATAGTGGTATTTCCAATTTTAATAGTGCAATAGAGTCCAATTAAAGCTTGACCTATTTCTGCTGTTGTGCCACTTACAAATTTAAACTTCTCTTTTACGGTAATTCTATGATGATCAATACCTACGATGGCCTCATGCATTTCCTTGGAACCCGTAGTATAATAAGTGAAAACATAGGGAGGGATTTCCATTTTTGAGATATAATCGGTTATAGCTTCTAATGTTTTTACTTGATCTTTCGCATTTATTACCATGCCATTGGTAATTTCTGCCATTTTATTAAAGGTTGCATTCGTATGAATAGAATCGTTATCATATACATTCAACACAACCGCAGGTGCACCGTTTTTATATGTCAGAAAATCAGCTTCTTTATAAGTATCATTATTATCCCCATCTGTTGCATAAATAATTAAATCATAATCAGATTTTGATGCTTTTAATAACCAAGTGAATATTTCTGATGGTGTTTTCCATTTGGTAATAACTGCAGCTGGATATTTTTGTAGAATTGATTGATCAAGGGCAGTAATAAAGGCATCCATATTCTCTTGGTAATATTCTTTAGGCATACTTAAAGAGGTGTCATAGAGAATCAAAATTCGCGGTGTTGGACGGTTACTTTCCATCAAGGCTTGAACTTGAATAGTATTATCGGTAATTGTGAAATCTGAAGTCGATAAACTTTCTACAAAGGCACCGTTTTCGTCAGTTGGTGTAACATGCAATTTCACTAATGGATAATTTGCTGGAAAAGCCTTGATCTTTAATGCTGTAACTTTTTTCTGTAAGTCTTTATTGGGTTTTTTAAGTAGGGTATTTCCATTTATTTTAGGCTCCTCTTCTGAAACATCAATAATTTTTCCATCCAAGGTAAACGGATTTCCTAAAAAGGAATTCTCTTGCATGACTTCAATTTCTTCATCAAAACTTTGAAAAGCTAGAGCAGGAGTGAAGGTGCGTAATGTTCCTATCGGTGTAACCGCTTGCTGCTCTAAACTCAATCCGTTTAAAAAGGCCACATTAATTTGGTTACCAACTACTTGTGTTGCTAACCACTCTCCAGCCACTACTTCTTTTTCAGTGTTAGGGTCAATAGCATCTCTATAGCTAATAGTAACATTGACTTTTTCATCATTATTTTTTACAGGATCCGCTTTCGAAATACTTTGAGGATAATCATTTTTTAATTCCCCAAAAACAATTGTAGGATCAAAAAGATGCGCATATTTTGTTTCACCATTTAAAATGAATTCCACCGTTGGTGTTCTCCAATTATCCCAACGAAAACTGAAAGAATGTTTATCTAAATTTTCTTTATTTGGAATTTGTTGCCACAGTTTTTCAGCTAATGATTTCGATTCTTTATGTTCTTCATCAATAGTCGGAATTTCATTAGTTGAATTTCCTTCGACTTGGAGTTCTTTTTTCCATTGCTTCCATTGACTTTTAGCTATATCAAGACCAAAATTGCGCTGTATGGGTCTTAAAAAAAAGGCAGGTATTTCTTCAGGTTGTATATCTGTTCGTTCAAAAACTACTTTTGAAGTGACGCCAGCTTTAGTGTACATATAATTTAAAAGCTCTGCTTTTTCGCGTGGAGTAGCCATTCCGTATCTTAAAGCCCCTTTTATTCCCCATTTTAGCTGCGTACCACTGTATCCTACAGACTTTTCTGCCGCAGGCATTAAATAAATTTCGTCACGAACAAAATCAAACATAGCTTTGGCATCATTTGAGGCTATTAAAAATTTCATTCTACCCTCTAAATGATCAGGACTTGTTTCTAATGCCATTAGCATTTCTTCCCAGACTTTGTAAGGAGCTTTGCCAGTACCTACAAAATTAGGTTTGTCATCTTTACAGCTCGAAAAAACCAAAGGAAGTTGTGCAGCAGCATAGATTAGGGCTAATTGCTGAATAAATTCACGTCTGTTACTACCGCCTGTTGTTTTAGAGTTTTTCATGATTTTACTTATTTATTCATTTCTTGATATTCTTTCAGGGCATTTATATCAAAAGCTTCCCAAAGCTCATCAGGGTTCATTGCTTTTGCATTTAGAGAAATATAAAATCGATTGTCATAAATTAACTTCATTTCTGTTTCATTATACTTAGTCTCACTTATGGTTTTAATACCATCTCGTTCAATTTTGATCGATTTGTTTTTGTCTGTAGAAGGAGGTACATAAGAATAGAAGCCAAGAAATGTGGTTACTAATGGATTATTTTTTCCTGCAGCATCTGCTACGGATAATAATATTTTTCGGTTTCCAAATTGCCCAACAACTTGCTGCATGTACGGAATAGCATTAACCTTGTCTAATGAATAACCCATTAATTCTTTTGGAAATGCTTGCACTAATTCCTCATCGGTTAAGGGTGTTTTCTTTAAAAGGTCATTGGTAATGATGTCAAAATCGGATGGCTGATGAGTACTTTTTTCTTCAGTTGGTTCAACTGCTTTAAGTAAACCTTTGGTTACCTTTTTAGCTTCTGAATTGCATGAGATAAATAGTAATAAAACTAGGATTGAGTGGAGTATATTTTTCATTTTTTTAGATTTAATAAGTTATTCTTCGTTAATTCTAAAGTCATTGATGCTAAAGTTTTCGGTCACAATTCTGCCATGCATAGGAAATAGATTTGCTTCCTTATTGTTAATTCCCCAACGGAATCCTCTGCCATTAAAAGTGATTACAATTTTGGTATCAGAAAATTCTTCTACAACCAATTCGCCATCAAACATTTCATAAATTAATGGTATAGCTGGGTTATCACTTTTAAAATCAAAGGATAGCTTACTTTGCTCTTTGGTGCCGTGAACCTCTTTTATTGGTAGTGCAGCCGTTTGTTGCCTAATAGTTATCGATTTTTGACTGAACATATCAGGAGATTGTAAGTTGACTTGTACCGATTGACCATTAAAGTCAGTTATTCTAAATTGAACGGCATTGTTTTGATAGATGACATCTGTACTCTTTTCTGAATTATACGCTGTCAAGTTGAAATCTTGCCCATTCACGATTGCCTTAATATTCACCTTGGCAATTTTTCTTGTATTTTCTTTCTTTTTCTTGGGGACTGTTTTAGGAACTGATGTTTCTATAACAGGGCTATTGCTCTTTTTAACCTCTTCTTTACAACTAAAAAGTAGTAGGCTTATGAATATTGCTAATGGGATGTTGCGTGTTGTTTTCATTTTTGGAACTTATAATTTTTCTGTTACAATTAATTTTGCCAAGGCGATGGTTTTTTCTTTATCGGTAATAATATCATCAGAAATATCAATCTTTAGGGTGAATGAAACACCATTATAATACACTTCTAAATGTTCTTTTGTAGGATTCCAATAGGCACTTTCACCAACATTATTTACTTTTGTTTTTTCTGGATATTTTTCAAGGTTTACATAATCCATAAATGATTCCAAATCGTCTTCACCATCCACCCATTTTATCTCGACAATATCAGTAAGTGAAGAAATACTTCGTTTACGATTTGAAGCTGATTTTTCTTTCACTATCGTTCTACCATTCTCCCAATTGTACCTCAATATTTCACCTGTCATGCCTTTTAAGATGTGCGTTTTTCTTGCTTTTGACGGCTCAAAACCAGTTATTCTTGATGCTATTTCTAGCGTCAACAATTCTTCATAATCACCGTTAAACACAAAATCGTTTTGAGCACTTGGCGCAATAGATGCTGAATTAGAATCATCATTTTTTGTTTCGTGATTGGGAGCTTGCCCATTTCCTTTGCATGAAAAAAGCAAGAGGGCAAAAACAGTCGTTAACAATAATTTTTTCATAATGTTTAGTTGTGTTTGTCTAGTTTTTTTAGGTTTTCAAAGTCGATATATGACCACAATACAGCTGGTGAATCAGGACCTTCTAGGGTGATTTTGAACCGATTATTGTAAACAAATCGAATGTAATTACGCTTAATTTTAGGTTGTAAAAACGAAATGGTTTTATAGCCATCTCGTTCTGAATAAACGTATTCGGTTTGAGGTGGCCCTTGGGGCATTATTTTATAGCTATCAAAAAATTTTTGTACAACTGCACTTGAACCTACTCCATCTTGAATAAAAAAATTATACCCCTTCTTTCCTATAGGCTCATACATGCCTGATGTTAATTGAGGACTAACCTGAAGGGCATAATCACCAATTGGTTTGTTGCCATGGATATCTTTAGGTATGATTGCAAATAATTCAGCGTTGGTTAAAGGAGTTTTCTTTTTTAATGCTTTGTATATCTCCTTTTCACTTTTGGTAATTTGTAAAGGATTGGTCAAAACCTCTTCCTCTGCATTTTCAATGGCAGAAGAAATTGTTGCGTTCTCTGATGTTTTCTTTTCTTCGTTGGAACTGTCTTTGCAAGAAAATAATACTACCAAAATGCAGCATAAAGAAATATAATTTTTCATGGTTGTTCTTTTATTCAAGAGTCAATTTTATATTAGCTGGACTAATACTTCCTTTTACCTTTTGTCCTTCAGACGGTACCAATTGTAAAATAATTTCAAATGATCTGGCTCCTTTAAGTGGAAGATTAGTATGCCCATTTGCTGTAAGTTTTTGTAAAGCAGGAATAGCATCAAAAGCTTCTATAGGCACAAACATATCTCCTGGTATCCAAGGCCACCCTTTTCGTGATGTCTCTGAAATAGTTTTTCCATTGTGTTTTAGGGTAGTTTTCATATCAAAAAGTACAATGCCTTCCGATTCAACATTGGTGGTTTTGAAATTAAAATTGATGCTGTACACACCATCTTTAAAGGCTTTAAATAATGCTACTGGAGATTTTTGTTTTATGGTATTGCCTTTCATTAATCCTTTAATTGAAAGTTTACCTTCAACCGATTGTGAGAAGGAAAAAGTTGTTGTTAAAAGAAGTGCAATTACTACTAGGGTGATTTTTGTTGTTTTCATAGTTTTATATTTTTGAAATAGATTTAATTTTTACAAATGAATGTTGATTAGAGTAAATTAATTGGGTATAAAAAGTTGCTTATTTACACCCAATTAGTTTAGGTTGTTATTTAAGCTTAGTCTACTAACTCAAATTGAAGCCAAACAGCAGCTTTCTCCCCAGGGTTTCCAATTCTTATAGGACCTTCAAGAACTAAATGATTTAAGCTTTTTTGAATATTTGACAATGGAATATTTCCCGTTCCGAAATTGTGAAATTTTACATTTTTTGCAATAGTTGTATCAAAAAATGGAGTGCTTTCATTTAGTGGTCTAGCACCTGAGAGAACTTCCAAAACTTCTTTAATATTAACAGAAATAGAGGTGTTATTTGCCAACACCTTATCCTTGCCGTTTGTATATTCTTTTAGCCAAGTGTATATTTTGAATTTTGCGTTTGGATCATTAAATTCATCATAGGATATATCAAATACTAATGAATTATTTATAAACCTATTCCTGTTTGTTGGTTCATTTCCTTCTCTTACATGTAACTGGTTTTGCATATCACCAGAAATAAGAATATTAGATACATTTGCCACTTGAACTGGGCCATTTTGTCGTGCAGGAAAAATAGTAATGTCTCTTTGGCTGTATTTTTTAGTTGCACCATTAGCTTCGTAAGCTATATACTGTTGAATAGCATAATCGTCAGGATTATCGCCACCACCATCTCTACCATTAATATTTTGAATATCGGTTAGGGTAACTTTTAGTTTAAAATTCTGTTTTGGAATACAGGTTCTTACAATTTGTTTTAATTTATTATCTAAACCAACACGTTCATTTTTTAAATTTTTAAGCTCATAACCAATAGGGAGTGCTAATTTGTGATCAAAAGGTCGGTCTTCTAAATATGAAATAATATCAGGAACTCCATTTTTTATAGAATTTTCAATAGACTTAACAGCCCCTACGGTACTGCCTCCGTAATAGTAAGCTTCTATTTGTGTATCTGACCTTGATTTCAATAAACTATATGCAGCTTTAACTTCGGCCGACCCAATTACGCCAGAAACTTTGGCTTTCAAATTAATACCAAGTTCTTCAAGGTTTTTATCGGATTTAAAAATAATAACTCCTTTTCTACCATAATTTACTTTGGATAAATAAATATAATCTTCTGTTGAAACGGTTGGATTTACAAAAACTTTTGACGGATTCATGCCATCCACATCTATACTGAACATGTTTTGAGAAAACTCAATCATGTAATAGTTTGATTCTTTTTCCGTCCCGTAGTTTAAACCTACAGATCCGGAAAACATACCCATTCCAGAACTATATTTACCTGTAAGTTTAAAACTCATTTCTTCTAACGAGTGTACTTCGTGGTAAGAAAAACTCATTTGAGCAGGTACTGGATTACCATTTTGTCTGATAAAGTTATTTTCAGCATTGGATATTTGAGATTTTTTACTTGGATTCATTACTTCAAAAACAGGATTGGCAATTTTTAAATCAGTACTCAATGTTATGGGATTCCTATCATTAATTTCTTCAATAGTATATGATCCATCAATGAAAGACATAGCCTTCATCATGATGCCTGGCTTTAACCAGTCAGGCTTTGCATTCATAGAGAATGCTTTAAAATCTAATGCTTTAATTTCTACTGTTAATAGTTCTTTTGTACATATACGGTTTGTGTTATTAATGACGCCGCCTTTTTTTACTGTTGTTTTGTTGGTTTCGATAAAACTATTATTAACCAATGTCAATTCTCTGGCTCCTTCCTTATCATTTTCAGAACCTACTTTTAATGTTTTAAAATATTCCTTGGCTTTTACGACATCTAACTGAGGAATAGGTTTTTTGTTGAATTTGGATAAATCAACGTTTTTTTCCTTCTGGATGGTGATTGTTTTTTGAGGTCTTAATTGAGCTGTTACATTTAAAGTAACTAGGCATAATGAAATGCTGAACGCAAGTTGAATTATTTTTTTCATGATATGATCGTTTAGATTTTTTAAAAGTTTTTTAAGCATTAATTCGTGGTTACGAATACAGAGGTAACAATGGCATTGTTTGTACCATCTGATAAATTTGTTGGTTCACCGTTTTTCCATAGTTTGGCGACATGTACAGTGCCATTATATTCGAAACCACCAACATATATATCGTTATTTGAAGCATACACCGAATAGGCATTAGCTCTGTGTGTGCCATTGGTAAGGGGAGTTGCCACTCCGTTTTTCCAAAATTGGGCAATGGTTATTTCACTTCCAACTACATATTCACTCCCTACGATATATATGTTTTCTTCAGATACAAAAACAGACCTAGGCTCTGGATAGTGAGTTGCGTTCAAAGTTGAAGCTGTTCCATTTGTCCAAAGCTTGGCTAAGAAAATATCAGGGGTATTTTCGTTGCCAACTATACATACATTATTCTGGTTGACAAAAACCGATCTTGCTTCAACATATTTATTGTTATCCCCAATTGATGTTGCTATTCCGTTTTTCCAAAGTCGGGCAATTCTAGAATCATTAATTTCTTCATAGCCAACTGCATACACATCATTGTTGTATATATAAATTGAACTTACTTCACTATCTTTATCAGATAAGGCAGATGCAACTCCATTTTTCCAAATTTTAGCAATTCTATCGCTACCATTTTTTTCATATCCTCCAGCATACACATCATTCCCTGAAACGAAAATGGATGAAATTCCAGCACTATTTGTACCATCTGTTAAAGAGGTTGAAATGCCATTTTTCCAAATTTTAGCGATGTGTTTCGTGCCATTATATTCAGATCCACCTACATAAACATCATCTCCTGATACATACATCGTTTCCGTCACAACAGATGTAGTGTTCGTGAGGTTCAAAGGAGTGGCAACATCATTTTTCCAAACATTTACAGTAAAATTTGTGCCATCGTACTCACGTACTAGAGCATAAACATTAGTTACAACTTCGTTTTCTGTTTCATCTATTTTAATTGGATCGTCATCATTTGACTTATTACATGAAAAATTGAAGGTTAATAGTAGTAACACTGAAAATAATTTTATTTGTGTTTTCATTTGTCGTTATTTATTTATTTATTTTAAAGGTCAAATGCAATTCGCCAAGAAACATATCGGTTGGAAGCAACCTTCTTTGATGGCTCATTTCATAATCAGTATGTTTTTAAATATTTTTAAACCATTCTTTGTATTTTTCTCCTAAAAAAGGCACGGTACTTTCTTTGCCATTAATGGCATTCATTAATCCTATAATCCACATATAAAGGAGTACGAAAATGCCGAGGATATTTATGATCCAACCCAATATTGGAATCATACCAATGACTCCTAATGCCAGACCTGTTAATGCCAATCCTAATGCCTGTTTAATGTGGTAGGCTGCAAATACATCTTTTTTATCATTATTCATTACAAAGGCAATGATTAATCCAATGAAGGTGATGTAGGCAATAATGGCTATGTTTTTGCCTTCATTGGCAACAGCGCTTTTGTTTTCTGTTGTTTCCATTTTAATTAGTTTTAGGGTCCATGGTGTTATAATCTGATTTATAAATCGTTTTTTGAACTTCTTCAAGTCCTATACATTCCATTGTTGCACTCATTTTATCTTTTTTTAAATCGGTCATTTGCATTTCTAGCATCAACACATAATCATCTTCGCCAAAATAATTTTTCAATCCTGAGGGTATGTTTTTATTCTTTTTTTTGTAGATATCATTAAAACTAACGGGTGCGTCGGCAGTAAAATACATACTGATTTCATATCGGTCGTTGGTAGCTTTTACTCCTGTGCAGTTATATCCCATAATTTCTTTGTCAGGTAAAGATTCATAAGCGAACGATGCAGATTTATCATCAGTTTCTTCTAAATCCAAATCATCAGGCATGCTATTCGTCATCATTACTGAGTTTTTATCAGATAACATATACATCACCGTAATTTTTCGACCGTTGTCCATTACGGTGAACATACTTTCCATAAGTGGGGTAGTAAAGCCAAAGTAGGGTTGCCCTGGTTGAAGAAAGTAGTCTAATACCATATCTCCTTCTTTGGTTTTCATGTTTAAAGAGTATTTCCAACTAAAATCATAAGAGTCAGGAACAAGGTTTGGATCTGCTTTTCCTTTTCCCATGGAAAAAGGATTGATTTCAAAGGCTTTATCTAATGAGTTAGATGCTTTTTCGGCAACTTTGTCCGATGTTTTTTCCACAACAACTTGTTCTGTCTTTTCTTTAATGCGGTCTTTTAATTTTTTAAAGAATTGTGCTTCAATTTGTTGTACGTTTCCTACTAATGCGAGTAAGAATACTACTGTGATTGCTATTTTTTTCATGATTATTATGTTTTTCATTTATCTTTAGTCAGAACAAAAAATGGATTGTTAACATTTCTTTTTTGAAAAATTAACTTTGCTTTAAAATTCACCCTTAGCTTTCTTAAAAGGTAGATGGAAGAAAACCATATAAAAGCGTTAATACATAGTGACTCGAAAGAAGTGAGTGAGCTCTATAATACTAATAGAGAGGCCTTTCTTAATTTTGGAAAAAAGTATGGTTTGTCGTATGATGATCTATGCGACATTTACCAAGAAGCTTTTATAGCCCTTCGAAAACATGCTTTGAATGGTAAATTGGATACCGTAAACAGCTCTTTGAAAACGTATCTTTTCGGAATTGGAAAATTTATGATTTATGATGTACTAAAAGAAAAAAAGAAAACAACAGAGTACAATCCTTCTAAACTTGGCATTCAGGATGCTATTGAATTAGTTTCTACTGAAATTGAACGTGAAGAATTAAGTCATGAACAAGGATTATTACATACTTATTTTAAAAAATTAGGCAAAAAATGTCAAGAAATGTTAACCTTATTCTATTCTAGGGGACTAAGTATTGATGAAATTGTGGAGCATACAGATTATACCGATGGCAGTGTTGTTCGAAGTCAGAAATCCAGATGTTTAAAAACCCTGAAAGACATGATTAAATCATAGCCTATGACGAAGCAAGAAGATTTAATTGAAAAATACATTCAAAACAAACTTTCTCCCGAGGAAGAGTTGATGGTGGATGAACTCCTGCAAAATGATAGTATTTTTAAGAGAGAACTTACGCTACATGCCAATCTTAAAAAGGTAATTAAAAATGATGATAATGATAATTTTAGAAATTTAATTTCAGAATTAGAATCTAAGGCCAAAATTGAAAGTCCAATGGTTAGGCGCACTTATATGAAATGGTTAGCAGCTGCTAGTATTCTATTACTCCTAGGTTTAAGTTATTTTCTAACCTTAGATCAAAAGGCTACTTCAAATGAACTTTTTACTAGTTATTTTGAACCCTACCGTAATGTGGTACAACCATTAGAAAGAGGAAGTGATCAACAAGATGAAAAATCTCTTGCTTTTTTAGCCTATGAAAAAGGGGAGTATGATAAGGCAATAGCCTTGTTTTCAGAATTATATACAACTACTAAAGAACCCTATTATTTATTCTATAAAGCCAATGCCTTGCTGAAATTAGAAAAGGCCAATGAAGCAGTTCCTTTATTATTAGAACATCTTCAAACTAAAGATACCTTAACGGAGAAAACAAACTGGTATTTAGCATTGGCTTATTTAAAACTAAACGATAAACCCAATGCAAGAATAACATTAGAAAAGGTAATTGCAGACGGGAATTATAAGTCTACAGAAGCGCAAAAATTACTTAAAGAATTTAAATAATTTTTTATAAACAAGCCAAATAATAACAATGCCTAGTATTGCCCATAAAAAATAATTGGTGGTGCTTAAAGGCATAGTATTACCTGTGATAACAATGCCAGACCAATAATATGGATGTTTTAAAAATGCATCGTCATTAGCGTTTAAGTAGCTAATTTTTGCTTGTCGCAATGCTTCTTTTTTACTTAAACCATCACTTAAATTCTGATAAAAAGATTCCATTATTTCAGCCGTGCTCTGATCGTTTATTTTCCACAATGTTGTAACTATAGACGGGACACCTGCATAATTAAAGCCTCTTGCTAAACTTAACATTCCCTCTCCTTTTTGTAGTTTTCCAATCCCTGTCTGACACGCACTTAGGGTAACCAAATCAGCATCTATCTGGTAATTATACAGGTCTTTTACATACAGTAAATTAGAAGAAGAGCCACTATTTTCAAATGCCAAGTAGGAATAATCAGGAAACTCATCATTGGCCGAAGCGTGTGTGGCAAAATGAATCAAATTGTAATTGCTTAAATCTTTTTTAAAATTTGATATGCTAGCTCTATTGCCATCATAAATTGTTCCTTTAAAATACGCTGAAATATTCTTTGCCTCTTGCCCATTATAAAGTAAAGGACTCATATCAAACCGTTCTTGATTAGTGGTATTTAGGGTAACAGCTTCACTAAAATGAGGAGCAAAAATCATAAGCTTATTCTTGCTGTTGATTTTGGTTTTATTTTGCTCTTCAAACAAGGTCGCCGAACTAGCATAACTAACACTATAGTTCAATAGTACATAAGACATTTCATTAGTAGCATCGGTCTGTAGCACATCAAATGGAATATAATTTAATACATCATCTGCAAGAATTATGATATCAGAAATTTTGTTATTTTTTAGAGCGGGTGCTAAAATAGCATTGTAGATAAGAGTGCTGTTTGCTGTATAGGATGTGCTGTCTTCTATATTTGGTTTTGATAGCTGTCTATAAAAATCTGTAATGGTATTTTTGAGCGATTCGCTAAATGGGAACTTATAAATAGCGTTATTTTCATTTGTAATTACTGTTAAGAATAGTTCATTATCTGTAACTAAATAACTAAAAATCGCCTGATTAGAATTTAATTCCTTTTGCAAGTCTTGTGATGAAATAACATCAGATATATACTTAAGCGCATAATATTTCGGATATTCCTTCTCAATTTTGGCGATATAATCATAATATTTCTTTTTAGCTAAAAACAGGGAATCTGTCAGAGCAGATTTATCCTTCTGACTTGAGTTAAAAACTTCTTCATCTAAATACGCTATTTTGGCTCTAAAGATTTGCTCTTCGCTTATGATATGATTGGGGATATTACCATATTTAGTTGCTTCCGAATTTCTCTGAGCCTCCAGTAATGATATGCTTTTGCTTTTCTCCATATAGTAAAAAGCATCATCAATATACGTACTTTCTTTACTATGTTGGTACAACTCATATGAAATACGGACCATAGTTTGAATGGCAGGATAGGTTTCGGTAACCAAAAATTCTTTATCTAATTTACTTTCAAACTCAGGCCGTAGAACGTCCAAAGTTTTTATGATGGCTTTAGAAGTATTATTCGCCGTTTTTAAATAGTTGATGTCATTTGTTATACGATATGCGTCAAATAAAGCATTGAGTTTTTCTTTTAAAATAGTGATTAAAACTGTTTTAGAAATTGCTTTTTCTGGATTTGGATTTGCGTTAGGATTCAAATCATCAAAACCTTTTTCTAACTGAATTAATGCCAATTGATATTGCTCTAAGCCTTCTGGTATTTTTTGTTGTCTTATAAACACTTTTCCTAATTTGGCATAGGCTATTGCTAGATCTTGATGCTTTTGATACTCACGATACTTATTTATTTTTGATAATCCATCATGATAATAAGAAACAGCTTTAGTGTAGTCTTTAAGTCCGGAATAGGCATCGCCATAAATTAAATCCACCTCTCTTGAGAAAGGATTGTCTCCTGAATAAATATGAGCACTTTCATTTAAAGTGGTTATGGCTAATTTAAACTTACCTTGTTTTATATAATTTGTTGACAAAAGTAAATTAGTGGAAAGTATTCTGTTTTTAAAACTAGGATCTTTTATTTTAGAATTATAAAAGGATATTGCTTCTGTTAGTAATACGTTTGCCGCTTTAAAATCTTTTTTGTCTTCATATACCTGAGAAAGTAGTTTCTTGGAATTCATAATTGAGGACTCCCAATCATTAATACTATCTTTATGTGTAGAAACTAAAGCGATATTTTTTTTATAATTATATTCTGCTAATTCATATTTACCAGTATGTTTATAAATAACTCCTAGAAAACTATATAAACTAGATAATGTAGCCAATTCACTACTTGTTCGCTCGTTGTCAGGAATTGCATTCATTTTTATGAAAAGCTCTTGAAAGTATTTTTTAGAAGAGGCGTAATCTTTAATTTTATAATGGTAATTACCTTTGTCGAAAAGTAAATAATCTGTATAATAATTGAGGTTAGGTAAGGTTTTGAAACGCTTATCAAATTGTAAAAGGCTATCTTCTAAATTAAGATTTTTTTGGTAATTTTTTAAATCGTAGTAGTGACCATTCGCATTCATTAAATAGAGATACCCACTAAGTATGTATTCTAATTCATTCTGATCATTGGCTAAACGTATGGTTTTTTTATAGTAATAGTATGCACTATCTTTATTGGAATAATGATAGTTATACGCCTTGCCGTAGGTTTCTTCTAGTTCAGTGCCTTGTGCAGTAGTAGACTGTAAGCATAAAAGTATATAGAATAGGAGTATAACAAGATACTTCATAAAAAAGCTCTCCTTTTGATGGAGAGCTTAAATATACTGATTTTAAGTAATTTATAGACTAATTACTGGAGTGGGTATAGTTATTTCACCAACTACTTTTGTTTTAATAGTAGTGTACATTACACCTTCGCCATTATAGTTAGTGCTTACCTGCAAAGCATTTTGACCAAAAGAGTCTTCAACAGGTTGAAATGATATATCTAATGATTGATTCTTAGAGTTTTTTACAACAACTTTTGTAATAGCAAGCTCCTTACCTAGAATAATTAGGGTATTCGAAGATATTTTTTTTGTAGGATCACAATTGCCAGTTTCAAGACAAGGCTGTGGTGGTGGTAGTGGTTTAAGTCCCTTAGCTGGTTTTAATAGAATTAAATAATCATTGAATCTAGTTAGTTTCTCAATTTCTTTCTGAATATTTTCTAGTTGATTAATAACTTCTTTGTTACCTTTTTCTAGTTCAGCGACAAGTTTTGTTTTTAGTAATCCTAACCTTGTAATTTCGGCTTCTGTACTTAAATAATACATTTGAATACCATAGAGTTCGTCATACTTTTGCTCTGTAGCTGTTTTAGCAGTAATAGAAGTCAATTCTTCTTGCGATGTTTGCTCTTGATTGCTGCACGACAGTATAACAAAAGCGCTTAGAAATAGTGTGAATAGAGTCATTTTTTTCATTTTATATTCGATTAATTTATAATTAGTCCTTTTCGTTTTTAGGATGTTAACATGCAAAAAGAGAAAAATTTATTCTCTGTTAATAGGATAAAAGTTAATGGGGGAATTGGTGGCAATTAAAAAACTATTATTAAAAAATAGTCGCACTAATTTTAATCAAAAGTCCGATGGTATTGAGCAACGGATACTCAATAGTACAAAAAATAATAACACGTTGAACTCAATTTATAAGCCTAAAAAATAGGTTATAACTAATTTAAAACTCCATATTTTTAAGTATGTACCACCTTTTTAAACTGTTATACAACATAAATAGTGGTTCTTTTATCGAAGATAATAGATTTACATTCATAAAAAACCAAACCACATATTCATGAAAGAAAAAGCAATAATTTTAGTATTTACCCTTTTAGGATTAGCATCATACGGCCAACAAGGAATGAAATTCGGTGTTCAAGGAGGCATACCTTTAGAGAATTTTAATGACCAAATAGGTATTGTACTTGGAGTAGACTTTGGTCATATGTGGGCCTTAAGTGAAGTGGTAGATGCTGGAATTATGGTTGGGTATATTCATGGATTTCCTGAAAAATTCGGTACTGAAGATGCTTTAATAGATTTGCCAAGCATTCAATTTTTGCCAATTTCCGCATCAGTAAGAGTTTGGACTTCCAATTCATTTTCATTTGGTGGTGAAATTGGACAAGCTATCGGCATAAATGAAGGTAACGATGGTGGTCTATATTACAGGCCGCAAATAGCTTATCTTATGGGTCCCAACACAGAGGTGAATTTATCTTATACGACTGTACAATTAGAAAATACTTCTTGGAATACGGTTACTCTTGGTTTTTTACACACATTAGTACTTAAGCGGCCATATTAATCTTATTGCTTCAATACGATTGTTTACACTTTGATTTTCATCTTAAATTATTTATAGTATGGTAGTGTAGCCTTTTTCATTTTTTTTACAGAAAAATACCACTATTTTTGTAGTTACAAGCTTTGACTTTGTTTTTAATGGAATAATTAAAATGATTAAACACTTTTAAATCAATCAATTAAATTTTGTAAGTTTATAAAGGAGCCAAAAAATGGTTGATTCAATTTTTAAAGAGGTATGAATTTAAAAATAAGCTTTCACTTTTAAATAGCCGTAAAATTTTGAAAAAACCAATTGAAGAAGATTTAGATAATTTGGTGTTGGTTGCGGCTACCCTGTGCAATTGTCCAGTAAGTCTAATTACTTTTCTACATGAGGAAAATCAAGGACTGAACTCCAATTATGAATTAGGGCATTTTGATGCATCATCTCATCATGGGATTGCTGCTCAGCTTATAAAAAATACGGATAGTATAACTGTAATCAATGAGTTTCAAAAGTATATTTTGTCTTCTGATAGTAGTATTAATTCATTTCAATCTCCTTATGTTTTTTATGTTGGTTGCCCGCTTATAGCGCGAAATGGAGTGTGTATTGGCTCCTTAAGTATTTGGGATACAAAGCCACATCAACTAACCAGATCTCAGGAAAAATCACTAGAGATACTAAGTAGTCAGATAATAAAATTATTGGAGTTTCAAAGTAATGTAACCTCAAAAGAGGAACTAGTTGGGAATAGTAAAGCCATCGAATTTTATGAAAATATATTAGAGACGAATAATATTGGGGCTTGGCAGTTTAATTTGCTTAATGAGCAATTTAAATTGGATGCAAGATCTAAGAAGGTATTAGGCTTTTCCGAGGATTATATTAAAGATTTTAGTTTTGATTCTTTTTTAGATATTATTTATGAAGATGATGTCGCTGGGGTAATTGAAATTTTAAATAAAATTAAGAATAAAGGCATTACTCACTATGAACACGAAATTCGAATCCAGCATAAGAAAGGTTATTGGCTTTGGACGATTATCAAAGGTGATGTTGTAAAATGGAATGATTTTGGCGATCCCAGCATTCTTAGTGGTAGCTTACAGGATATACATGATTTTAGAACCACAGAGTTACAACTTAATTCTATAATTGAAAATTTAAACTGTATAGCATTCCGGCATATTTTCTTTAAAGATGGTACACAAGAAATAGTTCATATTACTGAAGGAGCAACCAATTTATTCGGTCTTACCGCTAAAGATTTTTATGATGATTTTGAGAATGTAAGGAAACTTGTACATAATGAAGATAAACTTGGATTGTCTCAAATACTAGAAAAGTCAATTTCCTCTTTGGAAGAATGGAAGCATGAATGGAGAATTCATCATCCAGATGGTTCTATACGGTGGCATAAAGGAGTTGGTCGGCCAGTTCAGAACAAAAATGGAAGTGTTAGTATAGATACCGTGATTGTAGATATTTCGGAAGATCGAAATAAGGAAGAAAACCTTAAGGAAATCAATAAAAAATTAAATCAAGCACAAAAAATAGCCAAATTAGGATATTGGCAATGGGATCTTACGACTAGGACAGGCTTATGGACCGATCAGGTTTATAAGATTTATGGAATAGAAAAAACTGATGTTCAGCCTAAAGCCGAAGATGTTCTAGATACCGTTTTTCCGGAAGACTTAGATATCATTAATGAGAAACGTAAAAATGCACTTGAATTTGATCAAGAGTTAATTACAGAAAATAGAATTCAACTTCGAGATGGTACTATTAAATGGGTACGACAAATAGGGCATTATACTAAAGATTCCACAGGTGTGCCTATTAGCTATGAAGGAACAATTCAAGATATCACAGAGAGCAAATTAGTTTCTCTTGCGTTGGAAGAGAGTATACAACGCTATACATATGTAACCAAGGCAACCTCTGATGCTATTTGGGATTTAGATTTTTTGAAAGGAAAACTATATTGGGGTGAGAATTATAAAAAGCTATTTGGACATCCATCCTTGGACTCTGTTGAAGATGATTTAGCCTATTGGGAATCAAAAATACATCCTGATGATAGAGAAAGAATCATCGAAAGTTTTAATGCATGCATTAAAAATGGAGTGGTAAAATGGGAAGAAGAATATCGCTTTATAAATGTGAATAATGAATATGCTAATGTTGTAGACCGAGCTTTTGTTATTAGAAATGACAATGGGGAGGCTATTAGAATGGTAGGAGCCATTCAAGATGTAACTGAGAAATTACAAGCATTTGAAGAAATTAAACGATCTAATGAGCGATTTGAAAAAGTCGCTGATGCTACTCATGATGCTATTTGGGATTGGGATTTAGTGAATGATATTTTATATCAAGGGCCTGGATATTTTAAATTATTTGGGCATAAAATATTAAAAAACAAGGGTAATTTATCTTCTTGGAAAAAATTTGTTCACCCAGAAGATTTGCCGTTGGTAATGGGGAATACAGAAAGGATGATGGAAAGTCAAACGGAAGAGTATTTTAGTACCGACTACCGATATTTAAAAAGCGATGGCACTTATGCCAATGTTATAGATAGGGGAAGAGTTATAAGAAATAAGGATGGTGAAGCTATTAGAATGGTCGGGGCAATGCAAGACGTTACTGAAAGTAAAATGTATGAAGAGTCACTAAGACTCTTAAATCATGATTTAGAGAAACAAGCACGAGAACTTTACCACTATAATGAAGAACTGGAACAATTTGCCTACGTTGTTTCTCATGACCTTCAAGAACCATTAAGAATGATCTCCAGTTTTTTAATGTTATTAGAGAAAAAATATAATGACGTTCTTGATGATGAAGGGAAAAAATATATACATTTTGCTGTTGATGGTGCCAAGCGAATGCGGCAAATTATACTTGATCTGTTAGATTTTTCAAGAGTTGGAAGAACAGATGAAGAGTTAGAGACCATAGATTTGAACGAATTGGTTGCTGACGTTCAATTAATATTTAGACAAGAAATAGAAAATAAAAACGCCAAAATACAGATAAACCCATTGCCAGTTATACAGAACTATAAGATTCTTTTAGATCAATTATTTCAAAATCTTATAGGTAATGCGCTTAAATATCAAAGAGAAGGAGAAATACCCATTATTGATATTTCGCATGAAGATCTTGGAACACATCATCAATTTATAGTGTCTGATAACGGTATTGGAATTGATTCTGAGTATTTTGATAAAATTTTTGTAATTTTTCAGCGTTTGCATGGAAGGAATCAATATAATGGAACAGGAATAGGTTTGGCATTGGTTAAAAAGATTGTAGATAACCTTCAAGGTGAAATTTGGGTAGAAAGTGATCTTAATGTAGGGTCTAAGTTTATTTTTACAATTAAAAAGAATAGTAATTATTGAAACAAAACCTTATGAAAAGTATCACAATTTTACTAGTTGAAGATAATGAAGGAGATGTTTTACTCACGACAGAAGCTTTGGTAAGTTGTAAAATCACCAATAAATTAAAAGTAGTAAATGATGGCGAAGAAGCGCTGAATTTTCTAAATAAAAAGGGTCGTTTTGTGAATGAAACGCTACCTGATTTAATATTGTTAGATGTTAACCTACCCAAAAAAAACGGACATGAAGTTTTACATGGAATTAAAACCAACAGTAAAATTAAACACATACCTGTAATTATGTTAACGACTTCATCATCTATCCTAGATGTGAAAAAGGCATACTCCAATTATGTGAATTGCTATATTACCAAGCCAGTAGAGCCTCAAGATTTTATAAAGGCCGTTTCAGAAATAGAGAATTTCTGGATTAATGTTGTTGAACTACCTCAATAGCTCTTTTTTATGATTAAAGATAAATCACTATATACCATCTTAATTGTTGAGGATAATCCTGGAGATCTTTTCATTTTTCAAGAATACCTAAGGGATCAAATATTAAACCCCAGTATACATACAGCGCTTAATTTTAAAGAAGCTGAGACAATGCTTAGTTCTAATGAAATTAATTTTGATATCATTTTTTTGGATTTGTCTTTGCCAGATAAAAATGGGGTTGAATTAATTCATGAAACTGTAAAGTTAGGCTGTAAAACGCCTATTGTTGTTTTAACGGGGTATTCAGATATACAATTCAGTATAAAATCATTGCATCTTGGTGTTTCAGATTATTTGATAAAAGATGAGATTACTTCTTTAACCCTCTACAAGAGTCTTAGATATAATATTGAGAGAGGTAAATATATTGTCCAGTTAGAGCAATCGGAGAAGAGATATATGGATTTATTTCATTTAAGTCCGCAACCCATGTGGATCTATGACATAGATACCTTGCGTTTTTTAGATGTAAATAATGCCGCTATCGCACATTATGGATTCTTGTATGAAGAATTTTTAGCAATGTGTATTACAGATATAAGGCCAAAAGAGGATGTAAATCTAATGATGGAAGTAGTGAATGCTACAAAGAAAAAAAGAGATAGAAAATATAATGGCTTTTTTAAACATCAAAAAAAGAATGGTGAAATTATAACTGTCGAAATTACGAGTAATCTTTTTGCACATAATGGTAAAACTGTTCGAATTATTTTAGCTAATGATATAACAGAGCGTGTAAATTATATAAAGGCAATTGTTGACCAAAATAAAAATTTAAAAGAGATAGCATGGGTACAATCTCATGTGGTTAGAGCGCCATTAGCAAGAATGATGGGGCTAATTAAAGTGCTGCAAAATAACACCGATGAAGTTTCTCATGATACTGATTTTTTGTTTAATGAGTTACTTAAATCAGCAGATGAATTAGATGTCATTATTCGAGAAATTTCAGATAAGGCTTCAAAAATTGAAATAAATAATAAGAAATATGACCTTGGAAATATTACTAGTTGATGATGATATAGTTGTACAATATTTGCATAAAGCAGTATTGTCAAAATGTAATTTTCCAGAACAGAAATTCTTTTCTGATGGGCAATTGGTGCTAGATTATATTCTTAAAAATAAGGATGAAGATATTTTATTTTTGATTTTATTAGATATAAATATGCCAGTCATGAGCGGGTGGGAGTTTTTAGATGAACTAAAAAATCATACAATTAAGCCATTACTCAAAGTGGTCATTGTAACCTCTTCTATTGATAGTTCAGATAAAGAAAAAGCTGAAAAGTATCAAGAAGTATTTGAATTTATGGAAAAACCTTTACAACAAGAATTAGTGTGTAATTTAAAGAATGATCCGGATTTAGTAACTTATCTAAATTAGAAGTAAAAAAAGCACTTCTTAATAAGCGTAAATCTTTATTTTTTATTTACTAATCCTTTTGTGAACTCATTTAAAGTTTCCACTTTTTCTTCAAAATCTCCTTTTATTGTTTTTCTGAATTCATTTAAATTTTTCACCAAATCATCAATATTGTCAGGAATAACATCCTCAAAAAACTGACGTAATCTTTTCGCTGTTGTTGGTGATTTTCCATTGGTTGATATGGCCACCTTTACATTTCCTTTGGTAACAATACCACCCATATAAAAATCACAAAAAGGAGGATTATCTGCAACGTTCACCAAAATATTTTTAGCCCTACAGTCATGATATACTTGCTCATTAACTATAACCATATCTGTAGTAGTAATCACCATATGTTTATTTTCTAAATAACTGTTGTTATATTCAGAGACGTTCATTTTAATGTTGTACTTACTTGCTAAGGCAATAGTCTCTTTTCTGAACATAGTCGAAACCATTTCAACTTGTGCATCGGGACTTGATTTTAATAAAAAAGTTAATTTCTCTAAGGCAACATTCCCACCTCCTACAATGAGTATTTGTAAATTGGAAACTTTTAAAAATACGGGATAAAGAGTGTTGCGTTCCATCTTCATAATTAATTAACCTAATTAGTAATAATCTTAAGGCAAAGGTATGATTTCAAATTTGTTTTTCAACACACGCCAATATGACTTTATTGGCTTTGCAAACTAAGTATGGTACTATTGATCAGGGAATAATGTGCAACATTCAGAAAATTTTTATAATTGGAGAATATACTATTGTAATACTGCTTATAAAGTAAATAGTGAAATTCAGAAAAAGTAAATTTTAAATAATTTTTTCTACAGTAGTTTGTCTAATACCTTATTGAACCTGATAATTGTCATGTTTAATTTGGGCTTTAGCTAGTAGGTTTGTGTTAAATAGTCTGATGTATGTGCAGTTTAATACAAAAATATAATGTTCCTGGCCCTCGGTATACAAGTTATCCCACAGTTCCATATTGGGATATGGAAACATTTTCTGGAAAAAAATGGGAAACTACATTGCAAAAAAGTTTTAAAGAAAGCAATGCTTCAGAAGGGTTGAGTATTTATATTCATTTGCCTTTTTGTGAGAGCATGTGTACGTTTTGTGGTTGTCATAAGCGAATCACAAAAAGGCACGAAGTAGAGTCGCCTTACATAAATACAGTACTAAAAGAGTGGAAATTATATTGTGATTTATTTGAGTCAAAACCAAGAATTAAAGAGTTACATCTGGGAGGAGGAACACCAACATTTTTTTCTTCTGAAAATCTTAAATTTCTCATCAAAGGAATATTCGAATTAGCAGATAAAACTAGTGATTACGAATTCAGTTTTGAAGGCCACCCTAATAATACGACTAGAGAACATTTGCAGGCATTGTATGATGTTGGATTCCGAAGAGTAAGTTTTGGCGTTCAAGATTATAATGAAAAGGTTCAAAAAGCCATTCATAGAATTCAGCCTTTTGAAAACGTGAAAAGGGTGACAGATTTGGCAAAGGAAATAGGATATACTTCTGTCGGTCACGATATAATTTTTGGGTTGCCACATCAGACAATTGAAGATGTTGAAGCAACCATTTTAAAAACTAAAAGTTTGATGCCAGATCGATTGGCTTTTTATAGTTATGCTCATGTGCCATGGCTTAGCGGAAATGGTCAGAGAGGTTATAAAGATGCCGATTTACCAACAGGAGAAGCGAAGCGTAATCAATATGAACGAGGTAAAAAGTTGCTTGCGGAAGTTGGCTATCAAGAAATTGGAATGGATCATTTTGCATTACCTTCAGATAGTTTAGCTGTGGCAATGGAATCAGGTGAACTGCATCGTAATTTTATGGGATATACGGCATCAAAAACACAGTTGATGGTTGGATTAGGAGCTTCCAGTATTAGTGATAGTTGGTATAGTTTTGCTCAAAATGTTAAGGGTCTTGAAGAATACCAGCATTTGGTAGCGAATAATATTATTCCAATTTATAGGGGGCATATTTTAACCGATGAAGATCGTGTCATTCGAAAACATATATTAAATTTAATGTGCCGATTTGAAACTGTTCTAAATGAAAACGAAGCTGCTTTTTTTGATATGTCTTTAGTGCTAGAAAAACTCAAAGAAATGGAGCGTGATCAGCTGATTGAAATCATATCAAACAAAATAAGTATAACAGAAAAGGGAAGACCGTTTGTTCGAAATGTTTGTATGGCTCTCGATATGCATTTATATAGAAAAGAACCGGAGACGAGATTGTTTTCTATGACCGTATAATTTTTTAATCTTTAAAATAATCAAAAATGAAAAATATAATTGTACCTGTAGATTTTTCTATTCAATCAGAAAATGCCCTTAGAGTTGCTGCCTCTCTTGCAAAAAAACATGGATCTAAAATATTTGCATTGCATATGTTAGAGCTGAATGAGGCTTATATAACTTCTACGGAAGGTTTTCAGCCACAGCAAACTGTGTTTTTGTTAAAATTAGCTGAAAAACGATTTAAAGAATTTATTGATAAACCCTTTCTAAAAGATGTAGTTGTAAAGCCAGTTATTAAGCATTTTAAAGTTTTTAAAGAGGTTAATCAAGTTGCAGAAGATAATGACGCCGATATTATTATTATGGGCTCACACGGCACTGACGGCATCTTAGAGATATTTGTGGGTTCAAATACAGAGAAGGTAGTGCGTAATTCTGAAGTGCCTGTATTAGTAGTGAAGCATGGTATGCCTGATTTCGCTCCTAAATCAATGGTTTTTGCCTGTGATTTAAAAGAAGAAAATATTAATGCGTATCAGCGCGCCAAATATATAGCAGACCAATTTGATGTTCAATTGCATATCGTCTACATCAATACTCCAGGAGATAATTTCTTAAGCACTGAAGATATTATGATTAAGATAGATAAATTTTCAAGCGTTGTCGGTCCGCAATTTTTGGATGTCAAGATTTATAATGATTATAGTGTTGAAAAAGGAGTTATTAATTATGCCGAATCTGAGAATATTGATATTATCGGAATTTCTACTCATGGTAGAAAAGGCTTGTCTCACTTCTTTATGGGGAGTATTGGAGAAGATATTGCCAATCATTCCACAATACCGGTTGTGACTTTTAAAATTTAGTTGATTGTTTATAGATAGTAGGAAAAGGGGGTACTTAGTATAGTACTCCTTTTTTATTTGGAACGATGTTCATACATTTTCATATACAACATGGTATTCATTTGTCTCGCTCTGTTTTTAGCAATGAAGGCAGTGTCGCCAACAAATAATTCATCAAGAGTTTCAAACCATAAGTTCATCCAAAAACCAAAATGCTCTGGAGTGATGCTATGATTCATTTTATCATCTACCTCGTTATGTGCTTTTATAGGGTTACCATGATATTTTCTTTTTAAGAAAAGCTGTGTTTCCCAGAAATCGGTTAATAAATTAAGATGACTTTCCCAGTCCGTAATTATACCATTAAAAATAGGCCCCAATACTTTATCAGCCCGAACTTTTGTATAAAATGCATGTACTAAAAGCTGTACATCTTCCCTGTTTTCTAGTTCTTTTTTACTCATTTTAGGCTTGTTAAAAGCATGAAGGTAATTAATTGTGACATTCTATGGGCGCAGAGACGATCTGATTAATCGGTTCAGGAGATAAATAAGGGATTCCTAATCCTAAACCTCGGATAATAAAAAGAGCTCCTATGATAACGACAAAAACAGGAATCAATTTTTGTATTTTTTGTTTTGCGCTACTTTTTAATAAACCACTAAAGTATATGGCTGTGGTCATTAAAGGAATAGTGCCTGCGCCAAATAAGATCATGTAAAATGATCCTTTGAAGGGGTCTCCCATTGCTACTGCTCCAAATAGTGCCATATAGACTAAACCACAGGGTAGGAATCCATTTAAAAACCCAATAGTTAAAAAGGTATCGGGAGTTTTCTTTTGCAATTCTTTTCCTAATCTACTTTTGACTTTTCCAATAATTTTATAAATAGGTTTTGATAAATTAAATCGATTAAATTTTTTATAGGGTATTAATACTACTACAATCATTAGAATGCCAATAGCAATCGAAAGTTTTTGCTGCATTCCAAATACAAATAAGCCTTTGCCTAGGAGTCCAAAAAGGATCCCCATAATGCCATAAGCAAGCAAACGACCTATATGGTATATAAAAATTTGGGAGAATTTTTTTAGGTTATTAGTTCTATCAACAGGAAGCATAAAGGCAATTGGGCCACACATGCCTACGCAGTGTAAACTGCCCATAAAACCAAGTATGATTGCTGATAGTAACATTTAATAGGTAATGCTTTTTTTGAATAAAAATTCTTCCATATTGTATTCCCAAAATACTTTAATATCCCAACGTCCATCGAGTAAACGGTTGTCAGGTATGAGCAAAAACGAATTGGATAAACTAATAGGAAAGTCAAAATCCAATTGTTTGTTAGATGGTCTGTATAGAGACACCCTTCCACTTATCTTTTTTAGATCCAAATCTTCAGGAAATTTTAAAAGCAATCCTTCTGATGTTTTTTCAGCAGTAATAATTGCATTGTGATTTTTTGCGTTGTTTTCAGCATCGATTTCTTTCTGATAGCCTAATTCAGCTTTATAGTATTCTTCAGTAACCAGATCATGGTTTGCTTTATCATCTAAATTCATCCGAACCACAAAAAATAGAATAAAACTTATAAATGCTATAAAGGCTAAAACGATACCTGTTCCCCAATTAATTTTCATGATTTCTTTATTTTTTTTATTAATTAATTAATAGGAACGAATACTTGCTTTTTATTTTTTTACCATCAACCATCAACGTTATTATTTATAACTCCTAGGTGCTAAAAACGCTGTTGTTGTAGTTTCAATTAGCTTTTCACCGCTGTAAACACCTATTTTAAGCTTGTCTTTATCACCACTCAATGCTGAATTGTTGATTTCAACAAAAAGAGTTCCTTCTGCTAAATCTTGAGCTGGAACTATAAAATCTTCATGGCGTACAAGTTTTATTGTGCCTTTATGTGATAGAAGTTTAAAATGAACATCTTTAATGTCTTTAGAGGTCTTATTCATTAGTTTATAGGTGTACACATTGCTAATAATATTATCTTCTTTATGTTCGTATAGTTGGCCAGGAAGTCTTAAAATGTTTGCTTCTAAATCGTTTCTTAAAAATAGCATCCCTATGAGAAGACCAGTAAGTATGACTAATACAGCTGTATACCCTTTTAAACGAGGTGTGAATTTGAATTTCTCTTTTTTGACAATCTCATCTTCACTGGCATACCTAATTAATCCTTTAGGTAGGTCTACTTTTTCCATGATGGTATCGCACTCATCAATACAAGCCGTACAATTGATACATTCTAACTGCGTTCCGTTTCTGATATCAATACCTGTCGGGCATACATTTACACATTGAAAACAGTCTATACAATCCCCATTGCCTAAGGCAGCTCTATCCTCATTTTTTCGCCATTTTTTCCGACCGTTTTGAGCTTCGCCTCTTTTGTGATCATAAGCAACAACGATAGATTTATTATCCAATAAAACCCCTTGCATTCGGCCATACGGACATGCAATAATGCATACTTGTTCTCTAAACCAGGCAAAAATAAAATAAAAAACAGCCGTAAAAATAAGTAAGGATATCATGGTGCTCAGATGCTCCATTGGACCTTCTGTCACATAAGAAATCAACCGATCACTACCAATAAGATACGCTAAGAATACATTGGCAATTAAGAAAGATATGATAAAAAAAATAATCCATTTTAGAACCCGTTTTCTAATTTTTTCAGCATTCCATTCTTGGCGATTTAGTTTAATTTGAGCCCCTCTGTCTCCATCGATCCAATATTCAATTCTTCGAAAAACCATTTCTAAGAATATGGTTTGTGGACACATCCATCCGCAAAAAATACGCCCAAAAGCAACAGTAAATAAGGCTATAAAAATAACCCCAATAATCATTGATATTACAAACAAATGAAAATCTTGAGGCCAAAAAGGGAAGCCGAAAATATTGAATCTTCGTTCCAAAACGTTGAACATCAAAAATTGATTTCCATTTATTTTTACAAACGGTGCAGCTACTAAAAATAGCAATAGAACATAACTAACGTACTTCCGATACTCGTAAAGTTTACCACTAGGTTTTTTAGGAAATATCCAAGCCCTTTTACCTTCTTCGTTAATGGTGCCAATTGTATCTCTAAAATTTTCGCTGTCTTGAGCCATTTTATATGCTGTTTTTGCAATCCAAAGGAAATAACCTAATTCATTACGACACTTGTCGTATCACTAACTTGTTCGGGTATTTCGTTTACTGGTGCGTTGGGATCTACCCAAATGTCACCTTCAGCCGCTTTTGGATTTGCAGCAGTCTTGCCGTTTATGACGGTAAGAATATAGCTGGCGACTTGTGCCATTTCTACTGGCTTTAAGGTTTGTTTCCAAGCAATCATACCTTTGCCATCTCTACCACCTTCAGAAATTGTATGGAATACATTTTTAATTCCACCACCTAAAATCCAATAGTCATCGGTTAGATTGGGGCCAATTCCACCACCGCCGTCTGCCATATGACAAGCAACACAATTAGATTGAAATATTTTTTCACCAGCTGTTATATCCGAGGTATCAACCAATAATTCTACGGTGTTTACATCAACTAAACCTTTGGCAGTTTTCTTATAATCTTCAATCTCTAGTTGTGCAGCAGCCACTTCTTGTTCGTATTCTAAAGCCTGGTCATAATCATTAAACACATGAAAGCGTAGCATATAAATTATGGCAAAAACAATACTAGCATAAAACATGTATACCCACCATGGTGGTAACTTATTATCGAGTTCTCGGATACCATCATAATTATGATCTAAAACTATTTCGCCTTCAGCCTCTATAGGTTTGGAGCCCAACATTTTTTGGTAGGTTCTTTTCCCCCATGTCCATTCCCATTTCTTCGATTTGGAAGATAAATAACGTTCTTTAGCTTCCTCAGAAAGTGTTTGAAACATCACAGTTTCAATAGAACTCAATATTAATTCAATAGCAATTAAAAGTATTAGAACCATCAGCATAAAGAACTGTGTGATTGGGTACGCAATAATCGCTGGTTGATCACCAGAGTCTATAAAATATTCCATTGTTCCGAAGATGAGAAAGAAAATTACTGGGACTCTAATCCACCAAAGGGATGATGTATTTTTCATAATTCGAGGTTTTGTTGGTTGTCTTTTTCTATTGGAAGCTCACTAACTTCTTTTATGTATTCTTTTGATGCTGTTAATACCCACCAAAAAAGAATTACAAAAAATACAAAGAAGATGAGCAATGATATCATGGGATAGGTGGCAACACCATCTATAGTTTCCATATAACCTTTTACAAATTTGAACATGGTTACTTATTTTCTGAGATTATTTCTCCTGTTTCTTTTATTTTAATATCTGTACCTAATCGTTGTAGATAGGCAATCATAGCTATGATTTCACGATCACGCATTTCGATAAATTCTTCATTATTATCGGCAGCATATTTTTTATCGGCTTCATAGCCTTTAGCAAAATCTGGATCGGTATATAAATTCTTTTCAATTTTGGTTGCTTGTGCCGTCATGTTTGTTTCGGCATTAGCAATTTCATCTTCAGAATAAGGAACTCCCAAGCTTACCATAGCATTCATTTTACTTTCGATATTTGATCGGTCATGCTTATCACGAACCAACCAAGAATACGATGGCATTATGGAGCCTGAGGAAGTACTTTGAGGATCATACATATGATTTAAATGCCAATTGTCCGAATATTTACCTCCAACACGTAATAAATCTGGACCCGTACGTTTACTTCCCCACAAGAATGGATGGTCATACACAAATTCACCTGCTTTCGCATATTCACCATAGCGTTCTACCTCACTTCTAAAAGGGCGAACCATTTGTGAGTGACAGCCCACACAACCTTCACGAATATATAAATCACGACCTTCTAATTCTAGGGGTGTATATGGTTTTACACTTGTTATGGTTGGAATATTAGATTTTACTAATATGGTGGGTATAATTTGTACAATACCACCAATTAATATAGCAACAGTTGCAAAAATGGTTAATTGTACTGGTTTGCGCTCAAGCCAAGTATGGTAAGTTTCGCCAGCAGTTCTCTTTTTGGATACTCTTGTTAAAGGAGCGGCTTCAGCTAATTCATCTTCTACTTTACTACCAGATTTTATAGTCAGAACTACATTGTAAATCATGACACAAGCACCAATAATGTACATACTACCACCTATTGCACGCATCCAGTACATAGGCATAATTTCGGTTACCGTTTCTAAAAAATTTCCATAGACTAAAGTGCCATCTGGGTTAAAATCTTTCCACATTAATGCCTGTGTAAACCCAGCAACATACATGGGTAAGGTATAGAGGATAATCCCTAATGTACCTATCCAAAAGTGAAAGTTAGCTAATCCAACCGATGCCAATCTAGTTTTGAACATTTTTGGAACCATCCAATAAATCATACCAAAGGTTAAGAAGCCATTCCAAGCTAAAGCACCAACATGAACGTGGGCAATAATCCAATCGCTAAAGTGGGCTATCGCATTCACATTTTTAAGAGATAATAATGGCCCTTCAAAAGTAGCCATACCGTATCCTGTGATGGCAACGACCATGAATTTTAGGGTAGGGTCTGTTCTAACTTTATCCCAAGCGCCACGAAGGGTCAATAATCCGTTAATCATACCACCCCATGAAGGAGCCAAAAGCATGATAGAAAATGCAACTCCTAAATTTTGTGCCCAGTCTGGTAAGGCTGAATACAAAAGGTGGTGAGGTCCTGCCCATATATAAATAAATATCAATGACCAGAAGTGAACAATGGAAAGTTTATAAGAATAAATAGGTCTATTGGCTGCCTTAGGAATGAAGTAATACATCAATCCTAAAAATGGTGTAGTTAAGAAAAATGCTACAGCATTATGCCCGTACCACCATTGTACTAAAGCATCTTGAACACCAGCGTAAACAGAGTAGCTTTTTAAACCACTTACAGGTAGCGCTAAACTATTAAAAATATGCAGTACAGCAACAGTAACAAACGTAGCTAAGTAAAACCAAAGAGCAACGTATAAATGGCGTTGCCTTCTTTTAATCATGGTTCCTATTAAGTTAGCGCCAAAAGCAACCCATACTATAGCAATAGCAATATCTATTGGCCACTCTAATTCGGCATATTCCTTAGAAGAACTATAGCCTAATGGTAGTGTAATTGCAGCTGCAACTATGATTAATTGCCATCCCCAAAAATTAAAATTGCTTAAAAAATCGCTATACATACGAGCTTTTAGTAAGCGTTGAGTGGAGTAATAGACACCAGCGAAAATTGCATTACCTATAAATGCAAAAATCACTGCATTCGTATGTAGTGGTCTTAAGCGCCCAAAACTTAACCATGATATACCATCGGTTAGGTTCGGAAACATGAACATAAAGGCTAATAAAAGACCAACTGACATGCCTACAATTCCCCAGAACATTGTAGCATAGAGGAATTTTTTAACGACTTTATTGTCGTAATAAAACTGCTGTAATTCCATAATTATTTATTTAAACTTTTATTTAGTTGGATAGGGTTATTCTCGGTTTTTGTGGAAGATTTTTTCACCAATTCATCTTCGAAAAGCATTCGGACAGATGGGGTGTATGAATCATCGTATTGACCACTGCGGACAGCTGCAATAAATGCAATGAAAAAGACGATAGCTACAATAATGCTTATCGTTAATAGTATATAAATAACACTCATGCCTGATTGGATTCTGAGGTAAAACTACATTAATAATAGAAAAAAATTCATACCAGCCTAAATTCTGGCGTAAAACTACATTGATGCTGAAAAGAATTTTATGACATTTGTCAGCTTTTATAAATTAACTTAATTTTTTCCCCAATAGATTAGTTGCAATGGTTGTGAATAGAACAATACTTATAGAGCTTAAAGGCATTAAAATAGCTGCAATAACGGGCTGTAATTGTCCCGTTACTGCAAAATAAAGCCCAATAACATTGTACATTAATGACAGAATGAAGCTCCATTTAATAATTTTCATTGCTTTCTTTGAGGCTTGTATATACGTGTATAGTTGTTGGAATTTGGTAGCATCTAATATGGCATCACATGCTGGTGAAAAAATAGTTACATTCTCAGATATGGCGATGCCAACATTACTTTGTGCTAAAGCTCCAGCATCATTTAAACCATCCCCAACCATCAATACTTTTTTACCTTGATCTTGTAGTGTTTTTATGAATTTTAATTTATCAGGCGGTTTCTGGTTAAAATATAAAGGGGTGAGTTTTGGTAGTAAGTGTTCCAATCGAGATTTTTCTCCTTCATTATCACCAGAAAGAATAGCGAGTTGTAATGTTTCTGACATTGCTTTAAATACCTCAGAAACACCTTCTCGGTATTGATTTTTGAAAATGAAGCAACCTTTGTAAATGTCATTACTGCTAATATGTACAGCTGTATTATTATCATTTTCATAGCTTGTGCTTCCAACAAAATTTGAAGAACCTACTTTTATATGATTATCATTAATGGTGCCTTCTATTCCTTTTCCAAGATGTTCTTCATACTCATCTAGAGTGACAATGTCATGCGCAGCCAACAAATCATATAAGCTTCTGCTCAATGGATGGTTTGATGCTCTAAGGGTGTTTTTTAAAAGCGACTCTTCCGCTAGTGAAAGTTCTAATCCTTCATAAATTGCAGTACTCTTTTTCGCGGATGTAATGGTTCCAGTTTTGTCAAAAATCGCCGTATCAATCTGTGCCAATTGCTCGATAGTTTGTGTGTCTTTTAAATAGAATTTTTTTCTACCAAATATGCGCAGCATATTGCCTAAAGTAAAAGGCGATGCTAAGGCAATAGCACAAGGGCAAGCAATAATGAGTACAGCGGTAAATACATTTATAGCTTTACTACTATCATAAAATAACCAAAATAGTGTAGCCGTAAACGCAATAGCTAATACAAAAATGGTGAAGCGCTTACCTATACTATCCGTTAATGTTTGAAACTTACCTGATTTATTATCTTGGAAAATGGCATTACTCCATAATTGTGTTAAATAGCTTTGTGAAACAGATTTTAATGCCTCCATTTCAATAGCCCCATTTAATTGCTTTCCTCCTGCGAAAATTTTATCTCCTGATGCCTTTTGAACAGGCTCTGATTCACCGGTAACAAAACTGTAATCTATTTTTGCTTTTCCAGTTATTAGAATGCCATCAACGGGAATTAACTCTTCATTTCGTATTAATAACCGATCTCCTCTTTCTATTTCATGTACTTGCGTAGTTTCTTCTTTTCTATCGGCCATAATCCGTGTAACCGCAATCGGAAAGTATGATTTGTAATCTCTTTCAAAAGATAGAAAAGAATAGGTTTTTTGTTGAAAGAATTTACCAAGAAGAAGGAAGAATACCAAACCTGTTAAGCTATCGAAAAAGCCAGATCCCCAGTCAAAAATAATTTCTAAGGTACTGCGCACAAAAAGTACTAAAATACCCAAGGCGATAGGCACATCAATATTTAATAATTTAGAGCGTAGTCCTTTATAGGCTGATACAAAATAATCACTTCCTGCATAAAAAACTACTGGTAGAGAGAATACAAACATCAACCACCTAAAAATATTTTGATATTCATTTAGCCAAAATTCTCCTCCATTATTCTTACTGCTTGAAAGATCAAAATATTCAGGAAATGATAAAAACATTACATTTCCAAAAGCAAAGCCTGCAATCCCTAATTTGTAAATTAGCGTGCGGTTAACTTTCTTCTTTTTGTTGTCAAAATCATCTAGAGAGATATAGGGTTCATAACCTATATGTGCTAATAAGATAACAATGTCTTTGAGTGATGTTTTCTCAGAATTATAGCTAATTCGAAGTGTTTTTTTAGGGAAATCTACTTGAGAATTACTTATTAAAGGATTTAGTTTATTTAAATTTTCTAAGACCCAAATACATGAACTACAATGTATATGCGGAATGTAAAGATTTACAATTTGAAGATTATAATCATTAAACTCGGTCAGGCGTTCAATAATAGCTTCGGAATCGAGAAAATTGTATTTACCTTCAATTTTCTTTGGAGTTGCACCAGCTGCCGATTGTAAATCATAGTAATAGGATAAGTTATTAGATGAAAATATTTCATAGACAGTTTTACAACCATTACAGCAGAAGATTTTTTCATCAAATAATAGGGGTGTAGTTGAGCAATCTTCACCACAATGATAGCAATTTGTAGTATTCATAAAATCATTTGCTTATACCGAATACAAAGTTGTAGTTCAGGGTTGTTTTAAAATATGATTTTTGTCATGTTTCAGCTTTTAATTAACGGCTAACTTCGCATTGTCAGGTAAATAAATAGGGTATGAAAGATGGGCTAGAGTCAAGATGTGAACAATGTATAATTCGGCAATTTAATTCTTTACGGGCGATGAGCAAAGAAGAGTTAAAGAAAGTTTCTGATACCAAAATCTCAAAAATTGTAAAAAAAGGAGAATCTATATTTGAAGAGGGAGAAAAGCTTAATGGAGTTTTTTGCGTTAGAAATGGGGTCTCAAAACTTTCTAAGCTTAGTCCAAATGGAAAAGATCAAATTGTAAAATTAGCAACAAAGGGCCAGATTCTTGGACAGCGATCAATTATTGCAGAAGAATCAGCAAATCTTAGTGCTGTTGCTGTTAATGATATGGAGGTTTGCTTTATTCCAAAAGAAAGTATAATGAATACTTTAAATGCCAACCCTAATTTTGCAGTTGAAGTACTCCGTCATATGGCTCATGATTTAAAAGAAGCTGACGATGTAATTGTGAATATGTCTCAAAAAACAGTAAAACAACGTGTTGCAGAAGCATTTTTATATATGAAGAAAAATTTTGGAGAAGATAAAGATGGTTTTCTTCAATTGACGCTTTCTAGAGAAGATATTGCCAATGTTGTGGGGACAGCTACCGAATCTTGTATTCGAATAATTTCTGAATTTAAAAAAGAACAATTCATAAAAGCTTCTGGTAAAAAAATTGCGATCGTTAATGAGAAAGCCCTGCTTCATTTGATGGAACAATAAGGAATAATTGTTCTTTATAAAAAGTAAGTTGATTCTATGATAATCTGACTTTTATCATAGTTTTCATTCTCTTCGACTAGTAATTTTACTTCTAGTTACAAAACATACAAATGAAGAATATATTATTACCTACGGACTTTTCTACAAATGCATGGAATGCTATTGCATATGCTTTGCGGTTATATGAGAATGACCAGTGTAACTTCTATTTACTAAATACATACACTCCAATTATTTCAAATAGCAGATTTATGGCTTCAGCTGTATTTGAAGAAAGTCAGGCTGTTGAAAATTATTCAAAAGAAGGCTTAAAAAGTCTTTTAAAGATAATTCAAAAAAAATACCATAATCCCTTACATAGTTTTAAAACAATTTCATCATTTAGCCTATTGGTTGATGAAGTAAAAGAAGTGATTGAGGAGCATGCTATAGACATGGTAATTGTTGGGACTAAAGGCAAATCTGGCTTAGAAGCCGTTTTTATGGGTAGTAATGCAGTACGTATTATTAAAGCAGTAAAAGATTGCCCTGTTTTGGCCATACCACAACAATTTGAATTTGAAACCCCAAAGGAAATTGCATTTGCAACAGATTTTAATAGGTTTTATACGCTTTCAGAATTACAACCTATTATTAACTTAGTTAAAACGTTTAATTCGGTTTTACGAATTGTTCATGTTCAATATGAAATTAAAGCTTTAACCGAGCTGCAGCAATTTAATTTAAATATGCTTCGTAAATATTTTAAAGATATTGAACATTACATTCATACAGTATCAGAATTAAATTCTATTTCGAAAACCTTAGAAGTTTTTACTCACGAATTAGAGATTCATTTATTAGCAATGCTGAATTATCAGCATAGTTATATGGAAAATATCACCAGAGAACCCATCGTTAAAAAATTGACCTTTCAAACCCAAATTCCATTATTGGTAATACCCGAATTGAGCATGAGTAGGTCTTCAAAAGCAAAAAAAGAGGATGCTGTTAACGATGTTTATTTCGAATAATTTGAGATTCTTCGATGAAGTACTAAAGAGTAAAGCTTTTTATTTTTTTAAATACGTACTCCAACCCAGAAACGATCTATTATCGGCACGTTTTTAATTTTGCCTACGGTAAAAGGATTGAAATTCATTTTTGCAAAAAGATACCATGCGGTAGAAGATATAGCAGGTGTTAAATCTGCATTTTCCCATAATAGTCCAGCACCAAAACTTGTTGCTTGATTTGTAGTATACGGAATTCCCATGGTGTCAAGGTGTAAACTACTCATGACAACTATTTTTTCTATCTCTGTAATGAGATTTCCTGCTTTTTCAGTATTTCCAGCGTTTTTATAAGCAAGTGCCATTTGTGCTGTGACTTCTAACCAAACCACATCTTTATCTTCATCAAAGCAATAACCTGTAATTTGTTTTTCAGTAACTGTTGCAATTTGGGTATTTAAATAGCGGTCGGTATTTTCAAGCACACCTACATGATAATTTTCCAAAATACCAAATCCCAGTGGGTGTAAATCTAATGCATGGTTATAGGCTGGATTTTCTGGCCATGCCACTAAAAGATTTTCACTGGCCACCCAACGGTTATTCTTTAAATAAGTCAATATATTTTTATGAAAATCATCATAGCCTTCCACCGCATTAAATGCGGTAATGATCCCTTCCATTACTTTATGAATTTGAGTGCCATTCGCATTATAACCACCCCAAAGACCTCCATCTACATCTTGTAATGATCGTATCCAAGTTGTAATATTTTGAGCCATTGTTTGGTATTTTTGATTTTGAGCATGGTGGTGGTAATTATTAATAGCAATAACCAACCATGCATTATCTCCCAACCAAGTTCGGTTTCCATTTTCCCCTTCTTTATTTCTGAACTGGAAAAATCCACCTGTTCCTGATAAAAGTTCAGCTTCCACTTTTGAATTGAAGTAATCAAGCGTTTTTTCAGCTTTTTCAAATTCTCCAGCGGCTGTAAAAAATAAAATGGACAGCGAGTTATCATATAAAGAAACAAAGTTAGAACTTTCGGTACTTTCCAATAATCCGTTAGCTAGTTGCATGCTGGTAATCCAGTCTTTTACTTTTTCAGGTGGTAAAAAAATAGTGTGATCTTCTATAGCAGTAAAAACAATGTTAGTTTCTTTCTTAAAAACCTCAATCATGTTTTTATCAAATACAATGTTTTCTTTAATCGGGTAAATGATGACTTTTCCTGATAGGTTAGTAATAGACCAAAACCCTTCGGCGTCACTAAGGGTATAATTATCATCATTATAGAAGAGCTTCACACCGGCTATAGGTAAGTTTTGTCTATCGACTATGCGACCCGAAACCGAAAAAGCTTCAAAAATATCAAGGTCATTAGACTCAGTTTCACAGGCAATTAATAAAAAAATAAAAACTAAGAAAATATTTAATATTTTTAATTTCATAACTGCTTTATTCATAGAGTTTTGCAAACATAAGTCCAAAGGGTTGTTTGATTTTTATATTTACGTTGATGCGTAGTTAACCTCGATTAAAGCACGATGTAATACATAATGGCAATTTTATTTGTTTTTTAACTGGTTTATATACTAAACTTTTTCAAAGGCAAGTGTCAGCTTAATCTAATCGTTTAGCGATCAAAAATTATATTCCGTTAGATCAATTTGGTGCCATTTTAGAAGTGGTTATTAGTTCTTTTTGGTTGCCTATAAAATCATTTTTTAACAATACTATTAATTATGTTATACCTTTTCTAAAAGAAGTAGTTAACGGCTACAGATTTACTAATTTTGATAAAAATAAATGTATGCATCTTCCAAAAACAAATCAAAAAAGGATAGTCATTATTGGTGGTGGTTTTGCGGGAATATCTTTAGCAAAAAAACTAAAAAAGTTGGATGCCCAAATCGTAATGATTGATAAGCATAATTACCATACGTTTCAACCACTTTTGTACCAAGTTTCTACCAGTGGCTTAGAACCAGATTCAATAGCTTATCCAATTCGTAAGATTCTAAAAGAGTTAAATAATTTCTATTTTCGGTTGGCTGAAGTCGAGAAAATAGATCCTAAAAATCAAGAAGTAATTACCAATATAGGCCCTTTATCATACGATTATTTGGTCATGGCTACTGGCACTAAAACCAATTATTTTAATAATGTCAATATTGCAAAGAATGCTATGCCGATGAAAAGCGTTCCTCAGGCCTTAAATATTAGGAGTTTAATACTCCAGAATTTTGAAAAAGCTGATGATTGTAATGCCATAGAAGAAAGAAAATCGCTTTTGAATTTTTGTATTGTAGGAGCTGGACCAACTGGTGTTGAATTAGCTGGAGCATTGGCAGAATTAAAACAAAATGTTTTCCCAAAAGATTATAGGCATTTGAATATTGAAGAGATGCAAATACATTTATTTGAAGGTGGGCCGCGTGTACTTCCTCCCATGAGTGAGCACGCTTCAAAAAAGGCTACTGAATTTTTAGAAAAACTAGGCGTGCAAATTCATTTAAACACGATCGTAGAAGATTATGATGGAGCGGTAGTTACTATAAAAGGTAAAGATGCCATCAAAAGCAAAAATTTTATTTGGACCGCGGGTGTTACAGGTGCCGCTTTGGATGGTTTTACAACTGATAATTTAATAGAAAGAATAAACAGGTATAAAGTAAATACTTTTAATCAGGTAGCAGGATATGATACTATTTTTGCAATCGGTGATATTGCCTATATGGTTACGGATGATTTTCAAAAAGGCCATCCTCAAGTAGCGCAACCAGCAATACAGCAAGGGGAGCATTTGGCTAAAAATTTCAAAAATATTTTAGAAGGTAGACCTCTAATTCCATTTAAGTATTTTGATAAAGGTACTATGGCCACTGTAGGAAGAAACAAAGCTGTCGTAGATTTAGATAAGTTCAAGTTTGGTGGTTTCTTGGCTTGGTTTATATGGATGTTTGTACATCTTATGGCGTTGGTGGGTTTTAGAAATAAAGTCATTGTTTTTTTTAATTGGGCTTATAACTATATTAATTATGATAAAGCTGCACGATTAATTGTACGTCCTTACACCACTAAAGAGTAAAAAAGGCAAACAATTTCCTTTATCTAGAAAACCTTTTCTATATTTGTAATGTTGTGTTGTGCTTCGAGAGAAGTGCAAGTTGTGGTAAAATCATTCTTTTAAATAATTTTATTTTTTAGAATGGAAAAACCGATGAAAGGCTTTCCTATAATGGGAGGCTTTTTTTGTTTTATAAGATTCTTGAAAATGGCTTATTTTACACTTCTTATAAAAAGCCTTTATTTTTAGATTAATATTTTATAGAATCTTTATTTTATCGTAATTTTATTGATGATTTTATAAAGAAAAGTACAATGCCACTTTATCATAAATTAGGGAAAATACCGCAAAAAAGACATACCATTTTCAAAAAGGAGGATGGGACACTTCATTACGAACAATTATTCGGGACTATTGGTTTTGACGGAATGTCTTCTTTGATGTATCACTTACACCGGCCCACCCAAATTAAAGAAGTGGGTGAGACTATTGATATTTCTCCAAAAGCAGCTGTGGAGTACAACATCAAATCACGATTATTAAAAGGCTTTCAAGTGAAACCAGTTGATGATTATCTAGAAAGTAGAGTCACCGTTTTGTTTAATTCTGATGTGCATGTGGGATTGGCGGCACCCAAAAAATCCATGACCTCTTATTTTTATAAGAATACAGATGCCGACGAGCTTCTATTTATCCATAAAGGAACCGGAACACTAAAAACCATGTTGGGAGAAATTCCGTTTGAATATGGAGATTATTTGGTGATACCTCGAGGAATGATCTACCAAATTTATTTTGACACAGAAGAAAATCGACTTTTAGTTACTGAAAGCTATCATCCAATTTATACGCCTAAGAGATATCGCAATTGGTTTGGTCAGCATTTAGAGCATTCCCCGTTTTGTGAACGCGATTTTAAACTACCTCAAAATCTACAATCGTATGATGAAAAAGGAGCGTTTTTAATGAAAGTAAAAAAGCAAGGGCAGTTGCATCATTTAACCTATGCTACCCATCCTTTTGATGTTGTAGGTTGGGATGGTTATAATTTCCCTTACGCATTTTCTATTCATAATTTTGAACCTATAACAGGTCGAGTTCACCAACCACCACCAGTACACCAAACTTTTGAAACTAGTGCTTTTGTAGTCTGTTCTTTTGTGCCTCGGTTATATGATTATCATCCGCAGTCTATTCCTGCACCTTACAATCATTCTAATATTGATTCTGATGAGGTTTTGTATTATGTAGATGGTGATTTCATGAGCCGTAAAAATGTTGAAGAAGGTTTTATTTCTTTACATCCAGCGGGTATTCCACATGGTCCACACCCAGGAACCTATGAAGCAAGTATTGGCAAAGCCAAAACCGAAGAATTAGCTGTAATGATTGATACGTTTAAGCCCTTAAAATTAACACAAGCGGCTTTAGATATTGATGATGGTGTGTATTATCGGAGTTGGTTGGAGTAGTCTAAATGCTATGCATTACAAAATGCATTAATGAAGCGGCAAGTTTTGCTGTCTGCCCATCTACGTCATACGTTGGGTTCATTTCGGCAATATCTAAACTGATTAGTTTTTTACTATCGATAATTACTTTCAAGCTTTCTAAAACAATAGCTGTAGAGAAACCCATTGGTGATGGAGCGCTTACGCCTGGTGCAAAGGCCGAGGAAAATCCGTCTAAATCAATGGTCGTATAAATGTAATCAACATCCTCGATAAATTGCATCAGCATCAACTGTACATGCTCTAAATAATGCATATTGAAATGTGTTGTTTCTATGTAATTAACATCTAACGCCTTTGCAGTTTCAAAAAGCTTTTTGTCATTTGCATCTTGTCGAATACCTAAACATAAATAATAGAAAACTGAATTTTCTGCTTTGCAATCTTGGGCAATTTGATAAAAGGGTGTTCCTGAATTATTCCCATTGTTGTTTGGGCGTAAATCAAAATGAGCATCAAAGTTGATAATGCCTATTTTTTTATCGCCGAAGTGTTTTTTGATACCGCTATAATGACCATAAGCGATATCATGCCCACCTCCTACAACTATGGGAAATGCATTTTTTGATAATAGATGCGTTATTTTTTCAGCCAAAACTGCTTGAGCAATTTCTAGGTCATCGTTTACACAGCACACATTTCCACAATCTAATAATTGGGTTTCTGGTGGTAAATGATTAGGGAACTTACCTAACGATTCACGAATAAGGTCAGGAGCATGGGCAGCTCCAATTCGCCCTTGATTTCTTTTTACACCTTCATCACATTTATAACCTAAAATAGCAATTTTTTTTGAATTTTTTTTGATGTCATGTTCATCAAGAGATACGCATTTTACTTTTTCGTGCACGTATAATTCTTGACCCGAAATTCTACCGGTCCATAGGTCTGGAGAAGTTATTTTATAGTCCAACATCATCAATCAAATAAATTTTCTAGTAGGATATCTTCTACTAAGTTAGGTAATGTAATTTTTAATTCGGGAGTACGCTTCATTTCTCGTTCAATGGCAAAAATAGCCTCTTTATTTCGGGCCCAACTCCTGCGAGAAATTCCATTATTTACATCATAAAAGAGCATGTTTTTGAGTCGTTTTGCAGCTGCTGCCGAACCATCTAATACCAGTCCGAAACCTCCATTAATTACTTCTCCCCAACCAACTCCGCCACCATTGTGGATAGAAACCCATGTGGCACCTCTAAAGCTATCTCCAATTACATTATGGATAGCCATATCGGCAGTAAATTTACTTCCATCATAAATATTACTTGTTTCTCTATATGGAGAATCTGTTCCACTAACATCATGATGGTCTCTTCCTAGAACGATAGGAGCAGAAATTTCTCCCGTTGCAATAGCCGTATTGAAAGCATCTGCAATTTTCACTCTGCCTTCTGCATCGGCATATAAAATGCGTGCTTGAGAACCGACAACTAGTTTGTTGCTTTTGGCTTCTTTGATCCACGTAATATTGTCTTGCATTTGCTGCTGAATTTCAGCCGGTGCTGTACTTTTTATTTCTTCTAAAACGCGTTGTGCTAGAGCATCTGTTTTTTGTAAATCTGTCGGATTTCCAGAAGTGCATACCCATCTAAAAGGGCCAAATCCATAATCAAAACACATAGGTCCCAAAATATCTTGTACGTAAGATGCATATTTAAAATCGATTCCATTTGCCGCCATCACGTCTGCACCAGCTCTCGATGCCTCCAAGAGAAAAGCATTTCCGTAGTCGAAAAAATACGTGCCTTTTGCAGTGTGTTTATTGATTGAAGCAATTTGTCTGCGTAATGATTCTTGAACCTTCTGTTTAAATAGCGGAGGATTAGAGACCATAAGTTCATTTGCGGCTTCGAATGATACATCAACCGGGTAATAGCCACCTGCCCAGGGGTTGTGTAAAGAGGTTTGGTCTGACCCTAAATGAATAAAGATTTTTTCTTCATCAAAACGTTCCCAAACGTCAACAATATTGCCGATATACGCAATGGATACTACTTCATTTTTCGCTTGAGCTAATTGTGTTCTAGTGACTAAATCGTCTAAATCATCAACTAGAATATCTACCCAGCCTTGTTCATGTCTTTTAGTTGCTGCTATAGCATTTATTTCTGCACATATAGTAATGCAACCAGCAATAGTCCCTGCTTTTGGTTGTGCTCCGCTCATCCCGCCTAAACCAGCAGTTAAAAATATTTTTCCAGACGGATTTTCATCAGCCTTTAATACTTTTCTAAAGGCATTCATCACGGTGATTGTTGTACCATGAACAATACCTTGTGGTCCGATATACATAAACGACCCTGCAGTCATTTGCCCATATTGTGTAACTCCTAACGCATTAAATTTTTCCCAATCATCAGGTTTCGAGTAATTCGGAATCATCATGCCATTCGTTACTACAACTCTCGGGGCTTCATTTGAAGAAGGGAATAAACCCATTGGGTGACCAGAATACATATGCAACGTTTGTTCATTGGTCATCGTTGCCAAATATTTCATGGTTAAAAGATATTGTGCCCAATTTTGAAAAACAGCTCCATTACCACCATAGGTAATTAATTCTTCAGGATGCTGTGCCACTGCTGGATCCAAGTTGTTTTGAATCATTAACATGATTCCAGCTGCTTGTATTGTTTGATGCGGATATTCATTTATTGGGCGGGCATAAAAATCATATTCAGGTCTAAACCTGTGCATATATATTCTGCCGTATGTTGAAAGTTCAAAGGCAAATTCTTCAGACAGTTCAGCATGCCAAGACTTTGGGAAATAACGTAACGCATTTCTCACGGCTAGCTTCTTTTCTTCAGTAGATAGAATGTCTTTTCTTTTTGGCGCATGACTAACCGCTAAAGCGTATTCTTTTTTAAGAGGCAATTCCGTTGGAATACCTTGAAGTATTTGTTCTTTAAAATCCATTTTCCTTTTTTTTGAAATAGTGGAATGAATAAAATTTTAAAATAAGGTTCGATCTTTTTAAAATTTACATTTTTTATTTCCCCTTTTGGGGGCTAGGGGGACTTGTGTTTATCAAAAATCAGCGAACCATTTTTAAATACCATACACGGTTTAAACGAACCTTGGTTGTATAAAATCTCGTTGTAATTGTCTGTATGAAATAACACAAAATCTGCCAAATAACCTTCTTTTAATTGGCCTCTATCTTTCAAATTCAATGCAGCAGCAGCACGATAAGTAATACCAGCAAGTACTTCGGCATTACTCAGTTTTTCGAATGTCTGTAAAATAGCAGCTTGCGTCAATAAATCGCCCATTGGAGCAGAACCCGGATTGTGGTCACTAGCAATAGCTAATGAACAACCAGCATCAAGTAATTTTCTAGCAGGCGTAAAGTTGCAACCCAAACCAATGGAAGCTCCAGGTAGGGCAGTAGCAATAACACCGCTTTTTGATAAAAGTTCAATTTCTTTTTCTGTTGAAGCTTCTAAATGGTCGGCACTTATAGCTTCAAACGCTACTGCAATTGCACTACCATCTGTGGAAAACTGATCGGCATGAACAGTAATATCAAAATCCATTTCTTTAGCTTTTTTAAAATACGGTCTAATATCTTCTTTCGAAAAAGCACTCTCTTCTATAAAGGCGTCGATACGATTTGCTAATTTTTCTTCTTTCAAAATAGGAAAAAGAGTAGTGCTAATTTCGTTTAGATATGAAGCGTTAGTTCCAGAATAATCTTTGGGTTTCATATGAGCTGCTAAGCAAGTCGGAATTAAATCTACCGGAATTTGTTCATCAGCTTTTTTAATAGCACGGAGCATTTTTAATTCCTCAGCTACCGATAATCCATAACCACTTTTTACTTCTATGGTGGTGACTCCGTTTTTAAGATGTTGTTTCGTTCTTTTTATGGTCTTTTTAATTAATTCTTCTGAACTAGCAATCCTAGTTTGAGTTACGGTATCCCAAATTCCACCTCCAGATTTTGCAATTTCTAAGTACGATTTTCCGGCATTGCGCATCGCATAATCTTTAGCTCTAGTACCACCAAAACAAATATGTGTGTGTGCATCTATAAAACCAGGTAGACAAACATGATTGCCTTCGAGTGTAGTAATTTTAGCTTTTTTATTTGATATATCAGACAGCATAGTTTTAAAAACACCAATCTTTTTTATGTTGTTATTCTCTACTAAGACTCCCGCATCTTCGATAATCGTAAGTTGATCATCAGAAAGTGCACCCTTTAGGGGTAAGTTTGCCATGGTTACTAATTGCTTAAACGGACCTATAAGTTGTAAATTTTTCATATAATTTTTTTGATAACAGCGATTTGGGTAATCGAAATAGATTTCTCCCTTCATGGGAGAAAACAATGAAACTAAGCTTTAATATACTTCAAATTCATCAGAAAACTTAGTCTTTAATGAGACTCCTTCTTTTTGGCTCACTTTTTCAATTACGCTCATAATGGTTTGGTCTTTGATCATTTCGATTCCTTTTTCGATATCATCCGAAAAGACACGGTCTTTGTCAGCAAAGGCAACATTTTTGCGAATTGCTTTGTGAATTGCATCTAAGAAAACTCCAGATTTCATAGGTTTTCTAAATTCAAAAGCTTGAGCCGCTGTTAATAATTCTATCGCTAGAATTTTCTCTACATTTTCAATTACCTGTAATGCTTTTCTGCCACCAATAGAGCCCATACTCACATGATCTTCTTGACCTAAAGAGGTTGGAATACTATCTGCACTCGATGGAAAGCACAAACCTTTATTTTCACTTGCTAAAGCGGCTGTTGTGTATTGGAGAATCATATAACCAGAATTAATTCCAGTTTCTTTCATCAATAATTTTGGAACGCCAGGGCTATTGCCTTCTAGTGCCAAATAAATTCTACGGTCCGAGATATTGCCGATTTCAGAAGCTGCTAAACAGGCGTAATCTAAAGCCATTGCTAAAGGCTGACCATGAAAGTTACCACCACTAATGGTCAATTCTTCATCGATGATTATAGGGTTGTCGGTAACGGAGTTTAGTTCTACTTCCACGAGTTCTTTTAAATGTAGCCATGTATTTCGTGAAGCGCCATGTACTTGTGGCATACAACGAAGCGAATAAGGGTCTTGAACCCGATCACAATCGATATGGTCTTCCATAATTTCAGAACCTTTTAGTAACCGTTTGATACGCTTGGCAACATGTATATTTCCTTTATAAGGGCGTAAGGCATGTAGTTCATTAAAGAACGGTTTTACAGAACCTTGTAAGCCCTCAATCATCAAAGCACCAATGATATCGGCTTGGGAAAGGCAGCTGTGTAATTTTTCAACTACTTTAACGGCATGCGCAGCAATAAACTGGGTACCATTAATAAGTGCTAAACCTTCTTTTGGCCCTAATGAAATAGAATACAGACCAGTTATTCTAAAAAGGTCAGATGTCTCAATATCAGCCCCTTGAAAATTAACTTTTCCTAATCCTATCAACGGAAGGAATAAATGAGATAAAGGAGCTAAATCTCCCGATGCACCGACAGATCCTTGCGAAGGAACTATAGGTATGGCATCATTTTCGATATGCCAAAGAATTCGATCTAGCGTTGTTTCGGTTATTCCGGAATAACCTTTTGCTAAAGACTGCGCTTTTAGAATCAACATTAATTTAGCAATTTCAGAGTCTATTGGTTTTCCAACACCTACACTATGGCTTTTGAGAATATTGGTTTGTAATATTTTAGTTTCTTCTTTTGATATTTTGGTCGTACAAAGCGGACCGAAACCTGTATTTATGCCGTAGACTGCTTTTCCTTTTTCAACGATGTTAGCTACAATCTTTGCGCTATGGTTTATTTTTTTTCTGGATTCAGATGATAATTCAACACTAATTTTGCCTTTAGCAATTGAAAGAGCAATTCCAGCCGTAAGCCAATCTTCACCTAATTTGAATGATTTTGATATCGATTTCATAGTTCTTTAATTGAAGTATATAGGTAGCTTGCTTGAATTTTAATTTTTGTCTGTTCGAGTAATTTTATTTCAAAATCGTTTCGAGAACAATGAGAAATTAGAATGGGTAATAGCTTTATTTTAGATCGCTTCACTTCTCCAAAACACGCTAACGATTAATTCAACAAAAGTGCTTCCTATTTAATGATATAAAGTTATTGATTAACTTTGATAATTACCAATATCATATATATCACTATTTAATAACTATGGGTTATCAATTAGAGTTGCGACATTTCAACTATTTTTTGGCGGTAGCTGATGAATTGCATTATCGGAAGGCAGCAGAGAAATTATTTATTTCTCAACCTGGTTTAAGTAGACAGATAAAGCAAATGGAAGAAATATTAGGCACTCCTTTGTTTGTCAGAAATAAGAAAAAAGTAGCCCTTACTCCTGCCGGAGAATATTTAAAGGCTGAGGTAGAATTTATCGTAAATCACCTTGAATTAACTAAAAAGCAATTAAAATTAATAGCAGAAGGCGCTATTGGAGAAATACGAATCGGCTTTTTAGGTTCTGCAATGCAAACCGTGGTTCCCAATTTATTACTGAAACTACGAGATAAAAATCCTCAAATAAAGACTAGTTTGGATGAGTTGTCTAACAATGCACAAGTGAATGCTATTCTAAAAGATAAACTGGATATTGGTTTTGTACGTTTGGCAAGAGTCCCAGATGGACTCGGAATTAAAACGGTTATGAAAGATACATTTTCGTTGGTATTGCCTTCTGCTCATCCCATCACCAAAGACAATTTTAAAAATGTAGGTCAGCTTTCTGAAGAGGACTTTATTTTATTTTCACAAGATTATAGTGCCTTATATTTTGATACGGTCATGAGCATTTGTGAAGATGCAGGTTTCACTCCTAGGGTGTCCCATAAATCGGTACATGCGCAAACCATTTTCAAATTGGTAGAGAATAATTTGGGAATTGCTATTGTACCGACTGCACTGCAATATGGTTTTGATATGGGAGTGAAATTTATCGAGTTGAAAAACATTAAACAAAAGGCAGAGTTATCGGTCATTTGGAAGAAAGACAATCGTAACCCAACCATCAAGCATTGTCTAAATTTAGTGTTAACACCAGATGAGTAATACTTGAATAACCTTAAATTTGTTTTTAAAATTAGTGATTATGGTTTTTGATATTATAAAAAAGAGAAGGTCTATTTTTCCTGTACAGTATAATACGACTCCAATTGTTAAAGACGATATTTTAAAAGTCTTAGAAGCAGCAAATTGGGCACCGACACATAAAAAAACAGAGCCATGGCGTTTTAAGGTGCTTCAAGGAGAAGCAAAAGAAAAATTAGGCTTGTTCCTTTCTTATAAATATTTAGATACGGAAACCAATCCAAAGGAGTTTAAAGCAAAAAAATTAATTGAAAATCCGACGCGAGCCGGAGCAATAATTGCAATTTGCATGCAACGAGACCTAAAGGAAAGCCTACCCGAATGGGAAGAAATAGCAGCGGTTGCTATGGCGGTACAAAATATGTGGCTTTGTTGTACAGAAATGGGGATAGGCGCTTATTGGAGTTCTCCAGGATTAATCAAATATATGGATGAATTTTTTGATATGAATGCTGGTGAAGTATGTTTAGGCTTTTTCTATATGGGGAATTATGATAATGAGACGGAAATTCCAGCAGTAACCAGAACGCCAATTGCAGATAAGACGGTTTGGTTGTAAGTAAATAGTTTTGTCAGTTCGAGTATTTTGAAGGAATGAAATGGATACAAAATGTATCGAGAACAAGAAACTTTTTAGATATTAACGCATTGTCAAAAGTTAAAAAGTTTACTGGTGATTTTCAGAATTCCAATGATCAATATTCTTTTTAAACTTATGCCATTCATCAATTAAAAAAAAGCTAAATTTTTCTTTTTTATGATTAGTAATCATTTTTTCAAAATTCTCATTTTCAATTAGATAAGTAAATAAAAGCCCAATTTCATTCTCTTTTAATTTCAAGTCATTAGAAAGAAATTCAGTATAATTAGTCTCTAAAAATGCTATGTTCCTTTCCTTCCTCTCAAGACCTATAGCATACTTCATTCTTTTTGTTCTTCCGTTAATTGCATTGAGAATGGGGTCTAATTCTAATGAACCTCCCAAGATTGACAGTAAATGAATTGGCTTAAAATCCCCAGCAGTTGCAAGTCGCCTTTCATATTGGCTAAAATCTTTCATTTTTTCTGGAATTATTCCTAAGGAAACAGCATTAATGTTGGTATATTCAATAATTTCTACACCTTTTAATTCAATTGAATTTTCAGTCATTTCAATACGTAATGTGTCAACATCAAAATCTTTTTTAAATAGGTTTTTTTTAAAATTTCGCATTCCTAAATAAGAGAATAATAGGGTATCACCAATACTAGACTTTAAGATGAAAAAACCTTTTTCATTAGAAATGGTATTCTCTTTCTTTGAAACGTTCATTATTACCACGCCTTCTAATTTATCTTCACTAAAAGTTATGACACCATTAATTTTATTTGCCTGAGAAAATAGACATAATGGCAAGAACCATAATGAAATCCATATAACAAACCTCATTTTATTGATATCTTAAAAGTGTTTTTACTTTAGAAAGTATAATAACTGAAAGATATACTAATAAAGAGGAAAGGTCTTGCTTTTAACAAACTTTTAGAAAAAATTGAAGGTGAAATGCTAATAAAAAATTCTATTGAAAATAAGGAAAAAGCGCAGATTTATATTCCCATGCTTTAGAAATGAAAAGTCCTAAATAAACGATAGCGACCATGAATTTTAAAAAGGTTCCGGTCAAAAAACCAAGAAAAGAACCAAAAGCCGCTTTCAAAGCTGTTTTTTTATTGGCTTTATTCATGATCTCACCTACATAAGCGCCTACAAAAGGCCAAATTACTATTCCAAAGATCCCAAGAATAGGAAAAACGAGAGCGACTATAAGCCCTACCGTAGTACCAATCATTCCTGCTTTACTGCCTCCAAATTTTTTGGTTCCGATAGCAGGAATTACATAATCCATTGCAAAAACAAAGAGCGCTATGGCAAGCGTAATTCCCAAAAACCACCAATCTTGAGGGATTGCACTGGTTAGAAAAAGCAGTAGTAATCCAATCCAGCTAATAGGCGGACCAGGTAGTACGGGTAAAAAACTTCCTATAATACCAATAAGCATAAATAAAAATCCGAAGATTAATAGGGCAATATCCATTAGAACTTGTTTTGCTATAGGACGAAGATACCCTGATTTTGTTACAATTTAGTAAGGGAATTGTTGAGAGTTTCAATATCAGGGCAATAGGTGGGTTTAAATTATTCAACTAAAATATTAGTTTAAACTAAAAAATTAGTTATATTTGAACTAATAAATTAGTTGAAAGAAGAAATTTAACTTCATTTCTAAGATTTAAAAGGAAGTTTAATATGTATCGAGTGATACTGAAACAAGTTCAGCATATATGAAACAATTGACAAAAGCAGAAGAAGAGGTAATGCAGGTGTTGTGGCAATTAGAAAAATGTAATGTTGCCGCTATAATTGATGAACTACCTAAGCCTAAACCAGCATATAATACGGTATCAACCATTGTTCGAATATTAGAAAGCAAAGGTTTTGTAAACCATGAACAAGAGGGGAAGGGTTATTTGTATTTCCCATTGCTGAAGAAATCTGATTACAGCAATCAATCGATTAATAAATTGGTTGATGGGTATTTTCAAGGCTCGTTTAAAAGTATGGTGTCTTTTTTTATGAAAAAGAACGATATGAACTTATCAGAGTTAGAAGCTATTTTAAAGGAAATTAAAAAAGAAGAAGAATGATACAATATATGCTAGAAAGTATAGCTTTTCAGCTCTTGTTTTTAATTATTTACGATGTTGTTCTAAAGCGAGAAACCTTTTTTCAATGGAATCGAGTGTATTTGATTGGTACGTATGTTCTATCTCTTATAATACCATTAATTAAGTTAGAAGTATTAAAGACTACTGTTTCAAAAACTTTTGCGGTTTATCCTGAGTATTTATGGAATTCGAATACTACTACGGATATTGAAATGGTGGTTACGACTACGGTTGAGCAAAGTTTTGAAATGCCTTGGAAATCGTTAATTCTTTTTGGGGGAATGCTCGTCGCATTATTGATTTTCGGCTTTAAATTATATCAAATTAACCGTTTAAGACAAAAAGGAGAGATTCGGTATTTGACAAATTTCACTCGAGTGATTATAGAAAATAGCGAAGTAGCATTTTCTTTTTTTAAGTCCATCTTCTTGGGAGATAAAGTAGTAGCACAAGAACACCAAAGTATCATTCAGCATGAGCTGGTGCATATACGACAAGGGCATTCTTATGACTTGGTCTTTTTTGAAATCCTTCGAATTGTAAACTGGTTTAATCCTTTAGTATACATCTATCAAAACCGAATTTCAGAATTACATGAATTTATTGCCGATGCACAAGTGGCTAAAACGCATAAAAAAGAGCAGTACCAATTATTGCTGTCACAAGTTTTTCAGACGCAACATATTTCCTTCATCAATCCATTTTTTAAAACCTCATTAATCAAAAAACGAATCGTCATGTTACAGAAATCAAAATCAAAAAAGATTTTTCAATTAAAGTATTTAGTGCTAGTTCCATTAGTGTTTGGAATGTTAATTTATACCTCCGCAGCTCCTGAGAGTTACCTTGATACGGTAGGTATTACACAAGATGAAGATGATGCGGCTTTAATTAAAAAAGTAAAGGTTGAAATAGATAAAGAAGTTTTTGAGTTTGGTTCAGTACAAGCGGCCTATTATAATTATACTCCTTTTACTAAAGATCGTGATCCAAATTTTATCTTACAGAAAGAACAATATTTTAAATCTGAAATCTATACCAAGATGTTCTTTAAGTTGATGACGGATAGAATGCAAAAGGAAGGATCAGCAACAGAGGACCCGTCTGTAAGAGTGCCTCTGCCTTCAACGAAAAGATATAATGATTTTGTTAATCGAAAAAAAGCATTTCAACTATTAGATGACAATTTAAAAATTTCCATTTCTGCTTATGGCCATGATGCTATTTTATTGGATTCTGTTGCCGATTATCCTGAAAACTATTCACTGGTAAAAGTTAAGAATGTAAAAGGTTTATCGGGTGATGAAATTCGCGATTTTAATAGCATCATAGATGATATTTCTAAAAACAATAAGTTGGAGAGTATTGTTCTAACCGATGGTACTTATTTTTTTAATATCTACCAGAAAAAGTATATCCGTGTTGAGGAATATGAAACAAGTGCTTTGCCGCAGGAGATAATCACCAGAAAAGGATCAACAATTACTTATCGAGTTGTTAATGTGCAGCAGATGACTTCTGAAGAAATCACTAAAAGAAAAGAATTGGTAGAGGAAATTCTGGATTCTGACACCTACACTACTTTAGTAATTACAGACGGTAAAATGAAAACTATTATTGGAGGTAAAACAGTTAGAAATGTTGAAGCTTTGGTTTCTGAAGTTAATGAGGCAATAATGGATGTGCCATTTTCAACGGTCGATGAAGTTCCTATTTTTCCAGGTTGTGAAGATTCACTAGATAAACGTGCTTGTTTTCAAGAGAAAATAAAGGAACATATCTCAAAAAATTTCAGATACCCAGCTGAAGCGCAGGAAAAAGGAATTCAGGGAAAAGTGAATCTCATGTTCGTAATTGATGAATCGGGTACTATTGGAAATTTAAGAATGCGTGGCCCTAGCGAATTGTTAGAAAATGAAGCTTCTAGAATTATTTCCCTATTACCAAAAATGACTCCCGGAAAACAACGAGGAAAATCCGTTCGAGTACCATTCTCTATTCCGATTGCATTTAAATTACACGGGAATACGGAAGATGATGCTAAAGGCTCCATTATAAATCAAGATTTAGATATGCCATTTGCTGTAGTGGATGAAGCTCCTATTTTTCCGGGTTGTGAAGATGCAGTGGATAAAAGAGCCTGTTTTCAAGAGCACCTTTACAAACATATCAGTAAGAATTTTAGATATCCTGAAGCGGCACAAGAGTTAGGTATGCAAGGCAAGGTAAATACCATGTTCACAATAGGTAAAGATGGTTCTATAAATAACCTTAGATTAAGAGGTCCAAGTAAATTGTTAGAAGAGGAAGCAAAACGGATCCTTTCTCTTTTGCCAAATATGTCACCAGGAAAACAAAAAGGAAAAGAAGTGAATGTTCCGTTTTCGGTTCCTATAACTTTTAAATTACAAGGAGAAATCACCAATGATTTAATTTCAAAAAAGTTTATAGAGGCAAATCCAGCATTCAAAGAATCTATGAATAGTATAAATAATTTAGTAAAAAAGCGGGAAAGATTATTGAAAAAAACTGGTACGACTGACCCAGTTGTAAAAGATCTTGAAAATCAAATAGAATCTTTAAAATCAAGATTGGATACAGAATTCGCAAAAGAATTAAAAAATAAATAAGTTCTAGCGTCTTGAAAAAATTTGGCTTCATACTTTTTTGTATAGTCACGCTTAAATCCGGAGCTCAGTCTTCGGCTTTGGCTATTGCAGATAGCCTTTATAGTATTGGTGATTATACTAAAGCTATTAACCAATATGCTAAAGTAGGTACCCCAAGTGCAAACTTACAGATTGCCCGAACCTATAATGTTGTTCGCAATTATGACAAAGCTATAGTCCAATATAAAACGCTTATTGAAAGAAATCCAAACGCACAGTTAGTACGCTTTGAATTAGGAAAAATCTATGCTAAAACTAGAAAATCAGAAAAGGCGCAACAACTTTTTGAAACTTTGGTATCGGAGTATCCAAATAATCCAGAATACTTTTATTATTTAGGGAGTGCATATGCCAATTTAGATTCCATTCCTAAAAGTGTGCAACTATTTAAGAGTGCAATTGCACGAGATAGTACACATTTACGAAGCATTTACGAGGTTGCAAAATATTATGTGAGTGAGCAAGAACGAGATTCAGTCGTAAAATATGCTGATAAAGGCTTGAATTTTTATGAGAATGATGTGTCCCTTATCAACTTAAAGGCCCTAGCCTTGTACAATAATGATGAATTTAAAGCAGCGATTCCATTATTCGAAAAAATGGTAGCCCTAGGTGAAACGACCAAGTTTTACATTTTTGAGCGCTTAGGCAATGCCTACTTTAAAACAGAAGATTTGGATAATGCCATTGGAAATTACAAAAAGTCCCTTTTTCTTGATTCGGAAAATGCCAGAGTTCTTTTTAGTTTAGGAAACACCTTCTGGAAACAGCAAAAATTAGATAGTGCCACTGTTTACATTCAACAATCAATTGACGTACAGTTGGTAGTACTTGATCAAGAATATCAGGCGTTAGGACGTTTGGCGAGTGAGCAAAAAGACTATAAAATAGCATTGAAATATTATAAATTGGCACATGAAGAAGATCCTGAGAATGTTATTTATTATTATCAAGTTTGTGTTATTGCAGATCAATATTATAAAGATCCAAAAGTAAAACTTAAGTACTACGAGCAGCTTTTAGAAAAATATAGTAATCAAAATAATTACTTTACCAATTTTACAGAGCGTCGAATATCTGAACTAAAAGAGGAAATACACTTCGCTACCGATTAAATAACTCAAAAAATCGTAATTTTCCACAAACATTTTAACGCAAATGCGTATTGTACTAGTATTATGTGGATTTTTTCTCTTCGTTTCTTGTGATTTCTTTACTTCAAAAGAGGTGAAAACACAAGAATTGGTGGAACATGAAATGCAAAACATCAATTTTAATGATGTGGATCAATTTCCATTGTTTGAAAATTGTGATGAAACTAATTCCAAAGAAGAAAATAAAGCATGTTTTGAAGAAACATTATTACGTCATTTTTTGATTTATTTAGAAGGGTTTGAATTTGTTTTAAAAGAAGCCGTGGTCGATACGCTTTATGTAGATTTTTTGATAGACAAAAAAGGAAAGATGTCGGTTCTAGATATAGAGCATAATGCTATTGTAGATGAACAAATACCTGAGTTTGATGCTGTAATAACAAGAAGTCTTACCTCATTACCGCATGTGACTCCGGCGTTAAAAAGAGGGATTCCTGTTAAGACGAAGTTTAGGATACCCATTGTATTGAATACCAAATAAAATAGAGCTGTTGGCAAACGAAAAGATAATTTTGGGGATAGACCCTGGAACCACGATAATGGGTTTCGGGTTGATAAAAGTGGTAAATAAGCAAATGCAATTTATACAAATGAATGAATTGCTTTTGAGTAAATACAACGACCCTTATGTGAAGTTGAAACTTATTTTTGAACGTACTATTGAATTAATAGACACGTATCATCCGGATGAAATAGCCATTGAAGCTCCTTTTTTTGGTAAAAATGTACAATCGATGTTGAAATTGGGTCGTGCTCAAGGGGTAGCCATGGCCGCAGGATTATCACGTCAAATTCCAATTACGGAATATCTTCCTAAGAAAATTAAAATGGCAATTACCGGTAATGGGAATGCTAGTAAAGAGCAAGTGGCAAAAATGCTCCAAAGCATGTTGGGCTTAAAAACTTTACCTAAAAATTTAGACAGCACCGATGGCTTAGCTGCCGCTGTTTGTCATTTTTATAATGAAGGTAGGATAGAAGTAGGTAAAAGCTACACGGGTTGGGACGCTTTTGTAAAACAGAATCCTAAAAAAGTAGGAAAGTAAGCAGTCACAGTAGGCAGTAAAAGAGAGCTTATGAAATTTAAAGAACTTCTAGCATACAAGAAATCCTTTGCCTTGGCAATGAAAATTTTCACTATTATTAAGTCTTTTCCAAAGAAAGAGACTTACTCTTTAACGGATCAAATTAGAAGGTCTTCCAGAAGTGTTAGCTCAAACATTGCAGAGGCATACAGAAAAGAATTTACCCAAAAAACTTTATTAGTAAATTAACCGATAGTGATGCAAAAAATTCTGAAACCCAAACGTGGTTAGAATTTTCTTTGGAATGCGAATATATAAATAAACAAACCTATGACGAATTGATTACTAATAGTGAGGAAATAGGTAAATTGATAAACTATATGATTAATAATCCCAGTAAGTTTGGTAGCAAATAATTGCCAACTGAAACTGATAACTGAATACTAATAAATGTCCGGTATCTATATCCACATTCCTTTTTGCAAACAAGCCTGTCATTATTGCGACTTTCATTTTTCTACTAGTATGGGGAAGAAAGAGGCTATGATTTCTGCTTTACAGAAAGAATTAGCGCTTCGGAAGAATGAATTTAAAGACGAAATAGTTGAAACCATTTACTTCGGTGGTGGTACACCTTCGGTTTTAACAACTGAAGAAATACAAACTATTATTCATACGGTTTATGAAAACTATAAAGTTGTTGGTCATCCAGAAATTACCTTAGAAGCAAATCCGGATGACTTATCTGAAAGTAAAATAATTGAATTGTCAAAAAGCCCAATAAATCGACTAAGCATCGGTATTCAATCTTTTTTTGATGAAGACTTAAAGTTGATGAATCGTGCACATTCTGCTCCAGAGGCAATGGAGTCTTTGTCTTTGGCGACACGGTACTTTGATAATATTTCTGTAGATTTAATTTATGGAATGACAGATATGAGCAATGAACGCTGGGCACAAAATATAGCAAAAGCTTTATCCTTCAATATTCCACATATCTCTAGTTATGCATTAACAGTAGAACCAAAAACGGCATTGGCTAATTTTATTAAAAAGGGAATGGTTAAACCTCTTGACGATGCTGTTGCTCAAGCGCATTTTAATATTCTTTTAGATAAAATGGAAAAAAACGGATTTGTAAACTACGAGATTTCCAATTTCGGGAAACCCAATTATTTCTCTAAAAATAATACGGCCTATTGGTTAGGTGAAAAATATATAGGTATTGGACCTTCGGCACATTCTTATGACGGAGTTCGTAGAGGTTGGAACATAAATAACAATGCAAAATATATAAAAGCAATAGCAGCAGGGGAGTTACCCATTGAAGAAGAGGTATTGTCAAAATCGGATGTTTATAATGAATATGTAATGACAGGTTTACGAACAATTTGGGGAGTTTCTTTAGCGAGAATAGCAACAGAATTTGGATTAGATTATCACAAGTATATACATCAACAGGCTCAGAAGTATATTGATGAAAAACTTTTGATTATTGAAAATGACACCCTTTTAACCACAACAAAAGGTAAATTTTTAGCTGACGGGATTGCTGCAAATCTTTTTATGATTAACTTGTCATAACAAACGCTACCCTTGTGAAAGCAACAATAAAATACAAAAAGGAGACTTATAAAATAGATCTATCTAGACCATTAGATATTTCAATTCCTTTGAAAGGCAATGTATCAAATGTAAATGCTTGGTATCTTGAACAGCCAAAAATCACCCCACATACGGAAGGCGAATTTATAGGGAAAGTTTCTGAAGGGGCATCAACTAATTTTAATGATATTTGGTTTAATCCACATGCACATGGCACACATACAGAATGTGTAGGGCATATTACAGAAGAATTCCATTCCGTCAATCAAAACTTAAAGCAGTACTTTTTTTTGGCTAAGGTGGTAACTATCGCGCCTGAAAAGCAGGGGGATGATTTTGTAATTTCAAAAAAGCAATTGCAATATGCCTTAAAAGATTCAAAATCTGAAGCTGTAGTTATTAGAACACTCCCTAATTTAAAAGATAAACTGAGCAAGCAGTATTCAAACTCCAATCCGCCTTATGTGCTAGAAGAAGCAGCGCAATTTCTTGTGGAAATAGGGGTAGCACATGTATTGATAGATCTGCCTTCGGTGGATAAAGAGAAAGATGGTGGTGCGCTTTTAGCGCATAATGCATTTTGGAATACCAATGGTCAGATAAGAAAACAAGCTACAATTACCGAGTTTATTTTTGTTGATAATGCTATAAAAGATGGTTTGTATATGCTCAATATACAGTTGGCGCCTTTTGAGAATGATGCCAGCCCTAGTAGACCTGTTTTATATAAAATTGAAGATTGATGAAAAGTATTTTAAAAATCGAAGAACTGTTGTTGTTCCTTTTCGGAATCTATCTTTTTAGCTTGCTTAATTATGAATGGTGGTGGTTTTTAGTGCTCATTCTAACTCCAGATATAGGCATGTTAGGGTATTTGTTGAACACAAAAATGGGTGCATTTACCTATAATTTATTCCATCATAAAGGGCTAGCAATAGTAATTTATTTATCGGGTGTTTATCTTTCTATACCTTTGTGCCAATTAATAGGAATTATTTTGTTTTCTCATGCATCCATGGATCGAATTTTTGGTTATGGATTAAAATATAATAAAGGATTCAAATTCACACATTTAGGAGAAATAGGGAAATAAGTATGGATAATATTTTTGATACCTTTTTAGGTTTAATTTTAGGTGCTATTGCCACATATTGGATTTTTTCTTTTTTTCGTAAAAAGAAAAGTAAGGAGCTTACAGAAGTACAATCACATGTTTTATTGGAGAAAATAAAAAGTGTTTGTAAGCTTATTTCAGTGGAAGGAGATTTTGCAGAAATATACCGTTATGAGAATACAAAAGAACGTTTTTTAAGTTTAGTGACGAGTAAGAAAAAGGCTTTAATTGTAATAAATGCTAAGGCACAGATTGGTTACGACTTAAAAAAGCTAATTCTGAATGCAGATAACGAGCGTAAGAAGATTATATTAACCAGTTTTCCAGAACCCGAAATATTATCTATAGAGCCAGAATTAAACTTTTACGATATTAAAAATGGTATGTTTAATTCTTTTACTCCCAATGATTTAACAGTGTTAAATCAAGAAGCGAAACAACACATACGCGATAAAATTCCAGAAAGTGGATTAATGGATACGGCAAGGAATGAAGCTTTAGAAGCTATTTTATTAATTGAATCTATTGTGGAAACTATCGGGTGGAAACTTGATTATAGTGCCTTAAAGGTTGATGCCAAAGATCAATTAGTAGAAAGAAAGAATAAATTAACCAGATTTTTAGAACGTTAATAATGCGAAGCACACTTACAATTTTTTTAATTTTAATAGGGACTACCGTTTTTTACGGACAAGAAGAAAATAGCATGAAAAATTTTGATCCTAATTTTGTACACACAGTATATTTCTGGTTAGAAAATCCAGATAATAAGGAGGATTGTACCTCTTTTGAAGTCTCTCTGCGTAAATTTTTAGACCATTCTGCATATGCAAAGACCAAATTTATAGGTAAACCACCTAGAGCGAGTAGAGAGGTGGTAGACGGGTCATTTACCTATTCGTTAATAGTAACTTTTGAGTCAGCCGAAGCACAAGCAGCGTATCAAAAAGAACCGCCACATTTATTGTTTATTGAAGAGTCTAGTCATCTTTGGACAAAAGTGATTGTATATGACTCTAAAAGTATTTATTAGAAGAGAATGGTGAATTTTCGAGAGGCTGTTTTTAATGATTATAAACAAATAGCGGCATTACATGTAAAAAGTTGGCAGCAGAATTATAGAAAAGATTTTAGTGACCATTTCTTAGATAATGAAGCATTTCAAGACCGGTTAGTAGTTTGGGAGAATAGATTAAAAAATCCATTACCCAACCAATATGTTATTGTTGCTGAAATGGAAGGTGTTATTGTTGGTTTTAGCTGTGCTTTCTTTGATGAAAACAGTACGTATGGAACACTTTTAGATAATCTTCATGTGGTTAGTGAAGCTAAAGGAATGGGAGTAGGGACGAAACTAATCCGATTCATTGCAAAACAATCTTTAGCTTATAACAACGAATCTGGAATCTATTTATGGGTGCTAGAAAATAATAGGAGCGCTATTGAATTTTACAAACATTTAGATGGAAAGCATACCGAAACGGTAACAGGTCAAGATATTGGTGATAGGAAGGTGCAAAAATGTAGAATAGTATGGAATTCTGCAGCTAATTTTTGAAAAACTGAATAGACTTGATGAAATTTAAAGCTCTTTTCCTTTTAGGAAGTAGATTAATGAGTTGGACTTATGAATATAGAAGCGTTTAGAGCATATTGCATTGCTAAAAAAGGCATCACTGAAGAGTTTCCTTTTGATGCAGATACACTTGTTTTTAAAGTGATGGGTAAAATGTTTGCTTTAGCTCCGTTAGAGCGGATACCCTCACAAGTTAATTTGAAGTGTGATCCAGAAAGGGCGATTCAACTGCGAGAAGCCTATGACGGTATAATTGTGCCGGGTTATCATATGAGTAAAGTACATTGGAACACCTTATTTCTAGAACTTACACCACCAAAATTGATTGAAGAACTTATTGATCATTCCTATGATTTAGTAGTTTCTAAGCTTACTAAGAAGTTGCAGCAAGAACTGGCTGCTTTGGAATCATCAGATTCTTAGCGCTCGTCCATTTTTAAAATTCACTTAGCTACATTTAATGGTATTTCACCGACACTTCAAAAGTGCTTCGGCTGAGAGGGCAATTTGCTTTATGATTGCTGCATTATTTTTACATCAGAAATGTTATTAAAACAAAAGTAAATATTTGATCCCCCAAATTTTACTTATAGAAAGTTCCCCCCGAACACTATAAGTCAGAGTAGACCAGCGAAAGCTGGTCTTTTTGTTTTCAATACAAAACCTTCACTTTTCTCAACACATTTTTAAAAGCAACTGATTTAGTTTACTGGCTAATCTATAGCTAATTACAGTTCAGCGATACTTATAAAGGGCTTGGGCAAAGAACACAATTTGTTGTTTGAGAGCTGTAGTATTTTTACAGAAGAAATAATAGAAAAGTATAATCAAATACCTTTTTTCCCAAATTTCACAATTGGATTCCCCCAAATCTTAATTTCAAGAGGCCAGCGAAAGCTGGCCTTTTTGTTTGCAGTCAACAAAGAATCTATAGATAAGATGACTTAATTGCTACACTAAGAATATATATCTTTGTACTTCAATTCATCCAAATTTTTTAATGCAACAATTACAATCTTTTTATTCCGGTAAAATAACAACATATCAAAAGCAACTTTCAAGAATAAAAGAGCAGTTATTTGTCTCCAGTATGGCTCGATTAACCATTTTTATTTTCGCAGCTGTTGGCGTTTATTTATTTCATGATAGGATGAACTTGACTATTGCAATGATTGTAGTTGCACTGGCTTTATTCCTGTTTTTAGTATCAAGGCATACTAATTTGCAATACAAGAGAGCTAAATTGTTGGCCCTTATTAAAATTAATGAAACAGAGCTTAACGTTTTAAAAAGAGAATTTTTTGATTTACCAGATGGAGAAAAATTTAAAAATTCATTGCATTATTTCAGTCAGGATATTGACTTATTTGGAAAAGGTTCTTTTTACCAATATTGTAACCGAACTGTTTTACCGCAGGGCAGTGAAACTTTAGCTAGTTTACTTACGGAGAATACAATAGCTAATATATTAGATAAACAACAAGCTATTCAAGAGTTAGCAACCTTGCCCGATTGGAGGCAAGAGTTTACTGCGATTGCTTCGCTAGTAAAAACTGAAACACCATATGAGGCAATTTTAAGTTGGTTATCACAGTACCAAAAGTTCTTGCCGAAATCTATGAAGGTATTACCTTATATTTTTGGGAGTATTTCTGTACTGGCTATTGTTGGGTTTTTTGTAATTCCACTTTCTATTTTTGCGTTATTACTTGTGTTTCTTGTTGGTTTAGGAATAACAGGGGTCTTTGTCAAAAAGATTAATAAACTCTCGAATGATACTGGAAAAATACAAACCACATTTCACCAATATCAAAAGTTAATTTTAGAGATTGAGCGCATAGAGTTTTCTGCAGCTTTATTGAAAGAAAAAAGAGCAACTGTATTAAATGAAAGTGTAAAGACTTCACAAATTTTAAATGAATTTTCCAGAATTCTAGGCGCCTTAGACCAACGTAATAATATGCTTTTTGGTTTTTTAGCAAACGGTTTTTTGCTGTGGGATATCTACCAATCGTACAAGATTGAAGAGTGGATTGTAAAACATGGTTCTGAAGTTGCAAATTGGTTTGATACCATTGCATTTTTTGATGCTTATAATAGCTTGGGCAACTTTAGTTACAACCATCCTAATTATGTTAGACCACAACTTACCGACGAAGCTATAGTCTTGAAATCAGAAGGAGCTGGGCATCCATTATTAAATCCTGAGAAGAGTGTGTTAAATGATATTCAGATTAATAATGAACAGTTTTTTATCATTACAGGAGCAAATATGGCAGGTAAAAGTACCTTTTTACGTACGGTTTCTTTACAAATTGTAATGGCGAATGTAGGTTTGCCTGTATGTGCTAAAAAGGTTGAATATTCGCCAATTAAATTAATCACCAGCATGCGTACTACCGATTCATTAACCGATGATGAATCATACTTTTTCTCGGAACTAAAAAGATTGCGATTCGTTGTAGATGAAATAAAAGCAGACCGCTATTTTATTGTATTGGATGAAATTTTAAAAGGTACCAATAGTACAGATAAGGCTATTGGTTCTCGAAAGTTCGTTGAGAAATTAATTGCCTCGAAAGCAACAGGAATCATCGCTACACACGATTTAAGTTTATGTGAGTCCGCTAATGATTTGCCACAAATAGAAAATCATTATTTTGATGCTGAAATAGTAGCTAATGAATTGTTCTTTGATTATAAATTCAAAGACGGAATTTGTCAAAATATGAACGCATCATTCTTATTGAAAAAAATGGAAATAGTTGATTAACTCAAAATTCTAAACAGGAATACTGATAGCGTAGCTTGGCGTATTCGCAGTTACTTTAAATTTGAACCTTAGAAATGGATTCACTAACACAAATAGTTCTTGGTGCCGCTGTAGGCGAAGCCGTTTTAGGACGGAAAGTAGGAAATAAAGCAATGCTTTTTGGCGCAATTGCGGGTACAATTCCTGATTTAGATATTTTTGCCCGTTATTTAACGGATAACATTACGGCTATTGAATGGCACCGTGGGTTTAGCCATTCTATTTTGTTTGCTGTGCTTTTTGCCCCAATATTCGGATGGTTAATTTTTAAATTCCAGCCAAAGGCAGGTGCAACATGGAAAGATTGGTCTTGGTTGATGTTTTGGGGGCTTTTCACGCATCCAATTTTAGATTCATTTACTACATGGGGCACCCAATTGTTTTGGCCTTTTGAAACTCGATTGGCATTCCTTAATATTTTTGTTATTGATCCCTTGTATACATTGCCATTTTTGATTTTTCTGATTTTGGCTATGCTGCAAAAAAGGACCTCTGAAAATCGAAGAAAATACAATCGCTTAGGGTTAATTATAAGTACATCATATTTGCTACTTACACTTCTTTTAAAAGGAATTGCCTACCAGAAATTCACGAGTAGTCTAATGGAACAAGGTCTTGATTATACGCAAATAGATACGCGACCGAGCCCTTTTAATACTATTCTATGGACTGCCAATATTGAAACTAAAGATACTTATCTGATTGGTAATTATTCGTTCTTCGATTCGAAACCCATAAAATTTCAATCGTATCCGAAAAATCATCAACTTTTAGGTGCCATCGCCTCAAATGATAAAATAAAACGACTTATTAAAATTGCGGAAGGTTGGTTTACGATAACAGAAAAGCAGGGTCAGCTTTATTTTAACGACCTCAGATTTGGTTTAATGAGTATGGATCCAAAAGAAGAACAGTTTGCTTTTAGTTATCAGTTAAAAATGCAAGGTGATGTATTAGAAATTTTAGAAATCCCTAAATTTAATACCGATGCCCAACGATTATTGACGGAACTTTGGAAACGAATATGGGGAAATTAGGTTTTTGTTACTACTAACTGCATTGGAGTTAGACCTCATTTTTAGAATTGCACTTTTTTTAACTGTTAATTTTACGCTGTTGTCACTTTGAATGAATTAGTGTACAGCGATAGTAAAAGACTAATTAGTATCGAGAAACTTTTTCAGTTAACATGGTTTTGAACACTATTAATTTTTGGATGAAACATCTTGAAACCAACCTCTCGGACAGGCATGTTTTGAGCTTAAAGTAATTCTTATGTATTTTAATCAAATATGTCACTTCGAGTGAATTAGTATTCAGCGATAGCGGGAGACTAATTAGTATCGAGATGCTTTTTAATGAATAGGGTTTTCGGAATCATTTATTTTATATGAAACATCTTAAAGCCAACCACCCGAGCAGGCGTGCTTTGGGTTTACTATAGCCCTTAT
>TARA_R110002050_G_scaffold41242_1_pt1 | contig 117903 bp, 96 predicted proteins | sample TARA_R110002050 | Tara Oceans TARA_R110002050 (sample SAMEA4396988) | marine metagenome | biome: Polar Biome; feature: [DCM] deep chlorophyll maximum layer (ENVO:01000326); material: water (ENVO:00002006), including particulate matter (ENVO:01000060) such as... | depth 25 m
TGCAACTACGGCTTCTATTACAGGAGTGATTGCCGGAACATATTCAGTGACTGTTACCGATGCTAATGGTTGTTATTCAACAAGCGCAGCTACGGTAACTGAACCAGTATTGTTGATTGCTGCTTCAATTGTAGATTCAAATGCTACTTGTAATGGTGCTGCCGATGGTGGTACATCTGCATCTGCAACTGGCGGAACAGCACCTTACACTTATGTATGGTCTAATTCAGCTACTACAGCTTCAATTACTGGAATTGTTGCAGGAACGTATTCTGTAACAATTACAGATGCAAACGGTTGTTCTTCTACTAGCCAAGTAACAGTGGTTGAACCTGCTGTTTTACAAGCTACTTCGATAGTTGATTCAAATATTACATGTAATGGTTTAGCAAACGGTGGAGCAACGGCTTCTGCCACAGGGGGAACTTCACCATATTCCTATTCTTGGAATAATTCTGCTACTACTGCTTCTATTACTGGAGTTGGTGCAGGAACGTATTCTGTAACAATTACAGATGCAAACGGATGTTCTTCGGCAAGCATGGTAACGATGGTTGAACCTGCTATTTTAGTAGCGGCTTCTATTGTTGATTCAAATGCAACTTGTAACGGGTTTGCTAATGGTGGCGCTACTGCTTCTGCTACTGGTGGCACTGCTCCATATACTTTCGCATGGGACAATTCAGCAACCACTTCTTCTATTACTGGGGTTGTAGCTGGAACCTATACTGTAACTATTACGGATGCCAACGGTTGCACTTCAACAAGCTCAGCGACCATAACAGAGCCAACTTTATTAGTAGCAACATCTGTTGTAGATTCTAATACAACTTGTAACGGATTTGCTAATGGAGGTGCTTCTGCATCTGCAACAGGTGGAACGGCTCCTTATACTTATTTATGGAACAATTCAGCGACTACTGCTTCTATTACTGGAGTTGTTGCAGGAACATATTCTGTAACTATTATGGATGCCAATGGTTGTACTGCGATAAGCTCCACTGCGATAACGGAACCCGTTTCTTTAGTTGCGTTAACCGTAGTTGATTCTTCTGTTTCATGTAATGGTATATCGGATGGTGGTGCTACCGCTTCTGCTACCGGTGGAACCACTCCATATTCGTACGCTTGGAACAATGCTGCTACTACTGCTTCTATTACGGGATTAACGGCTGGTACATATTCCGTATCTGTTTCTGATGCGAACGGATGTTCAAACGTTGCGACTGTGACTATTTCAGAGCCAAATATTTTACTTGGAAACTCAGATGTTGATTCAAATGCTACGTGCGATGGATTACCAAACGGAGGTGCATCTGCCATTCCAACGGGTGGAACTTCTCCTTATGCATACTTATGGTCAACTAGTGCAACTACCTCATCAATCACCGGATTATCTGCTGGTAGTTATGCCGTGACTGTTACCGATGCGAATGGATGTACGTCTATAGAATCAGTCATTATTTCATCCAACAACAGTACCTACAGTTTCATTTCCGAAAATGCGTGTAACAGTTACACTTCTCCTAGTGGATTGTATACTTGGACCGCTACTGGTTCGTATCAAGATACCATTCCAAACCAAGCGGGTTGTGATTCAATCATTACCATTATGCTTACCATTAACGAGAATGGATCGCAACAAAACATTACTATTTGTAAAGGAGAGTCAATTACAGTTGGTTCAAACACCTACACTACTACTGGTAGTTATTCCGACACATTTACAAATGTTACGGGTTGTGATTCTACAGTAATTACTGATTTAATAGTTCAATCGGTTGATGTTTCTATAACACAAACAGGGTATAAATTAGAAGCAAACAACACCATTGCTTCATACCAATGGATAAATTGTGATAGCAACAATGCAATTATTATCGGAGCCATTAACAGAACTTACCTAGTAACTGTAAGTGGAAACTACGCAGTAATTGTAACCGAAGGAGGTTGTGTAGACACTTCAAATTGTATTCTGGTAGATGGTTTAGGAATAGCTGATTTGGCTAGTAACAAAGAAATAAATGTGTATCCAAATCCAGTAGGGTTATATACTGGAATGGTAACGATTGATGTTTCAAATATTTCAAATTATGCTATCATCATTAGAGACCTTACCGGAAAGATGATTTACATCAACGAAGGTCTTACTAATGAAACCAATCAAATAGACGTTTCAAGATTTGCTGCAGGTACGTTCTTTATCGAAATTAGAACTGACAATTTTAGCGAATTCAAAAGACTCATAGTGATGTAAATTTAGGTTTTACTCATTATTCAAAATCCCGATTAGCAATGCTAATCGGGATTTTTTTGTTGACTTCCGCCTATTTTTTAATGCGTTTACAATTTCGTTCCTGTTTAGTATTCGACCAAATATTATAACAACTCGACCTTCTATTTTAAAGCAATTAAATATTGCCTCCGTTTAGAACACAAAAGCCAACTTTCAGAACATTTATTTTGTAATTCATTACGGTTAACCTTAATTTGATTTAATGCAGATATTTAAGATTCCAAAATTTTAATTGCTAGTAACAAAAAATCAATTGTCAAAAAGTAAAATCAACACCAATACAGATGATAAAACAAGTACATCACACTTCAAATTTTATTATAGCTTTCCTTTTGTTGGGAATTTCCTTACTAATTGGAATTAACGGCTACGCCCAAATCAATTATAATTTCACTTGGGAACTCGGCTATGGAACCACAGGAGGTTCTGATCCAGCTGGTTTGGATACCATTGTCTTTCCAAACACCCTTCAAGATCGTCTGGCATGTCCCTCTGGAGGTGATTTAGATGGTGATGGTGACATTGATTTCATCATTGGTGGACAGGAAGGAAAAGCTTTTTTTTATGAAAACATTGGTACAGCAACTCAGCCACATTGGGGAAGACGTGCACTTGCTTCGTTGGATACCATTAAGCTTGGAAAAGGGCAAAGTATTAACCAAATACAACCGGAATTAGCTGACATTGATAATGATGGTGATTTAGACCTATTCTTTGGTTCTCGCTATGAATACGGAACTAACAGTAACCCAGCCTCTTTTAAATTAGACGACATAATATTTTTTCGAAACATCGGCACGCCAAACGTTCCAGTTTTTACCCATGACACTATTCCAGGGTTACAATTTCAACAATGCGCAGAGTTTACGAGCCCTTGTTTGGCAGATATTGATGGTGATGGTGATTTAGATCTTCTTACCTTAGGTTCTGATTCTTCAGCGTTTTTTGAAAATACAGGTACGGCAACATCACCTAATTTTGTTCGTTACTATAAAAATGATGCAGCGAATCCACTACATGGATGGGCATACAATAATATGCTTATTCCATCTGCAAATTTAGTGGATTTGGATGACGATGGAGATCTAGATTTGTTTGTTTGTGATGATGCTGGTTATCCTTGGGCTGTCGAAAATAAAGGAACTGCAACCGTTCCAGATTTTGACTCCCTAACTCTAAAGTCACCTCCTTCGGTTCTAGATACTATCGACTTTGGGCAATTTCCTAGGCAAGAAGTCATGGACTTTAATAATGATGGCATTCTAGATGTTTTAGTGAGTCCCTTTACTCCTGTCAAGTTCTATTGGTATAAAGGATCAGCCACCGGTATTTCTATTTCATTTACAGCTACCAACATTAGTTGTAATGGGTTAGCTGATGGAACTGCAAAAGCTACCGTATCTGGAGCTACTGGTCCAGTTACTTACTTATGGTCTAACACTGCAACTACCGATTCTATTAGCGGACTATTAGCAGGCACCTATATTGTAACAATAACAGATTCTATTGGTGGAACAGCCATCGATTCAATGGTTATAACGCAACCGGCAGATTTAGTAGCTTCTTCAATTGTTGATGCAAATATTTCGTGTAACGGCTTTGCTGATGGAGGTGCAACCGCTTCCGCTACTGGTGGCACAACTCCATTTACTTTTGCATGGTCTAATGCAGCCACCACTGCTTCTATTACTGGAGTAACCGCAGGAACATATTCGGTGACTGTTACCGATGCAAACGGATGTACAGATTCTAAGTCGGTAGTAATTACTGAACCTTTAGTATTGGTTGCATCAGCCAACATAGATTCAAACGATACTGGTGGCGGTACTGGCGGGGCTACTGCATCAGCAACAGGAGGTTCAATTCCGTATACTTATGCTTGGAGTAATGCAGCAACTACTGCATCTATTACAGGTGTATCTGCAGGAACATACTCCACAACCATTACCGATAATTCAGGCTGCATCAATTCTGCCTCCGTAGTAATTGCTTCCGGACCATCTTTAAGTATTACTTTAGATTCAACCATTTCTTGTAGTGGTTTATCAAATGGAGGAGCAACTGCTTTAGCTTCCAGTGGAACATTACCATACACCTACTCTTGGAGTAATAGCGCAACAACAGCGAGTATTACAGGAGTTACCGCTGGAACATACACCGTAACCTTAACGGATGCTAATAGCATATCCGCCATTGATTCAGTAACTATTACCGAACCTTTAACATTAACTGCTAGTTCGGTAGTAGATTCTAACGCAACTTGTAACGGGGCATCTAATGGCGGTGCTACAGTTTCTGCTATGGGTGGAACGGCTCCTTATACCTATTTATGGAGTAATTCTGCCACTACTGCTTCTATTACTGGAGTATCAGCTGGAACGTATTCGGTGACTGTTACCGATGCAAACGGATGTTCTTCAACAAGTTCTTCAACCGTGGTGCAACCCGCAATTTTAGCCAACACTATTTCATTAGATTCTAATGACCTTGGTAATGGTGGTGGTGCAACCGCTTCTGCTACTGGAGGAACTACTCCATATACGTATTCTTGGAGTAATGGAGCTACTACAGCTAGTGTAGCTGGCCTTTCTGCCGGAACTTATACGGTTACCGTTACCGATGCTAATGCTTGTTCTGGATCAGCACCTCAATCTATAACTATTACCGCTGGACCAGTTATAACTATGGTTCTTGATTCTAACGTACAATGTAATGGATATTCAAATGGAGGTATAACCGCTTCTGTTGTTAGCGGAACCACGCCTTACACCTACGCTTGGAGTAATTCTGCAACTACTGCTTCTTTAACAGGACTTATCGCGGGTACTTATACTGTAACCGTTACAGATAACAACAGTTTATCGTCCACATCTTCAATTACCGTTACAGAGCCATCTATACCAACTACGGTAACCACAGTTGATACTAATGTATTCTGTTTTGGTGGTTCAAATGGAGCAGCTACCGCAGCTATTTCTCAAATCAACACTATCTATTTTGAAGGATTTGAAAACTATTCTGGTGCAAGTACATATTCCGCAAATACGACTTTATTAGGACTATCGGGAGCCTCTTTTGAAACTTCAACAGCCCAAGGACGTATTCGTATTCCGGCTGGAGCAAGTTATGTGAGAACAGGTAATTTTTCGGTAACATTAGATGCTACCGTAAATGGGGCTTATCCTGAACCTGTAAATTACTTAATAAATACATGGGATTTAAGTCCATATTCCAACGATCCTATTAACATCGATTTTTGGATGATGAATCACGGAGATGAAACAGATGTAAACGACCGTGTTTGGGTAAGAGGAAGTAATACTAGTCCTTGGATTGAGGCATACAACCTATCTAGCCCAAGAATAACTTCTGGAGTTTGGACCAACATTGTCATTCCAAGAATTGATACACTTATTGCTAATGCTGGTCAAACTTTAACATCCACTTTTGAGGTACGTTTTGGGCAACAAGACAACTTCACCTCTTCTTCTATTAGTGGTTCAGATGGATTCACTTTTGATGATATCTCCATCACTACGAACAATGTATCTTCAAATACCTTTTTATGGTCTAACAACGATACGACTGCTTCTGTAACAGACTTAATTGCAGGTAAATATTTTGTAACGGTAACTAACGCTGACGGCTGTCTGGCAGTTGACTCGGTAACTATTATAGAACCAACACTTTTGGTTACCGCAACATCGCTAGATTCAAACTCTACATGTAACGGATTTACAGATGGGGGCGCAACGGCCTCGGCTACTGGAGGAACTACACCATATACCTATGGATGGTCTAATTCAGCAACAACAGCAACTGTTACCGGATTATCAAACGCAAAATACTTTGTTACGGTTACAGATGCCAAAGGTTGTGCTGCATCAGATTCTATTACCATTATTGTAGAAGACACAATACTTCCAATCGTTATTACTCAAAACATCAATACCTATTTAGATAATAACGGAAATGCAACGATAGCCACCACAGATATTGATAACGGTTCTAACGATGCATGTGGAATTCAATCTATGCAATTAGACATCACTACTTTCAACTGTGCTAATATCGGGGCAAACACCGTTTACTTATTGGTTACTGATGTGAATGGAAACAGTGATTCTGCTACTGCTATCGTTATGGTAATGGATACTTTGAAACCAATTGTTACCGTTCAAAATTACACCGCATATTTAGATGCTAACGGAGCAGCTACCATTGATTCAACTAACGTTGATAATGGTTCTACCGATAATTGCTCTATTCAATCTATTACCTTGAGTAATTCAAGCTTCACATGTGCTAACGTTGGAACAAACGCAGTTCTTGTTACTGTTACCGATGTAAATGGAAATGCTGATACGGCTACTGTAACGGTGACTGTTTCGGATACTATTTCGCCAATTGTGGTTACTCAAAACGCAACAGCTTATTTAGATGCCACCGGATCTGCTTCTATTACGATTGCCGATATTAATAACGGTTCTACCGACAACTGTTCTATTCAGTCTTTAAGTTTAGATAGTACGCAGTTTGATTGTTCTGAAACGGGTTACAATACGGTTACATTATCTGTGACGGATGCAAATGGAAATATTTCCACTAACACAGCCACCGTAACGGTAATAGATACCATCAGTCCAACAGTAATTACTCAAAATCATACCGCATATTTAAATCCGTCAGGGTTTGCTTTGATTACCACAAGCGATATTGATAACGGTTCTTTTGATAACTGTTCTATTCAGTCTTTAACATTAAATCAAGTAATTTTCAATTGTGCCGATACTGGATTAAATACGGTAACACTTCAAGTCACTGATTTAAACGGAAACATTAGTTCTGCTAACGCTACCGTAACCATTATGGATACGTTAATGCCAACAGTAACAACACAAAATGCAACCATATATTTAGATGCCACAGGTCAAGCTTCTATTGTAGTTTCAGATATCAATAATGGTTCTTTTGACAACTGTTCTGTATTGAATATGGTGTTGGATATTACCAATTTTGATTGTAGTAATGTAGGTTCAAATACAGTAGTACTTACCGTTACCGATGTGAACGGAAACGCAAGCACCGCAACTGCGCAAGTAACCGTTTTAGATAATATAGACCCAATTATGGCTACGCAAGACATTACGGTTTATTTAGATGCTACCGGAATGGCTGTTATTGTTGATTCTGATATTGATAATGGTTCAACTGATAATTGTGCAATCCAATCGTTCTCTTTGGATATCAGCTCTTTTAATTGTAACGATTTAGGTGCCAATACCGTGATTTTATCCGCTACCGATGCAAACGGAAACGTGAGTTCAGCAACCGCTATTGTTACTGTAATTGATTCTATTGCACCTACTTTAGTGTGTACCGCTAACTTCTCTGATTGTGGTCCTGAAATCACGGTTCCAGATCCAGTAGTTACCGACAATTGCACCACTACGCTAGTTTTAGAATCGGGTATTGTATCTGGAAATGTGTTTCCAGTAGGTGTAACCACCAATGTGTATAAAGTAACGGATGCGTCTGGTAATTCAAACACATGTTCGGTTGACGTGACACGTTACCCAGAGCCAATTGTGGGAGTTAGAGCCGATACCACCGTTTATTACGAACAAGCAGTAACACTTTATGCTACTTCTAAAAACGTGGTGAAATACGAATGGACTCCAAACCTTTATTTAAATGATGGTTCATTATTGTCTCCAATATGTACACCAATGCTTTCTACGGATTATGTATTAGTTGGTATCAGTGCCGATGGTTGTGCAAGTGTACCTGCATCTGTTTACATCACGGTAAAAGAGGGTGGCGAAATATTAGTGCCAAATACCTTCTCTCCAAACGGTGATGGATACAATGACTATTTTGAGATTCCAGGGGTAACATTCTTACCTGAAATGGAATTGAGCATTTTTAATAGAAACGGAGAAATTCTTTACTCCAAAAAAGGATATCAAAACGAATGGGGAGGAACCTACAACGGAGCTGTTCTGCCGGTAGCCACTTACTATTTCGTAATTAATTTCACGGACGGTAGAGACCCAATTACAGGCGACATCACCATTATCAAATAAATAAAGAAAAGGCAAAGAGCGCATTCGTTTTACGGATGCGCTCCATACCAAAAAATATAAAAAACAGTAGTATGAAAAATCAAGTTTTACTTTTCAGTTTTGTTCTTTTTGCAGTTTCTGTAATGGGTCAACAACTTTCAAATTCAAATCTGTATTTAGAAAATCGCTCATTGGTCAACCAAGCCTATAGCGGTGTGGATCCAGATAATGAGCTTTCTTTAAGTTTCCGTAAGCAATGGGCAGGCATAGAAAATGCGCCTATAACCACGCGCTTAAATTACAGAGGCTCTATTAATCGCCCCAATTTTGAAGCCGGTAGAAACATGCCAACCACCGCACGTAATTCTAATAAAGCAGCGGTTCCTTTTGGTAGTTTTTGGGCGTATAATGGCATGATGGCCTATGACAAAGCTGGACTTTTTAATCGCTTACAATTTTCATTTTCGGGAGCGTATCATTTACCTGTCACCAAAAAATTGATGTTGAGTTTTGCGCCAACCGTTAATTACACTAATTCGCGTGTGGATGTGGAACGAATGAAACTTATTCGTCCAGATGACCCCGCTTACAATCAGTATTTATCAAATGGAGGAACAACCAGTTTCTTAGGATTAGATGCTGCATTCGTATTGTATTCTCGTAGATTTTCATTTGGATTCAGTGCTGAACAAATGGCATGGTGGTCTATCACCAAAAATGACATTGACGAAAACATCATTCCTCACTTTTTCATCACTTCCGATTACAAATTTAGAGTCTCTGACGATTGGGAAGTAAGGCCTACCGTAAATGCGCGAATAGGTAACACCATTCCTACCACTATGGACTTATACGTTCGTGCCGATTACCGAGATACTTTCTGGTTTGGCGCAGGTTACCGAACTTCCAATATGTGGATTGCCATGGTAGGTATTCATATCAACGACAAACTCCGTTTTGGATATTCATACGATACCGGAATTATTAATGTAAGCAACATTACCAAAGGAAGTCACGAGATTTACTTGTCTTACTCATTCCAAAAAAATAAATAAGATGTTAAAACACAATATACTAGTAGCCATAGGCTTTATTTCAATCAGTGGATTGGCTGCCACCGATAGCGCTTTTGTCCAATTAGATTCTATTCCAAATGCGCGCATTACCGAAGTTATTACGGACACCAACCGTTTACACGACCAGGTTGCTCCGGTTTTAATTCCATCCACCGCCAGCGCATATTTTTCGCAATTGGAAAGTGGCGAGAGCTACGTGAAAATGCAAATCCGTAGTTTTAATAGCGATAATAACGCGGAGTATTCAATACCATTCGTAGTAAAAAACACCAATTCTGTGGTAGGAGTTTCTACCAACCAAGACACCATTTACCTTACCGGGTCTACCGATGATAGAATCTCTTTTCAACAAGGGCTTATTCAAGTTCACCGTGCATCCATAGGCTGGTCTGAGCCTCAAGTAATCAAGGTAAAAGGATTCAAACCTACTTCTTGGAGTTACGGAATGTACATGCACCCAGATGGCGATTTGCTATTGATTTACCAAAAAAAGGGCATCACTAGTAATTTTGAAATGTTTATTTCTAAACGCGAAAGCGACACAGAATTTGGTAAACCAATGCGTTTAGAATCTATCTGTACCGATGCAGATGAAATCACCCCTTATTTAAGTAACGATAAAAAACGCTTGTACTTCTCTTCCAATGCAACCGATAAGAACCAAGCCGATGACGCTAATTTTGATTTATGGATGTGCGAGGTGAAAAATGCGGATTTCACCGAATTTTCTACCCCAGTAAAATTACCTCTAGGCGTTAATAAAAGCAATAGCTATGAATCTTACGCGATTGAAATAGATTCAGCCAACATCATATTTTCTTCAGATAGAGGAGGGAAAGGTATGCGATTATATAGAGCTGCATTGGAAAATAATCCTGTAGTGAAAGAAATACCGGAAGAAATACCAGTGATAGCCTTGGAAGAAGAGCCCGAAGAAGCAATTACTCCAGATACTTTGGAAGCACCAACTCCGGTTGTTATTCCCAAAGCAGTCACCACTAAAACGGTACGTATGAGCAGTGACAAAATCAAGTTTGAACTTAATAAGTCCAAACTAACCGCTCAAAGCTTGGAGTATCTTAAAGAATATTTTCCACCTACCTCCGAAAATTTTGATAAAACCAAATCGATTTCCATTTTTGGATATACCGATAGTAGTGGTTCAGCTTCATATAATCTAAGTCTATCCCACAAACGGTCGGAATCTGTAAAACAAGCATTAATTTCAATGGGTTGGGATGAAGCTATAATCAATGCCAACGGTAAAGGGGAAGAAAATCCAATTGCTGACAATAATACCCTCGAAGGAAGACAGAAAAATAGACGGGTAGAATTTGAAGTTGAACAAATTCAATAACACACATATACTAGATGCAAAGAAGCCTGTTAGCTAACGTTAACAGGCTTCTTTGTTTGGTAACTACACCAACCCGATTAAATGCGCACACCACGCTAATACATGCTTATTTGCACATGCTAAACTCTTTTTATGAATAGACTTTGATAGGATTTTGAAAACCTCGGTTTCAAGGATTAATTGATTAGCCAACCCACCTATTTAAACCGCTTTAAAACCACATTTGCGGGTAGCAAAGCAGCCAAACTACCGAGGATAAGAATTATTCCCATAATGGACAACATATCTACCACTTTTAGCTCTACCGGGTAATGGTCAATTAGTAGGCCTTGCACCGGTATAAAACCAAAGTAATTTTGCATCACCACCAATACAATTCCCAATAGCAATCCGGTCATTCCACCAGTAATAGAGATCAGTAACCCTTCGGTAAAAAAGATGCGTTTTATGGTTTTATCGGTAGCTCCCATGCCGCGCAACACAAAAATATCTCGCTTTTTGTCTAAGATTAAAATGGTAAGCGAACCAATCACGTTAAAAGTGGCAATGAGCAAAATGAATGTCAAAATTAAAAAGGTGGCCCATTTCTCGGTATTATTGGTTTTATACAATAACTCGTTTTGCTCGTACCGTGTTTTCACGGTGAAATCAGGCCCTAATTGTTGCGCTAATTGCTCTTTTATCGAGGCAATTTTTGTAGGGTCGGAAAGCGCTAATTCATAAGCCGTAAGTTGCCCTTTTTTTTGCAGCAATGTTTCCACAAACGCCAAAGGGGCTACGGTATATTTGGCATCTATATCCGCATTAATGGCAAATACGCCTGCCGGAGAAATAGCCTCCGTATAAAAACCGTTTTCCATACTCACGCTAGTGCTGGTAGTGTATTTAGCCGCATACACAAAAATGGGTTGGAGCGCATTGTGAATAAAAAGCCCCAGTTTTTCGGCTACCATATAGCCCACAATTAGTTTTGGATTTCCGTTGGCGGCATACAATTTGGCATCGCCTGCCCACATCAAACTGTCCAATCCGCTTTGGGTAATAAAAGTAGAATCTACCCCTTTAATTACCGCAAATGCCTGACTATCTTTATACTTGATTAAAACCGTTTCTTCTAAAGAACGGTTAACTGATTTAATACCCGGAACTCGAATGATTTTAGCACGAAGTTCATCCGTACCCGTAAAAGTTTTGCCTTGGGTAGCCTCAATGCGTATTTCGGCATCAAAACTAGAATACAAACCTTCTACTAAATTATTAATCCCATTAAAAGCCGATAACACCAATATTAACGCCATAGCCCCTACTCCCACTCCAAACATGGAAATAAATGAAATAAGGTTAATTACGCTCCTTTTCTTTTTTGAAAATAGATACCGCTTTGCTATGAAAATGGGAAGATTCAATAGCGTTTACTCTTTTAAAAGTTGGTCAATTTCTTCGGCATAATCCAACGAATCATCTCCGTAAAATGCTATTTCAGGAACAATACGCAATTGATGACGAATACTTTTTCCTAACTGAAATCGAATTTGAGACACATGTTCTTTCCACACACTCACATCTTCTTTCAAGTTTTCGGTTGGAAATATACTCACGTACACTTTAGCAAAACTCAAATCAGGACTTATTCGAACCGTAGTTACGGTGGTCATTTTACCGCGAAGAATTTCTCCTTCATTACGTTGAATAATGGTACTCAATTCTCTACGTAATAACTCCGATACTTTTTCTTGTCTTAAAGTGCTCATCTTGTTTTGTTTTGCGCGGCAAAGATAGGCGTTTTTTAAGTTCAAATACTCGCCTCATTAGCCGAAATGACATCCAATTCCATTTTAAGGAAATTAGAATCCAATTTATTTTTTACCGGTACTACCAAAACCGCCTTCGCCACGGTCGCTTTCTTCCAAAACAGTCACTTGTTCCCATGCAATTTGTTCATGCTTGGCAACCACCAATTGTGCAATGCGCTCACCGTCTTCTATCACAAATGGCTCGGTAGATAAATTTACTAAAATCACCCCTACTTCACCACGGTAATCAGCATCAATAGTTCCAGGAGAATTTAAAACAGTAATTCCTTTTTTGTAAGCCAAACCTGACCTCGGACGTACTTGCGCTTCAAACCCAACCGGGAGCTCCATGAAAATGCCTGTTTTTACTAAAGTTCTTTCCAAGGAATTTATGGTGATTGATTCATCCAAATTTGCGCGTAAATCTAATCCTGCAGCGGCACTCGTAGCATATTCAGGAAGCGCATGTTTTGACTTATTAATTACTTTAACGTTTAGCATTTTTATGATGTTTTGATTCTTAATTATTGATTTAACTTGCTTTTTTACGGACTAGTTTCATCATTTTTAATGACACATCCATGAGCAATATTTTGGGATTCGCATTCCTAGAAATATGATATTCTGCGTCCTCAAATAGCGTAACCATTTCTATGGCATTTAGCTCATTTACATAAGGCGCAAATTTCTTGATAAAAGCCAATTCAGTACCACCCGTCATTTGAATACTAGCATCGGCATAATTCATAATCAGACTCTCTCTAAAAATGTGCAATCCAAACCGGAAAAATAGCATTAGTCTTTCTCTTCCAACTTTAGAAAGAACTTCAATCCACTGGGTTAATTCCAAAAATTCTTTTTGCCACAAAAACCGCATCCACTGAATAAACATATCCTGGTTAAAAGCGCGTATTTTGTTTTCGCTGACCAGTTTTTGGGCTTCCAAATAGTTTCCTTCACAAATTTTAGATATGGTTTGTGCGTTCTCTAAATCTTGCCCGTGTAACTCCACTAATGCTTTCGCAATATTCTCTTTCGCAATGGGTTTTACATTCACCAATTGCACGCGCGACAAAATGGTAGGCAGCAATTGTTCCGGATTTTGACTCACTAACAAAAACACCGTTTTTGCAGGGGGCTCTTCTAATATTTTCAGCAGTTTATTAGCTGTTTCGGTATTCATTTTTTCGGGTAGCCAAATTAGCATTACCCGGTATTCAGATTCGTATGGTTTCAGACTGAGACTCGATAAAATTTCTCTGGCTTGGTGTACATTAATCAAACCTTGCTTTTTCTCAATTCCCAAATGGCCTAACCATTCTCCCGAGGTTTGATATGGATTCTCAATCACGGCCTCTCTCCATTCTACAATAAAATCTTTCGATAATATTTTGGAGCCTTTTACACGGTCATTGCTATTTACAGGGTAACAAAAATGAAAATCAGGGTGGATTAGCTTGTTGCATTTAGCCATTGCCGATGCCTCATCTTGGCTGTTTTTAGCCAATACATAACTACCAAAAGCAAGTGCCATAGCCAGGTTTCCGGTTCCTTCCTTTCCGGTAAACATAAGCGCATGGCTAATACGCCCTTTATCAATCATGCCTTTGAGTTGAATTTTCAACTCCTCATGTCCTATAACGTCTTCAAACTGCATTTAGCCAAAAGTAGTCATAAACCGTAACTATACTAGGTTTTCTGTAGGTATGAAAACGAGGTTTTCAACAAGAAATGAATATTTAATACCGATTAGGGCAGCTTCAAACCTTAGCCAAATTTTAAGGATAAAAACCGTTAAATTCCCTTCGGTATTCTCAAAAAATATACGACTATTGAAGTGCGAAAAACAAATACGACATGAAGACAGTAAAAGACATTGATTTTACCGGCAAGAGAGCATTAGTTAGAGTTGATTTTAATGTTCCTTTAAATGAGGATAAAGTGATTACGGATGACACCAGAATCCGAGCTGCATTGCCTACCATTCAATATATTTTAGCGCATGGAGGCTCCGTTATCTTAATGTCACATTTGGGACGCCCAAAAAATGGACCCGAAGAAAAATTTTCGCTCAAACCAGTTGCCGAATACTTGTCCAAATTGATTAATGTAGAGGTGAAATTCGCTTCCAACTGTGTCGGTTCAGCTACCGAAAACATGGCAAACAACCTAAAGCCGGGTGAGTTGCTACTATTAGAAAACCTACGTTTTTATAACGAAGAAAAAGATGGAGATGTAGATTTTGCCAAGTCCATTTCTGTGTTAGGCGACATTTATGTGAACGATGCTTTTGGTACTGCTCATAGAGCGCATGCATCCACGGCAATTATTGCACAGTTTTTTCCAAACTCCAAAGTTTTTGGCTTTTTGATGGCGGAAGAATTAAACAATGTGGCTAAAGTAATGAGCAATCCCAAACCGCCATTTACAGCAATTATTGGGGGAGCAAAAGTATCTTCAAAAATTAGCATTATTGAAAACCTTTTAGATAAAATTGACAACCTCATAATTGGGGGAGGAATGGCATATACATTTATAAAAGCACAAGGCGGTACGATAGGAAATTCTTTGGTAGAAGATGACTATTTGGATACGGCTTTAAACGTGTTGAAACTTGCTGATGAAAAGAATGTACAGGTTTTTATACCCGAAGATTCAATTGTAGCGGACGAGTTTAGTCCAAACGCAAACAGATCAGAATGTGCCACTGCAAAAATTGCCGATGGATGGATGGGAATGGATATTGGCCCAGATGCTATTAAAAGATATAAAGCCTGTGTAGAAGAATCACTAACCATTTTGTGGAACGGCCCAATGGGAGTTTTTGAATTTGAAAAATTTGAAGAAGGAACAAAACAAGTGGCTTTTTCAGTGGTATCTGCTACCGAACGGGGCGCCTATTCATTAGTAGGAGGAGGCGATTCTGTAGCCGCTGTCAATAAATACAATTTAAAAAACCATGTGAGTTATGTATCTACCGGAGGTGGCGCATTACTTGAGTTAATCGAAGGGAAAGAACTACCTGGAGTGAAAGCTATTTTGGGGTAGATCACTTAATTTCAAATTTCGTAAGCAAAAAATAATTGGTGTTTTCACCAAAAAAAAGCGCCAATCCGATTAGATTGGCGCTTTTTCGTTTGCTTTAATATTCTGCTATTTCCCAGTAAAACTAGGTTTCTCTTTATTCAAAAACGCTTGTGTTCCTGTTTTAAAATCTTCGGTACCGAAAGCTTCTCCAAATTTTTCAATCTCAACTTCAAATCCATTCACGCCATCTACTTGGCCTGCGTTTACGGCTTGGATTGCTAAACCTATTGCACGCGGTGAATTTTTAGCCATTCGCCCTGCAATTTTTTCTGCCAATGTAATCAGTTCTTTTTGAAAAGTTACGTGATTAACCAATCCCCACTCTTTAGCTTCTTCCGCTTTCATCATGCCCGCAGTCATAATCATTTCTAACGCTTTTCCTTTACCCACTAACTGAGTTAAACGTTGCGTTCCTCCATATCCCGGAATTACGCCCAATGACACCTCTGGTAAGCCCATCATGGCGTTATCAGATGCTATTCTAACGTGACTAGCCATGGCTAATTCTAATCCTCCACCGAGGCAATATCCATTTATGGCAGCAATTACTGGAGTGGTTAAGTTTTCTACCAAATCGAACAACATTTGATGTCCTTTTCTACTCAATTCTTTACCTTCTTCAACGCTAAATTCTGCAAATTCTTTAATGTCTGCACCAGCTACAAAGGCCTTATCACCCATTCCGGTTACAATAATGGCTCGAACCGCGTTATCCTTTTCCGCACTCTTAAATGCTTCACTCAATTCTGCGATGGTAGCCGCATTTAACGCGTTCAATTGTTCGGGTCTGTTTACCGTAATCCGTGCTATTGCACCATTATTTTCTACTATTATATTTTCGAATGCCATTTTGTAAATTTTAGGATTCAAAAGTATGGATTTTGAATGGGACTTTTACTTTCGGATTATTCATTCTCTAAATAATATTACCCATCCTAAAAAATCAGTGTATGGGGTTAATTCCAAGGCCAAAACATTTTTTTCTGTTGCAAGCAGTGAAATTGGATTTTTCCTATATTCCTATTTATTTTCCTAAAAAACAATTAAAAATGTGGTTCCTTTATCCTCTTCCGTTTGGAAACTAATGGATGCCCCAAACTCATTAAATATGTTTTTCACCATAGCTAAACCCAATCCCGTACCTCCAGATTTGGTGGTAAAATAAGGTTCGAAAATTTTCTCTTTCTCAATCGATGGTATTCCTTTACCGTTATCCGTAACAGCTATCTGAACATGCTCTTTTGCTTCAAAAAGCACCACCTCAATTTTTCCTTTTTTATGGCTAGGAATAGATTGAATACCATTTTTAATCAGATTACTCATTGCACGAATAATTTGCTTCTTGTCCGCTTCTATTTCTACCACGTTACCCATTTTATTCGTGAAAATCACCTCCACATTTGGCGTATGCGCATACAAATCTACCGCAGAAGTTAGGCTGTCAACCACGTTTAAACGCTCCATCACGGGGCGAGGCATTTTTGCGAAATTAGAAAACTCACTTGCAATGCGCGAAAGCGTATCAATTTGTTCAATCATCACTTTGGTGAACTTATCTATCCGCTCTTGAATATCTTCTGGGTTATCGGTAATACTTCGTTGCAAATGCTGAATATTGAGTCGCATGGGCGTAAGTGGATTCTTTATTTCGTGCGCTACTTGCCTTGCCATTTCCTTCCATGCCGATTGTCGTTCACTTTTGGCCAACATATCTGCACTTTCATGCAATTCATCCACCATTCGATTATAGGCAGATACCAACTCGCCTATTTCATCATCACCACTCCATTCTATGTGCGGGTTTTCGTTGGTCAACTTGGTTTGTTTTATCCCTTCAGATACGGATTGCAATGATTTGGTAATGTAGTTGGATAGGAAATAAGCCACTAAACTAGCCCCCACAAATAGAAACAAAAACACTTGAATTAATGTACTTAAAAAGGAACTCAATTCATTTCTCGACCTTTCTCCGTCTTTATGATACGGAATATTAACCACCGCAATGGGACTCGTAGATTGATTCCGTAATATGAAATAAGTAGATAAATAGTTTTGGTCGTCCATCTTCTCTTCTAAAATGATGGGTTCATTGGTGGTTATCACCGAATCTACAATGGTAGCTGGAATAGTTTCTTTGGCTAAAAACTCTTTGGTTTCATCCTCAATAGTGGAATAAAAAAGACGCCCATATTCATTATACAAATTGAAATCTAAGCTATGAATATTGGCTAACTCATCCAGTTTTTTGTCGAGTGTTTCGTTTACACGTTCTATATTATGCTCAATAACGAAATACTTTAAGGCCAGCATTACCGCTTGTTCTTTTCGCTTCAACCGGGCTAGGTGATACTCATTATTTTGATTTTTAAAAAAGTATATGGTGGAAACGCCAGTGATTAGCAAAGAAATCACAATCATGGCAATCATAGAGAAATAAATTCTCGACCCAAGCGTACGTTTCTTTACCTTAAAAACCATAAGAACGAAAGTAGTTAAAATTTAACGTGATACTTCACAAATTTGCTGCCGTAAATGCAAAATTGGAATTTAATTTGGCTTCTTCAATCAAACTAAAACCAACACTTAAGCCTAATAGAAAATTGCACCTCCGTAAAATTTTATACTTTCGCGCCACACAAGAAACAGGAGACTGGTATGAGAAATAAAATAGCAGATTATTTAGCAGAAATTAAAGGTTTTGAAGGTAAAACTACCGAAGAAATTGAAGCTTTAAGAATTAAGTTTTTAGGGTCCAAAGGAATCTTAAAAGCCCTGTTTGCTGATTTTAAATCTGTAGCTCCCGAAGATAAGCGTGCGATGGGTCAATTAATCAACGACCTAAAAGTGGCTGCCATGAGTAGAATTGACGAACTAAAAGCTACACTTGACACTAGTGGTGTGGGTGAAAAATTTAGAGATGTTGATTTAACTCGTCCTGGGTTTCCATTTGAAACTGGATCGCGTCATCCGGTTAGCTTGGTGATGAATGAGATTATTCAAATTTTTAATAAAATGGCTTTTTCGGTAGCCGAAGGCCCTGAAATAGAAGATGACTGGCACAACTTTACTTCGCTAAATTTTCCAGAAGAACACCCTGCTCGTGATATGCAAGATACCTTCTTTGTGGATTTACCAGGAAGTATTGCATTGCGTACGCACACCAGTTCTGTACAAGCGCGGGTAATGGAAAATCAAAAGCCACCTATTCGCGTAATTGCACCGGGTAGAGTATACCGAAATGAAGCAATTTCTGCTAGAGCACATTGTATATTCCACCAAGTAGAAGGTTTGGTGATTGATGAAAACGTAAGTTTTGCCGATTTAAAACTAACCTTACTCAATTTTGCGAAAGAGTTTTTTGGAGAAGAAGCGCGCATTCGTTTACGTCCTTCTTACTTTCCATTTACCGAGCCTAGCGCTGAAGTAGATGTGTATTGGGGATTAAAAACAGAAGCCGATTATAGAATTACAAAAGGTACCGGATGGTTAGAAATTTTAGGTTGCGGAATGGTGGATCCAAACGTGCTTAAAAACTTTGATATTGACCCAGATGTTTATTCCGGATTCGCATTCGGAATGGGTATTGAACGTATTGCTATGCTAAAATATCAGGTAGATGATTTGCGTTTATTTTATGAAAATGACGCTCGTTTCTTAAAGCAATTTAAAGAAACATTCTAAACGATTTTCAACCACAAAAAAGGCTTCTTTGTTTCCATCAATGAAGCCTTTTTTATTTCCTGTAAAATGCTGTAACTATATCTTCTACTGTAATATCAACTTTTTGATAAAACGTCCGCTTTCAGTTGTCACTTGAATAAAATATAACCCGCTGTTAAGTCCGTTTCTATGCAAGGTTAGCACACCTTCGCCTGAGGATAAACTACCGCTGTGAAGGGTTCTAATTTGCTTTCCTAAAGCATCAAAAAGCCCTACTTCTACCCACGTATTTGAAGCTGACTTAATCTGAATGTATGTCACCTCATTTGCTGGGTTTGGAAACACGCTTACTGATACTGCAGCCTCTTGCATTGGGATTCCTAAAACAGACGCGTTGACCGTAAATTTCCATGTTTCTGAAAAGGCGGTATCTACACCATTTAATGTTGATTTTACTCTCCAATAATAGGTTTCACCATCCATCAAGCTATCTGTTTTAAATTCGGTATCTCTATTATTAGAAGCCGATGTGGCATAATTTATTTGCTGGGTAACGTAATTGGACGAATTGAAATTAGTATCTGTATCCATCTCCACCGTATAGTAATCCACTTGACTGGAGGCATTCCAATTTAAGGTTTGTTTCACCGATAAATCCGTAGCGTTATTCAACGGAGAGACTAAAATCACTCTATTCCCAGTTTCTCCATACATTTGAATATCATCGATAAATAAATTGTTTCCTCCCTCGGTGTTAAACTCAAACATGATGCGTAGATTTCCAGTCAATAATTGAGAAGGAATAATAAAGGTAGCTCTTTCAAAATCGGCACTTAATGGGTTACGATATTCACTGTTTAACGCAGGCACCGTACGCAAAGCAGCTCCGCCTATTACCTTTTGCACATACCACGAATTTCCACAATCTGCCGAAACCAACACCTTAATAAAATTACTAGGTTCGCCAGTTGTGATGGGTGCATAGGCATATTTAAAACTCACCGTAGCCGAATCTAAATTACTGGCATCATACGCAGGACTTGCACATTTTATTTTTCCTGTTTTCCCATACGCGTTTGCTTTCAATGCATTGGAACCTGTTGCGCCACCCGAAACGCCTAGTTTCCAACCGAAATTATTGGGGAAATCATCTCCAATCCAATCCACATCCGCAAGGGCAAAACCACCTTCAAACGATTCTTGCAATGGTGCCGTGTGACCTAAAGAAGATAACACGGTTACATAGTTAGTTTTTGTTGTTGTTACGCTAGTATTAAAAGTATCGGTAACAGTTAAATTCACCTCATAAGTTCCCGGCTTATCATAGGTAACAGTTACTGATTTTGAAGTAGATGCTATAGGAAATCCTCCAGCAAAATTCCATTGAAATTGTTTTGGGTTAAAGAAAGAAACATCCGTAAATGTGATACTTTGACCTACACATATAACCTGTGTATTTGATTCAAACTCTGCCTCGCAAATCCCCGGATTAGTATTCAATACACCGGTAGCGGTTAGGTTTGCAGATGACACCAAATTGGTTAACGTAGCGAAATTGGTCAATGCGTTCTGCATCCGTACGTTTTGACCTAGCGAAAACATGTTTTGACAATCATCATAACTCATGTAATTTTCAATTTGGTCCACCACGTCAGAGGTGTACACACTGTTTCCGGATACATCATTGGAACATTGGTTTTGACCTCTGTTGCAACCTTGAGTGGATATCTTAACCGGAGGAGTATCACACACCCGATCACCCGAATTGTCGCAAGAGCTTCCACACCCACTTTGAAACGTATGTAGCAAGTTTAAACAATGCCCTATTTCGTGGGTTAATGTTCGGTCCCGAGAAGTAGCAGTACCGATGGTTCCTACGCGATCATTTCGAATCACTACGCCATACGTGCTCCAAGAACCCGACCCTGGAAACTGCGCATATCCTAAAATAATTCCAGATACTCCCGAACTCTCAATAGTGTTGACCACCCAAATATTGAAATATTTGGAGGAAGGCCAAGCGCTATAGGATTTTACTGTATTATCGGCATTGTAGGTCACGTCAGAATTGTTAACTCTAACTACACCGTTTGTACAATTTCCATTTGGATCAATTTGTGCCAATCGAAACTCCACTTCGGCATCGGCCGCAAATGGTTTGAAAAGCGCGCGGGTATTTCCCGTATCCGAATTGGTTCGTCTAAAATCGGCATTAATCATATCCATCGCACTCAAAATTTGGTCGTAAGATATATTGCCAATTCCATTGGAATGAAAAACATGAAAAACAACGGGAATAATCTGAACCGCTCTTGCCCCACGTTCTGCGCTTTCTTGCAGCGGGCCATCGCTCATTATCCAGTTTTGTTCTACCTCATTCTGAAAGGAGGGGTCTTTTTGATACTCTTTTGCGTAAAAATAATCTGTGCCACATTGCATAGTTTGTGAAAAACCAGTCACGGACAATACGGCCAAAAATGACCCAATAATAAATTTCATGTAGGTGAATATGTTACTGAACAATAAATTTTTGAATGATTGAATCATCACCAATGCGAAGATTTATGAAATAAACCCCTGCACTTAAATGAAGCTCCGAGATGTTTAATACGTGCGTTCCTTCGCCATAATAACCGCTCTTAATTACTTGTTGCGATTGGCCAACAATGTTTGAAATAACCACAGATACCGAAGCTCCTTTTTGCATTGAAAAGGAAACAAACCCATTATTTTTCATTGGGTTAGGAAAAACTTTTACCTGATACTTGGTTGCCAAAATATCTTGGGTTGACAATCCGTTCATAGCTACGGTAAAATTCCAAACCTCGCTCCACGCCATGGCTTGTCCTGATTTGATTAATCGAACTCTCCAATAATATTTCTGACCATTGGTTAAACCTGTTGGTTGAAATTGGGTATCCAGCCCATCGGTAAGTGCAATAAAACTAGTGGTACCCGATTGTTTATTTGCACTGTTAAATGCAGGATCGGTGTCCAACTCATATTCATACGAGTCTACTCCTCCACCCATTGCTTTCCAATAGATGATTTGATTATTAGGTACGGCTGAGGAGCCATTTAATGGATATTTTAATTGCGCTATATCTGTATATCCTCCCGAAACGTTGAAATCGTCTAAGTATAAATTATTTCCATTTTTGTTTTCCCAAACTAATCTAAACTGGCTTGTTTGCGCTAAAGAACTACCCGAAATATTACTTACAATTATCGTTTTCCACGCACTGTTATCAGCTGGTATAAAAGCAGTTGGCGTTATAGACGTATTTGCAATGCTGGGAGAAAAACCAGACCATTTTGGAGACCATGTTTTACCACAATCATCCGACATATAAAGGGTGAGTCTAGATAAATCACTATTGCTTTTTCTGGCGTAGGCCACCTTAAAACTAACAGATACACTGGCAAACATTCTTAAATCGTAGGTAGTAGACCGCAACTCGTCATAGGTAACATGATCGTTTCCAAAGTTTTCAATGCGTAAACAAGGTGTTTTTGAATATCCATTGGCAGCATCAGCCATAAATTTATACGCATCGTTTCGGTCGTTTATTCCGTACCAGTTCTCATGATTCAACTGAGTTACCGAAGAGAAATCTTCAGAAAATGGAGCATATTTTCCTAACATTGGGTTGACCATTATGTATCCCACTTTTGATTCAGTTACAGATGTTGCTCCTTGCGTAGCCGTAAGAGAGACATCAAACAAACCCGGTTCTGCAAACGATTCGCTAGGGTTTTGTATCGTAGAACTTCCACTTTGTCCGTTAGGAAAAGACCACGCCCAACTAGTGGGGTCATACGAACTTTGATCTGTAAAATCAATACGCTCATATTGACAAATCGTTAATCTATTGGCTGTAAATGCTGCACTAGTTAATTGATTAACACCTGTAGCGGTTAAGTTACTAGGAGTAGAAAGATTGTTTCGTTGCGATACGGATGAACTTAAAGCTGCATTCATTCTAGTGCCTTGTCCGGCCGTAAACATTACCGTACAATCGGCATAATCCATGTGATTTTGAACATTATCTAAAGAACCACAAGATGTGGCAGAGGTATTACAGGAAAAGGTTCCAATACAATTTGGCGTATCCAATACCTGATCATCACCATTACAATTACCTGATGAACCCGGATTATTAGAATCTCCCCAGGTATGCCATAGGTTTAGAAAATGTCCAATTTCATGCGTTAATGTTCGTGCATAAATAGGTAATCCGGTTCCTATACTTCCTACATATTGAGACTTTACAATTAACCCATCCACCGTTGGGCTATTTACTACATCACCAGGCAAATATGCATAGGCCAAAACTCCATTAGGAATAGAACTATTCCATTCTTTAACCACCCAAATATTAAGATATTTACTTCGCGGCCAAGGATTTAATTTAGCCGCATCACCACCATTGGTAGTTTGATTAGAAACAATACGGTCAATACCGCTAGTGGCATTTCCGGAAGGATCCTTTTGTGCCAACCTAAATTCAATACCCATATTACCGATAACGCCTACAAAACTGGGAACAACATCGGCCAAATCAGCATTGGCTTGGTTGTAATCTTCATTCAAAATGCGCATTTGATCTAAGATTTGTGCATCGCTAATATTTTCTGTTCCTCCGGTATGAATCACGTGAAAAACAACCGGTATCACCTTAACTGCTCTTGCGCCTCTTTCCGACTTATAATTCGAATATTCTTGCTCCAATTGTTCGGTAGCTCTAATTATCTCCTGTACTTTTTCGGGATGCTCCAATTTAAACTTTTCGGTCATTGGTACTTCACCGCACCAATTTGTTTGAGCAGACACCGATGGAAACCCTAAAAATAAATTGGCACTAATGATTGCAATAATTGCTTTAAATATAATTCTCATAGCTTTTTATAATGGAGTCGGCTAAATTACGAATTTTACAAGGGTTAGAGAAAAATATCCGATTGGTTACGGAACTGTAAATTTCACAATGAAAATTAAAAACATCACATTGATTAAAAACAATTTTTTATTGATAAACAATATATATTCATTGTTTATTAACAAATACCGTGTACATTTGTTTTTCTGAATCATTCATTCATATTGTCATGAAAAAGCAAAAATCACCTTTGAGTATTAAGATCTTGTTTTGGTTAAGTACTATTTCATTTTGGTTAATGTCTATTATTACAGTGGTTGTAATTGTAGAAAATGCAATTATTCTATTTGGAAATTACTCCCATGAATTTCAAATGATAATCAACTTGCCTGTTCCAATTGAAGTGGTAGAAACAGGTGTTTTGCATTTAGATAACGGAGATTTTAATGTGAAAATTGAAAACGCTTATGGAAGATTACGTTTTGTAGATGCTCCCATGTTTGTTACTAAAAAAGTGATACAACTCGTGTTATTTTTCATTCTTATCGGTTGGTTTATTACTTGGAAATTTAGAAACTTCATGAAAAACATAAAGAATGGACGCTACTTTGAAATAGCGAATATTAACAACCTAAAACACATTAGTTATGGGTTGGTAATGCTATACGTAACGACCCGTGTGTATATGGGGATAATGAAAAATGTGGTTGAAAAAAGTCTCGAATTTTCATCCGTAACCGTGGGTGGAGATATGTATGATACCGATGTAATTATTTATGCTGCCCTTATGCTATGGGTCTTAGCGCATATATTTGTAAAAGGAATTGAGTTAAAACAAGAACAAGAACTTACCATATAATGGCAATCATAGTAAACTTAGACGTCATGCTTGCCAAGCGCAAGATGAGCCTCACCGAACTTTCAGTACGTGTAGGAATAACCATGGCTAATTTGTCTATCCTAAAAAATGGAAAAGCCAAAGCGGTTCGGTTTTCTACCTTAGAAGCTATTTGTGAGGTATTGGAATGCCAACCTGGCGATATTTTGGAGTATCGTTAATTCTTAATTCACATCTCTTAACGAAAAAATGCACTCTGTAAACAGAGCTGTATTCGCAATAATCCGCAAATACTTTTCCGCAACTTCTCTTGGTGATGTTAACTCGTTATTGGCTTTTAAAGCTACAAAATGCGCGTGTCTTGAAAAATCATCGGCATTAGAATTTCGAATTGCTCCCTGCATTTCGGTATCTACCACACCCGGTGCAATCGCATAGATTTTTACGGGATTTTGCGCTCGTTTTTGTTCTTCAAAAGTGGTTAAGCTTAATAAATCTACCGCAGCTTTGGAGCCGCAATAGGGTGCCCATCCTTCAATTGCGCTTTTGCCCGCTCCGGAACTTACGTTTAGAATAATTTTCTCCGCTTTTTCATCTGCGTAATGCGAAATAAAATTGTTCATCAAAATGGCTGGAGCCGTTACATTCACCGTAAACAAATTAGCAATCGCCTTATTATCCGATTTTCCAATAGGTTTGATATCTCCTATTTGACCCGCATTATTAATCAGTGTTATTTGCTCCACGTTTTTCAACTCAGGAAACGAAAAATCACACACCTCATCCGTGTTGGATAAATCTAAGTTCATCGGTATATAATTCGAATGATTCCAAATTTGTCGTCTGGAAATCCCGTAAACCATTACGTTTTCTTGACGTAATAAAGAATCCACCAAAGCGTATCCAATTCCGCTGGTAGTACCAGTAATAAAAAAATATTTCATGCTAATTCGTTCTGTGTTTATACGGATATGGATCTACCCGATGTAAATTTCTCAATATCGGTAGTCGTCCCAAAAACAATCAATGTATCGCCTTTTTGAACAATGGTAGAGGCATTGGGAACGCCAAGTACTCGTTTTTCAAAAATGGTTGTTCCATTTTCTCTTTCACCCGCATTGTATTCCCTTTTTATGGTCACCACCGTCAAGTTATAACGATCACGAATAGATAATTCTTCCAAACTTCTACCCAAGATACGATGCGGAGCGCGTACTTCCACAATTTCGTACTCATCTCGTAATTGTAGCGATGAAAGAATACTTGGATTAAGTAACCGCTCGGCAACTGCGATTCCAACCTCATCTTCGGGCGAAAGAATTTCTTTGAATCCTATTTGCTCCAAAATCATGCGTTGTTGTGGGCCATTTGCCCGTACAATTACCCGCTGTACTCCCAATTCTTTTAAATGTACGGAAGTTAACAATAGTGCTTCAAAATCTCTACCAATAGCCACCACCACAGCCGATAGTTCTTCGATGTTTTGTGACTCTAAAGCCCGCTTGTTGGTAGAGTCCAATTGAACCGCATGACGAACGAAACCGTTCATTATCTCAATTTTTTGAGGATCTATATCAATCGCCAATACTTCCGAACCTCGTTCAGTTAGCGTTCTTGCAATTGCTTTTCCAAATTGACCTAAGCCAATTACAGCATATTTATTCATTTTTATTGGGGCATCCATACTTCTATATTGAAATTCAAAATTAGCTAGTTTTCTAAATTTACCACATAATAATTCGCTTTGTTATGAGCATAGTTTGGTGGATTCAACTTGTATCCATGGTTTGCGAAAATATATCCTTTACTTTTCCTTTTTTGACCCCATCCGCATTACGTATTTAGGTTTTTCCCACACTGTATTTTCATATCACTACCGCTATACCCAATTCCCCTTTACCCTGTGAATTGGGAATAGTTTATTTTCGGCAAAACATTAGCATTCGCTTAAAATTAATTTGCTCCCAATTCATTCGTACATTTTCAAATACCCATTACATTTGCTACCATGCAGAAAGAAACGGTTTTGGTTACAGGGGGCACTGGATTAGTAGGCACTCACTTATTGTTGAAATTAGCGCAAACTGGCAAAAATATTCGCGCATTAAAACGAGATAATTCCAATTTGGATGCCGTTAAAAAGGTCTTTGATTTTTATGATTCTTCAGTATTATTTACGTCTATTTCTTGGGTAAATGGCGATATCACCGACATCCATTCTTTGATGGAAGCAATGGAAGGCATTGACTATGTGTATCACACCGCAGCGCTAGTTTCATTCAATCCAAAAGACCAACAAAAGCTATATAAAATAAACATTGAAGGCACCGCAAATGTGGTAAATGCCTGCATTGAAGCGGGGATAAAAAAACTGTGCTACACTAGTTCTACCGCAGCCATTGGCAAGTCTAAAGGGGATGAAATAGTTACCGAAAAAAACAAATGGGATGAGGAAGAAGTCACCTCCAACTATTCTATAAGCAAGCATTTTGCGGAGAATGAAGTTTGGCGAGGAATCGCAGAAGGCCTTTCATCTGTAATGGTGAATCCTTGCGTGGTAATTGGCCCCGGAGATATATCCCGTTCGAGCGGCACCCTTTTTGGCACCATTAAAAAGGGACTTAAATTTTACACCTCAGGAGCAAACGCTTTTGTAGATGCTCGCGATGTAGCGGATGCAATGGTCTTGCTCCTAGAAAGTGACATTGAATCCGAGCGTTTTTTACTTATTGGTGAAAACCTAAGTTACCAAACCTTATTTGCTAAAATTGCCCACTCATTGGGGGTGAAAGCACCATCCATTTTAGTAAAAGGAATTTTAGTCGACCTTTCCTGGCGGGTTGAAAAAATACGTTCGTTCCTTACCCAAAAACCACCTGTTGTCACATCAGAATCTGCCCAATCCGCCATATCCACTACCCGCTTTAGTGCTCAAAAAATGATTACTGCCACAGGTTTTAAATTTCGTACGATGGATGACGCGGTAGGTAATGCCGGAGCATTTTTTCGTAAGTAATCGATGTAGACCAATCAGCATTAAAAATTACAACTTCAACTATGAAACCGAACGAAACCAATCAAAAAATCAAAGAACTCACTCAAATTTTGAATCTTAAACCTCATCCGGAAGGTGGGTTTTACAATGAAACTTACAGAAGCGAAGGCGTGGTTACTAATCCTTATGATGGCGCTGATGAACGTTCGTTTTCTACCGCAATTTATTTCCTTTTAGTTTCGGGTAATTTTTCTGCTTTTCACCGTATTCGTCAAGATGAAATGTGGCATTTTTATGATGGAGAAGCCATTGACTTACATGTTATCTCTAAAGATGGAATTTACAGTTTAGTGAAAATTGGGAATAATTTCGCCTATGGTGAAGTTCCCCAATATGTGGTGAAAGCAGGTGATTGGTTTGCTTCTGAAGTGAGTGTAGAAAACGGATATTCTTTAGCAGGTTGCACCGTTTCGCCCGGATTTGAATTTGAAGATTTTGAAATGGCCACAAGTAAAGAATTACTAAAACTGAACCCATCTATTAAAGAGCTGATACTAAGACTAACACGATAATAATTTCTAACTACCACAATAGAATTGTTTTTTCTCTCGTTTAGGAGAAAATACAATTATGAAATTAGTTTTTGCGTTGAGTTTAGGTGTTTTACTTCTTGGAAGTCTTGGAAGTTGTAAAAAGAATGAAGTTAAAACATGTACCGCTAGAAGTGCAGATGGTACGGCAATGTATACCGTGGAAGGAGAAAGTGTTTGTGACGAACAAATCAATAAAACGGCTGGCGAGTATTGCGATTGTAATGGGGAATAAACATTAATCTATAACAACCCCACACCCTGCCTATTCACAAACAAATCGGCTAAAGTTACCTTACGTTCTTGCTTCATTCTCGCTATCATTTTTACAAATACTTGAGCGGTAATATAAGCGTCACCAAGGGCGTTATGCCTATCGTTTGCAGGTACATTAAACTCCGTACAGAGAAAATCTAGGCCATAATGTTTGTTAGGCACATTGTTCAATTTTTTATATAGAATTCCCGTATCAAGCACCTTGTTTTTAAGTTTTGGCAGCTTCATTCGCTTCAAGCAACGGTTTATCATTTCCACATCAAATGCCGCATGATGCGCTACAATGATACTCGAACTCAAGTACGATAAAAACAGTTCTATCGCCTCGCTTTCCGTAATTTTAAGTTGTTCTCCATTCTTGAGAATCCCATGTATTTCTACCGTGTTTGCGTTAAATTTTTCTTGAATAATAAACCGTTCAAACACATCCGATACATGAATTACATTTCCGGTAACACTGATGGCTCCGATAGATAAAATACGGTCTGTTTCTGGTTGAATTCCAGTAGTTTCCGTATCGAATACCACAAATCGGGTATCTGCTAATTCTTCAGGCTTTGCAGATTTAATGGCAGTCATATACTCCTGCCAAAACTCCGGATGCTTTTTATGTGAGAACCAGTTAAACATTACATTATTTGCGCTAAGTTAAAACGCATTCTAATTAAATCTTGTAACGCTTTTATGGATTTAAAACTCGCTTTTAATTTGAGCCTTTGACTCTTTCCCAGGTTTTTTAAATCAATGTACCTACCCGAGTCTTCCTGCAAAATTCCTTGACTCGTTCTAAAACGTAATAGCACTCGAAAAGCATCGGCACAAGCCATGTATAAATCGGCATTTTCTGGTTCTTGTTTGGCAATGGCGTTAAATCGCTCAATGGTATTATTTACCCCTTGCAAATGATGCGAAAAAATCAATACGCGCGCACCATCAATGAGCGGCATTAAAGCCCGACTTTTTAAATCAAATTGGTCCTTATGTTCTCCGTTATCTTCAACCACAAATTGCTTGAAAAAGCTCAGAGGCGGTGGATTCAACAGGGCATTTCTTCCTAAGAAGTTTAAAAATATTTCATGCGCATTAATCGATTTATACACCTGTTTGCCTAGGGTAGAAACTAATTCGGAATTTCCATACACGCATTCAAAATCAAAGAAAATAGTGCACATCATTATCGCATCCTCGGTTGGAGTAGAAATCCACTTATTAAATTGCGTTTCCCAATCAGTAGCGGAGAGACACCATTTAGGATTGCTCGCCATCATATCTGCCGGGCAAAGCTCGTAACCAACTTCATTGAGTTTAGTAGTGATTTTTCCTGCCAGTTTTAAAAAATACTGCTTAGTCGCCTCACTTTCACTTTCTGGAACATTAGCATAAATAAGCGCATTGTCCTGGTCTGTAATTAGCAATTGCTCTTTTCTGCCTTGGCTTCCCAAAGCTAAAAATGCAAATTCTGTTGGAGCTGGACTTCCCATTTCGGCTAACGAAATATCTATTGCCTTTTGCGTAATTAAGTCGTTGAGTTCAGCCATAATATGGCTAATAAATGAAATCGGCACATTTTGCTCCATGTATCGATGCAGTAAAAAGGATGCTTTTTCACGGATAAACTTAATGTCTTTGGTTTCTTTAGCGCGTTTCAACTGCTTTATAAGTACGGATGGGTTATTACCATGCTGCACCACAATATCATGTTCAGACATGATTCCTTGTATGATGGAATCTACTGTTCCATTTTCAGTAATACACAAATGCGAAATTTGGTTTTTCACCATGGCAATTTGTGCTTCTGCTACTGTAATCCCATCTGAAAGGGTTATAACTGGTGCAGACATAATTTGAGACACAAGTGCTGAAATAGCCACTTTTCCAGTTGCTACCTTAATACGTAAATCCTTATCGGTAATAATTCCAATGGGTTTATGTTCTTCTTCAATTATAATAGAACCCACTTTCTTATCGGCCATTAATTGGGCAGCTTCTTGAATAGTTGTTAAAATATTACAGGTAATAGGATGTACACTATACGTTGCTTTTTGAACATCTGAATAGGTGGTCTCCTTGTTTTGTAAAGACTCCACATTACCAAACAGCGCATGGTTATCTGTTAACTGTGTAGCATTTAAATTGGTTGAAAAACTGGCAATAATGTACAAGTTAATCTTCTCATTGGTTGCAATAAACTCTTTCAATAAAGCTACAGAAATGGCATAAACAATAGATTCCTCTTTTGCACGGGCATCCATTCTGTATTGGTCGTTTTGCACAATAGGTCGGAGTCCAAAAACGTCTCCCTCATCGCATATATCCGCCAAAATTTCGTCTTCCTCCAAATGCCGATACAAGCCGATGGCACCTTCCTTTACCACATAAAAGTTTTCATGCGGAGAATCGCCTTGAGAAAAAACAGACTGCTCTTCCTCAAAATACAATACTTGCACCTGTGCTGACAATTGCTCTAACTGACTTTGTATAAGGATGTTAAATGGCGGATAGTTTTTTAAAAAATCAAATATCCGTAAAGAAATGGTATTGTTCATCGCGTCACATTAGTATTGATAATCGCTAAATTGCTGTTGGGCAATAAAAGTAGGGCATCCAAAGGGTTTATTTAAAACATCTGAATATATATTTGCTAAATTGATATATTTATGCTAATTTTATATATATGAAATTAGGATTTTGCCCCAACTGTAATTCAGAACACTATGTAAAGAGTGGAATTATCAATAATAGACAGCGCTATAAGTGCAAAGATTGCGGATATAATTTTACCGTAAATAAGCTCGGTAAAAAAATTGATGATTACTATGTAAATAAGGCATTACAGCTCCATTTAGAAGGTTTAACTTACCGTGAAATTGAGCGTATTTTAGGCATCTCTCACGTTACCGTAATGAACTGGGTTAAAAAGCATAACATTAAGCGTCCGCACAACCCAAATTACCACCCCACATACAAAATATTGAACGCCCAAGAGTTAGGCGTGTACTTCTCAAACCCAGAAAATGTGAAAGGTTCAGGTACCATTGTAACCGAACTTGGTGACAAGTTTATGCTTATAAAATGGGAAAGATTTAGAGATTAACCCTTTAATCGTATATATATCCCTACCAAAAATATATAGTATTTTTTTTTCAGATTAGTTTTTTACGGACTTTAGGCCTGCACATAAAGCCAAAAGTTTTGGTAATTATTAACTAATAAAAACAATAAATATGAAGAAAAATCTACTACTACTACTACTACTACTAGTGTGCTGCTCCTTATTCGCAGCGACATTGTCTTTCGGACAAGGTTCACCCGATTATGATGGAGGGTACAAGATCAAGTTTAATGATGATGGATCTAAATATTTTAGGATTTTATCCTGGGCACAAGTTCAGGGTAACTACACAGTTGACCCAGGAAAAGACCAAAACGGTAATGAGATTAGCCCAATGAATATTCGTTTACGAAGAGCTCGGGTTTTAATGTTTGCGCAGATTACGGATCGTTTTATGATTCTTACTCATTTTGGACTAAACAGTTTAGGAAGCTCAACCATGAGTCCGGTTGGAACAGGTGGGGGTTCCCAAATTTTCATGCATGATGCTTGGGCACAATACACGATAGGTAAGAATCATGCAGTTGGTGCTGGATTGCATTACTTCAATGGGATTTCTAGATTAAATAATCAAAGTACATTGAACTTCATGACCCTAGATAATAATCGTCAGTCATGGTCTACTTTAGGTTTAACTGACCAATTTGCACGTCACGTTGGAATTTTTGGAAAAGGTACATTCGGAAAGTTACAATACCGAGTGGCTATAAACGATGCACTAACAAACTCTTTGGATACCCGTGATCCTGCAGCTTCCGAAAACGTTGGTAAAGCCGTGTATGGAGGAAAAAGAATTTTAGGTTCTAAAGATGCGGGATTTGCATACGCTGGTTATTTTGAATACGCATTGATGGACCAAGAGTCTAATTTCTTACCGTATAAAGTAGGTTCATATTTAGGCGCTAAAAAGATTTTGAATATTGGTGCTGGATTTTTCTTACATCCAAATGGAGCTGCCATTGTAACCGATTCCATATCTGGAAATGTAACGGGTGAGAATGTGAATATTATGGCGGTTGATGTGTTTTACGAAGCTCCAATAGGCGCTAAAAACGCTGCAATTACTGCTTATGGAACGTATCAAACCAACAATTATGGAACTAACTACTTATATTCAGCTTACGGAACAGGAAGCATGCTTTATGGGCATGTAGGTTTTGTTTTGCCAGGAGATAAAACGAAAACTCGGTTTCAACCTTACGCTTCATTTGGGCTAAATTCTTACGATGCCTCTAGTGATTCCAGAAACGTTACGGGACTTGGAGTAAACGCCTACATGAGTGGTCACAATTCAAAATTAACCTTAGAATACCAAAACACTGCTTTTGGCAGTAGTAGCGTAAATACAGTTACACTACGTGCACAGATATACTTATAAAATTTAAAAGATTATGAAAGAAAAAGACTCAAATGCGCAAGCATACTGGAAAGAAAACCTCAGGTATCTCGCCATCCTTTTATTGGTATGGTTTGCAACCTCTTATTGTGCAGGAATTTTATTTGTAGATGAACTAAACGCATTTAAACTGGGAGGATTTAAACTCGGTTTTTGGTTTGCACAACAAGGTTCAATTTATGTTTTTGTGGTACTCATTTTTGTGTACGTACGATTAATGAATGCATTAGATAAAAAATATGGTTACGATGAGTAACCCACTACTAACAAATAAATAAAAAAATTATGAGCGTAGAATTATGGACGTGGATATTAGTAGGGATTACTTTCTCACTATATTTTGGAATAGCAATTTGGGCCCGTGCGGGTTCAACTAAAGAGTTTTATGTTGCAGGTGGTGGGGTTTCTCCAGCGGCTAACGCAATGGCAACTGCAGCAGATTGGATGAGTGCAGCATCCTTTATCTCGATGGCGGGATTAATTTCTTTTAGCGGATATGATGGTTCCGTGTATTTAATGGGTTGGACCGGTGGATATGTGCTATTAGCACTCTTACTCGCCCCCTATTTAAGGAAGTTTGGTAAGTTTACGGTACCCGATTTTATTGGAGATAGATATTACTCCAATACTGCTAGAACGGTAGCCGTTTTTTGTGCACTTATTGTATCGTTTACTTATGTAGCTGGTCAAATGAGAGGAGTAGGAATTGTATTTTCTCAATTCTTGCAAGTGGACATTACCATTGGAGTAATTATTGGAATGACGGTAGTTTTTGTTTTCGCCTTCTTAGGTGGAATGAAAGGAATTACCTACACCCAAGTAGCGCAATATTGCGTTTTAATCTTTGCCTTTATGGTACCTGCAGTATTCATTTCTTTACAAATGACAGGAAGTATTATTCCTCAAATTGGTATGGGTGGTGAAGTTTCTGACGGAACATATCTTTTAGATAAATTAGATGCTTTACATCATCAATTAGGTTTTCATGAATATACTAGTGGCTCCAAGTCAACTTGGGATGTATTTGCAATTACGCTAGCATTAATGGTCGGAACAGCAGGATTACCTCACGTAATTGTTCGCTTTTTTACCGTGCCTAAAGTAAAGGATGCCCGTAAATCTGCTGGATTAGCATTATTGTTTATCGCATTTTTATATACCACTGCACCAGCTATCGCAGTGTTTGCAAGAGTAAATTTAATTGAAACCGTTTCTAATGCAGAATATAAATCTGTACCGCAGTGGTTTAAAAACTGGGAAAACACAGGCTTAATAGCTTGGGCGGATAAAAATGGTGACGGTAAAATTCAATACGTTGCTGGAAATTCATTAACCAGCAAAAAACCTGCGTTTACAAATGAACGTGGAGCCAGTGGTGAACGTTTAATTTCAAACGCTAATCCAGAACAACCAAATGAGCTTTACGTAGATAGAGACATTATGGTGTTGGCAAATCCAGAAATTGCAAATCTCCCAAATTGGGTAATTGCTTTGGTTGCTGCCGGTGGTTTAGCTGCGGCTCTTTCCACTGCGGCAGGATTATTACTGGTGATTTCAACTTCAATATCTCACGATTTAATCAAAAAACAAATCAAACCAGACATCTCTGATAAAGGAGAGTTAATGGCAGCTAGAATTTCAATCGTAGTTGCTATTGTAATTGCCGGTTTATTTGGAATTTATCCACCAGGCTTTGTTGCGGCAGTGGTAGCTCTTGCATTTGGTTTGGCGGCCGCTTCTTTCTTCCCAGCAATTATCTTAGGTATCTTTGATAAACGAATGAATAAAGAAGGGGCTATTTCTGGAATGGTAGTAGGAATCGTTTTAATGTTATTTTACATGATTCGTTACAAAACAGGATTAATAGGAATCATGGATCCTTTACCAAAATCAGAATGGTGGTTTGGTACTTCTCCGGAAGGATTTGGTACCATAGCCATGCTAGTTAATGTGGTAATTTCTTTGGTAGTTTCAAGATTGACACCTGCGCCACCCCAAGAAGTTCAAGACATTGTGGAAAGCATTAGAATTCCAAGTGGTGCCGAAGAGGCAGCAGCAAGTCATTAAAAAACAATTTAAAATCAGAATTAAATGCAGTGAGGTAAATTCCTCACTGCATTTTTTTTATTTTTATACCATAATTTATTAGTTATGATGAAAAGAAGACATGAGCAGAAATTGGTGATTCTATCCATCGCTCTTTTTCTTCTTTTTAATGTCCCTTTTATTCTCGTATATAACATTGAAGCAGCGGTATGGGGAATACCTGTTTTGTACTTCTCTATTTTTGGGTTTTGGCTTGTAAGCGTGATACTTTCCATGGTTATTTTAAAAAAGCATTATGAGTAATTACCTCCTAATTATCATCATTCTGCTCTATCTAGCCCTGTTGTTTTACATCGCCTATTGGGCAGAGAAAAATTCAAAATCAAAATGGGTAAATAACCCTTACGTATACACCCTTTCGTTAGCCGTATATTGTACAGCGTGGACCTATTACGGAAGCGTTGGAATTGCCGCAAAATCAGGGTTTACCTTCTTACCCATTTACTTAGGTCCAGTTGTTGCCTTTCCTTTATGGGTAGTATTAATGCGGAAAATTATTCGGATTACCAAACAACAAAAAATATCTTCTATTGCTGATTTTATTTCGCTTCGCTATGGTAACAACAGGTTTCTTGGTGGATTAGTAACCGTTATCGCAGGTATTGCAACCATTCCGTATATCTCGTTACAATTAAAAGCAGTTTCAGAAACGTTTCAAATCATGTCCAATAAATCGCATGATATTTCTACAACCATATTTAACGATTCCACCCTTTACATTGCCGTAATTCTGGCCGTTTTTGCTACGTTTTATGGTACCCAAAAAACGGATGCTTCTGAAAAACACAAAGGCATTGTAGCTTCCACCGCATTCGAATCTATTCTCAAACTTGTTTTCTTTTTGTTGGTTGGCGGCTATGTGACCTTCTACTTGTTTGATGGCACCACCGATATTTATGAGCAAATGAAATTAACACCCAATTTCTCTGACTTAATTGTTTTTGGAGGGGTAGAAGATGGATTTAATTGGCTATTTATGATTTCACTTTCTTTCATGGCCATTTTTTTACTTCCAAGACAATTCTTAATGTCGGTGGTAGAAAATGTAAAAGAACGCCACTTAAAGCAAGCTATTTGGCTGTTCCCATTGTATTTATTAGTGTTCAATTTCTTCGTGATTTACATCGCGTGGGGTGGCACACTTACCTTTGGTAACACTACTAATGCAGAGTATTTTGCGTTATTACTTCCGCTCAACGAAGGAAATATCTTACTGTCGTTACTCGTCTTCTTAGGTGGCTTTTCTGCTGTAATAAGCATGGTGGTGGTTTCTACCCTCGCCTTGTCAACAATGGTGAGTAACAACCTCATCATTCCGTATGGGTTTCTGAACAAGTTTGTAAGTAACCAACCCGAAAAAAACGCGAAATACATTAAAGCCATTCGGAGAGTATCCATTTTTTTAATCATCATGCTGGCGTATACTTTCTACGCTAGTTTCTCGGTTAACCACACGCTTTTCTCCATCGGTTTAGTTTCGTTTGTGGTGATTTCGCAATTGGGACCTTCCTTCTTTTTAGGCCTATTTTGGAAAAGAGGTTCGGCAACTGCTTCCATTATTGGTATTATTTTAGGTTTTTTAGTCACCGTTTACACGCTAATTCTACCCTTCATTTTAGAAGCTTATTCTTCCTCCTCTTCTTTTACGGATGAGGGTTTAATGGGTATTGCAGCGCTTAAACCTTATGCGCTTTTCGGAATTGACTTTTTAAGCCCTCCGGCTCACGCTTTTTTCTGGAGTATGATGGCCAATTCCTCCGCTTATTTGTTGTTTTCGGTTTCTGTAAAAGGAAATTATAGAGAACGAAACTATGCCGAAATGTTTATTGATAATCAGAACTACACCTCCCTACAAGACAATGCTTTGGTGTGGAAAGGAGAAGCTTTTGTAGAGGATATTAGAAACGTACTCAACAAATTTTTAGGTACAATTAGAACCAACAGAGCATTGGATTTGTTTTTTAGAAAGTACGATATACCTAAAGACACTCAAATGGCCGATGCGCGACTCATCAATTTCTCCGAAAAACTATTAACCGGAAGTATTGGTAGTGCATCCGCTAAAATATTAATTGCCAAAGTAGTAAAAGAAGAAAAGGTGAGTTTGGTAGAGGTACTGGAAATACTGGAAGAGTCAAAAAACACCATTGCAAACAACAAAAAACTGCTTGAAAAATCAACCGAACTTACCCAGTTGACGAATCAATTAAAAGAAGCTAATCATGAGCTTATACTGAAAGACCAACAAAAAGATGAATTTTTGGACACCGTAGCCCATGAACTTAAAACACCTATTACCGGTATAAGGGCGGCTACAGAACTATTATTGGATGATGAAGATGATATGCCAAGCGAAATAAAAAGTCAATTCCTGGAGAATATTTTAAACGATTCCGAACGTCTGTCGCGACTTATCCATAATATTTTAGATTTCGAAAAGTTGGCTACGGATAGGCATTCTTTAAATTTCAATTCCTTTAACCTGATGAATACCTTGCACAAAGCAGTTAATGGGGTACGTCAAATTGCAGCAAACAAAGACATTTTAATCACCATAAAGGAAAATGACGACATCCAATTTAACTATGATGAGGATAGAATCTTGCAGGTATTGACCAACCTTTTATCCAATGCCATCAAGTTTTGTGAACCTAAAACAGGCCAAATAATGATTAGCTTCCGTATGGTGAATCAGGAAGTTATGATTTGCGTAGAAGACAATGGGAAAGGCGTTCCTGAAGAAGATTTAGAATTTATTTTCGATAAGTTTTATCAATCACAACACCAAAATACGATTAAACCCGAAGGGTCTGGTTTAGGACTTGCCATCAGTAAAAGAATTATTGAAAACCATGGCGGCAAGATTTGGGCAGAATCTAAAAATAACTCGGGAGCAACCTTTGTTTTTCATCTACCTTATCACTAACTTTAACCTCTTAAATTATGAATAGAAAAATTCTTATAGTTGATGATGAACCTAACATTGTAATGACGTTAGAGTATGCTTTTAAAAAGCAAGGGTTTGAAGTATTCATTGCACGTGATGGTAGCGAAGCGCTTCAAATCATTGAAACCAGTATACCAGATGTGGTTTTGCTGGACATTATGATGCCAAAAGTAGATGGATATCAAACCCTAAAAAAAATGAAAGAAAATGAGTTGTTAAAACATACAAAAATGGTATTTTTAACGGCTAAGAATAAAGTGTCGGATATTGAGAAGGGCAAGGACCTTGGGGCAGATAAATACCTTACCAAACCATTCTCAATAAAGAAAATAATATCAGAGATTAACGAACTTTTTGATTAAACTTTTGGCTTTGTGTGCAAACAACAAAATGTTTAATTAAATACGTTTATTGAGATGAAATACAAATTAAGTCCTTTAGCATCAGATATTTTCATATCTGCTTATGCCGTTGTAACCCTATTTTTACGATTCAAATATGAAAACAGCGCTTCTGTAGGTGTTTTGAATTCAGTGGTTATTGGTGCGGCTTTTTTAGTGATTATTTGGGCTTTGATAAAGCTTGAAATATTAAACCCAAATTGGTTTGGTCTTTTTAAATCTAAAAACTCCAAGTCATGAAATACCAAGACTTTTACGACCGAAGCATCCAAAAACCAGAAGAATTTTGGAAAGAACAAGCAGATAAATTGGCATGGTACAAAGCACCCACCCAAATAATTTCTAAAGATGCGCATGACTATTTTCAATGGTTTGAAGATGGCGAAATGAACCTAAGTTACCTATGCATCGATAAACATATTGAGGATGGTTTTGGAGACCAAAATGCGATTATTTATGATTCTCCAGTAACCAACAAAAAACAACACATTACTTATTACACGTTGCATGATGAGGTAGCTAAACTAGCGGGTGGTTTGAAAGACCTCGGTTTTAAAAAGGGTGATACCGCTATTATCTACATGCCAATGATTCCACAAGCTATTTTTGCAATGTTGGCTTGCGCCCGAATTGGCGTAATTCATTCGGTCGTATTTGGTGGGTTTGCCCCGCACGAGTTAGCTATTCGTATTGATGATTGTCAACCTAAAGCCATTATTACCGCTTCCAGCGGGATAGAAATAGACCGTATAATTCCGTACAAACCATTTGTGGATGAGTCTATCGAGCTTGCAGCTCACAAACCCAAAAATGTGATTGTATTTGACCGAAAATTAAAAGCGGAAAAACCAGCGAAAGACTATGATGTAGATTGGGATGAGTTAGTGAATTCTTCGGTAGCTATTCCACCGGTACATTTACCATCAACACATCCATCATATATTCTGTATACATCCGGTACCACAGGTAAACCGAAAGGCATTATTAGAGATACTGGAGGTTATGCCACGGCACTAAAATTCTCTATGAAATATATTTATGGCGTAGATGAAGGAGACGTGTTTTGGGCAGCGAGTGACGTGGGTTGGGTAGTTGGCCATAGTTACATTGTTTATGCGCCTTTATTAAATCGAAACACTACGGTTTTATATGAAGGTAAGCCCATAAAAACTCCAGATGCATCGGCCTTTTGGCGGGTAATTAGCGAGCATAAAGTAAAAGTTATGTTTACCGCACCAACCGCAATTAGAGCCATCAAAAAAGAGGACCCTAACGGAGAATGGATTAAAAAATACGATTTATCACATTTGAAATATCAGTTCCTAGCTGGTGAGCGTTGTGATGTAGCTACTTTGCGTTGGACCGAAGAACATTTAAAAGTTCCGGTAATTGACCATTGGTGGCAAACCGAATCGGGCTGGCCTATGCTAGCCAATATGGTTGGAGTGGAATTGATGCCTGTAAAACCAGGTTCTGCAACGCTTCCCGTATGTGGTTATGATATTCAAATACTGGATGCGGATGGAAATGAATCTGCTCCAAATGAAGAAGGATTGGTGACCGTAAAACTCCCATTACCTCCAGGAACGCTGACCAATTTATGGGGAAATCCTGACCGTTTTAAGGATGGATATCTCAAACGTTTTGACGGCTATTATTTCTCTGGTGATGGTGGGTATAAAGATGAAGATGGCTACGTGTACATCACCGGTCGAGTGGATGACATTATCAATGTGGCAGGTCACCGATTATCAACCGCTGAAATGGAAGAAGTAGTGGCCGGACATCATTCGGTAGCTGAATGCGCTGTTTTTGGAATTCATAGCGATTTAAAGGGTCAAAAACCCCTTGGCTTGGTTGTTTTAAAATCTGGAGAAACCATTGAACACACAAAAATTCAAGAAGAAATTGTAAAAGAAGTACGGAAGGAAATAGGCGCTGTAGCTTCATTTAGGGATGTGGTAGTTGTTTCTAGGCTTCCAAAAACCAGGTCTGGCAAAATTCTTCGTAAATTGCTGCGAAATATTGCCGACAAAAATGAATATAGCATTCCATCTACCATAGATGATGTAGCAATAATTGGAGAAATTGAAAAAGTATTTGAATTGAATAAAATTGGGAAACATTAAAACATAAAATTATGAGTAATTATCACATCAAACACCTCGAAGAATACTATAAAGTGTATCGTAAATCAATTCGTGAACCTGAAAATTTTTGGGGCGAAATTGCCGAAGAACATTTTGTTTGGCGTAAACCATGGGATAAAGTATTAAGCTGGGATTTTAAAAAACCAGAAGTAAAATGGTATGAAGGCGCCAAGCTGAATATCACCGAAAACTGTATTGACCGCCATCTATTTACGAATGGTGAAAAAACAGCTATTTTATTCGAGCCCAATAATCCAAATGACCCGGCAGAACATATCACCTATAATCAGTTACATAAGCGAGTAAACAAATTTGCTAATGTTTTAAAAAGAAACGGTGTAGCCAAAGGAGATAGGGTTTGTATTTATTTACCCATGATTCCAGAATTGGCTATTTCATTATTAGCATGTGCTCGTATTGGTGCCATTCATTCGGTAGTATTTGCAGGGTTTTCGGCAACCGCTTTATCCACTAGAATTAACGATAGTGATTGTAAAATGGTGATTACTTCTGATGGTTCATACCGTGGAGCTAAAACCATTGATTTGAAAGGAATCGTAGACGAAGCGTTAGAAACCACTCCGGGTGTAGAAAACGTATTAGTGGTAAAACGAATCAATTCTGATGTCCACATGAAAGATGGTCGCGACCAATGGTTGCAACCGTTGTTAGACGAGGCTTCTGATGTATGTGCCCCTGAAATAATGGATTCTGAGGACCCGTTATTTATTTTGTATACATCTGGCTCAACCGGCCAGCCAAAAGGAATGGTGCATACCACAGGTGGCTATATGGTGTATTCTGCCTATACTTTCAAAAATGTATTCAACTATCGTAATAATGATGTGTATTGGTGTACTGCCGATATTGGTTGGATTACCGGTCACAGTTACATTGTGTACGGACCATTAGCCAATGGAGCAACCACACTTATGTTTGAAGGCGTACCAAGTTACCCAGATTTTGGACGCTTTTGGGAGGTTGTAGAAAAGCATAAGGTTACCCAATTTTATACGGCTCCAACCGCCATTCGCGCGTTAGCGAAAGAAAAATTAGACCATGTAAATCGCTACGATTTATCCTCTTTAAAAGTACTTGGAACCGTTGGTGAACCAATAAACGAAGAGGCTTGGCACTGGTATAACGACAATGTAGGAAAGAAAAATTCGCCTATTGTAGATACGTGGTGGCAAACCGAAACAGGCGGAATTATGTTGTCTCCAATTCCGTATGTGACGCCAACCATACCAACGTATGCCACACTTCCATTACCAGGAATTCAACCATGTTTAATGGATGAACATGGACAAGAAATTAACGGAAACCAAGTAGATGGTCGTTTATGTATTAAATACCCATGGCCATCCATGGCTCGAACCATTTGGGGAAATCACCAACGGTATAAAGAAACATATTTCTCAGCCTTTGAAAACATGTATTTCACTGGTGATGGTGCCTTGCGTGATACCGTAGGATATTATAGAATTACAGGCCGTGTAGATGATGTAATCATTGTTTCCGGACATAATCTAGGTACCGCACCAATTGAAGATGCTATAAACGAGCATCCAGCCGTTGCAGAATCTGCTATTGTAGGTTTCCCACATGACGTTAAAGGAAACGCATTGTACGGATACATTACCTTAAAAGAAATAGGTGAAGGACGTATACATGACAACCTAAGAAAAGAGATTAATCAAATTATCACAGAACATATCGGACCCATTGCTAAGTTGGATAAAATACAATTTACTAGCGGGTTACCTAAAACACGTTCCGGTAAAATTATGCGTAGAATCTTGCGTAAAATTGCATGTAATGAAACGGATAATTTAGGCGATACTTCTACCTTGTTGAATCCTGAAGTGGTTCAGGAAATAATGGATAATGTGAGGTAACCAAATTTAAAAATAGCTACTAGATCTGCTAGGTTTTAAAGCCTAGTAGATCTTTTGTTCTCATTCCACATACTCCAAAATATCCCCAGGTTGGCAATCTAACGCCTTACAAATAGCAGCCAGCGTAGAAAACCGAATGGCTTTACCCTTACTCTGTTTCAATATAGAAATATTTACCACCGAAATTCCAATAATCTCAGAAAGCTCCTTTACTTTCATCTTTCGCTTGGCAAGCATCACATCTAAATTTACGACTATCTGCATGGTTAGATGGTTAAAGAGTTTTCGAATTCATCAATTAAATCAATTAGGGTTTGATGACTTCTCCCATCATCAAAAATCATAAATGAAACCGATAAGACAGCCATTTTACTACATACTTCACTCAAAGGCAGGAATTGAATATACAAATTCACCCCTGTTGTTTTTAAACTTGATTTAGTATAAGCAAATAGCTCAAAACTTGAATCGTTAGTGGTCTCCAGCACCATGCCCGAATTTTCAATTACCTCTATAAATTTTCCATACGCAACTTTTGAAGGCAAGTCTATTGTTAAGTTTCGTCTGTACTTCGATGTAAAAATATTATATCTAGAACTAATAAATGGTTTAGACCAATTATACAACCTGAAAAAAGAATTTAATCCAGGCATTAAGACAACTAGCAACATATAGAAAGCGCCATATTCACTTCCATAGCTTTTATTAATATAAATAAATCCTAAAGCAACTATGCCCATTAGCAAAGCTGCCAAAACTCTTTTCCAAAACTGTTTCATACTATCTAAATAGTTAATGATTCTTCAAAGGTAGATAACAACTGATGGTAATTTCGCTCATTCTTGCCCCAAGATACCATTCCTACCACAGTAGTAGAAACAAAACTCATTTTTGTTTTACCATTTTCTGTGGTGAAATCGATGTAAATGTTTTCTCCCCACGATTGCCAAGTTATCCCTTTGGTAGCGAAAATTTCATTTCTTGTTTCATCCGCAGAAACCAATTTTAAGGATGAATTTTCAATGACTTCCACCATTTTTTGAAACATTAACTCCACGGGTAAATCACTACTCACGGAAGCTTCATATTTTGAGGTTAGAAAATTGTATTTTGAGGTGAAATACGATTTAAATCCAACCTTTTTGCGGACAAGAAAATTGAAACTAAAAAGTAAGCCTGGCAATAAAATGAAATATCGTATCACAAGATTATCATCCATATCACCAATTACCCATCGCATTAAAACCCATCCGCCTAATACGAATAAACCGAAAATAGTAATGTTTTTTAACTTCATAACTTAAATGTTTAGAAGTACAATTATACGATAAATTATCGTTTGTCATTAATTTTTTAATTAAAAACATACATTTAAATCAGAAAGTAAAAAATAAATTTCAGTTTTATACTTTGTATATGTGCTAATTTTTTTGAGCTTTTTGAATTTAAAAAGTGGTTAATGAGGCTTTTTTACTTCAGGTTACGCTTATCTTAAGATTCCTAAATAAGGAATAAACCTGTTATTAAAATTGCTAATGAATCTCTTAGCTAAAAACGTTTCGCTAATTGAAAAGTGGTTTTTAGGTATCCATCAGGAATAAACTAGAAGAAAAAACCCGGTCATAAAAAAACCCCAATTGCAAAGCAATTGAGGTTTTACGGGAGGTCTCGAGCGGATTCGAACCGCTGTATCCGGTTTTGCAGACCGGTGCCTAAGCCACTCGGCCACGAGACCCTTTTTACCATTCCCTATTAGTGGCTTGGGCGGCAAATGTAATAATTACTGTGAATTTAGCTTAAATCTTTACTATTTAAATACACACTTACTGACTTCACATCCGATTCAATGGGAGCCCGATGTTTTATTAACCTCACTTCCACCTCTGTAGCAATTGGAAATTTATTTTCAATAGACTTCACAATTCGCATCACAACTACCTCAATAAGCTTAGCTCGAATGGCCATTTCTTCTTTTACGATTTCGGTAACCAAAACATAGTCAATTGCCTCATTCAGGTCATCGGTATTTGCTGCAATTGCAAACGGAGCGTGAACTCTTACATCAATAGAAAACTCTCCTCCTACCAATGCTTCTTCAGCAATGCACCCATGAAAGGCTCTTACTTTAATTCCAGTGACTTCAACTACTCCCATTATTTTTTTATGGTATTCAATGCAGTCTCAATCCGCTTTAAGGTTTCTTCTTTTCCTAATATATCACAAATATCAAATAAAGAAGGTCCCATTCCTTTACCACTTACAGCCAATCTAAGTGCTGGTCCTATTTGACCAAACCCTATTTCTCTTTTAGCTAAAAAGGCACTAAAGGTTGCTTCAATAGAATCATGAGTGAAATCACTTAAACCTTCAAAATCTTCCTTCAAAGCATTCAAAATTTCCGGGGTGTGCTCCTTCCATTTCTTTTTTACTGTTTTCTCATCATAATCTTGAGGCGCTGTAAAAAAGTACATCCCTTCGTTAATTATGTCTTTTGTAAACGTAGCTCTCTCTTTCATCAACCCAGAAACCTTTGACAAGACTTCTAAGGAGGTTTCTATGCCATTTTCTTTTGCCAATGGCGATACCATATTCGCTAAGTCCGAATTCGAAGTAGAGCGAAGATATTGCTGTTGGTACCAAAGTGCTTTTGGCGCATCAAATTTAGCTCCCGATTTCCCCACTCTTTCCAATGTAAAAGCCTGAACCAATTCTTCTAATTTAAAAAGCTCTTCATTGGTACCTGGATTCCAACCCAAAAAGGCTAACATATTATTGAAAGCTGCCGGGAAATAACCTCGTTCTCTATATCCACTAGATTCTTCCCCTGTTTTATCGTCTGTCCAATTAAGTGGGAATACAGGAAAACCTAATCGATCTCCATCACGTTTACTCAATTTCCCATTTCCATCAGGGCGTAAAATAAGCGGCAAATGGGCCAATTTTGGCATGGTGTCCGCCCAGCCCAAATAACGGTACAATAGCACGTGTAATGGCGCTGACGGCAACCATTCTTCACCTCTAATCACATGTGTAATTTCCATCAAATGGTCATCCACAATGTTTGCTAGATGGTAAGTTGGCATCCCATCCGACTTAAAAATAACCTTATCATCCAAGTTGGATGTGTTTACCGTTACCCATCCCCGAATTACATCCTCAAACCGAATTTCTTCATTTCTAGGAATTTTCACACGAATTACATACGGGTCACCATTTGCAATTTTCTCCTTTACCACATCTTCTGATAAGGTCAAAGAATTCTGCATGGAATTTCTAGTAATATGATTGTATTGCCAATTAGGCATTTTGGCTGCTATCGCTTTTTCTCTAACATTCGTTAGTTCTTCGGCAGAATCAAAAGCATAATACGCAGTATCATTAGCAATCATTTTATCAGCATACTCCCGATACATTGGTTTTCTTTCCGATTGACGGTAAGGTCCAAATTTACCGGGGTTCCAAGGTGATTCATCCGGGGTTATTCCGCACCAATCAAAAGCTTCTTGAATATATTCTTCCGCTTTTTCTACAAAACGAGTTTGATCCGTATCCTCAATTCGAAGAATAAAAGTTCCGTTGTGTTTTTTTGCAAATAAATAGTTGTAAAGAGCCGTTCTAACTCCTCCAATATGTAATGGTCCTGTTGGACTAGGTGCAAACCGCACCCGAACATTCTGCGTATCCATACTCAAAATTTAAGAGCGCGAAGATACTATTTTATAATTTATGAGTATGCTAGGTTTAAAAGTATGAACTTCTACTTGGAGATCTTCTTCTTCTACCAGAACGAGAATAAAGTTGTTTTCCAACAATAACTTGAAAAGTTCCGTACCAATCATTCGCAGTAGGATTACCTCTTACTCCTGCACCACTGCCATTAGACCCCGACAACCTTCTATCAGATAAAGATGCGCCTACATTTCCGCTGACTGCACGAATAGCTTCCGGATTAGAATAAGTTCCACTCGCATCATCAAAGTAATCAGTCATCATCCAGTTGGCCGTCAATTCTGCACCAATAGTCCAAGCTCCTTCCTTTCCACCTTTTGAGGAAGGAAGCGCAAATTTAAATCCTGTAACAAATGGTAACACTACCGTGAATTTAGAATAAGTAGTTGCGCCAGCATTTGATAATTGTCCCTCTGTTCCTAATGGTTGTAAATCATACCATGTTCCATCCAATTCGGCTTGTGGATTAAAATACATTAATCTAATTCCAGATGCAACATAAGCTGATATAGGGGATGCTCCCCTTCCAAATCGCTCTGGCAACACATACACCTCAATTAAAGGAGAAAATGTAAAAAACGTTGTTTTAAAAGATAAATTTCTACTTTTTCTACCCACATTTTCCGTTAAACTATCCGCCCCTGAAGCAGTACCATATGTCAAATCCATTCGAAAAGTAACAATTTCAGTTAATTTACTTCTTAACCCAGTAGAGACCGCCCATTTGGTCGCTTTAATATTAATATCACTCAATCCATGGTTTCCTGATTCAACGCCTCCGCCTAGGTCACCCAAATAAGTGGTGGCTCCAGCTCCAAAGTACACTTCATTTTTAAATTTTTTCCAGTACTGAGACCTTAATTGGCTGAACGAAATAGCCGGAATTAAAACCAACATTGCAAAAGCAAGCAGATTTTTTAACACCTTTGTGCGCTTGATAGAGAAGATTTTAAATGACATAGTTTAAAATATTGTTGAATAATGCAATTGATTGTATAGTTTAGGCTCGGAATGACTTACTCAAAGTCAGACTGAATTGCAAATATGGAGAATTTTACCCAAATAAATGTTGAAAACTTATTATTAAAGATAGAATCATTCTATAAAAGATTCTACCTCAACAAATTAACGCGTGGAATATTTATTTCATTAGGCATTATTTTGGCCTTTTTTCTGGTTTTTGACCTGTTATTCTACTATGTATCCTTACCCACCTTTGTAAGATTCACTGTTTTTTATTCCCTTATCGTTGTGTTTTTGAGCGCATTCTATTTTTGGATTCTCATTCCGATATTACGCCTGTTTCACCTTCGTAAAGGAATTAGTAATGAAGAGGCATCCCGATATATTGGCAATCACTTCACTGAAATAGATGATAAACTTCTAAATATTGTCCAATTTTTAAGCGCATCTAAACCCAACGAATTGGCGCTCGCAGCGGTAGAACAAAAATCTCAATTTTTTGAACCATTCGAGTTTACACAAGCAGCGCCACAAATTAGCGAGAACAAAAAAGTATTTTTCTTCCTGTTACCATTAAGTTTTATTTTGGGCTTATACTTTTTTAATGCACGAATAATAACAGAAGGCAGCACAAGAATATACCATTATGAGGTTGATTATTCAAACATTGCCCCATTCGACTTTTCGTTTACAAATACTATAGATGAGATAAGCAAAGGGTCTTCTATAAATTTAGGTGTAAAACTAATTGGAGATGAAATTCCCTCCGAGGTTTTTATTAAGCTAAATGGGGTAAAATACCGGACCGTTAAATCTAATGATGAATTTTATTTCATAGCCAAAAACGTATCAGAAAACATTACCTATTCCTTTGAAGCAGGTGGATACACTAGTACCGAGCACAACGTTCAAATCGTGAAACAACCCAAGGTTTCGAATGTATTGGTTACGGTAAAACTACCTCCCTACATGAACAAGGAGCCCATAGAATTAATTAATCCCAGTGATATTCAAGTTTATGCAGGTAGCAAGTTATATTGGAACATGGAAATTGAAGAAGCTGCTCATAGTCGTTTATGGATGAATGATTCTTTGGTAATTAGCTTAGACCAAAGGGAAAAAATTCTTCGTTATACCCAATCCATTGATAAAAATGTACAGGTTAAACTCCAAATGGAAGATGACTTAAAATTAGAAACTATAGGATACACAGGAGAAATTGTTCTAATTACAGACGAAAGACCTAAAATCAATGTAAAAATGCAATTGGACTCAATAGAATCGGAATATTCCTTTTTTGTAGGAAGTATTCAAGACGATTTTGGATTCCATTCATTACTTGCAAAATTCTCTTCTGAAGATAGTAATTGGGTACAGCGAATTTCAATTCCAAAAGATGAAATAAATCACGTTTTCAGCTTTCAATTACCTAATAGCAAACTAGTTAGTAGTACAAAGGTAGTTTTTGAAGTCAGAGATAACGATGCCATTATGGGCTATAAAATGACAAAATCAAACACATTTACTTTATCCGTTTTATCTGATAATCAAAAGGATAGTGCTACCATTGAAAAAAGTAAAGAATTAGAAAAAGAATTAAATAGTATTTCTAAAGATGCCCAATTGCTTGGCAAAGAAATGAAAGCCATCCAAAAAGAACTTCTAACCAAAAAACAACTGGATTGGGATGATCAAAAGAAATTAGAAAAATTAGTAAGCGACAAGAAAGATTTAGACAACCGGATTAAGGATTCTCACGAAAAAATAAATGAACAACAACGCAATAAAAACGAGAAAGAAACAAATAACGAAAACATCCTAGAAAAGAAGAAGCAACTCGATGATTTATACAAAAACCTAATAGATGAGGAAACTAAAAAATTGTATGAAGAATTAGAAAAGCTACTAGAGCAAATGAATAAAGAAAAGATTCAGGATCATATGGAAAAAATGAAATTGAATCAAGAAGATTTGGAAAAAGAATTGGATAGGAATTTGGAAATCTTTAAACAATTAGAACTAGAAAAAGGATTAGAGAAGAATTTGGAAAAACTGGATAAACTAGCCCAAAAACAATTGGACTTATCCGAAAAAAGCAAAGAATTAAATTCCGAAGAAAACATTAAAAAACAAGAAGAACTTACTAAGGAATTTGAAGATTTTAAAAAAGAAATGGATCGGTTAGACTCTTTAAACAAAGAGTTAAAAGAGCCAAATGAGTTGGACACAAAAAAACAGGACCAAGAAGAAATTTCAAGAGAACAAGAAAAAGCAACAGAAAATGCCAAAGAAGGCAAGCAACAAGAATCTTCAGAAAACCAAAAAGATGCAGGTGAGAAAATGAAGGAAATGAAGGAAGATATGGAAAACGGTATGGAAATGAGCAGCTCTTCCCAGGAAGGGGAAGACTTGGATGCCCTTCGAAATATTTTAGAAAACCTTTTGGTACTTTCATTTAATCAAGAAGAGATAATGAACTCGGTAAAAAAGGTAGATAGAAATGACCCCCGTGTGGTAACCTTAAACCAAGATCAACGAGAGTTGTTAGATGATTCCAAAATGGTGAAAGACTCATTATACGCATTAAGCGTTCGAGTTCCTCAAATAAAAACAATTATCACCAAAGAGGTTAAGTCGGTAACCCATTACATGGATGAAAGTGTAAAAGAATTAGCAGAAAGAAGACTGCCCCAAACCAGCCTAAACCAACAAAAGTCATTAACCTCCATTAATAATTTGGCGGTCTTATTGGATGAAATAATCCAACAAATGCAGGAGCAACAAAAAAAGAAAAAGAAAGGTTCGGGCAGTTGTTCCAAACCAGGTTCAGGAAAACCAAAACCATCGCTATCCAATTCCAAAAAAAGACAACAAGAATTAGCCAAACAAATAGAGGCCTTAAAGAAAAAAATGGAAAAGGGCGAAAAAGGTAAAACTCCAGGCAAAAAGAATCCCGGACAAATGGGCAACGGAATGAGTAAGGAATTAGCCCAAATGGCAGCTCAACAAGAACGAATTCGTGAGGAAATTAGAAAAATGTCCGAACAATTGGGTAAGGAAGGAAATTTACAAGGTGCAGGAGAGTTAAAAAAACTAGAAGAATTGCTTGAGAAAAACGAGGAAAACATTATTAATATGGAATTAGATAACGAGTTCTTTAGCCGTCAACAGGATATCGAGGTAAAAATGCTTCAAGCAGAAAACGCACAACGTCAACGAGAAAAAGACAATCAAAGAAAGTCTGAAACAGCCCAAAATTATGAGAAGGAAAACGCTTCGCAATTAAAAGAATACGCAAAAATGAAAGAGTTTGAATTAGAACTTATTCGAATGTTCAATCCACAATTATCTGGCTATTACAAAGACAAAGTTCAATCCTATAATTCATCGGTTAAATAAGTAAATATGGAATTTAGTTTTATCGAAAATAGTCAAACGCATTTTGCGGAATGGCAGAAATTGGAAAAATGGATTAACCAGACCATCGAATCCGAAGGTAAAATAACCGGATATTTGTCTTTCGTTTTTATGTCTGACGAAGAGTTATTAGGCTACAACAAGCAGTTTTTAAATCATGATTATTTCACAGACGTTATTACCTTTGACAACTCAAATTATCCAAAAATTTCAGGAGATATTCTCATAAGTATTGATAGAATACAAGATAACGCTAAAATATTAGAAATAAAATACTTAGAAGAGTTTTTACGGGTTACTATCCATGGTGTTTTACACCTACTCGGATACAAGGATAAAAAAGAAGAAGACATTGCTCAAATGCGTTCAAAAGAGCAGTTCTACTTAAATCAATATGAATTTTAACACACGTTTCACGTGAAACAACCATAAGTTAATGTTACAAAATTACGATGTAGTAGTAGTAGGAGCAGGACATGCTGGCGCAGAGGCAGCTGCAGCGGCTGCCAATTTGGGCTCCTCGGTTTTACTAATTACTATGGATATTTCCAAAATTGGACAAATGTCTTGCAACCCAGCAATGGGGGGAGTTGCAAAGGGCCAAATAGTAAGAGAAATTGATGCACTTGGAGGACTTTCAGGAATAGTTTCAGACGCAAGCGCTATCCAATTCCGAATGCTAAACCGATCTAAAGGACCCGCTATGTGGAGTCCAAGAACACAAAATGATCGCGTCTTATTTTCCATAGAATGGAGAAACCAATTAGAGCAAATTCCAACCTTAGATTTTTGGCAAGACACCGTAATCTCATTGGTTACGGACAACCATAAAGTAACGGGTATAAAAACCCAAATGGGTGTAACGGTAACTGCAAAAAAGGTAATCCTCACATCAGGAACTTTTCTAAATGGAATTATGCATCTTGGAAAACAGCAATTTTCAGGAGGACGAATGGGAGACAAGCCTTCGTTAGGAATAACCGAAAATTTGATAGATTTAGGTTTTGACACCGGAAGAATGAAAACAGGAACCCCTCCGAGAGTAGATGGACGAAGTCTTGATTTCAGCAAAATGGAAATCCAGCCAGGAGACACAAAACCATGGAAATTTTCGTATCTAAAATCTAAAATTCTAGATAAACAAAGACCATGTTGGATTACGTACACAAACAAAGATGTCCACAATGCTTTACGTGTCGGCTTTGACGATTCACCTATGTACACAGGAAGAATTAAAGGGCTAGGGCCTCGTTATTGCCCATCCATCGAAGATAAAATAGATCGCTTTGCAGACAAAGATAGACATCAAATTTTCGTAGAGCCTGAAGGCTGGAATACTATGGAGGTATATGTAAATGGATTTTCCACATCTTTACCAAAGGAGGTACAATTAGCTTCCCTAAAATTAATACCCGGATTTGAAAAGGCGAAAATTCTCAAACCTGGATACGCGATAGAATACGATTTTTTCCAACCAACACAATTGCACAACACATTAGAAACAAAACAAATAAAATCGCTCTATTTCGCAGGACAAATAAATGGAACCACTGGGTATGAAGAAGCAGCTGGTCAAGGTTTAATGGCAGGTATAAATGCTGCGCTTTCCGTTCAAGAAAAAGAACCGTTCACACTTTCGAGAGACGAGGCATTTATTGGGGTTTTAATAGACGACTTAGTTACTAAAGGCACAGAAGAACCCTATCGAATGTTTACCTCACGAGCAGAACATCGTATTCTATTAAGACAGGATAATGCAGACATTAGACTTACCGAAAAATCGTTTAAAATAGGACTAGCCGATAAAGTTAGGATGATACGATTGGAAGAAAAACTAACTCGAACAAACAGAATTTTAAAACATCTAAACGAGCAAAGCCTCGTACCAGAAGAGGTGAATCCCACCCTAGAAAAACTTGGCACATCTACTCTTAAACAAAAGGTTAAAATGGTCAACGTACTGGGCAGGCCACAAATTGGAATTTCGGACTTACTACCTTTTTCCGAATCATTATCTAAATTAGATGAAGCCAAAGCAGAAGACAGGGAAGTTTTAGAACAGGTGGAAATTACCGTAAAGTATTCTGGATATATTGAAAGAGAAAGAAAGCTTGCAGACCGTTTAAAAAACTTAGACCATATTTTACTTAAAGAGGATATGAATTATAGCAAACTTAAATCACTTTCATATGAAGCCAGAGAAAAGCTTTCTAAAATAAAACCTACTAATTTAGGCCAAGCCTCTAGAGTAAGCGGAGTATCTCCAGCTGACATCTCTGTAATTTTAGTCTATTTAGGCCGATAGTTTCACGTGAAACATTATTTTTTAAAACGCTAGCTAATTCTAGCAAGTTTAAGCGCGAAACTTTTAGAAAACAATACTACCATTCATTTCACCTCTGTAATCTTTATAAATAGAATATTTTAAATACCTCATTATTAGCATTTTACCATTTTTTATGCTTGAGGTAATTAAAACTAGGGTTTTACAATAAAATTTACAATTCACAGTTTGTCAAAGGATATTTAGAAATATGAAAAATTACTTAAAAAAAATCGTCCTTACCATAATCGTATTATCCTTTTCGGCTTCCCTTCATTCGCAAAATGCGGAAGTTAATGAATGGGTAGACTACTCACCATACCATAGCGTCTTTTCTGTTGCGGAGGGAAATGACGTAGTCTACGGTGCTACAAATTATGGGTTAGTTGAATTAACCAAAAAAGACAACAGCTTTCTCAGGTTTTCAAAAGTTGCAGGTTTATCGGATGTAGGAATTACATGCCTTGGGTTTAATCAAATTTCGGAATCATTCCTAGTTGGATATTCAAATGGAAAGATTGACATCGTTACCAAAACGGAAATTATAACCATCACCGATTTATATCGTAAAACCATCGCGGGAAACAAGTCCCTTAACAACATATACATGCTTGACAAATACGCATACATCGCTACTGGATTTGGCATCGTAAAATTTGATATGATTCGAAAAGAATTTGCCGATACCTACCTTATAGATACCAATGGCGATTTCATTTTTGTAAATGATATCACTATAAGTCACGACACTATTTATGCCGCTACCGAAAGAGGAATCCGAAAAGCGTATAAAAATGACCCACAACTAACCTTTTATAAAAGCTGGAAAACAGATGTTTCTATCCAATATCCAAACGCTGCCTACGATATAATTGAATCATACAACAATACCATTTACACCAACCTCGCTAGTACTGCGAAATTAGCAGATACACTATACCAAAAACAAAACAATTCTGATTGGACTCAAGTTGTAGAAACACAAGGAACAGACATTGAATCTATTGAAGCCCACGAAAATTTTATCCTTATTTCGCACTTAGGATTTGTGTCACAATACGACACCACTTGGAACGAAAAACGCAAAATATACAATTATGGAGAAGGTAAATTCGTGTCTTGCTTAGACGCCACTTTAGGTAAAGACAGCATAATTTGGTTGGGAGACAATTCCTATGGATTAGTAAAAAGTCCTAGAGAATTTGTTTACGAAATCATCAATCCAAAAAGTCCGAAAAGTGCAAGTGTGGAAGGAATGGATATCGTAAACAATAAAATTTGGATAGCCGCTGGTGGAAGAGAAAACAACTGGAACAATAACTACAGTAACGAAGGCGTATTCTGGAGGGATGAAAACCTAGATTGGGGTGACATCAATAAATTTCAAGATACCGCATTAAATGGTGTTTTTGATTTTCTAGACGTTAAAGTAAACCCCTTTAACAATGACCTAGCTTATGGTGCATCGCTAGGAGGTGGATTAATAGCGTTTGAAGGCCACAAAACCAAAATGGTATACAACAATACTAATAGCGACCTAAAAGAAGCGGTAGACATCAAAAATTGGGTAGGTATAACCGGCTTAGATTTTGACGACCAAGGCAATTTGTGGATGACCAATTCTAGAAACACCAATTCCATAGCAGTGCTAAGCGCAGATAAGAAAATTTACTCTTACGGCTTTGGCTCTTTAACCACCAACGACCTAACAGGGCCAATTTTGGTGGGTGTTAACAACTACAAATGGGCATTGCTTCCAAATTCAGGAAAAGGAATTTTAGTTTTTGATGATAATGGCACCTTAGACGATATAACCGATGACCAATCCAGAATTTTAGGAGCAGCCACAGGTACAGGCGGACTGCCAAACAAAGATGTTTACAGCATAGCAATGGACAACGATGGCAAAATATGGGTGGGAACAAGTGAAGGCGTAGCCGTTTTTTACTCCCCTGGCAATGTTTTTGACGAGGGTGCAAATGTAGACGCCCAACAAATAATTGTATCTGTAGATGGCTACTTTCAATATTTACTCGGTACTGAAACGGTCACAGCTATAGCAGTTGATGGCGCCAATAGGAAATGGTTTGGAACAAGGAGTTCAGGCGTATTTTTAATGTCGGCTGACGGAACCAAAGAACTCCATCACTTTACCGCAGAAAATAGTCCTTTACTTTCCAATTACATTAGAGCGATAGCAATTAACCAAACCACTGGCGAAGTAGTGTTTGGAACAAATGAAGGAATGATTGCGTTTAAAGGAACGGCAACGGGTACAGAAGTAACCACCGCAAGTACATACGCTTACCCAAACCCTGTACCTGAATCATACTTTGGCCTAATCGCAATTAAAGGATTATCGGCTAACTCAGAAGTGAGGATTACTGATATTGCCGGTAACTTGGTGTTCTCAACCGTTGCTGAAGGAACACAAGCAGTATGGAACGGAAATGATATGAATGGACAACGTGTTGCTACAGGAGTGTATTTAGTTTTCGGAATTGATACGGAAGGAAAGGACTCACAAGTGTCCAAAATAATGTTTACGAAATAGCTAAAAAACTCGGCTAACACCATTTACATTTGCCAAATGTTAGCTAGCACCAAAGCAATCGTACTTCATAAGGTAAAGTATTCTGAAACCAGTCTAGTTATACAGGTGTTTTCTCGTGAATATGGCAAAATAAGTATCTTGGTAAACGGGGTTCGAAAAAATAAATCAAGAACAAAAAGTGCCTTATTTGAACCATTAAGCATCATAGAATTTGCTGGAAATTTTAAAAACACGGAAAAACTAATTCATCCAAACGGCATAAAATTAACTTACCCATTCATCGGTATACAAACTCACATGGCCAAAAGGATGATGGCTCTATTTTTATCTGAGATATTACATAAGAGCATTAAAGAACCGCAACCAGACCCCGAAATGTTTGATTACATGGAAGGGGCCCTTAAATTCTTGGACATATCTTCTTCAAACTACGCTAATTTCCACTTAGTTTTTTTATTCCAACTCACACGATATTTAGGTTTTTACCCACGTTTAAGTGATGGGGAGTATTTCAATATGATGGAAGGCAATTTCTCATCAAATTATCTAAACACACCTTCATATTTACATGGAGAAACAGTGACACATTTTAGAAACGTTTTAGGTACGAAATTTGATACGCTATCGGCCTTAGAATTAAATAACATTCAACGTAGAGAAACACTACAATCCATCATATCGTATTATCAAATACATATTCATGGATTGGGAGAAATACATTCACACCACATACTGGAAAAATTATTTAAATAATGCATTCAAATTTAAAGCTTTTAGGGTTTTTCCTATGGCTAGCAATCCCATTTATTGGATTATCTCAAGACCTTATCTTGGTGGATTACGCGAGTAAACAACCTATTTATGGAGTTCATATTTTCAATCTTAACGCTACCAAGTCAACAGTTTCAGACACAAATGGGAAAGCGGATATTTCAGAATTTAATGCCAACGAATTACTGGTTATTTCACACACTTCCTACACCCAAATACTTTTCAAAAAACAGGATTTATATTCTACGCATTACTATTTGGAATTACACCCTACTGTGTTAAACTTAGATGAATTTATTTTTTCAGCTACCAAACGAGGACAAGCAAAAGAAGAAGTCCCAAACAGACTTGTTACCGTAAATGCAGAAAGTATAAAATGGGACGACCCACAAACGACAGCCGATGTAATTGCTTCTACCGGTCAGGTGTATGTACAAAAAAGTCAACTGGGTGGAGGTAGCCCAATGATTCGAGGATTTTCAGCCAACAAGGTTTTAATAGTAGTGGACGGAGTTCGAATGAATAATGCCATTTTTAGAGGAGGAAATTTGCAAAACATTATTTCTATCGACCCAAATTACATTGAAAAAAGTGAAATTGTATTCGGTCCAGGTTCCGTAATGTATGGCAGTGATGCTTTGGGTGGCGTAATGGATTTTCAAACCATTTCCACTCATTTTTCTGACTCAACCATCCAAACCACAGGGAATGCAATGATGCGATTTAGCAGCTCGAATTTAGAATTAGCTCCGCATTTGGATTTTTCCATTTCTGGTAAAAGGTGGAGTTCTGTCACTTCTATTTCCTATAATAAATTCGCTGATTTAAAAATGGGCACCAATGGTCCAGAAGAATATTTACGAAAGGATTATGTACATACAGTAAACGGGATAGACCAAATGCAAAACAATTCCAACCCAATAACTCAAATTGAATCTGGCTATTCCTCCCTAAATCTTTTACAAAAATTAGGATTCAAATGGAATAAAAACATTCTGATTAATTATACTTTTTTATTTTCCAACACTTCCAATATACCAAGGTATGACCGCCTTATTCAACGTAAGGATGAAAGCACATTAAAGTATGCACAGTGGAATTACGGTCCTCAAAAATGGATGATGAATCAACTAGCCTTAAACATCAACAAACCCAATGCCTTATTCGACAACCTAAAAGCTACCATTTCCGTACAAAATTTTGAAGAAAGCAGAATAAATCGCAAATTCAACAATCCTAACCGAAGCACCAAAATAGAAAAAGTGTCCATGCTATCAGCAAACTTAGATTTCGATAATGCAATTAGCGGAAGATCTACTTTATACTACGGAATTGAATCTATTTACAATGGTGTTAATTCCAACGCCACAAACGATTCATTAGGAATTACAACAAGTATCATAACTAGATATCCTGATGGATCAAAATACTTTAGTAATTCCGCCTACCTAAACTTTAAAGTCAACTATAGCAGTAAAACAACCATGATTTATGGAATGCGATACAATCAAACCCGGATTAATGCTGAGTTGGATACCAACTTCTACAAAAGTGTAGAAACATCACACATTAATCAAAATCTCGGAGCCCTCACTGGTAGTTTAGGAATTGCACATAGGCCTAACCCTACTACGCAAATTAACCTTAACGCATCTTCTGGATATAAAGCGCCAAATATTGATGATATAGCCAAAGTATTTGATTCGCAACCAGGCACCGTAATTATTCCAAATCCTGATTTGAAACCAGAATACCTATACTCGATAGATGCGTTAATTGAAAAATATTGGAATCAGGAACGAAATTTCAAAATGGAATTGTCCGGTTTTTATTCCTTTTTAGTAGATGCTTTGGTGCAAAGGCCCGTTCAATTTAACGGTCAAGATTCCATTGTTTATGACGGAACTCTTAGTCAAGTAGAATCAACGGTTAATACAGGCAGCGCAATTCTTACAGGATTTAGTTTTGGTTTAGAAGCCACACTCTATAAACCCTTAAAAGTAACGGGGCATCTAACTTACACCTATGGAGTGGATAATGAGGGTAACAATTTACGACACGTTTCTCCCCTTTTCGCAAACGCCCACCTTATTTATACCCATAAAAAATGGAGAATCAATGCATATGTAATTTACAACGGACAAATTTCAAACTCCAAAATGGCTCCTACCGAACTAAAAAAACCACACATTTATCTGGCAGATATTAACGGAAACCTTTATTCTCCTAGCTGGTATACATTGAATATCAAGTCAGCCATAAATATTACAAAAACCATCCTGTTTACCGCAGGAATAGAAAACATAACTAATCAAAGATATCGTCCTTATTCATCTGGAATTACAAGTCCAGGAATTAACTTTATTGCATCCGTTAAGGCAACTTTTTAGCGGAGTCCTCGTATTAACTTGTGAATAACATGCTAAATGGCTAATATTGGCCTTTTAAAGCAAACAACTAAAGTCTATTAAGCAATGTGTTTGCTATCATTATTGAAAAAGCGTTGAAAATGAGGAATATATTTAACATCGTAGTATCATTATCATTAATTGGTTTTGTGTTTATTACCTCTTGTAAAAACACAGTTCCTGACACCATTGCTGAGGTTAGAGTGCTTACCGAAGCAGGAAATCCTGTGCCATTTGCAAACATCATTTTAGCTTGCACTTCATCGGTAAACAAACCTTGTGAAATAGAAATATTTGGTACAGCCGACAAAAATGGAATTTATACCCACAAATTTGATTTACCTAAAGTGTTGGAAGTTACCGCTGCTGGAAATATTCGTGACACTCAAATTTTTGGTGCTTTACCGGATACAACAATGGTTATTACTAAAGATAGTATTTGCGGGGTAACTTTTATAAGTATCAAACCAGAACAGACCAGTGTTCAAACTATAACTCTGTACAACTGTAAGTAATAACGGCTTGTTTTAAGAGTAAATCCTGCTCTTTTTTGGATAACCCTGGTAAATCATCATTCTGATGGTAATGTGGCCAACCTTGTTCGTCTCTATGCGAAAATTGGTAATAATTATAAGGCTCTAACAATCTACATACAGCAATATGCATTAGATTCATTTTCTCATCTTTTTCAAATGTCCTGAACCCCTGACCTAATTCTTGTACACCAATCAAAAAAAGGATACCATCCATTTCAATTCCACCACCAAAAATTTTTTCAAATTTTAGCTTTGCCAATACCCAATCTTCCTCTTTTATTTCCATCATCTATTCTTTCGCTTTTGAAAGCCTACGTTTCATTATTCCATTTCCAAATATCGTAACCATTACCATTGCTGCACCAATATAGAATCCAAAACTCATTTTCTCGCTTTCCCCGAAAAATATTAAAGCTAATATGATAGCATAAATAGGCTCCATATTTATACTAATAGAAACCGTAAATGGGCTCATTTTTTTCATCACATCCACGCTTATCACAAATGCTATAGCCGTACAAATTATTCCTAAAATAAGTAAATAAGTAAGATCCAACCAAAATTGCTTTTCTCCGTTATTCAGCATGCTCAAAGTTTGAAATGTAAGGTTTCCAGTAATTCCAAGATAAATCGAAATAATCAAAACCGCTCCAAGCATTTCATACATGGTAATACGAATTGGAGAACCTCCTTTGGCCACAAAAAAACCATTAATGGTCGTAAATAAGGATGCACAAAAGGCAGAAATCAAACTATAAAAAATTCCTAATTGATATTTTGTTTCAAAACTAAAAATCAGAAATAACCCAAGAATAACAATGAGTCCAAACACCATCTCATATCCAACAATTTTTTTCTTAAATAAAATGGGTTCTAAAATGGAAGTGAATAAGGTAGCAGAAGCCAACGTGGCAAGAGTAACAGAAACCGTAGAAACTTTTAAAGCCTCAAAAAAAAACACCCAATGAAGCGCCACTACAATACCTACTCCTAAATACTTCAGTATTAGTTTACCAGGAATTTTTAAGTTACGCTTTTTAACTACTAGGAATAAAACTAAGCTAACTACCGCAATCAACGTTCTATACCAAACAATTGAGATAGAAGGAATTGAAATTACTTTGCCTAAGATGCCAGTGAATCCCCATATCAAAATAACCGAATGTAATTTGATATAATCCTTAACAGAAACTTCACTTTCCATATATCAACCTAATTTCAACTGTGAGAAATAACCTAGCTCAGTCTGTCGGCTAAAATTTTCATTTCAATAATGGGTGATATTTTTTCATACAAAACATGATGAACAGCCTCAATAATTGGAATATCTACGCCAAACTTTTTATTAATTTCCATCATACTTTTGGTAGCATAATATCCTTCAGCTACCATATCCATTTCAATTTGAGCTGTTTTCACAGAATACCCCTTTCCAATCATAAACCCGAAATTTCTATTCCTAGAAAACTGAGAATATGCGGTAACCAACAAATCTCCCAAGTAAGCCGATGATAACACATCCCTTGGAATCGGGTTAATTGCTTCTATAAGTCGATCTATTTCCTGAATAGCATTGGAAATTAGCACGGCTTGAAAATTATCTCCATATCCAATACCAGCATAGATCCCACTAGCAATAGAATAAATATTTTTTAAAATAGCTGATAACTCTGTACCAAACAAATCATCTGAAATAGTTGTTTTAATATATCTACATTTCAACAAATTAGCTATCTGCTGATTAAACTCCAAGTCGGGACCAGCAATGGTTAAATAGCTTAACCTTTCCAAAGCCACCTCCTCGGCATGACATGGACCTGAAATCATACACATATCCGAATATTTAACCCCATATTCCTTATGGAAAAAACGAACAGGAATGCGATTATGCTCAGGAATAATTCCTTTTACCGCGGTAACAAGTTTTTTTCCGGTTAAGTCAATGGGATACTCTTCAAACGCTTTAACCACAAATGCGGATGGAATAGCTAATACAATAATATCCGAATTCTCTATTACATCATTAATATCAGTCAACACATTCAATTTGCTAACATCATACTTTGCAGAGGTAAGATATCTGGGATTATTTCCTATTTCAACAATATGCTTTGCCGATTTCTCATTTCTCACCCACCAGTTCACATTGTCTAAGTTTTCACTTAGCATCTTCACAATGGCAGAAGCCCAACTTCCACTCCCTAATACACCAACTCTTAATTCTCCCACAACGCTAATATTTTAAATTAGACAACTAGCAAATATAAGCAACTCAAAACAGGTAGGTTTCTAAAATTGGTTCAACTTTGCGTCTTTTTAAAACAAATGAACAAGGCGGTAAAATACATGCTACTTTCCTCATTTGCATTTTCACTAATGCAGGTGTGCGTAAAACTATTGGATGGATTCCCTGTAACGGAATTAATTCTATTTAGAAGTATTGTTTCGCTTGTTATTAGCTTGGTAATGATTTGGAAAATAGGGATTTCTCCATTTGGAAATAACAAGAAATTTCTAATTCTTCGAGGGGTTTTTGGAGTAACGGCATTATCTATGTTTTTTTACACCCTTCAAAAAATGCCAATTGCTACAGCCATTACCATCCAATATCTATCTCCTATTTTCACCTCCTTATTCGCAATTTGGATACTGAAAGAACCTATGAAATCGCGCCAATGGCTGTTTTTTGCTATCTCTTTTCTAGGAATTTTGGTAATGAAAGGATGGAATGACGAAATAAAAACGGAATACGTTATCATAGGTGTTTTAGCTTCTGTTTTCGCAGGTTTAGCATATAACATGATCCGTAGGGTAAAAGATACCGATCATCCAGTGGTAGTGGTTTTGTATTTCCCCTTAATAGCTATTCCCGTTATGACTCTTTTTTCATTAACCTATTGGAAATCTCCTATTGGAATAGAGTGGTTAATTCTGTTAGCTATGGGAATCTTTACACAAATAGCACAAGTGTATATGACTAAGGCATGGCAAGCAGAGTCAGCCAATAAGGTAGCTAGCTTAAAGTATGTAGGTATTGCGTTTGCTTTGTTTTTTGATTTAACGTTATTCAATATCATCCCTCCTATTACTACCATTGCTGGAATTGGGTTAGTTATGCTAGGTGTGGTACTTAACGTAAAATTTAAGGGAAAATAAAAATGCCGGAAAATTGCATTCCCGGCATCTCAAAATATATTTTATTTATTCTTATTTGTTTTTAACCGTTTCATCTAACCATTTAAAAAACTCACTATGCCATAACAGCCCGTTTTGTGGTTTTAGCACCCAATGGCCTTCATTTGGGAAATACAAGAAACGCGTTTTCAAGCCTTTAATTTTTGCCGCCTGAAAAGCTTCCATACCTTGGTTAATCGGTACTCTAAAGTCATTTCCACCATGAATCACCATAATTGGTGTATTCCAGTTTCCTACAAAATTATGTGGTGAAAAAGCATCATAGGATTTAGGCTTAGGTTTTTCCCAGTAGGGTCCTCCAATGTCGTAATTGGCAAAAAATAATTCTTCCGTTACTCCATACCAACTTTCTAAATTATACAATCCACAATGCGATAGAAAACTACAAAAGGTGTTGTTATGAATACCTGCCAACATGTAAACAGAATATCCACCATAGCTTGCGCCTATTGCTCCAATTCTTTCCGAATCAATAAAAGATTCTTTCTTCATTTCCGACACCGCACTTAGGTAATCATCCATAGGTTGACCGCCCCAATCTTTTGAGATAGCATGATTCCAATCTACCCCGAAAGTAGGTAACCCTCTTCTATTTGGAGCAATAATGATGTAATCATCAGCAGCCATTAATTGAAAATTCCATCTAAATGAATAAAACTGAGAAACAGCCGATTGCGGTCCTCCTTGGCAATACAAAAGTGAAGGGTATTTTTTTGTTTTATCAAAATTAGGTGGATAAATAATCCAAGTTAGCATTTGCTTTCCATCTGTGGTTTTAATCCATCGCTTCTCCACATGGCTTAATTCCACATTGGCATAAATCGCATCATTAACAGTAGTTAATTTAGTGCCTTCACCCGTTTTTTTAGAATAAGCATATAACTCCGCTGCGTGATTCATGTCTGTTTGCGAAGCGATAAATGTAGTTTTGGTTTCACCAACTAACCCTCCAACATTATGTTGTCCGGTTGTAATCTGAACTATTTCATTGCTGTGGTTTGGTTTAGTGGATACTTTGGTCTCAAATATTTGATAGGTAGCATCCACACCAGCTCTAATAATAAATTTTTTCTGATCTGCACTCCAAGAAAAGCCAGAAATAGTATTATCCCAATTATTTCCATAATACACCTCTGTATTAGTTTCCAAGTTTTTAGTGATTAATAATTGCTGGTCTGACTCATAACCAGGGGTTTTCATACTTAACCATGCTAAGGTTTTACCATCTTTTGAAAACGAAGGACTCTGATCATAGCCTAAGTGCTCTTTAGTTAGATTTAATGTCTTTTTGGACACAATATCGTACAAATAAATATCGGTATTAGTACTTTGAGCCGCAGCTACACCTACTTCCTTTTTACTTACATAGGCAACGCTATTTCCGGACGGGTTCCAGACATAATCTTCACTACCTCCAAACGGTTGTTGTGGACAATCATACGGCTCATCGGCCATAATATCAACCATATTTGAAATAACCCCATTCGAATAATCGGCCACAAAAACGTGCGAACGAAACCCATCTTCCCAATGATCCCAATGGCGATACATTAAATCATCCATTATTCTAGCTTCTGCTTTCGGGAGATTAGGATATAATTCTTTAACGTTTTTATCCATTTTTACATTTGCGGTAAAGGCCACCTTTATTCCATTTGGTCCGTATTTCAAATCTGCAATTCCACCATCTATATGGGTTATTTGTTTCGCATCGGTTCCGTCTAAGTTTGCTTCCCACCATTGACCGGAATTCATAAACCCTATTTTTTTTCCATTCGGAGTAAATTGAATTCCATATTCACTACCATCCATTTTAGTTATTTGCGTAGCGGCTCCACCTTCAACAGGCATCATGTACAAATCTCTATTCCCTTTGTTTGCATCAATATCATACATGGTAACTCCAAAATACAGCATCTTACCATCTGGGCTAATTGTTTCTCCGCTAACCCTTCCTAAATCCCATAATAACTCTGGGGTCATCCGCTGCTTTTGTGCGTGTACATTTACTCCAACAGTTAGCAAAACCAAAGCGAAGCTTGTGATTAAATTATTTTTTTTCATCCTACTTACTTAAATAATACAATAATGATCTTTCCAAGAATAGAAAGTAATATGGCTTCAAAAATAACGAATAACAGAGGGTTAATTTTAGCCCTTCTATTATAAAATTTAATAGATAATAAAAATCAATCAATTTTTAGTTGTTTATTACGAAAACCTATTTACTTTGCATCTAAATAAAACAAATTAATATGACGTTAACACAAATTGAATATGTTCTGGCTATTGCTGAACATGGGAGTTTTGTTGAAGCCGCTAAAAAGAGGTATGTCACTCAACCAGCTTTAACAACACAAGTCAAAAACTTAGAGGAAGAGTTAGGGGTTATGATTTTTGATCGTACAAAAAAACCAATAATACCCACTACCATTGGGGAACAAATAATTGCCCAGGCCAAAGAAGTAGTGGGGCAATCTCGAAAATTACATGATTTGGTAGGTGAGTATCAAAAGATCGAAAAAGGGGATTTAGCCATCGGAATCATCCCTACCATTTCTCCTTATTTAGTCCCCTTGTTCATAAATAACTTTAGCAAGGATAATGCAGATGTAAACGTTTCCGTTCAGGAAGAGATAACAGAAGAAATTATTCGAAAGCTCAAAAATGGACAACTAGATGTGGGTATTATTGCCACACCGATTGAAACTACTGGAATACTAAATATCCCTTTATATTACGAGAAATTTTATGGGTATGTGTCTCGTTCTAACGAAAACTACCATAAAAAAGCTATCAATATTTCCGAATTAAACATTGACGACATTTGGTTGTTAAAAGAAGGGAATTGTTTTCGAGATCAGGTAATGAATATTTGTAATCAATCTAAAAAACAAATATTTAGAGATAATTTTAGATTTGAAAGCCACTCCATTGAATCACTGAAGAGGATTGTAGAGGTGAAAAATGGAATGACCTTAATACCTGATTTAAGTTTAGCTACTATTCCAACAAAAAACTTAGATATGGTAAAAGAGCTTGAAGGCATAACCCCAGTTCGCGAAATAAGTTTAGTGGTTACTCGACAATTTCTAAAACGAAGAGTAATAGATCGGTTAATGTATGCCATTCAAGCTAGCATAAGCGATGAGTTAAAAACAAACCATGGCCATAAAATTATTGACACTTCTGTAAAGGTGTAAGCTTATTGCAAATCAAATTGGATTCTGAAAATAACATCCTATTTTTGCCGCGATAAAATGAACTAATTTACACATGGAATCTAAATTACAAGTACACAATTCCTTAACAGGAAAAAAAGAAATTTTCAAGGCAATAGATGCCCCCAACGTGGGGATGTACGTGTGTGGACCAACGGTTTACAGCGAAGTACATCTTGGAAATTGTCGGACTTTCATTTCTTTTGATATGATTTTCCGATATTTGACTTATTTAGGTTACAAGGTTAGGTATGTTCGAAATATTACCGATGCCGGTCATTTAGAAAATGATGCAGACGAGGGAGAAGACAAAATATCTAAGAGAGCACGGCTCAACAAATTGGAGCCAATGGAAATTGTACAAAAATATTCGCTCGATTTTCACAACGTTTTAGCGCTATTTAATAATTTACCACCAAGCATTGAACCTACTGCAACAGGACATATTGTGGAGCAAATAAGTATGGCCGAACAAATTCTTAACGATGGCCTAGCGTATGAAAGTAATGGATCAATCTATTTTGATGTTGAAGCATACAATAACAAGTTTGACGGTTCATACGGAGAGTTATCTGGAAGAAAAATTGAAGAACTTTTAAGTAATACGCGTAGTTTAGATGGTCAGAATGAGAAAAAGAATCCTTTTGACTTTGCTTTATGGAAAAAAGCGTCTCCTATGCACATTATGCGTTGGAAATCTCCATGGAGTGATGGTTTTCCTGGATGGCATTTAGAATGCTCTGTAATGAGCTCAAAATACCTAGGAAACCACTTTGACATTCATGGTGGAGGTATGGATTTGAAATTTCCACATCACGAATGTGAAATTGCTCAAAATAAAGCATCACATAACGAAAAACCAGTGAACTATTGGTTACACACAAATATGTTGACCTTAAATGGACAACGTATGAGTAAATCAACCGGTAATACTCTTTTACCAGGCGAATTATTTACAGGAAATAATGATAAAATGAAGAAGGCGTTCACTCCAATGGTGGTCCGATTCTTTATGCTGCAAGCTCATTATCGCAGTTCTTTGGATTTCTCGAGTGACGCACTAGAAGCCGCTGAAAAGGGGTTTACTCGCTTAATGAAAGCAGAATTACTTTTAGATTCTCTTCAAACAAGCGAAGAAACAGAAGGTTTTGACCTAATTAAATGGTCAGAAAAATTATCAGCCGCAATGAATGATGATTTTAATACGCCTATTTTAATCGCTCATCTTTTTGATGGTGTAAAGTTTATTACAGCTATCAGCAATAAAACCGCTAAGGTATCAGTAGAAGATTTGGAAGCATTTAAACGTTTATTTAGAGGTTTTACTTTCGATGTGTTAGGTTTACAACAAGTAGCGCAGAAAGAAGGAAATGCCGAAGATTCTAATGATTTAGTGAATCAATTAATGCAAATTATTATGGATTCAAGAAAACGCGCACGACAAACTCGGGATTTTGAGTCTGCCGATAGGATAAGAGATTTATTGGGTAAATTGAAAATTACCATAAAAGACACGAAGCACTCTACCGACTGGGAGATGGAGTAGAGAATAGAAGACAACAAAAAAAGGGAGATAATGCTATTATCTCCCTTTTTTAATTCGCTAAAAATTATTTTTAGTTGACCACAAAAGTTTGACTTCCAATCTCATTCGAATTAGAGGTCACTTTAGCTACGTATAATCCAGGTGCCAATTCATTCACGGAAATGGAACTCCTTTCTGAACCATTCAAAGAACGAGTCATAACCACATGCCCATTCAAATCGATAATATCTACTGAATTTAAAGAATTACTTTTTCCATTTACATATAACGTGTTATTATAAGAATACACATTCATATACAATTCATCCACCGTTTCGATTCCGGTTGGATTTGGTCCTGATTTATTTACAAAAATTACAGAAAACCTAGTTTTGTAAGTTTCGGAAGCATTTAAATAAACTGAAAATGGACCTGAAGATAAATCTTGTAATTTACCTGTTTTTGAATCTTTTAAATAAATCACTACATTACTATCTAAGTTTTCTGTAGCCAATAATTCCATTACAACTACGCCACTTTCACTTGAATAAACAGATAGAGGAACTTCCTTTTCATCTAATAAAGCTGCCTTTGCAAAAGATTGAATAACATACGGTTCTTGAGCACCCTCCATGGAAGAACCAAAATTAAAATTGGAATTGAAACTAAGTTTTTTTGAATCATATCCCCAATCCATACCGTCAGTTGCTGAATCAGAAAATGCAATCAAAATTGGATTCGAATAATTGTTAGGTGAAATAGCATTCATTCGCACACGAACTATATCTTCCTTTTCTCTTTTAAAGAATTGAGAATTATCTCCACCCCTCATTACATTGGTGAAACTAACGCTACCACCAGCAATAGCTTGTACAAAAAAGCCTTGGCCCGTAGCTATAAAACCATTTGGAACAGTTCCTGTTCCACCACCACCACCAGGTGACCCAGAGCCTCCCGCCAAATTCCAGGTAGCAAAGTCAGTACCACCATCATAACCACCCCCTGCAGTACCGTCATCATCCCAGAGGTAAACCGTTCCTTGAATATTGCCCGAATTAGCCCCTAAAAAATCTGTACAACTAATAGCACTTGGGTATGGATTTCCAATCAAATTCCAACTATCTCCTGCCCAACCACTTCCAGGGTTTGAACCTGTAGATACCGTTGAATTAACATTTCCATTATTAATAGATCCTGAAAAGGACACAGAGCCTCCTCCGGCAACCACATAGCCTCGACCGCTATTCATCACACCGTCACCAGAAGTGGGCGCAGTGGGCACACAGGTCGAAGAAGCAACATCCCTAGTCCAAGCTTGAGCTGAAGCATTAAAATAATATATATCACAAATTTCTGATCCAGAAAAGGTACTTGAAATAACAGAAGATGATACAGGTGAAGACCATAGATTGTAACGAGATGCACTCCCATTACCGGTAGCATTAATGCTGTAGGATCCTGCACCAGAATTCGAGACATTATTTACTTGGATTAGATTAGCCCCTTTTTGAACGGTAATTGTACCTCCGTTAGCAATACTCGTTGTAATAATTAATGTAGACCCCGATTGTACGGTAAGACTACAGCCAGAACCAATATTTACATCAGCACCAACGGTAATAGTACTAGACCCCGAAATAATGAGGCTGTTACCACCTGAAGAGGTAATACTTTGTATACTAGCATTTGAAGATAACGTGCAAGTTCCCGCAATAAGTGAAAAATCTTCTGCGGCATCTCCGGGTCCAGGTGCACTACCAGTAGTTGGGGAAGGAACGATATAGGATGCAGCATACCAAATAATGGCAGCATATCCCGAGGAAAATTGGAATAATCCAATTGCTAATATTAATAATAATTTTTTCATGGTGGAATAGAAATAGTCAATACAAAAATAACGATTAATATTCAAACTATTAACTCAATTTGTATCAATAAAAAAGGGGAGCTTTGACGCACCCCTTTTTTGATAATTATTATATACTTTACTGAATCAGCGTTTTCTTGGTATGCACTTCATTATTTTGGTCGGAAACCTTCACAATGTACACTCCAGATGATTGCGTAAGAATAATTGTTTTGTTAGTGATTTGTTGCGTCAATACTTCTTGATAAACCAAATGGCCAGCTACATCATAAACGGATATGGCACCTGTTATACCTTTGGTAGAAGTAATGGTAAATCCATTTGCAATAGGAGCAAGACTAAAGAATGAATCCACATCTTTAACAGATGTTACACCACCTTTGGTTCCGCTTGCTGCATTATTAATACCATCGTAATCAAACACGATTTCAAATCGTGTTAAATCTCTAGTATTTGGATTTAAATATACTTGGTAATCTCCATTATCCAAATCATGAATAACATTCAATAATTTATCTTTTAAGTACATTTTTACTGGAGCACCACCTGTTTCAAATGCAGCTCTTGAAATAGTGTGAAGCCCACCTTCATCACTTACTATTTTAAGAGACACATGTTTACTATTATTTAGAACGTCCAAAGGATTTAATCCTTGAATAACGTAACTAGTTGTATCATTCAATACCATGGAGCTAAATTCTAATCCAGGAGTATATGAAACTCTTCTAGCATCATATCCATTATCAATGGCATCTGTTGCACCTGGAACGGTTCCTAAAAGAAACTTACTTTTCTTTCCAGAAGGAGCACTTAATAACAACCAAACTAATTCTTTTTCGCTTTGTTGATTTTTAAAAAATAATCCATTTTTACATGAACGCATGCTATTATTAAAAACAATGGTATTCATTTTTAAGGTATCTAAAATGGCTCCGTTTCTAAAATGACCAATGGTATCAGTTCCCATTGAATCGGATGCCCAAATCATCATTCCTTGACCTACGCCAATGTGATGTAAATTATCAATAATTTTTGATGAATTATCAGAAGCAATTCCACCGGTTAAATTCCAAGAAGAATAATCATTGTACTGATCATAAGCACCACCACTCAATCCTAAATCATCCCAAAAATAAAGCGCATCCGTAATTCTTGCATTGTTCACCGCATTTTCTTGCCAAAAAGCAACAGGATCCAATGCTGATGGATAAGGATTTCCAATAAAATTCCAATCATCGTCATCCCAATTTGCATTGTTACCATAATTAGTTGCGTAAACTACTTTGCTATAATCTCCATTATTGATTTTTCCTGAAAAGGTTTTTTGAGGATTAGTGGTATTTCCAGTGATAAAATAACCCCTCATTACATCCATTATACCATCCCCACCAGGAATACTATTTGCAGCAGTAAATGTTACCGGATTTCCATTACAAATAGTAGAAAAACCATCCGGGAAATCATACGTCCAGTCTTGTTTTGTTGCACTATACGTTAACAAATCACAATCATTTACATCTGGAAAAACATTAGTTAAGTCAGAATGTTGCATTGGAGAACTCCAGTTATTGTATCCAAACTGGCTATTTAAACCTGTTTGCTTAGCTATATAGGTTCCTGTTCCTGTATTCATATCAACGCCTTCAGTACGTTGAATTAAAGACGCATCATCTGAAATATTAATTACCCCATCATTGTGAATAGAGGTGTTTACAGTGAAACAAATTGTAGAATCTATATTCACACTTGCACCGGTTGAAACCTCAACAGAATTCACGTTTGCAGTATTAGCAATTACCGCATTAGGACCCGTAACAATAAATCTTCTTCCTCCATCTGTTTGATCTGGAGCATTTGCAGGTCCTGAACCATTTGCAAATACATTTCCGTCCCAAGTAATAGATTTGTAATACGCTAAGGTAAAGACTGCTCTAGTGTGTAATTCCACATTATTAAAATTTACTTGATGGGTAGTTGCATTAACGCTATTGGCATTTATAACCACAGCATTCGAGAAATTTCCATCCCCATCATAATCCACTAATAAAGCGTATTCCAATGGGTCAGTTGGAACATCCATTCCGTCTAAATGGAAAATAAGACGTTCTTTAGATATAGCACCATTTACATGAGCTCTCCAAGTACGCTCAAAACGTTGTGAATATTCCGCTGGAAGATTGGTTGAAATCGTGTTCATTGAACCACCATCATGACCTACCATTAAAAAATTTCCATTAACCAATGGTTTTGATGTTTTTTCACGTAATTCAAGCACTCCAGCAGTAGATGAAGGATGTGTAAAATTACCATAACGACCAATTCCAATCACATCATTAGGATGTGTATAGTGGTAGCTGTATTTATCATTACCAATTGCAAAACCATATTTAGCGGCTAGATAATTTGAGACCAAAATTCTATCCGTTGCAGGCATATCATTTGCAATAACAACAATTTCTGCGATATCTCCATCCAAATACGATTTTAATCCACCACCATTTGCTGGTCGAGCTCCAATAAACATGTCATTTCCAGAAGGAATACCTGTACCAGTAGCGGTAGTAGAGTTTCCAGAATTGTTAACCATGGTAGTAATTTTATCATTCGATGATCCTGTTCTATAATTACCCGTAAACAAATCAAACATTCCGTAATGAATATGCTCAGAATCTCTATTTACACCATAATTTCCAGCAAAAAATCTTATTTTTTCTTTCGAGTTTAAACGAATCATTCCAAAACCATTATTCATGTTTTGGTTGGAGGTTTTAATTAAAAAAGTTCCTTTACTATCTGAAGCAGCATTTAATTTGGCAATAACAAAAACAGTCACATAATCCGAGTTAAAAACGGCATTATGCGGTACAACCAAAGATTGATGCAAGGAAGCATCAAAGCGAACAACCGGCTGGTTGTTTAATTGATCATCAATATACTTTGGGGCTCCAGAAGAAACAAGTGCGTTGTTATTGTAGCCCGATTGATCCTGCCAAGTAGTAACACTTGATCCGTTAATTAATTGAAGATCATTTGCCTTCAACCAAAGAACAAGGCTTGAACTCCCATCAGTGAGCCCTACTCCTCCTGGTCCATTTTGTGAAAATGAAACAAGCGAAGAAAAAATGAAAACAGTAGTAAGTAGTTTTTTCATAATGAATTGTTTTTGTTCGAGGCAAAAATACGATTTATTAACAACCTTATCAATAAAATTTCACCAGCTTTAACCATTTGGTCATTTATGTGATAGATTAACTTATTTTAGGGATAAATGAAAAAAGCATAAACAGCTGAAAACATGATTGATGATAATCTATACAACCTCTTATCACCACACCCCTTATGCAAACCATGTCCAATAGTCAGAAATAAGTAAAAATCGCCAAAATCACTCTTTAAATCGACTCTAATTGTTAATAACTATAATCCGATATCTTTACCAATATAAAATGGTAATCGAGCTATTTTTGAGGTTCAATTTATTGATATGAAGACCAAAGACACAGATAAAAAACTATTCCTATTAGACGCATTTGCACTTATTTTTAGAGCCTATTTTGCTTTTAGCAAAAACCCTAGAATAAATTCCAAAGGGATGAACACCTCAGCTATTTTTGGTTTTGTAAATGCTATGCTTGAAATTATAAGAAAAGAGAAACCAACGCATTTAGCAGTAGTTTTTGACCCACCAACCAAATTAAAGCGTGCAGAAGTTTTTGAGGCCTATAAGGCCAATCGGAATGAAACACCAGAAGATATTAAGTTATCGGTTCCGTATATCTATGCCGTTTTAAAAGCGATGAATATTCCGGCTGTAGTTGTAGATGGATATGAGGCAGATGACGTTATTGGCACCCTAGCCAAAGAAGCTGAAGCAAAAGGATACACTACCTACATGATGACCCCAGACAAAGATTTTGGACAATTGGTATCTGATAACATATTTATGTATAAACCAGGACGTATGGGAAATCCTGCTGAAGTTTGGGGAGTACCAGAGGTTTGTGCGCGTTTTGAAGTAGAGCGAGTGGAACAGGTAATTGATATTTTAGGTTTATGGGGAGATGCAGTAGATAACATTCCGGGAGTCCCCGGAATTGGAGAAAAAACATCCAAAAAGTTGATTGGATTATATGACTCAATTGAAGGGATTTATGAAAACTTGGATAAGTTAAAAGGAAAGCAGCTAGAGAATTTCCAAAACTTTAAGGAGCAGGCATTCATGTCTAAACATCTAGCTACCATTATTACCGATTTACCTCATGACTTTCATGTAGAACAAGCCCTATTGGAAGAACCTAATAAAGAGGAATTAAAGGAACTTTTTACAGAATTAGAGTTTAGACGATTGTCTGAAAGAATTTTAGGTGAATCTATCGAAACTGTGTCCAAACCGGCTGGGGAACAAATGGATATGTTCTCCAATTCGGCTTCTACTGAACCGGTTGAAGTAGAAACCGAGAAGGAAATTAGAAATTTAGAAAACACACCTCATAACTATGTGTTATGCGATACTAATGAGAAAATAACCCATTTAATTAGCACGCTTGAAAAAACAAATTCGTTTTGTTTTGATACAGAAACTACTTCACTAAATGTATGGGAAGCGGAATTGGTGGGAATCGCTTTTAGCATAAAAACTGGAGAGGGATTCTATGTTCCTTGTCCGGAGAATACCGAAGAAACAAAAAGAATTATAACTAAATTTAAACCCATTCTTGAAAACGGAGCGGAAAAAGTTGGTCACAATCTGAAATACGACATCCAAGTATTGAAAAAATACGATATTCGGGTTGCAGGTCCTTTATTTGACACCATGGTCGCTCATTATTTATTGCATCCCGATAATAACCGGAGAAGCATGGATATATTAGCAGAAAACGAATTAGGTTATACACCCATGCCAATTTCCGAATTGATTGGAAAGAAGGGGAAAAACCAAAAAACAATGCGTGAGGTTGAAATTCCAGTCGCCTGCGAATATGCGTGTGAGGATACCGATATCACTCTACAGCTTAAAGAATACTTTGAGCCAGAATTGAAACAAGGGAAGGAAATATCCCTTTTTAATGAAATTGAAATGCCTTTAATTCCAGTTTTAGCAGATATGGAAGAAGAGGGAGTCTATTTAGATACCGCATTACTTCAAACGTTTTCTACTAAACTTGATACAGAAATTAAAGAAATAGAAGCCCAAATTTATGACGAGGCTGGAATGGAATTCTTGATTTCATCGCCAAAACAAGTGGGAGAGGTATTATTTGACCACTTAAAAGTCTCTGATAAGCCAAAGAAAACCAAGACCGGACAATATGCTACTGGGGAAGACATTCTACAAAAACTTCGAACAAAACACCCTGTGGTTGATTTATTGTTGGAATACAGAGAAGTGGTGAAATTAAAGAATACTTACGTGGATCCTTTACCCGAATTGGTCAATGCGAAAACACTTCGTTTGCATACCAGTTACAACCAGGTAGTGGCCGCAACCGGTAGATTAAGTTCTGATAAGCCTAATCTTCAAAACATTCCAATAAGAAGTGAACGAGGTAAGGAAATTAGAAAAGCATTTATACCTCGCGATGATAACCACACGTTACTTGCTGCAGATTATTCACAAATTGAATTACGAATAATTGCCGCATTATCGGGCGATAAAAACATGCTGGAAGCGTTTAGAACGGGTCAGGATATCCACGCATCTACCGCAGCAAAAGTGTATGGAATTCCGTTAGAGGAAGTAACCCGTGAACAACGTTCTCACGCCAAAATGGTCAATTTTGGAATCATTTATGGAATATCTGCGTTCGGATTATCGCAAAGATTAGATATTAAAAGAAAGGAAGCCAAACAGATAATTGATAGTTATTTTGAACAATTTCCAGGTATTAAAACCTACATGGATTCTAGCATTGAAACCGCAAGAAAAAACGGGTATGTTGAAACCGTACTTGGCAGAAAACGTTATTTACGCGATATCAACTCTGCTAATGCAGTGGTGAGAGGGTTTGCCGAACGAAATGCTATTAATTCGCCTATCCAAGGTTCTGCGGCTGATATGATAAAATTGGCGATGATAAAAATTCACGCTTACATGAACGAAGCTGGGTTAAAATCAAAAATGATTTTACAAGTACATGATGAATTGATTTTTGATGCGACAAAGGATGAAGCAGAAGACCTAATGAAAAAAGTCAAAGAATTAATGAGCGAAGCGATGGAAATTGATGTGCCTATGGACGTGGATGCAAATACGGGTGATAACTGGCTTCAAGCGCATTAAAAAAGTTAAGCATGAGTTCCAACAAAAAACTTGTTGAGGTAGCGAAGGTGATGTTTAGATTGGGTGTTTTCTCTTTTGGGGGTCCGGCCGTTCATGTTGCCATGTTAGAGGAGGAAGTTGTTGAAAAAAGGAAGTGGGTAAGCCATCAGCATTTTTTGGATTTGATGGGTGCCACCAACCTAATTCCAGGTCCAAACTCCACTCAAATGACCATGCATCTTGGCAAGGAGCGTGCTGGAAATATGGGGCTTATTGTGGGTGGTTTAGCATTTATTTTGCCTGCTATCTTCATTACAGGAGTTTTCGCTTGGCTGTATGCCGAATATAGTCACCTTCCCAAATTTGAACCTTTTGTTTACGGAATTAAACCAGCTGTTTTAGTATTAATTACCTCCGCGGTAATAAAATTGGGTAAGAAATCTTTAAAAAGCATTGAGCTATCTGTTTTAGCCGTAATTGTACTCATTGCTGCTTTATTAGGATTAAACGAAATTACTGCATTATTAGGTGCAGGGATTTTAGGCATTCTTTATTTTTACATGAAAAATGGCAACTCATCTAATGCTACATTTTCAGTGGCACCACTGTTTCTAACATCAGTCATTTCCGTTCCTTCGCTGGCCATCAGCACGGCAAACGTATTTTGGATATTCTTGAAAATTGGACTAGTGTTATATGGTGGGGGATATGTGCTATTTGCCTATTTGGATGCGGAGTTAGTTGCCAAAGGATGGCTTACCAATTCGCAATTAATGGATGCCATAGCCGTAGGTCAATTCACGCCCGGACCCATTCTTTCTACAGCTACTTTTATTGGATACCAATTAACCGGATTTTGGGGTGCGGTTCTTGCCTCTGTTGGGTTATTTTTACCTTCATTCATTTTGGTAATGATTTTAAATCCATTGGTTCCTAAAATAAGAAAATCGCCTCTCCTTGGGTTTTTCCTAGACTCCGTAAATGTAGCTGCCGTAGCAATTATTGCAGGTGTATTAATAAAAATGAGTATCGAAACATTGGCCGATTGGCGAAGCATTGTCATTGCAATAATTAGCATCGCTGTCACCTTTGGGTATAAAAAAATTAACCCCATGTGGGCCGTTCTTGGTGGAGCCATTTTGGGATACCTTTTAATACTGATTTAAACCCAAAAATGTTTATTCCTTATTAGATAATAATGAATAAAACGCCATTTCATCGCCTCGCCTTTACAGCTTGATTGAGATACGCAACTTATTCCATACCCATCATTCCCATATCTTGTCTACCACGAAGCTCACTGTCTTTTGTAATCCCACTCTTCACCACTACAATAATACCATCAGAAAGCCCAACCTTAATCTCTGTACGCTCAAAAACTTGCGGTTTGGTTTGTACATACACAAAGGTAGAATCGCCTACATACTCGACAAGGCTTTCCTTCACCACCAAAGTAGAATCTGCTTTTTCTAAAACAATAGAAGCATTCGCACTATATCCACTTCTAATAAAATTAGATGTCAAATCTTCCGGGTTAATCTTAGCTTTTATTTCAAATTGAATTGCCCCATTTTCTTCTACTCCTTTTGGCGCAACATACTCCAAATTAGCCCCCAAAGTTAAATCTTGTAACGCACCAATAGTCAAAATCAAGTCCATTCCTTCATGCACTTTTCCAACTTCCGATTCATCCAATTTTCCTTGAAAAATCATATCTGTCATATCTGCCACTGAAGCAATGGTGGTTCCTTCGTTAAAGGTATTTGATTCAATTACTTGATTTCCTTCCTTCACGGGCACATCCAAAACCATTCCTGTTATTGTACTTTTAATTAAGGTATTAGAAGCATTTTTACTACTCTTACTAACTCCTTCTCTTATGATTTGTAAATTGTCTTCGGCAGCCTGCACCTCTAAACTACTATTCTTTAAGCGAAGTTCGAATGGTTGAAACTCTGATGTAGAAATTACCTCATCATCAAACAATTTCTTGTTGCGATTAAAGTCAATTAAGGCATTATCATAGTCAATTTTAGCACGTTGAACTCTATTTTCAGCATTATTCAAATTAACCATATTAGGGATAATTTTTACCCGAGCAATAACTTCGCCTTTTTTAATCATTTCTCCGGCCTCTACATACACCTTATCAATGATTCCAGAAACTACGGGTTTTATTAAAATCTCTTTTCTTGGAACTACCGAACCTGTGGCAACCGTCTTTTTTATCACCTCACTTTGAAACGGTTTTTCCGTTTTAAAAATGGCATCTGGCTCCTCATTTTTCATGTATAAATAATACATGGTGTATCCAAAAACACCCAAAATGGTCAATAATATTCCTATTCTAACAGCTATTTTCATTTCAATATATTTATTCTGTTCTTAATGCTTCAATTGGTTTAATTTGTACCGCACGTAATGATGGTATAATGCCGGCAAAGATTCCTGAAATAGCCAAAATTCCAAATGCATTGAGCACCACAGAAAATTGAACTTCCGGATTTGAAAAATAATCATGTTGGATATATGGACCCGCAAACTCAAGAAGCCAAACTCCAAAAATAATTCCTACAATACCGCTTAAAACGGTTAAAATCATAGACTCTAAAACAATTTGAATCACAATATTTATGGGTGTAGCGCCTAAAGCTCTCCGTATTCCAATTTCTTGGGTTCGCTCGCGTATAATGATGAGCATAATATTACTGATTCCAATCACTCCAGCCATAAGGGTAAGCACACCAACAAACCACGATAAAGCTTTAATCCCGTTAAAAATCATATTAAATTTTTCAACCTCTTTCTCTAAATTCCAGCCGCCAATTGCTCTAGGATCATCGGGATGAACATTATGACGTTGTTTCAATATAGCTTTTGCTTCATCTTCCACTACACTCACTTTAATTCCTTTCTTACTGGTCATCACATACCAGTGCACCATATTTCCTTGATTAAATGCTTTTTGAAAAGTGGTAAACGGAATATAAATTGAGCGGTCTTCATTCTCTGAATCATCACCCTTTAAGCCCGAATGAAACGTGCCCACTACTTGAAAATATACGCTATTTATTTTAATGTATTTACCTAATGGATCTTCATCCGGAAATAAGGTGGCTAACGTTATTTTTCCAATAACACACACTTTCCTATCCTCAAGCATGTCTCGATCATTGAGGAATCTACCTGATTGCATTTTGAGTAATTTGATGAACTGTACTTCTGGGTTAAAACCATTAATTTCAAACGCCCCCGTTTTGCTTTTATATGAAACATTATTTGCGCCTCTCCATCCTCCAAGTTGCAACCCGGGCGATAATAAATCTAAAGAGGGAATACTTCGTAATGCTTTTGTATCATCATTATCCAACCTAACCCAGCGGCCTTTTTTAAATCCTTTATAGGGCATAGATGTGCTTTGTGACCACATAAACACGCTATTCGAAACCCTTCCAGCAAAATCTTTGGATACTCCATTTTGCAATCCTGAACCAGCACCCAACATCACAATAAGCATAATGATTCCCCAAACCACCCCAAAAGCGGTAAGCGCGCTACGCAATTTGTTTTTGCTTAGCGTCTGGTAAATCTCTGCCCATCTGTCTATATCAAACATCTTTTATTCGTCTCTTAATGCTACAATTGGTTTAACTCTTGCTGCCTGTAGCGCAGGTATAAGTCCAGCTATACTTCCTGCAACCACCAATACTAATGTGGATGTCATTGCCACGCCAAAATCTACCCCAGGATTCATAAACGCACCTGGTTCTGAGGTTAGATTTGAAATATATTCAAGTGAAAAAACGCCTAACACCAAACCGGTATATCCTGCAATTGTGGTTATGACTACCGCCTCCAATAAAATCATAGATACTACAGAACCAGGAGTTGCACCAAGGGCTTTCCTTATCCCAATTTCTTTGGTTCGTTCCTTTACGGTAATCATCATGATATTGCTAATTCCGACCACTCCAGCAATAATGGTCATGATTCCAATAATCCATACAAACGCATTGATTCCAGTGAAAATACCCGTAAACATTTTGTACTCTTCTGCGTTATTATCTACATACAATGCACGCGAATCATTGGGGTCAAAAACCAATTTATCCGATAGCATTTTTTTTGTCTCTTCTATAATTTGGTTCACTTTCTCTTCCGAGGCATTTCCAGTGGTAAACATTACACGATCAAGCCGTCCTTTTGAATTATAGATCAATTGAGAGGTGGTAATTGGCATGTAAACCATTTTATTTTCCCATCTTCCGCCCTCATCATTAAAAACTCCAATGACCTTATACATCACCTTCCAAATAGAAATATACTTCCCCATTGGGTCTTCTTCGCCAAACAATTCTTTTACAGCATCTCTACCAATAACAACCACTTTCGCTTTGTTTTTTACATCCGTATTATTGATATATCTGCCTTGGGTAATAATGGTGTTTTCAACTACGGCATGATCCGGATGAACGCCTCGCAGGGGCAAATTTGCAGACTTATCTTTGTAATTCATGTTAGAGCCCCAAATTCCTAAACGTCCTGTAATATGGTCAATATCTTCAAATGAATGGGAAATCAGGTCGTACTCTTCATTGGTCATGGTAATTCGCCTATTGGGTTTCATACCTTTATACGACATACTGGTGTTTCCGGTCCGTAACCAAACACTATTTACAGCATCATCGCTAAATTCTTTTTCAAACCCATTCCGTAGTCCTTGACCCGCTCCCAATAGAATAATAAGCATAAAAATACCCCACGATACTGAGAACGCTGTAAGGAAAGTCCGTAACTTATTGGCCTTTACTACATCAAATATTTCTTGCCATTTTTCTATGTCAAACATTGGTACTTATAGTTAGTCGCTATTAAATTAAAAAAGGTTTATAAATACTCTTTAGCCATTTTAGTAACCGTCATTACTTCTCCATCCTTTAGTACAATATTTCTATCGGTAGCATTCGCAATATCCTGCTCATGCGTAACAATAATGATGGTTATACCTTCTAAATTTATCTCTCGTAAAAGCTTCATTACATCTACCGATGTTTTGCTATCTAAAGCACCAGTAGGCTCATCCGCCAATATAATTTTGGGGTTAGAAATCAAGGCACGCGCAATGGCAACCCGTTGTTTCTGACCCCCACTCATCTCGCTTGGCATGTGGTCCGCCCATTCTTTTAAACCTACTCTGTCTAAATATTCTAAGGCAAGGGCGTTTCTTTTTTTGCGACTCATTCCTTGGTAATAGAGTGGAAGAGCTACATTTTCCATGGCGTTTTTAAACGTGATGAGGTTAAATGATTGAAAGATAAACCCAATCATTTTATTTCGATGTCGGGCCGCTTTTGTTTCACTCATTTCCAAAATAAGTTCATCATTCAGCAGGTATTCCCCACTATCATACGTATCTAAAATTCCTAAAATGTTCAATAAAGTAGATTTTCCCGAACCAGAAGAACCCATTATCGATACCATTTCACCTTCTTTAATATGAAGGTTCACATTTTTAAGAACCTGCAAACTATGCTGCCCTACTTTATAGGATTTATTTATGCCTTTTAACTTAATCACCTTGCAATTTTACATCATAAACGCATGCTTCATCTCAAAACTTAATTAACGGTAATTTTTCAAGGTTATGCGGTTACAAAAACAGTAAATTAACATTCACTAATATATCCGAATACCATATTTTCTGGAAAACACGCATCGATTAAACACCTTGAGAAAATGATTAAAGATGTTTACACAATTTATATCAAATAAATTTTTAATTTCCCCGTCTTATTTAGACCAAGTGCTTAGAACATCTTTTTCCATTATAGCTTCCAATTCAAAACTGTTACGTTCTTTTAAAGAACTAATAGAAAATTCTCGGTTGAATGTTGGTTACATAGGAAATCAGAATCAAGAACTCCACAAGTACATCAAGACTTCTGAATACGACCAGCATATCGTTTTCATGAAACCCTCACAAAGTTTTATGACACACAGCAGCCCGGAAAATTTAAAAAAAATTGGACAGGTTTATGTTATTATTTTAGGGTCCAGTTTGCCTGTGGATTTAGTCGGTTTCCTGCAAGAATTCAAGGTCTCAGGGTTTATAGGTACAGCTGAATTAAACCTCATTACCCTAAATCAAATTTTGGAGGATATTTTACTTAAAGGATACACGGCCAACTATCATATCCCTGAAGAGTATTGGAAAAACAAACCTAAACACGAGTTTCCTCGTCCAAAACCTACCCTAACCAATGCTGAAAATGAAGTGCTAATTTTACTATGTCACAATTATTCAGTAAAACAAATAAGCGAAAAACTACACAAAAAAGAACCTGCTATTCGATTTCAAATTGCTAATTTGAGAGAAAAACTACACGCCCAATCACTTTTAGAAATTGTCGTAATAACCATGGCAAACTCTTGGGTGGTCATAAATGGAGAAAAAACTTCCAGCGAAAGTCCTTTTTTAGCCCCATTTATCAAAAAAAATGCAAAAAAAGTAAATTAATTGCCCAAAACCTATCCTGCGGATAGGTAGGGGGTAGGTGTTTTCGACTTAGTATTGCATTTATAAACGTAGAATTTTTATTAAAATCTTCTTCAATCGCTACTTAAATAATGAAAACTTTAAAGAGGTACAAAATAGTTTAGTGGAATTTGTACGAATTAAATCTTAACCTTAAATAACAAGGCTGTCAAATCGAATCACTCATCGGTTTTTCAGCCTTTTGTTATTTTATACCACCATATTCTACTTCAATTTTCAGAATAATCGCTAATTTTCGAGCTCAAATTATTACATGTCCATAAATCCCATCATTCTTTCTATTCCAGTATATTTCGTGCTTATTTCGATTGAGTGGATAGCCGATGCCGTTTTAAACCAAAAGAAATACCGTTTTGGTGATGTAATCGGTAACATTGGCGCAGGAATAACGGAACAGGTTACAGGTTTGTTTGCAAAGGTTTTCCTTATTGGATTATATACATTCATATATAGTAACTATCGCTTATTTGAAATTCAACACACCTGGTATTGGGGTGTTATTCTATTTATAGGAGTGGACTTTCTATATTATTGGGCACATCGAAAATCACATGAAATCAACCTATTTTGGGTGGGTCATATAGTGCATCATCAAAGCGAAGATTACAATTTATCGGTTGCCTTACGACAGGGTACTTTTCAAAAATTTTTCACCGCTCCCTTCTTTTGGCCACTCGCTCTTTTAGGTTTTGACCCGGTATGGTTTTTATTTATGAGTGCCTTTGTTACCTTATATCAATTTTGGATTCATACCGAATATATTCAAAAACTAGGCTGGTTTGAATATCTATTCAATACACCTTCGCACCACCGAGTACACCATGGAAGAGATTCCAAATATTTGGATAAAAACCATGGTGGCACTTTCATTATTTGGGACCGCTTATTCGGTACTTTTCAGGAAGAGGAGGAAACACCAAATTATGGTGTAACTAATCAATTAGGAACTTTCAATCCAATCAATGCCACCCTAATTCCCGTTCGTGATATCGCCCTAAAAGTGGCAGAATCCAATGGTTTGGCGAATAAACTAAAAGCTATTTTCTATGGCCCCGGATGGTCGGTAAACAATGAAAAGAAAACCAAAGAAATAACAGCTAAGTACAACTCAAAAATTTCACTTAGTAGAATTCTCTACACCGCATTTCAGTTTTTATTGCTTATTGGAATTTCCTCCTACACCCTTTTCTCTTACAGCCAATTACCTTTACAAAATGCACTAGCATTAGCACTGTTCGTTCTTTTTTCAATATGGAGTATTGGCACATTAACAGACAATAAACCCTATGCCATAAAACTAGAGATAATTAGAATTTTAATGGGTTTAGTTGGAGTCTGGTACCTTACCCAATTCGGGTAATTCATTTTCTAAATTTAGAAAAAATGAATCATACAAGATTTTAACCCACACTAAAATTACAGGAACCACTTTTATTACATACTTGTACAGAAACGCCTCTTTAACAGAAGCCGGAAACAAATCAGTGGGGGATAGTTGAGAAAAAATTAAGGTAATCATCAACAGGACAAAATTCACAGGATTTATTTTTTGAGAAAAAAACCAAATAGCCACACCCGAAATGGCAATAATGAAAGTAGGTGACTCCGCTTTATGATTAAAAATAACTACCCAAATCAAAATAGAAGCTAATATTAACTGTCTAAATTTGAGTAAATTATATTTTCTTATTTGTGCAAACGGAGCCATAAATAAAAGCACACCCATCCCCAAAATTACACTGGATGAAGGAGTGAAGTTAAACCAAGATTTTAACCAACCCACAACCGAAGGGCTGTAGGCCACGGCCTTATCATTCACCAGCATTTCAAACCAGTTGTGATACTGCACCCAAAGCTGTTCCGGTGAAACAACAATTAAGGGCAACACAAACAAAATTACCATCCATAACGCTCCGAAGGCAATGGATTTCCATTTATTGGGATACAGTAGAAATAAGGCAAATGCTACCACGCCAAAAATTTTTATATATACCGATAGCATAATCATTAACGTAGCCAACGCAACGTTTTTTCGTTCATAAAACACAAAAGCCATAATCATGAGACCAGCCATGAGTCCGTTACTTTGGGAATTTTGAATACTCGTTATAAACTCTACCAAAACAAAACCTACTATCCAAAGTTTATTTTTAACAGCCGGTAATTTTAATTGCCATAATGCATAGAAAACAATTCCATTTAGTACATTCCATAAAAATAAACCCACGGCATCAGGGAAGTAAGCAAAAAGACCAAAAAGTAGCGCAAAGGTTGGACTATACTTATATAAATCACCTTGAATTTCAGGGTAATGGATAAAAAGATTTTCGTTACTCAGTAAATGAAAGTACGAATTTCTAAAAATGATGAAATTATTATAGAAGGAATGAAATACCGAATCATACCCTAAATTAGTCAATAATATATTCTGGGCAGTAATACCAATTACCACCAACAGTACAATTCCTATTGCAATTAAATTAGTGTGCTTTTTTATATTAAAATCCACTTCTATTACTAATTAGTTACTTGTGGCTTCCGCAACAAAACAGACCTCAAAAGTAATAAAACCAACCTGCTACTATCCTATAAATTTCATAAGTTGCCACTAGTAAGTTTTCTATATCTTTATTAATCCACTTTGATTTACTATACTTTTGCACCTGCAAACAAAACCAAAATCATGAAAATCACAATCGTTGTTTTAGTGCTCATAGCAATAGCCTTCTTTGCTTTCAAATGGGTAGAAAAAGATGAAATACATACCCTTGAAAAGGGTAGTAAAGTACCCAAATTTGAATTAAAAAATCAAAACGGAGATTTATTCAAAGTGGCAGATTACATTGGTAAGAAAAACTTGGTGATTTACTTTTATCCAAAAGATGATACGCCTGGATGTACCAAGGAGGCATGTAAATTTCGCGATGAATTTGAAGTTTTTACCGATTTGGAAGCCATGGTAATCGGTATTAGCAGTGATTCACCTGAATCGCACACTAAGTTCATTGAAAAATACAATTTACCATTTACATTGCTAAGCGATGAGGAAGATGTTGTTAGAAAAGCATTCGGAGTAAAAGGAAAGTTCATGGATATGATTCCAGGAAGAGTTTCGTTTATTGTAGACAAAAAAGGGATTATTCAATACGTTTTTGACTCAATGGGAAATGCGGAGCAACATGTAGATGAAGCTCGAAAAATTCTTGAAAACATCTAATTGCATATTTAGAAAACTTAAGACCGCATGAAATATCAAAGACTGTCTAATGCCGAATTAGAAAATTTAAAAGATGATTTTATTCGATTCATCGCCTCCCAAGGAATTGATGCCGATACGTGGCAAAAAATGAAATCAACTCAATTAGCACAAGCCGAAGAAATAATAAATATCTACAGCGATTTAGTATATGACCAAGCCTTAAATAAATGCCAGTATTTAGAACACATTAGCGCTAAAGAATTCAAGGCATTTCATTTTACAGATACCAATTCTGTGATGTATGGAATACGTGTTAAGCATGATTCTACCATTAATTTAAACACCGAAAACTTTCAAAAATCCATACAACAAGGAATTGAAAAAAAAGAAATTGAAGTGTTTTCTGCCACTAAAACACATGAATTTTTACGGGAGCAAGAAATGTTTAATTGGATTACAAAAGGCGCATATATGGCGGACGAAAAGTGGTTTATGGAATTAAACCGATTAAAAAAACACTTGGAAAACCGCTAATATGTTTTAAACCTTTACGGTAATCATAATAGATGTTCCGCGATTATTTGTAGAAGAAATGTCTATCGTTCCATTGATACTCTTCACGCGCGATTTAATTTCCTTAAAGGCCATTCCAGGGTTGTCTTTAGTAAATACACTACCCGTACCATTATCCTCCATTGCTAAAACCAACTCGTTATTATAATAGAAAAACTGTATATCCACAGCAGTTACCTTTGAATGCGGCTGCGCCACATTACCAAGCGCGCTTTGCACTATTCTATACAAATGCTTGGTAATGTACTCATCCAAGTTATCTGGAATATCAAAGATTTGCAAAGAAATCTCCAGTTCGGGAGACTCATGACTTAGTACCAAATATTTTATGGAAACCAAAAATTCGTTTTTGGCAAATAGAGGTGGAGCCAACTCATGCGATAAGGAACGCACTTTATTGGTTACACGTTCAAACCCTTGAATTATTTCCGGATAATCTTTGTAATCTTCCTCGGATAATCGTTTAAGATGACTCAATCTACTACCTATATCATCATGCAAATCGGATGAAATTTTCTGTTTTTCACTTTCAATTCCATTAACGTAAGCATCCACCATTTGCTTTTTACTTTTTTGAACTAAGTTCACTAATTTAAGCCGGTCATTTTCGTTTATTTTAGTCCAATACGATAAGCCCATGGCAAAAACAATTACTTCTATTAAAGAACCAATAAATAACGGATTTACCGCCACCACATTTTCATTAATTAATCCAGATTCAATCAAAATAATAAAAAGACCAGCACCCAAAATGGCCATAAAGGCAATCCAAAAAAACGCTACCACCACACGTTGCTGCTTAAACGTTATAATAGATGAAACCAGTACTAAAACAAGCGCAAACAACAAAGTGAAATTCTGAATATTCAAATACACTATTGTTTGATTGTCATGCCAAAAAGGTGTCAATATCCACCAAAAAGTAGTGGCATTCAAAACAACAATTACATAGGTGAAAATGGGATTTATTCTCGGTAACAATTGTTTTACGTTTAGCAACAATCGAATAAACTGGATGAGAGCAGAAGTACTCAGCGTGATAAAAAATGGTCTTGAATAATCATTAAACGCATTAAAATCTGGATAACCTATTTGAAAAAGAAGACCTATGTGCGCCATTAAATAAATACCCAAAAAGAAAATGTAAAACGCATACCAAAAAAATATTATTTCACGTAATACGCTGAATACAAACAGTGCAAAAACAATGATAACCAATAAAATTCCAAAATACATTCCATAAAATAGATGCTCATTTTTTTCTTGTTTTTCAAAATCTATTCTTTTTTTCAAAGTCATAGGAACACTTACCGAAGCATTTCTTTTATCCACCATTAGCAAAACCGTTTTTGGTTTATGCGAAACTAATTTCACAGGTATGACAAGATTTCTATTTTTAAACGTCCGTTTTCCAAATGCCAAGGCATCACCACCCACATAAATTGATTGAATTGCGTTGTCCAATGTTATTTCCCATGCTTCTAAGTAATCAATATGCGGGTTATTCACCACAATCACCGTTTCCATTTCCTTATCCGACTCATTCAATAACTGAACTTTAATCCAATAATAGTGCGTAGAAAAACCAAAGCTAGTGGATTTTACGGAATGAAAAACATTTGCATTTTGAGATACAGCCCACATATCTTCCGGAGACACCCATACAGAAGTATCATAAACTGTTACGTAATCGGCTAAATGAATCTTATCTAATGAATCATCTAGCACCAGCACGTCTTTGTCATTAGCAAAACCAAGTATGCTAAAGAAAACAAACAGGCTAAGAAATGAATTTCTCAAAAAACATTGATATGGTATTTTTACCTCTTTCATTTCTTTAAACTAATAGCTACAAAAATGGATGTTCCATTTCCCTGCGATGATTTTATATTTAAAGTTCCGCCAATATCAAAGGCCCGTTTTTGCATGTTAAGGAGGCCTATCCCTTCCGATTTTTTATTCGAATTGAATCCAATTCCATTATCCTCAATGGAAAGAATAAGTTCGGCTTCGTTTTGAATAAACTGAATCACTACCTGAGAGGCATTTGCATATTTTTCTATATTCTGCACAGCCTCTTGAATTATTCTAAACAATTGCTCTTCAATTAAGGCTGTGAGTCCACCTGAAAAGTTAAAATAGTCCAAGGTAAAATCAATCTTTTCGTTTTGATGCATTTTCACAAAATTCCTTACATCCTCCATAAACAAAGAGCAACTATTTTGATTCCCTACCAATTCAGAAGTTACATTGTTAACGCTGTTTTTAATTGCACCTAATTCGCGTAATGTATTTGACGAGGCATTTGGAATCTTGGAAAAGGCCTCACTTAACATATTAATCTCTAGAATAACATTGTTTTGTAATTCCGATACTATTCTTTGTTTTTCTTCTGCAACTCCTTTTAAATATCCTTCCAACAGTGCTTTTTTGGTTTTCCTAATATCCAACCAAAGCGACTCTTTCGAATCGTACGTTTTTTTAACTCGGTACAAAACAGATATAGAAATCCATAAAATATGCAACGAGATTAACACAATACCCCACCTAAATAACTGTTCTTTTGGGTAATAACTAGTCCATTGATTTAATCCTAACAAACCACCCGCACCAATTAAAAAAACTAATGCTACCAGTATTAATGATTTTTGACGCTGCATTAAGGTTGCATTATTTCGCAAACTCCAAATTACAATTGCAATAGAAAGGACTAGAATAATACGAGTTAATGAAATAAATAATTGTGGAAATGGCAAAACGAAAAAACCTACCGCAAAAATCACACTACCATAAACCAAGTAGTTTAGCCAATGAAACCGCTTATTAAATTGCCGTTTTATATCCACCAAGTATTGGAAAAAACGGGTAAAACTAATTTGAATAAAAACCGCATTGATCATTCCAATCTTCGAAAATAGGGGGTGATCTGATGCGAGCACTAACCCTGAAATAAGTGTAACATGTACGGTTAAAAATAGAATGAATAATGAAAACCATAAGAAAACGAATTGGCGTACATTTATACATACTAATAACCCGTAAATCAGTAATATAAGAATAGAACCAAAATATATTCCAAAACCAAAAATTACCCCTAAAGAAATCTCCTTTTCCACTTGTTTTACTCCTCCCATAAACAAATCAAGGATGGAATCAGGATAAATTTCCATTATCTCACTTTGCCCAAAAGCGGTGGAAGAATACCCAAAGCATACGGATAATAAAATAAGAACTAATAGAAAATTAATCTTTGATTCACTCATAAACCCAAAGTAGTGATGTAAAAATACACGATTTGAATGGGCTTAAGAAATTTGATTGGATTAATTCATTAAATCATAGGAATGGGCAAAATTCACTAAATCTGGTAAGTTTTTTATATTCAGCTTCCGATAAATATTTCTTCGATGCGTTTCGATGGTATTAGTGGATAAGAAAAGTTTTTCGGCAATTTCCACGGTAGTTAATCCACTTACTACTAATTGCACAATCTCCTTTTCGCGCATAGTAAGTTTCACCACACTTGAAAATGAATCTTTAAAAATAGCATTATCCGGGTGTTTTAGTCCTTCTTGAATATAAAATTGTCCTCCGGTTGGGTGACGCATAACCTCCAATAAAGTTTCGTTTGAAACATCTTTTAATAAATACGCATTTGCCCCTGCTAATTCCGCTTTCCGAATCATGGTAGGGTCATCATACATCGTTATTACGATTATTTTAATATCCTTGTTTTTTACTCTTAAAAGCGAAATAACTTCCAATCCGTTAATTCCAGGAACATTCAGGTCAAGTAATAGAATATCAATAGCTAAAAATGGAATTTTTTTAGCCGCATACATTCCATTTTGACTCGCTTCCACCAATTCAAACTCGTCCTCGTTTTTTTCAATTATATTAGTTAACCCATCTATATAAATAAGATGATCCTCACATATAAAGACGCGTTTTTTCCTCGGACTTTGTTCTTTCATTTATTCCCTTTAAAGTAATGACAATGTACTAAAAATAAGGAACCTTAAGCCTCAATATGGCATAAAAAAACCGACTAATTCAATCATTAGTCGGTTCATTAATTATATAATTTGTATTTAATCCAAAACGAAATCTAATCTTCGATTGGCCAAATCAGCATCTTTAACCGTGATTTCCACCTCATCTCCAAGTTGATACACTCGCCCGGTATTATTTCCAACAATTCGATGCATCCCTTCATCAAATGTAAAATAGTCGCCACTTATTTCACGTAAACGAACCATTCCCTCACATTTATTCTCAATGATTTCTACATATATACCCCATTCTGTTACTCCGGTAATAATGCCATTAAAAGACTTTCCAACCTCATTTTCCATAAATAGAACTTGGAAGTACTTAATAGATTGACGCTCAGCATCCGAAGCCTTCTTTTCCATCTCCGAACTATGTTTACACCATTTTTCATATTGAGGTTCATCAGCAGATGATCCACCATCCAAATAATGCTGCAATAAACGATGCACCATCATATCAGGATATCTTCGAATAGGAGATGTGAAATGGGTGTAGTTTTTAAAACCTAACCCATAATGCCCAATATTTTGAGTACTATACACCGCTTTTGCCATCGTTCTAATGGCTAAATGTTCTATCATTTGTTCTTCACGTTGTCCTTGAACTTCCATTAAAAGTTGATTCATTGACTCCGCTATATTCTCGGTTTTAGTGTTGAATTTGTAACCGAATGTTTTAATAAAATCGGCAAATGCAAGCAGTTTTTCAGGATTAGGTTTATCGTGAATTCGATACACAAAAGTTTTAATTCCCTCTCCTTTTTTAGGTAAAGCAATTCGTTCGGCAACCGCTTTGTTAGCCAAAAGCATAAACTCTTCAATCAGCTTATGAGCATCCTTTTGCATTTTAAAATAAACTCCTGCTGGTTTTTTAAATTCATCTAATTTAAAGCGAACTTCCACTTTATCAAAGGCGATAGAACCATCTTCCAAACGCTGTTTGCGAATGATTTTAGCCAAGGTATTCAACTGAATCAGTTCTTCCGAGTATTCGCCTTTTCCCGCTTCCAAGATGTCTTGTACTTCCTCATAAGCAAAACGTCTATCCGAATGAATGATAGTTCTACCTATCCAAGTATTTACAATTTTTGCCGTTGGGGTAATCTCAAAAATGGCTGCAAATGTTAATTTATCTTCATTGGGTCTAAGCGAACAAACCCCATTGGATAAAACCTCTGGAAGCATTGGAACCACTCTGTCTACTAAATAAACTGAGGTAGCCCGTTCAATAGCTTCCTGGTCAATCATATCACCTGGTTTAACATAATGCGTTACATCCGCAATGTGAACTCCAATTTCAAAATTGCCATTTGGCAAAGTTTTGAAAGAAAGCGCATCATCAAAATCTTTTGCATCTACAGGATCAATAGTAAAAGTGGTAACTTTTCTATAATCCTTTCGAGCTTTCAATTCTTTTTCACCAATGGTGAGTGATATTTTTGCCGCTTCTTTTTCTACATTTTCAGGAAATCTATGCGGTAAATCAAATTGAGCAAGGATGGAATATGCTTCAGTATCCGCATCACCCACCTTTCCTAGCACATCAATTATTTCTCCAAATGGACTAGAAGCAGCTTTGGGCCATTCGGTAATTTTTGCAATACATTTCTCTCCATTTTTGGCCCCGTTCAGTTTACTCAACGGAATAAATATATCCACTGGCATATTCGCTTTATCAGGAACCAAAAACGCAAAGTTTTTTGAAATATCAATGATTCCTACAAAGTTTTCTTGAACTCTATTTAAAATTTCAACCACTTGTCCGGAATGACTAGCACCTCTTTTTTTGGCTAATAGGGCTACTTTAACCTCATCGCCATCTAAGGCGTGAGAAACAAACTTTGGTGGAATGAAAACATCCTCTTCAAGTTGGTCGGTAATTACATAAGCCACACCATTTCGTTTAAGTTCTATTTTACCTGTCACGAACTTTGGCATGGTTACTATTGCAAATTTTCCAGCGGAAGGCTCTTGTAATTTTCGAGCAGATTTCAACCCTCCAAGGGCCTTAATTACTAAATTTTTATCGCTTCCGCTAGTGTAACCTAATCGAGCGGCAATTTGTTTATGATTTAAAATTTTATTAGGAGTATGTGTAAACACGTCCAATATTTGATCTTTTATTTTTTTAAGGTTTTTTCCTTTTTTGGAATGTAATTTTCCTTTGTTTTTTCTTCCCATGAAATATTTGTTGGGTGGTTATAGTACTACGAGAATTTCTTGTGAGACTCACGAGAAGGGTGTCTCGCAGCTTTGAATTGTGGTGCAAATGTAGGTCTTTTATTATTAACTCTGTATTTTGATAATATCATCTAATCATTAATTGTTAATTAACTCATAGTTTTAACCCATTAATATTTCAATAATTACCCCCCTCTAAGTAGTAATAAAAAATACCATTACCCAATCTACTCAACCTACTAGATTCTTATCTTTGAAAAAAATAGAATTTATGTTTTCACCAAAAGTAGAGGCTGCTTTAAACGAGCAAATTATCGTAGAAGGATTTTCATCGCATATATACCTATCCATGGCTGTTTGGGCTGAAAAGCAAGGTTTTGAAGGAGTAGCTACTTTTATGTATACCCACGCTGATGAAGAACGCGAACACATGCTTAAACTCGTCAAATTCATGACCGAACGTGGTGCAAATGCAGTGGTTCCAGCGATTAATAAACCCCCACATGATTTTGAAAATTTAAAAGCGTTGTTTACCGAGTTGTTGGCCCATGAAATGGGAGTAACTAATCAAATCAATGGGCTTGTACATCTTACCCTAACAGAGCAAGATTACACCACCCACAATTTCTTACAATGGTATGTAGCCGAACAAATTGAAGAAGAAGCTTTGGCTAGAACTATTTTAGATAAATTAAAAATTATAGGAACAGAGTCGGGTAGTGGTATCTATATGTTTGACCGTGATATTTCTCAAATTGCAGCCAATTCTGCTAGTGCAGACCCAGCTAAATAGCCTTATTATAAATGGATTTTAATTACATTGACGCATTCGTATTAATTGCTTTGGCATATTCTTTTTATAAAGGATTTTCCAAAGGATTTGTAATTGTATTAGCCTCTTTTGTTGCCCTTATTTTAGGAGTAATTGGCGCTATCTATTTTTCAGATTATGCTGCTGAATTATTAAAATCCAAAACAGAAATACACGAACAATATATTTCTATTACTGCTTTCTCTATCACTTTTATGGCCATTATTTTTGGGGTGCATCTCATTGCTAAAATTGTAAACCAAGCGGTAAAAATGGTAATGCTTGGACCGCTAAACAAAGTAATGGGAGGAGTGTTTTCAATGCTTAAAACCATTGTTTTATTAAGTGTTGCTTTCTATCTATTCGACTTTTTTAATACGCATATTTCTATCGTTAATAAAAAGACTTTAAACGATTCTATTGCCTATACAAGCATCCGTAATATTACCGAGGAGGTTATTCCTTTAATAACAAAATCAGATTGGTACCACCCCGAACAGTTAGAAGAAGCAATAGATGAAGTAAAAGAAGCGGTAGAAGAAAAAGTGATTGATAAAGTAAAAGAAGAATTATAAACTACCCGTTTCTCCACCTACAAAAAGCCAAAAACTCAAAAGAGCCATCCAAAATGAACAGCTCTTTCTTTGTGTGTGGAATCTGTGTAGTATTAGGAGTTTGATTATACCAACCCTATCACGTGTACACAAAGAAATGTCAGCACATACTAGTAGCAAAAAAAATGTTCTGAATGAAGCTTAGGATGTTCTGAGGGTCTAATAATTGATATTCTTTCTTTTCAATTCGGTAAAATCTCATGAAAATTAGGATTATGTTTTATTCACTAAATCCAATAATTCTTCTCTATTTTTCTTTCCTAATGGTATTTCATTCTCACCTACTACAAGAACATTTGGAAGGATTTCGGTGAGATAGGCCAAATTTGCAATAAAGCTCCGGTGACTTCTAAAGAATGGTTTCGGAAACTTATTCATGTATTGGTTTAAACTACCTCTCACGATATGTTTCCTTCCACTTTGCTCATAAATTTCAATATACACATGAGCACTTTTGATATATACAATCTCTTTAAAGTCAACTCGAACAAAACTATTTCCGGATTTAATAAACAAGCAATCCTTAACCAATAGGTTGTCTTGACTAAAGTTGGTTTCGTATTTTTTTGAAAAATTATATAACGCTAATTCTATTGCTGTGGCAATTTCTACCTCATTAAAAGGTTTTACTAAGTAAGCCCAAGGGTTTACACTTTTCACCTCCTCAACCGTTAGTTTATCCGTGTTAGAAGTTAAAAATATGAATGGAATTTCGTACGTCTTATTTATTTCTTTAGCCAACTCAATTCCACTTTTATTCCCTGATAATTTAATATCTAGAATAGCGATATCTGGCTTTTCGGATTTTAATAAACCGATGGCCTCTGTAAAATTGACCGCCTGACCGATAACATCATAATCATTGGATTGTAACGATAATTTTATTCCATGTGAGATTATCATCTCATCTTCTACAATTAATACTTTGACCCGATCCATTGTTTTTTATTCTATTGCTGCACGTCCATGCGTATCTTTAAAAGAAACCAGAAAATGAGCTCCATTCTCGTTTTTATACGAAAGGTCTCCTTGCAATTGCTTAGATAGTCCATTTACTAATTGTAACCCTAAACTGGTATATTTTTTTATATCCAAACCGCCTGGCAAACCTGTGCCATTATCTTTTACATGTAGTAGGTATAAATCAGACTCTGTTTCGGCAATGGTTACTTCTAGTTTTGGAGAATTATTATTTAACCCATACTTTAATGCATTAGTAACCAATTCATTAATTATCAACCCTAACGGTATAGCGGTATCAACATCAAATGCCACATGCGGTACATTAATAACCAATTGTAAATTTTCGGCCTTCCCGAAAATTTGGGATAGATCGGATACTAGCTTTTTAATGTAATCATCAAAAAACATCTGCAAATCATCATTTTCGTACAGCTTTTTATGAATAAGCGCCATCGAATTAATTCGGTTTTTACCCTCCAACGCGAGTGCTTTTGCCTTTTTATCTTCAATACCTACCGCTTGTAACTCTAACAAACTAGACACTACTTGAAAATTATTTTTTACCCGATGATGAATTTCTCGTAACAAAATAGCTTTTTCAGCATCTTTCTTTTTGATTTCATCTCGCTGCTTTGTAATCTCATTATTTTTTAATTCAAGTTGTCGCTCCTTGTTTTTTCTAAGTAATAAATACGAGATAGATAGCACTGCTATTAAACCGGTTAGCACCGAAATAATTAAAAACATTTTACTTTTATCCTGTTCTTTAGCTAAAATTAGCTCCTGCTTTTGTTGCAATAATTTTGTTTCTTGAGCAGCTAATGATTCTGCTAATTCAGTACTATATGTTTTTTTTATGACCTGGTTTGATTCTCGTGTATACCAAATCGCATGCTCTAAATCATGGTGTTTTTCAAACATTACCGATAGCATGTACAGTACATAATAATACTCGTTAGAATTGACCTCGGTTTTCGAAATTTTAAGAATTTTTTCGGCAAATCCTAACATGCTATCCACACCGAATTTTTTAAAAATAGCTTCGCTTTCCGCGGAAGGAACTTCGATATTCGCTAGGTACGATGGGTAATAAGAATACGTTTGACTTCGTGTGTGTGGGTTATCATATAATTCATCAAGAAGCTTCAAAGCCTCTTGTTCTTTGCCTCCCTTATAAAAATAGGCATCAATTAAATGCAAAACCGTGGATTGGTAAAAGTAACTTCGTTCCGCTAATTGTGAATCTAACCATAAAGATTCTTCACTAATTTTAATAAACTCATCCAATTCCCCTTTTCCAATCAAAAAATCGGCTTTAAAAAAATTCAATAAAATAAGTAAGTTGGTATCTTTTATTTTTTCAACTATAAGCCTATCCTCCGCAATTAATGCATCAGCTTTATCCGCAGATAAATTAATTTGATAAATAACCAAGTAATAAGCATCTACTAGAATTTTAGCACGCTTTACTTCTGAGTCCTTTGCGTTAAACCGACTTACATAACCTTCTAATTCTTTTTGAATTTCGGCTGCCTTGTCCAATTCAGGTTCATTCAGTAGCCCATAAATTTGCATCCATTTTATGCGCACAAAATCATAATTCAACTTACCACCAGAGGGAATAGGAATACATGTTTCAATGAATTCGGACAATTTAACAGGGTCTACTATTTTATTTGCATAAATGCTTTCTACAAATACTTTATACTCCGAATAGGTGAGGTTATCCTTATTGACTATTCTACTACAAATATTTCTAATTTCTTTGTTTTCATAGCCCTTAATATTTTCAATACTGGCTTTTGCAGAATCTATTTCGTTATTCAGAATAAATTCCTCTGCAGCAAAAACAGCAGAATCTTGGTTTGCCCAACTTACCGGAATATAAAAAACGATAAAAAGAACAATGAGTAGGAATTTTTTTTTCATTATAAAATGTACTTAAACAATGCTTGATTAGCGTGGTGTATGACCGCAAAACTATTGAAAACAAATGCTTTATTAAAAAATAAACCCCGATGTGTGATAAAGGTGGGTTTTATTGGGCTAAAAAATGAAATCGAATAATTCAACTATTCTAACCTCAACTCTACTTCTGGGTCCCAAAATATTTCTTTGAAATTTACTATTTGATCATTCTTCACCTCAATACCCTCCATTTCTAGTAATTCCTGCATTCGGGTAGGGGAAGAAAAATGATTTTTTCCAGATAATATACCAAGACGATTAACTACCCTGTGTGCAGGAATATCACTTTCTGATTTAGTACATCCACTCATGGCCCATCCCACCATTCTGGCTGATCTAGCTGCACCCAAATACTTTCCGATCGCTCCATAATTAGTCGCTCTTCCTGCTGGAATTAAACGAGCTACTTGATACACACGATCAAAGAAATCTTTATTCTTTTCAGAGAGTTTAATCACCGTCATACCCTAAGAAACTCTAAATCTTAAATACTTAATGACATGCCCAATTTCCGAAAACTTATCTTCATAATAGGTACGGGTTTGTAAAATCTCTCTTAGTTTAGGATCTTCTACCTTATCCAAATCCGCGTAAATATCGTGCGATACGAACTCTAAGATATATCCGTGTTCTTCAATTTGTTCGAGGGTATAATTAAAGAAAAAATCATTATCGTGTTTCAAGTGAATCACCGCTCCTGGCTTCAAAAACTGTTTGTACCTATCCATAAATAGGGGAGCTGTTAATCGTTTTCTAGCCCTATTTTTTTGGGGTTGTGGGTCTGGAAAAGTAATCCACACTTCATCCACTTCATCTTTTTCAAAAAAAGAGGTAATAAAATCAATTCGTGTACGGATAAAACCCGCATTTGTTAATCCTTCCGATAATGCTATTTTGGCTCCTTTCCATAGCCTAGCTCCTTTAATATCAATTCCTAAATAATTAAAATCTTTGTTTTGACGAGCCAATGCTACCGTGTATTCACCACCGCCACAAGCTAATTCCAACACCAATGGTAAGTTGTTCTCAAAAAACTCCGTTCTCCATTTGCCTTGAATAGGATGAGGTTTAATAACCCCGCCATTATCGCTATCAATAACATCTTTCAATGAGGGTTCAAGCACATTTTTAAACACTGCTACCTCCGCAAATCGTTGCAGTTTATTTTTGTTTGACATACCAACTCTATTTGCCGCAAAAATAAGATTTTGAAGAGAAGCACTATTGTTAATTGCTGTATCTTGATTGTATTAACTTCGCCACAACGAACAAAGCGAATAATTGCAAAAAACAATTCTCATAGCACCATTAAATTGGGGACTTGGACATGCCACCAGATGTATTCCAATTATCAATGCATTGGTTGCAAAAGGGCATACCATAATCATTGCTTCGGATGGAGTAGCTTTAGAGTTATTAACCCAAGAATATCCCAATTTAATCACCGAAACACTTCCAAGTTACCATATTAGGTATCCTAAAAAAGGAAGTTTATTCATTAAACTAATTCAACAAGTTCCAGGAATACTTAGAACTATACAAAAGGAAAAGTCTGTTTTAGAAAATCTTATTGATAAACACAGAATTGATGTGGTTATTTCCGACAATAGGTATGGGATGTATAATGCAAACGTAAAATCTATTTACCTAAGCCATCAACTAAAAGTGGCTGCCCCATTTGCAGAGCATCTACTTGCTAGGTTACAAGCTAAATTCTTACGTCATTTTGATGAAATTTGGGTTCCTGATATTAAAGAAAAAATAAACCTTTCTGGTAAACTTGGTCACTATACTACGGGAGTAAAACCGGTAAAGTTTATCGGTACATTAAGCAGGTTTTCTAATAAACCTATTGAGGTAAAACCAAAGGGTATATTTCAACCTGCTTTTATATTAGCGGTCATTTCAGGTCCGGAACCGCAACGTACCATATTTGAAAAATTGGTCATTAAAGAGTTTTCAAAATTACCTATTCAATCGGTTGTGGTAGGAGGGAGTCCAAATGGTAAACCACCTAAATTTCCTTCCCAAATTACCTACTTTGACTTTTTACAAACAGCGCATTTAAAATGGTTGCTCACTCATGCTCAAACCATTATTTCAAGAGCTGGGTATTCCACCATTATGGATTTGGTTTATCTACAAAAAAAGGCCATTCTAATCCCCACTCCAGGTCAAACGGAACAAGAATATTTAGCCAAACATTTAGCCAAATCAGGATTGTTTTATTCCATGAGTCAAAACCATTTTGATATCCAAAAAGCGCTATCAGAATTAGAAAAAACAAGCACCAATCCGGAGTTTTTATCCCAATCATTCACCATGGATTTGAGTCATTTAATTAACACCATTTAACCTATAAAATACCAACATCTTACAGTGAAAAAAACAATATTTGCACACACGGCAAAGGGCCATTTTTATGTACTTTGCTAATGGGTTAAATTACCCAAAATCACCAACATATTTTATTGATTATTACCATATTATAAGGATGAAAAAAGTAATACTTTCTTTTATTTATTTACTATTTGCCACCACCGGATTAAACGCCAAATTAGCGAATGATTCTACCACAACGGATAGTTTAATTATTGAACCAGGCGATGAGGTAGTATATATGCTAGATCACATGGCTAGAATTCCGTATTTGGAAATGATAGCCCCCGACACTGCTCAAGATCAAATCAATGTGTATGGTTTTTCCGCTGATAGTGTTCCTGAATATGATTCTGCTCACTACGCCACTATTTTGGATTCTATGAATAAACTTACACCTTTTGACTTGGTGTATAATGACCGCACCGAAGCATTTATTCGGTTATATGCTAACAAACGCAGAAAGCAAACCGCTAAATTATTAGGCTTACAGCATTATTATTTTCCTATGATGGAAGAATTACTAGCCAAATATGAAATGCCTTTCGAATTAAAATATTTAGCTGTTATTGAATCCGGATTAAATCCAAAAGCCCGCTCCCATGCCGGAGCTGTAGGTTTATGGCAGTTTATGTATGCCACCGGAAAAATGTATAATTTGCACCAAAACTCTTATATGGATGAGCGTATGGATCCTATAAAATCTACCGAAGCGGCATTGAAATATTTAAAATATTTATACGGCATTTACCATAAATGGGATTTAGCCTTAGCTGCTTATAATTGTGGACCCGGAAATGTAAATAGAGCTATGAGAAGATCAGGTACTAGCAATGGTAATTATTGGGATTTATATCCTTATTTACCCCGTGAAACTAGGGGGTATGTTCCTGCCTTTATCGCTGTAAATTACGTTTTGAATAATGCTGCTGCTCATAACATTTATGCCGTAATGCCTCAAGCAACTTATTTTGAAATGGACACTGTTCATTTACAGAAACCATTAGGCTTTGATCAATTGGCTCAAAGCTTAGATATGCAAGTGGAGGATATTGCTTATTTTAATCCAACCTATAAATTAAACTACATTCCTGCTTATAGCAACAAAACAGCTATACTTTACCTACCCCATGAAAAGGCAGAATTGTTTGTTCAAAATGAGCAAGTGGTCTATGAGTTAGCTCAAAAGGAAAAACCAAATCAGGGTAAAAAAATAAAAAAATTTAGCGAAGATAGAGTAGTTTATACGGTTCGTTCGGGAGACTATTTAGGTAAAATAGCTAATAAATACCATGTAAGCGTTTCCAACCTGAAACGTTGGAATGGATTAAGAAATAACAACCTACGTATTGGTCAAAAATTAGTGATTTATCCAAAAGGAAGCTATAAGGCAGCAACTAATACGAACAGTAAAACCGTTAAAAAAGTGGACTTAACCAAGTCTGGAAATTATACCTTCTACCAAATCCAATCGGGAGATACGCTTTGGGAAATTGCCCAAGCTCATGGTACTAGCATTGAAAAATTAAAGTCCTGGAATAAGAGTTTGACGGATAAAAAATTAAAAGTTGGCACGAAAATTATAGTAGCAGAAGCGTAACAAAAATTCAAACAACATGCGAATATTACAACGAATTACTGTTCTCCTATCGGCTGGTTTGTTCCTATTATCATCTTGTGGTGATAAGGAAGAAAACCAAATGTTAATGTCTATTTCCGGAAATCCTGGAGAAGTTATTTTGGTTGCAACTCAAAATCAATGGGAAGGTCAAATTGGTGAAAAATTCCAATCTCATTTCCTAAAACCGGTATATGGAATGCCGCAAGACGAACCCCTTTTTAACGTAGTTCGCACCAATTATTCCGATTTTGAAAGGGTATTTAAAACCTTTAGAAATGTGATTATTTTAGAAATTGATACGAATAGATTTAGCAAAGGAGAAATTACCTACCACAAAAATGTATGGGCTAAGGGCCAGTTAGTTATTAAAATGATTGCGAGTTCAAGACAGGAAGTATTAGATCTATTGGATGAAAACGCGGATCAAATGATTCGAATTATTCAAACTAAAGAATTTAACAGATTATATTCGAAGTATAAAGCCCATCCAAATAATAAAATTCAAAAAAAATTAGTATTCAATTTAGGTGTGAAAATGGTAATTCCTAAAGAAGCAGTGATTGCTAATATAGATTCAGCACATGCGTGGATACGGATAGAAAGAGAAAAATTAAAAGGGGGTTATCAACATCAAATTAGTCAAGCTGTTTTAATCTATAAATATCGATATACCGCAAAACAACAATTTTTAGATGAAAACCTATTCGCTAAAAGAGATTCAGTTTTAAAAGCATATATCCCTGGTCCATCGGAAGGTAGTTTTATGACCACCGAGTATAGATACCAACCGCCAATCACAAAAGACATGGATTATCAAGGTCATTTTGCGAAAGAAATTCACGGTTTATGGCGAATGGAAAATGATTTTATGGGAGGTCCAATGGCTACTTATTTTATTTTAAATGAAGAAGAAGGAATGATTTATTGTGTTTCAGGATATGCGTATGCACCCCAATTTGATAAACGAGAATATTATCGAGAAATAGAAGCGATTGCCCGTTCGGTTTCATTTTTAAAAAAGTAACCAAAAGGATGATAGGTGACCAAATGCAATGTATTTGGATTTTACCTTTGCGTCCTAAAGCTAATCAATGAAACACTTTTCAATCGCATTTCTTATGGCAATTATCTCAATCACATCCATAGCCCAACAAAATGCCATGAAACATGGAATGGATACAAATTACACCTTGCCTATTGGAATTCCAGTACATACATTAGCTCCTCGAATTAATACCACAACGGTAAGCGGAAAAAAATTAGATACCGACAACCTATTAAAATCAGGGCCGGTGGTTGTGTTATTTTACCGAGGTGAATGGTGCCCGGTTTGTAATAAATATTTGAGTGAATTGAACGAATCTTTACCAGAAATAAACAAAACAGGGGCAACCGTACTTGTAATTTCTCCAGAACTAGTAGAAAATGCCAAAAAAACGAAAGAAGAGACAAAATCTGATTTCATTTTTATATCCGATACTTCCTTGCAAATTCTACGGGATTACGATGTGATTTTTGATGTTAATGAAAAATATCAGAATAAGATTAAAAAATTTTTACATACAGATATCGCACAAAATAACGGACAGGAAAAAGCAAAACTACCTGTACCTGCAACCTATATCATCAACAAGCAAGGGGTAATTATTTATAAGCAATTTGATTACGACTATAAAAATAGAGCTAGTGCGGAAGATATTTTAAAGGCACTACATAATTCCACTCTTTTAAAGAAAACCTTGTAGCTTTCAAGTTTAACTAAAACATTTTCATTTGACTTTTACGCAACGGATTTTCTAATTCAAGCAATTTCTTTTTGGCAGGTAGTCCGCCAGCATACCCCACCAAATCACCATTGCTACCAATGATTCGATGACACGGAACAATAATAGAAATAGCATTTGCACCATTGGCTGTAGCTACCGCTCTTATGGCCTTAACATCTCCTAAAATGGTGGATAATCCCATATAGGTATTTGTTTTTCCATACGGTACTTCTAGTAAACTTTTCCAAACTTTTTTTTGAAAATCAGTGCCTACTAGTAATAATGGGATTTCAAATGTTGTTCTGTCTCCCAAAAAATAACTATTCAACTGTTTTTCTGTTTCGGTTAGTACCGCAGAATTTCCTTCTTGATAATCAGTATCCAATCCTTTCTTAATCCGTGCATCAATTGCTTTTCGCATTTTACGATACCGCCAATCAGCCAGACACAACTGATTATTATACGAACCTAAAATCAATTCGCCTACAGGTGTTTTTATGTATTGGGTTAATATTTTCATTCTGGTAAAACCCATTTTACCCGACCTACTTCACCGGTAGTTAATCGCACTTTTATGCCATGCGGATGTTGCGATGATTTGGTTAAAATCCTTTCCACTTCTCCTTCCGTTAACATGCCTGTTCGTTGATCTTCTTTTTGTACTATCTCAACGAATCCACCTATCGAAATGTTTTTACGTATCGATCCAGTTAACTTTTCTTCCATTTTTCAAATGTAGCTAAAAATCAAGCATTCTAATTCAAATCTGTTTTACCTTTGAAATATAAATTTTTGATAATTATGAGTGAATTAAAACCAAAGGTAACCGGAATAGGAGGAATCTTTTTTAAAACAAAAGACGTTGAAAAAACAAATGCATGGTACGGAAAAAATCTAGGATTAGCTATTAGTCCTTATGGCTCATCGTTTGAATTCAGAAATGCGCATAGACCAGAAGAAATCAATTATTTAAGTTGGAGTCCTTTTAAAGAAGATACCGACTATATGGCACCATCTACCAAAGATTTTATGGTGAATTACCGTGTTCAAAATATAGAAGGATTAGTGAAACAATTCAAAGAAAATGGCGTGACCATAGTTGATGAAATTGCAACTTACGACTACGGTAAGTTTGTTCACATCATGGATCCAGATGGAAATAAAATTGAGCTTTGGGAACCCATAGATAGTGTATTTACCGAGATGGGTGGAGAAACTACTAAATAAGGTGTTTTCTTAGCAATACATAACCATCTACTTTACTCAAAATTTCGCTGATTAGGCATAGGTGCTTCAATACCTTCTTGTTTTAAGGTTTTATAAATTTCCAATGCTATAGCGCTATCTGTTTTTAAAGTGTCATTAAAGGTAGTCCAGTACAACAAAGCAAAACTGAGGTTTCCTAAATCGTCATATCCATAAAAATACGTTTTTGGTTCTGGGTCTTTATACACTACATCATAACTACTCGCAATAGCGTTAAAAAGTTCCATCACTTTTTCTGGATTTGCATTAGGTGCAGTTTTCATTACTATTTTACTACGTCTATCCCGATTAGCTAATGTCCAGTTTATCACTTTTTTAGAAATCAAATCACCATTCGGAATAATTGCTTCTGATCCAGAATAGGTTTTAATATTACTAGACCTAACCCCAATATTTGTAACCACACCCATTTCTTGGTCAATTTCAATAGTATCCCCCAAGTTAATAGGTCGCTCAAAAGCTAAAATAAGCCCCGCTATAAAGTTTAATACTACATTCTGTAAGCCGAACCCAATACCCACTCCAAGTGCTCCAAAAACGAATCCTAGTTCACTTAAATTCAAACCTGCTGAATTAAAAGCAAAATACATTCCTATCGTAATAATAATGATACGAAGTAGTAATGAAATTGCAGGTGCTACACCTCGTGGTAGTACTTCAATCATCCACTCATCTTGGAAAATTGTCGCCACGAATTTGGCTAATACTAAAGAAGATATGAAAAGGAATATAAAAAAGATAATGGTTCCTAATGAAATACGCATATCCCCTAAGTGCCAACCAATTTGCAAAATGTCATCTATCCATTCCAATATGTTGGTATAGACATCAAATCCATTAAGGGTAAAAAACAACCAAAGAATCATTCCTATAAAAACTAAAGCCGGTTGAAATCTTTGATGCGTAGCCTCTACCATTACAGATAAAGCGGTCATATTATTTTTTTCTCTAAGCTTAAAGAATAGTACTAAAATACTAATCATAACACGCACGGCTACAAACACTACTAATCCAAGCGCAATAGAAGAATGAACTCCTTTTATTAGCATTACCGATAGGTTTACCATACCGATTGAATTGAAAATAATAGTACTTGCTAATAAGAATAAATAGAGCGGTGCAATAAATCGAAATAAGAAATTGATTTTATCAAAACTAACTGGGTTAGTTAAAATTATTTTTCTTCCAAATACTGTTCCTCCAATGAGTAAAATAGATTCTATCAAAAGCATCCATCTTACTATATCTGAACGTGGTTCAAAATAGACTTGAATAATTTGAATAAAATAGGCTAATATCAAAATACCCATGAAAATACGTATTTTTTTTACGGTTATCACAGGTAACAAAATCCATGCAGCTAACAAAATAAGAAGCACATTTAATTCCGTAAAAATAGGAATCATGGCTTCATAAAAATATACGGTTATCATTATTCCAATCACCAAAGCTGATGCTACTGGATGCTTAAAAATTTGTTGGTTTTGATTTTCACTAAAATCTTCAGAAACAATATTTAGCGATTTATATCGCCTATTCATTTGAATGATAATGATAAATAGAAAAATTAATATCCCAATTTGAAACAAGACTGTTTTAATATTTTGAGATACGAATATTTTTAAGGCGTCTATATCTTTAGCTAACCCAATTTTAATTCCATAACTATTAGCTTGATGAGCTAGTTCGGTACTATCTATTTCATTTGAATCGGTATCACTTGTCCAAAAAGGGTCACTATCTAGTACAAAATACTCTTTTTGAATTTGACGCTCAATCCGATTTATTTCAGAGTTAACCTCATCAACTATTAACACTAATTCTGTTAATCTTTTTTGAATGGTAAAAACACTATCTAATCTAATATGTGCAATATCAATCATTGAATTAAGCGTTAAAATCATAGTATCCAAACTAGAAAATACCTCTTTTGATTCACTATTTTCTAATAATTTTTCTTTGGTTAAAATCCATTTTTTATATTCAATTACCAATTCATCATTCACATCGGTAATATCTGCAGTTCTGCTATTTAAAATAGATTGATACGATTTTAATTTTGATTTATATCCTTTCCAAGAAACCTCTCTTTCTTTTAAATCTCTTCGTGTTAAAAGCTCAATTTCTTCATATAAAGAATCTCTATTTGCACTAATTTCAAAATACGCTGTATCCAAAATAGAATCTACTTCTAAGGTAATTGAACTTGGTTTTAAAATCTCTTTTAAACTAGCTAATCGATGTTGTAAAGATTCGGTTTCTCCTGATATTTCTTCTAGCGAAATACTATTTATGGTAGTGTTACTATCTCCACTAATAGCGGTAGTTTCTTGCGCAATAAGAGCTGCAAAATTTAAAAAAATGATGGCCAAAAAAACGATACTAAATCGTAAAAACTTCATGTGAAGGTGAATTTTAAAATTACTGATTTTGAAAATACAATATACAGAAAATAGGCGTTTAACCTGAATTCTAAAGGATTTTATAAAGACTTGAATTAGATATATTAAATAACTAGATTTCGTTGAATTATTAACCAAACAAAAATATAGAACGCAAAAATGCCCAGCTTCCCAGCTAGGCATTTTTCAATCAATCAATATAAACCAAATCAAGCTACCCCTTTTACGGTAGTTTTTGAAAAGAAGTAACTTCCAACTGAAACACCCACTAATGTGAGCAGAAACATCAATAAATAGTAAAACCCTGTTCCAAAATCATTAAATATCCATGATTTCATAGGACCTACTAACGTTATCAGCCAAATTACGATCCCAATAATTTTATTTTTCTTCATTATTGCTATTTTTTTAGATTGGCGTCTAAAGTAATATTTCATTTACAAATAAAAGGCATCTAATTTGTTTTGTAACTGACAGTCATCACCACAATGTACTGACTATAGTCAGGGTGGTTTTACCTAAAAGTAGGAAACCTAAAAAAATATGGTTAGCTAAATATTCTTAAATAGGTTAATTTTATTATGGTAATAATAACGTAATAATTTGATTATAAACTATTCATCCGGGTTACCAAGTATCTTTTTCCCGCTTAGTTTTTGCGCAACCCCATTTTTATATTGAATGGTTAATCGCAACACGCCCGTTTCATCATAACGTTTCCAATCGCCTACTTTTAATCCCAACTGATATTTACCCTCCAACATTTTTTTTCCAGTAGGATAATAATATGTATGGCGATTATTAGGCTCATCTTCTAAGTACTCTCCCTTAAAAGCGGTTTTACCAGTACTTTTAAAAGTTCCTTCCCATATACCATGCATCATTCCTTCTACATATTCACCCGTTTCAATATAATCTCCGGTGTTTACCACCCATTTTCCTTCTTTTAACCCTTCCACATATTCTCCTTGCTCAATGATTTCTCCATCTTCTGCATATTCAATAAACTCTCCATCTTCCTTTCCGTTGATATAGTTCTCCTCTCTGCGAACGCTACTATTTTCGTAATACCATACCCAAAGTCCATTTGGTTTACCGCCTTTTCTATATTTTCCTTGTTGCTCTAATTTGCCATTTATATGAAAAAATTTCCAGGAACCTATACGAGCACCATCTTGATAATCACCTTCCGCTCTTAACACACCCTCTTTGTAGTATTCTTTCCAATGGCCTTGTTTTATTCCTTGACCATCCATAACTCCTTCTCCCAGTTTGATACCCAAATTGTAAACAATTGTAGCTATTACTACCCCAGCTGTGTCATACTCTTTCCACATGCCATGTGGTTTTGATCCTAAATATGTTTTTTCCCATTTCACACTAGCATCCGGGTAAAATTCTCTTACCAAATCTACGCTCATGAGTTCTTCCGCATTTTCAACTACCTGTCCATTCACATATTTGGTAGTAGAAAGCTGAACTCCTTTTTTATCGTATTCTCTAAAATAGCCGTTCTTTAACCCATTTTTATATCTACCTTCTAGTAACTTAGCTTTCTTATCTATAATATCTTCATAATAGGTAATCCATAAACCTGCTTTCTGATTTTTTGAATTGTAAGAATTTATGGCTTGCACACTTTTGAAAACGCCTTTCTCGTATGAAATAATTCCAATAATTCTCCCATCTCTGGCGTATTGATATCCTCTACCATTCAGCATTCCACCTTCATACGGTTTTTCATATTCCACCCGAGTTAAATCTGAAAAATAATGGTATGACATGCCTTGAATGGTGTCGTTGATGAGGTTTCTTTTTTCTAATAAAAAACCTTCTTCTGAATACAAATAGGTTTCCCCATTTTTACGTGAATGTTTATAATTCACCTTTTCTTTTAATAACCCATTCGGGTAATAAAAAATCCAGGTACTATCCAATTCATGGTCTTTTCGATTTCCTTCCGATTTCAAAACACCTGTTTCAAAATAATTCTTCCAATATCCTTCTGGTTTTCCATTTTCGAAATTTCCTTCCGAAGATTTTTCTCCATTTGGATAGTAAAAAACATTATATCCATTTGGGTCAATTTCCGACTGGGCGAAACTCAAATTTCCAATCAAAAGAAACGTTATGAACAGTACTATATATTTATACATCTTTTTTTTAAAAATTCTTAAAACAAACTACTATTACTACTATGCTGTTAGCATTGTGTATAGATTTTCTTACTAAAACTTTTTATAAATACTTATCCAAACTATTTACGTAGTTATGAACACGAATTTACGATTAAATGCGTTGGAAATGAGTAAAATTTAACGTTGTTAACAATATGTTTATTTTCTTATTTACAGGATAACTTTTCTAAATTTACTGTTCAATACATCCTTAATTATGGTTGAAAAGTAAGCGAAAGAAAATGTTTAATAAATTAGGTCAGATCATTTAAATATCGAATTGATATTTTTGAGCAGAAAACCTAATTAATTTTATCCAATCTTTACCCGCGTTATTAACACCTTACTAAGGTTTTATTAACCATTAAAATAATGCCTAAATTCACGTATAATTACCCCACAAAAATGCGTATATTTTTAGGTGGATTTTATTCATTTTGATAAAAGTTATTGGTGAGTTTTGAATGGTTTTATACACCAATATATTCTCAATATGTACGGAATGAAATTATACCCTATATATAAGGAGTAGACAGGTATGAATAAAAATGGGTGAATACGGATTAAAATTCTTCTAGCTCATCCGTATCTGCGCCAGGAAGCTCCAATGCTTTTACGGATTGTACAGCATTTCCGGCTATCCCTTTAATGGAACCATACATATCTATGGTATTGGTAATCACTTTTTCAATTTGTTTATCACGTTGTTTCCAAATACGTTGCATAGAACGTTTTTCGCTTTCTAAATCCGATTTCATTTGAGTAAAACCTTCTACAATAGCCTCTACTTGCATTCTAAAGGTATTTCCGGTTAGGAAGGAGTAAAGCATTTCCATTTTGTCGCCTTTATTTTCTTGCGAACTAATGGCGGTACTGAGTTGCACAATAGATTCACGTAAAACCGCGCACAATCCCTTAAATTCTTCATAATTACAAATCCATATACCCTCTTTTAACCCCATTCGGTCCATATCCGATGGCATTACTTCAGTTACTAAAACGCCAATATTAGCTCCTTTATCTCGGATGTCGGCCTTGAATTTTTCAATCCAACTAGGTTGAAAATCTTTGGTACGTTTACTTTCGTAATATATTACCCCGCAATTTTGAGAAGAACGGGTGTGCACAAATTGGAGGCAATCACCGCCACGGGCACCTTTTTTTATTTCTTCAATGGTGTCTAACGGAAACTGATTGGCTAACCATTCTTCCATAGCTAATTCTTGCACTTCACCCTGCATCTGCATGGAGCCTTGCTCTTGTTTGCGTTTCATGTCATTAGTCAAACTGATTTGATCATCCAGTTTTTTTTGCATTTCTTTAAAACGAAGTTCATTTCGTTCTTCTTCCGCTTTTCTTATTTTTTCTTTTTCAGTAGAAAGGGTTTCATTGAGTTTTTTCTGTGCCTCTGCTTCTGCGGCTTCTTTTAATTCGCTTTTTTCTCTTTTTAGTTTTTCTATTTCCGCTTTCGAACGATTCAATTCCTTGACTTGTTCGGATTTTTCGTTTAACTCTTTTTGTAAAGCTTCAAATTGTTCGGATTGCTCTTCTATTAACTTGGATTTAAGTTTTTCTTCGATTGCCTTTTTCTCAATTTTTACTTGAGTTTCCAGTCTATTTTGAAATAATTCATTTTCCTGTTTCTTTTTTTGCTCAAACGCCAATTTTTCTTTTGCTAATACTGCTTGAGCACTTTCGTTTTTCTTTTTTTCAATGGCTAAAGCGGCTTGATATTTATGCTTTATTTCCTCTTCTAGTTGGTGTGATAAAATATCTTGAACATCGATGGTTGAACCACAATTAGGGCATTTTATTTGAGTTTCATTTTTCATGTTATTTCATTTTTAACAGTCGTTTTGTCATTTTTTTAACTTATTAAAATGGTTTGTTTAATAGATTAAAAAGTCTTTTAAAATGGACTAAAACCCAACCATTGACTGTGTAATTTATATCGTTTGATTGGCACTTTTATATCTTTCAAATTTACGAAATGCGTTCGGATTAGTTACTCGTATATTCCATCTTATTTACCATTAAAACTAGGTTTATAGGAGGTTAATAATTCCGTATAAATTATTTGCAGGAATTGTGGTAGCGCTATATAAATCTGTATTTTTGGTCTTATGGGAAGTGATAAAAAAATGATTGCAATAGGTTGTGACCATGCGGGTTACGAATTGAAAGATGCGGTAAAAATCGTATTAGAAGCAAAAGGATACGAAGTAAAAGATTTTGGTACAAACGGTCCAGATTCTGTTGATTATCCTGATTATGTGCATCCATTGGCTACGGCTATTGAAAACGGAGAATTTCCGTTAGGCATTGTGATTTGTGGAAGTGGAAATGGTGTTAATATCACCGTAAACAAACACCAAGGTATTCGTTCTGCTTTATGTTGGAATCCAGAATTGGCTAAAATGGCTAGATTGCATAATGATGCTAATGTATTGGCTTTATCTGCTCGGTATGTGGATGCTGCAGTAAATATGCAATGTGTGGATGCTTTTTTATCCAATGAATTTGAAGGGGGAAGACATCAAAACCGTGTGAATAAAATTGCTTGTAAATAATTCGAATAAATGAGAAAATTTTTCCTAATTATCAGTGTTTTACTGATAAGCTTTTCGGTTTATTGTCAAACACCCACACCGCATGCTACCTTACAAAAGGTGTTTCCTAATACGGTATTTGGAGCTAAACTTACAGGTGATATAGAAGGGTTAACCATTAACATAGAAGGCACTGCATTTTCGAATGCGGTAGCAGAGTATGTGAAGGGAAAACTGGATATTAAAATCTCTATCATTGATTACGTGAATGCAAATGATATGGTAGATGCTATGGCGGTAGACTTAAATAAAGATTTAAATTATTCGGACGAAAATTCGTTTGCAAAAACCTTTTTATTGGATGGTAAAAAGGGGTATATAATGGGCGATAAAAGTGCTAAAACCACCACGTTAATATTGGCGTGGAATAACCGATTTGTACTCACCATAAATTTGACCGGTAAGGTTAGTGAATCGGATGTAAAAGCTATTTATAAAGATTTAGATTTAAGTATATTAGAGTAGGAAAAGAAATGCTTTTAAAGCAAAAAGCCAATGGTATAACAATATACCATTGGCTTTTTTTTTGTCTTTTAACTTCGTTTACAACGAAATATCAAATTGAACCAAGTCCACAAATTTTTGAACGCGATTATTAATTTCAGTTTCGGAAAGATTCTCGATACGAACCGAGCCAAATTTTTCTACACAGAATGAAGCCATAGCCGAACCGTAAATAATAGCTCTCTTCATATTCGCAAACGATACATCGCCAGTTTTAGCCAAATAACCTACAAAGCCACCTGCAAAAGTGTCGCCAGCTCCTGTAGGATCAAATACCTCTTCTAAAGGTAAAGCGGGTGCAAAAAACGTTTCATGTTCGTTAAATAATAAAGCACCGTGTTCCCCTTTTTTGATAATAAGGGTGCTAGGCCCCATTTTAAGGATTTTTTGAGCGGCTTTTACTAAAGAGTACTCTCCCGATAATTGACGCGCTTCCTCATCATTGATGGTTAACACATCAATTTCTGCAATTACTTTATCTAAATCATCTTTAGCGATATCCATCCAAAAATTCATGGTATCCAAAACAACCAATTTTGGACGTTTTGGCATTTGGTTGATTACGCTTAATTGAACATCGGGCGAAAGGTTTCCTAACATCAAGATATCCGCATTTTTAAAAGATGCTGGAACAACGGGTTTAAATGTTCCTAAAACATTTAATTCGGTAACCAAAGTATCACGAGAATTCATGTCGTTATGGTATTTCCCCGCCCAAAAGAAAGATTTTTCACCTTCCTTGATTTGAAGACCATCTGTATTCACGTTTTTTTGGTGAAATAGATTAATGTATTCCTGTGGGAAATCATCGCCAACAACCGATACAATACCGAGGTCGTTAGTGAAGTATGAAGAGGTGATACTTATATACGTACCCGCACCTCCCACTATTTTTTCGCTTTTCCCGAAAGGGGTCTCAATTTGGTCAAATGCAACAGAACCAACTACTAATAAACTCATAAAAAAAATGATTAAAATTATTTTCACAAATGTATTGCATATAATTGAAAAGAAACATAATATTGCACCCCGATTTGAGTGTCACACCTCAAATTATGAGCATTCCTCCATAGCTCAGTTGGTTAGAGCACCTGACTGTTAATCAGGGTGTCCCTGGTTCGAGTCCAGGTGGAGGAGCAAAAGAGAGTCAACGAAAGTTGACTCTTTTTTTTTACCCCTGTTTTTGATGAATTTGGATTTTTATTTTGGGTAAAATTGGGTGGAAATTTGGCTATTGAAATATGATTATCCAATATTCACATTAAACAAATATCCTACTAAAGCGGTTAGGCCCATTGCAATGGTTCCCCAAAAAGTAATTCTTAAAATTGCTTTACTAACACTTGAACCTCCAGTTTTAGCTGCTAATGCGCCTAAAAAGATTAAGAAAAATATAGCAAATCCATACAGAGAATACTCCATACTACGAAGAGGAAGAAATAAGGTGACTAAAAAAGGAAGTAATCCCCCAACCGTGAATGCTGCACCTGAAGCAAAAGCAGCTTGAATTGGTTTAGCTTGACTTATTTCATTTATTCCTAACTCATCTCTAATATGAGCTCCTAACACATCGTGTTCCGTTAATTCTTTTGCGACCGTTAAAGCAGTTTCTTTTTTCAGGCCCCTATCTTCATAAATTTTAGCCAAACGTTGAAGTTCAATTTCTGGCATTTCCTCTAATTCAATTCTTTCTCTTTCAATATCCGCTTTCTCCACATCTGTCTGTGAACTTACAGAAACATATTCTCCAGCTGCCATGGATAACGCTCCAGCCACCAATCCAGCTAGGGTTGCTAAAACAACGGGTTCTCTTAAATCACTTGCCGCTGCCACACCAATGGCAATACTGGCAGTGGATAAAATTCCATCATTTGCACCAAGAACTGCTGCCCTCAACCAATTACTTCTGTGTATGTAATGATTGTCTAAATAGTTATCTAGTTCCTCTGAATTTTCGTTCATTTATCCGCGTTTATTATTATACACCCACCATCTATTTTAATTCGGCTAGCGCTAAAGGTTTATTATGCTTAGGCACTTTGCCAAACTGCAATGCAAACAAACTTAACACATGTGTTTTAATTCGGATTCGAAATTAGGGAATTTTCGAAGGCATAGAAACGAATAAAATTAATGGTATTTTTTTAATCTCATTCTTATACATAGCTATAATACACGCTACCGCGTTACCATTGTGGTTGGGCAACGAGTATCATTATTGGGTGTATTTAATTTTTTATTTCAATCATTTTCAAATCTTTGTGGTATGCCTGAATTCTAGCGTAAGCGGTTCCGTCTACTAATAAGATAACTATTAGCATAGCAATTGTGGTAATGCTAATTGCTCTCCAAATGGGTGTATTAATGAATAATATAAGTAAAGAGGCTACGATAATTAGAATAGGAATTACCTTAAATACAACCGTGTATTCCTTTAACGTACTCTCTGTCCGTTCCATTTCAGACTGATAAAAGGCTGACGCATCCGCAGTAAACGCTTTTTCAAATTGGTTAATTCTTGATTTGTTGGTGTAAAATAAACCAAGACCTATAGTCATCAGTAATAAGCCCGCTACTAAAGTAGGGATGATATAAGCCTTTGCTAAATCCGTTTTTGCCAACTGCCAAAATCCAATGCTTCCGATTAAAAATAATATGGCAAAAAGGATAAAGAATCGTGTGGAGAAAACTTCCGCTTTCGCCCATTCTGTAGCTAATTTTAATAGATCCATAGTTTAATTAATGTGTTTAATATTCGTTTTCATTGGTCTCATTGATTTCGCATCAATAGTTCTGTACAGATACAATAAAGCTTATGCTCAATTCAATTTAAATTTCACTCTGTACTCGGTTGGACTCATACCCTCTTTCTTTTTGAACAATCTTGAAAAATAGGGTGGATATTCGAACCCTAATTCATAAGCCACTTCTGAAACACTCTTATTGGGTTGTAATAATATATTTTTTGCTTCACCTATTAAATGCAATTGTAAATGTTCGGTAGTGGACTTACCCGTTTCTTTTTTAAGTGTATCACTTAAGTAACGTTGAGAAACAGACATCTTATCTGCGATTTGTTCTATACTTGGAATACCATTTTCTTGCAATTGTCCAGACTCAAAATATTCGGTTAAATGCTGATTGAATTGCGTTAATAAATCGTTAGATATTTCTTTTCGATGTAAAAACTGTCTTTCATAAAAGCGATTGGCATACTTTAAAAAGGTGTCTAATTGAGAAATAATAATTTCTTTACTAAACTCATCTTGATTGTTTTGATACTCTAATTCGATATTTTCTACTATCAATTCTAATTGCTTTTCTTCTTTTGGTGAAAGATGCAAGGCTTCATTGGTTGAGTATGAAAAGAAACCGTATTTTTTTATTTGATGAGCTAATTCGGTTCCTTTTAAAAAATCTTCGTGAAAGTTTATTGAAAATCCTTTTTGTTCAAAAACTACGCTGCTATCCCATTGCAAAACTTGTCTTGGTGAAATGAAAATTAAAGCTCCATTAGTGAAATCATATTTTGTTCGTCCGTAGTTTAAATTTCCTTGTACAAATTTTTTAAAACTAATGGTATAACAATCATTGGTTATGGGTGGTGAACTTTCTCTTGGACAAGGTAGATTTCCATCGCCTTTTGAATTGAACACGCTCAACATAGGATGCTCAGGTCGAGGCAGCCCTATATAATCTAAAAACGATGACAATGATTTAAAATGTTGCATACTACAAACTTAGATATTCCATTTTACACCTGTTTCTTTTTCTGAAGTTTCCCACAGTTTTTTAGCTATAGCTTTATCCTTAGCGTGTGGCTCCAATTTGTGCTCTCCTACTGGACCTGTCCAATTACTTCTTCCGGTTGGTCCGTAAAAACCTCTCTGGTCAAGTTGTAACTCGGTGGCACACATCAATTGCGGATAGGCCCCTTTTTCGGCCGATTGTGTTAACGGAGATAATTTCATGAGGTTAAAGATAAATTTCATCATAAAACTACCACTTGTATTTATTAAATTGGTTCGTGAAGACCCAGGATGACAGGCATAAGCTTTAACAGTTGTTTTACCTGCTTCTTTTAGTCTGTCCTGTAGTTCATACATCGACATTATCTGCGCAAGTTTACTTTGACTGTAAGCATTATTAGGCGTGTAATCTTTATCCCAATTCAAATCATCAAATTTTATGGTTTTAATTCCCATATCATATCCAAGACTTCCTACTGTTACAATTCGACCTTTAGATTTTTCAATCAATGGAAACAATAAAGCTTGAAGTGTCCAATTTCCATAGTAATTCGTTCCCATTTGACTTTCCCAACCGTCTACTGTTAGCGTTTGTTGAGGTACTTGAGCAATTGCCGCATTACAGATGAGTGCATCAATTTGAGGAACTGTTTTTAAGACTTCTTCCGCTGCTTTTTTTACCGAAGCTTGTACAGCCAAATCCATTGTTATAGCTAAAACCGCTATGTGGTTTCCAAGTTCTTGCTTTAAAGTTTTAATGGTGTCTTCTGCTTTTCTTGGGTTTCTATTAAGCATGACCACCTTAGCACCTTTGGACAGCAATATTTTTGTAGCTTCAAAACCGGTTCCGCTAGTAGTACCTGTAATGACGAATGTTTTACCATTCAATTTTCCAATTCTGTCTGGTGTCCAACCTTTTTTGCCAAATTGATTTGATTCCATTGTGTTTATTTTTTAATATTAAAATTACAGGACAAAGGTCAGAAGGAAGTAAGCTTAACTCGTTATACGCATTTTCGAAAGTCGTATACTTTTTGGTTGGGGTATAAGGTACTTTACGTTATGCTTAATAATTACAGGTGATTTTTATTTTAGGGTGTTAAAAATGTTTTCTTTGGAATTAGGGTTGTTAATATAATTTTCCATCAGATAGTTCATTTGCTTTTCTGGTATACCTACCTTGGAAAGGGATTGAATAAAAAATTCGTAGTCGGTCATTTGGTTTTTAGTATTAACAAGCGTTTTTATCCATTCATACATTTTTACTTCCCCAATTTCATTTTCTATTGCTAATAGCAACAAAGGGGTGTACCGGTATCGGTAAGTTTCGTTTATTTGATTTGCATTTACAATTTGATTTAAGGGTTTGGGTTTGAACTCTTGCAATTCGTTCATGTAATTAGTGACTATAATGTTATACGTTTCAATACCTAGAATTTCCTTTGCCGCTTTTATGGATAAGTAATCCGTTACTCCTTCTAAAAAGAGCCATTTCAATTTACTGTTTGGAACAAACATGGTTCCAATATAATAATGAGCTAATTCGTGGGCAATGAATGTAATATTTGATTTTTGCTTGAATTGAAAAGTTTCATTATCGAAGTAATTATCTAATTTATATTTATCTATTCCAATTACAGCTACCGTTGGATAGGTAACAAACATCCATTCATTTTTTTTAGAAACAGGAGTGGAACTTAAATAAACAACAGGAGGTCCGTAAGGGGTTTTTAAAATACGTTCATAAAAATTGATGATGGCATTTGTTGTATTTGTGAGGGTATTTAATTTGTTGATATTTAGATTTGAATTGAGAATAAATATGTTGTTTATTTCTTTGAATTCATAATTGCCAACAAATATCAAAAGAGGAACGGCCTGCTCTGATTGAAAGCGTGCAATAGTTGTTTTTTTAGGTTCATCACCATTTAAATAAAGTGTTTGGCAATCGGTGCATTCCACTTCAATATTGAAAGAATATTTATCAATAACTAAATCATTTTGTATATCGTAAAGAATCGGGTACCAAGCACTTTGCTCAGATGCTCTCAGAGTTTTTGCGTTGAAGGCAATGTTTCCTTTCCAGTCTTCCCAATCATAAGCTCTTGTAGTATCTGAGATGACAGGGAATTTTCCTGTGTATTTTACTTTAAATGCGGTGGGTAAATACCTACTTTTATTATCATTTGAAGGAAAATAGTACTGTAAAGCTTCTGATGAAATATCACTATTGTATGTAGTGTTGTAGGAAAAGTTGAATTGGTCATTTTGATCTCTGAAATACTCAATGTTTAATCCTGAGTTTAACCAAATAGTGTAGTTGTTGGTATTAGGTAAATTCTTTAAGGTTATGTCTGCGTCAATTGTTCCTAGTTTTACTGACACCATTATTTTGCCTTCTAGGTGTGGAATTTGACAAAAAACGCTACTGCTTGTAATAAATAGTAATAGTACTAATCTTGAAATTTTTTTTGTCATTTTATGTTGATTTTAAAATGCATAGAAATCTTCTTGTTATGATCAGAGGCATGTTTAAAAACCTAATATAGCAAATTTTTACAGAATAGAAAATACGTAAGGATTTCGTGAATAGGTGAGTATCCATCTAATTTTTCCTGATAGCTATCGGGACCAAAAATAAACCTTAGCCTACTATGAGAGAAGGGAGTTACCCAATCCCAATTTTAAGCATTAAATATAGGTAGTGTGTTTGTTGCCCAACTTACCACTTTAATTTGAATAAAAGAAGAGTAACCCCTTAAAGATGAGAGAGTGTCTGATGCATTTATCGGCCATAGCCTACAATTTGAAGAAATACATGA